>LXOW01122881.1_pt1 | contig 10731 bp, 10 predicted proteins | sample 1368591 | NCBI WGS metagenome assembly LXOW01 (sample SAMN04884650, study PRJNA319009) | bovine gut metagenome | isolation source: Cow rumen | host: Bos taurus | place: Italy: Legnaro (PD) | collected 2014-07-09
CCTCCTTCGAGGTCGGATATGAGCGCCTCCAGCGCGGCGCGCGTCGGGTTGCCGGTGCGGGAATATTCCCAGCCGGTGTTCTCGCCCAGGGCGCGCTGGCGGTAGGTCGAGGTCTGGTAGATCGGCACGTTTACCGCGCCTGTCGCGGCATCGCCGTCGATGCCGCCGTGGATGAGCAGAGTCTGTTCTTTCATTTCCTAGAATGCCTTTCGGAGTTCAGTTAGATTGTCGGTTGCGTCACATCAGAGATGCGACGTCCAACATCGAAACTGAACCGCGTCTGCGGCATTCTGGAGAAATGGAGTCATTGTCTGCCCTTTCGCCGCATAGTATACCACGGCGCACCGCACCGCCGCCAATAGGAATTCACGACTATTGCCAATAGACTGCAGCTATGGCGGCATGCGGCGACACGGCATAGGCTAATCCTATCGTCACAACGACGAACTACCGATTACCCTATACGCGCCGATTCATGAGATAATTTCTCGCGTCGCCAGGACAGGTCTGGCGGAATCGGAAGAAGAAAGGACAAGGCAACATGAACACAAGCAACAATACGATAGCTATATTCGCGACGACGCTTGCGCTGGCAGCGTGCCCTGCGGGAGCCGAGCAGAAAGGAGACGCCGCGCTTGTGCAGGCGGCGGAGAAGAACGGCGACGGGGTGCGGACTGTCCGACTCATTCAGGACGATGCCCAGCCGAGGATGGCTTCCAAGCTCTACGAACTCAAGAACGCCAAGGCAACGGACGTCCGTCCGTTCGTCGAGGCGGCGGTGAAGAGGTACTCCTCCGCATCCAGAGTGGAGCGCGTCAACTATCCCGAGGCGGGGCGGCAGCTCTTCCTCGTGACCACGCCTGAAGACTTTCTGCCTTACGTGGACGACATCATCGCGGCGCTTGACGAACACTCGGTCAAGGACGCCAAGCGAAGCGTCTCGACGATCGACGGCACAGGCGTGACGCGCGTGACGTACCGTCCGAAGTGGCGTTCGGGCGAAGACATCGCGACAATCGTCGGCAGCGCGGTGAACACGGGAGAAGGCGCCACGTTCTTCAACCCCGTCAACAACGAGGTCTACTTCAAGGACGAGCTCGCGACCGCGCTATGCATCTCGAACTTCCTCGCAGCGGTTGACCATCCGCTCCCGCAGGCGAAGCTCGTCTTCGAGCTGTACGAGGTGCGCGAAAGCGACCTCAAGGACATCGGAGTCGACTATCTCGCATGGAAGAACGGACCGGGGCTCGACCTTGCGGCGTTCGGCTATTCCGACGGACGTGTCCACAACACAGACACGGCCGTCTTCCAGGCGCTCGACTCGCTCGGCGACGGAGTGCTGGATGCATGGGGCCACGGCGGCTATCTCGCCTCGGCAGTGTTCAACCTCGACCTGGTCCGCCTTCTCAGCCAGAACGGAACGGCCAAGCTCTCCGCGAGAACCGAACTTGCCGTGCTGGGCACGCCGATCTACGGCGACGCGAAGAAGGACGCGGCGAACGCCCGCTCCTACACCGTCTCCCTCGTGCCGGGCTACATCAACTTCGCAAAGAACGGGGATGACGCGACGGTCGGCAGCGAAAGCGGCGAGTCGGAACTGAAGATCAAGGTCAACAACCCCGTCGTGTGCTTCGCCGTAAAGCCGGAAGAACTCGGCAAGTGGAGCGCTAAGGCGACCGACAAGGCGGCGATAGAGGGCCACGGCGGCGGAATCGTGTTCTCGTACGAGTTCGAGACCTCGTCCGTAGTCGACCGCGACAACCGCGGCAACGAGCTCGGCGCGAAGTCCGTCTCGTCGGGAACGCTCACCCTCGGAACCGGAGCGGACAAGGTCATCGCAGGATACACGAGGGACTCCGACGTCGAGAGCTCCACGGGCATCCCCGGCCTCAACCGCATCCCCGGCCTGGGCTGGCTTTTCGGAACGGTCACATCTTCGAAGGAGCACACGTACTACGTGATCTCGGTGCATGGCGAGATCGTCCATCCCGAAGGCTGAGGCCATCGGCAGGACAAAAGGCAGGGAACATGAAACACGAAAGGAATTAGACAGATGAACAAGAACTCCATTCTCATAGCGGGCGCGCTGGCGGCGACGGGACTTTTCGCGGACCAGACGATCACACACAAGGCGGCGCTCACAAGCGGACGTGACAAGAACGTGAACCCGAGCGGCGAGTACGCGGCCAGCTCAGTGCAGGCGCAGCTTCGCGTAGACGTGAAGGAGGCCGACGGCGCAGTGCGGTTCATCCGCGACAACTCCGACCCCTACGTGCTCACGAAGGTCTATCGACTCAAGAACGCCGACCCATACGCCGTGCGCGGCTACCTGCTCACGGCTGTGACGGGAGTGAAGACCTCCACAAGTCCGGTGAACGTCGACGCTGTAAGATTCAACGACGGGAAAGGCCTACTGCTCGTTTCGGCGGAGGACTACCGATTCCTTCCGGGAGGCAAGGGCGAGAGCATCGACGAGATCGTCGCCGGACTCGACCAGCCCAACCTCCACACCTGGAGCGGCAAGCCCCGATACGTCTACTATCCCAAGTTCCAGACGGCGGCGAACCTCAAGGAGATGCTCGTCAACGTTGGCGGAAGCGTGAAGGACAAGGAGTTCTCCAACGGCATCGACATGATCCAGGTCGACGCGCAGCTGAACGCGCTGTTCTTCTCGACGCCCCACTGGAGCCGCACCGCGATCGAGGACCGTCTCGCCGAATACGACCAGCCGATTCCCGAACTGCGCCTCACATACAGGGTCGTGGAGGTGTCGTCCGAGAACGACGAGCGGCTTGGCGCAGACTTCCAGAGCTGGAAGAGCGCGAACGCGGCGTCGGCCCTGTCTGCTGGCTTCCGTTCGCGCGACAACTTCGCGTCCACCTTCGAAGGCGGCGTGGAGAAGGTTGGCTCCCGCAAGACGCAGTTCGTCAACCTGAGCCCTAAGTGGAGCACCCGCTATCTCGACTTCCTCTCGTCCACCGGACGCGCGAAGACCGTCACGGAAGGCGTGCTTGTCGCGCAGAACGGCTCGACGGCGAAGGTCGTCTCGGAAAGCGGACTCTTCTCAGTGGCCGACGGAACGCAAGGCCAGGCGAACGGCTTCAAGTTCGAGCTCGAGGCGACGCCGGTCATCGGACTCAAGGCGGCCGAGCTGCCGGTCAAGATCGTCTCCACGAGCCTCACGGGCTGGAACACGGACGGCACGCCGCGCCTTGCGAAGAGCGAGGTCAAGACCGACATTTCCGTCGGACTGGACGGCAAGGACTTCGCGGTCGGCGGCATTACCCGCAGCGAGACCGTTAAGAGCAAGACCGGCGTACCCCTTCTGAAGGACATCCCGTGGGTCGGGAGCGTGTTCTCCAACGAGTCCGAGGGCGTCAAGAAGTCAGAACTCGTAGTCCTCGTCACGGCGTCATACTCCTCGCCTGTCGACGCCTACTCGTTCGAGGAAAAGAGGGAGGTCCGCCAATGAGCAAGTCAGTCACCCCGAAAACATGCGGTTTCAGCTGTTCCGAGTGCGCCGCGCGGAACTGCTTCCACAAGGACACGAAGTACCCGGCGTTCTGCCTGACCAAGCGCTACGCGGACGCGGCGGCGAAGACGAAGGAGCTCTACGGCTCGGATGGCGTCGACGCGAAGCTCGCGCGCGCCGCCGCGGAGATCGAGGGCGAGTACTACGGGCGCCTCACCCGGCTGGAGGAGACGATCCGCTTCGCCCAGAAGCTCGGCGTGAAGAAGCTCGGCATCGCCTCGTGCGTCGGGCTTCTCGACGAGGCCACGAAGTACGCCAAGATCGTCCGCAGCGCGGGCATCGAGACGCGCACGGTGATCTGCAAGGTCGGAGGCATCGACAAGCTCGAGATCGGCCTCGCGGACAACCTCAAGATCTGCCCCGGCTGCAAGGAGTCGTGCTGCAACCCCGTGCTCCAGGCCGAGGTGCTGAACGAGTGGGGCGCGGACCTCAACGTCGTATTCGGGCTCTGCGTCGGCCATGACGCGATCTTCTCGCGCCACTCCGCCGCGCCCGCGGTGGTGTTCATGGTGAAGGACCGCGTCCTCGCGCACAACCCGATCGCCGCGATCTACACGTCGCACTTCTACTACAAGCGCGTCAACGACCAGGCGACCTTCCCGCCTCCGGCGCGCGAGTGGGACCGCAAGAGCCTCGAGCGCGACACCGTGGTCACCGCGGCGGACCGCGAGAGGGACGAAAAGCTCAGGTACCTCGAGCTCGCCGAGAAGTACGGCGACCCGAAGAAGCTGAAGGCGGCGCTGAAGAAGTCCGGCGACTATCCCCTGCCGCGAGCTAAGCGTCCGGACGGCACGCCCGCCGCGCAGACCGCTCCCGAGCCGAAGTGAATCGAAACAGGAAACAGGACAACAGACAAGAAGACAAGAAAGGACATCAACAATGAACATCAAGTATTACATTGCAACTGCATTTGCCACTGCGGCGCTTACGGTTCTCGCGCACGACCAGGTGCGCGTCGGATATCTCGCCGAGCCCGCGCACGGACTGCACTTCATCGCCCGCGACAAGGGCTACTTCGAAGAGGAGGGAATCGACGCCTCGCTCTTCCAGTTCAGCACGACNNGCGCCCCTTCTCTTCATCGCGAAGGGAACGGACTTCACGATCTTCGGCGGCATGATGATCGGCGGACAGGCCATCATCGTCAAGCCCGAGAACCTCTCGCTCTTCAAGGACCTTTCCAAGTTCAAGGGCAAGAAGGTCGGCCTCGGCAAGCTCTCGACGGGCGACGTCATCTTCCGCGGCGCGCTGAAGAAGGCGGGCATCGATCCGTTCAAGGACCTCCAGATCGTCGAGTTCGGAGGGCAGAACGCGGTCGTCGAGGCGGTGCGCAAAGGCGCAGTGGACGCCGGCATCGTGTTCAGCCCCCACTTCTCGCTCGCGAAGGAAAAGTACGGACTTGAAGTCTCGAACTACATCGCGGACTTCCAGCCCGGCTACACCTGCTGCCGCCTGATCGCGAACACGCCCGACCTCAAGGCGAAGCGCGACGTCTACCGCCGCTACCTGATCGCCGAGATCCGCGCGTACAAGTTCTACCGCGAGAACCCGGAGGAGACGGTCAAGATATTCGCGAAGGCGTTCAAGCTGCCCGAGGAGCTGGTGAAGGCCGACACCTACACGAACAAGACGTTCGCGTCCAACCCCGACCCGCTCAAGAAGGGCACGCTCGACTTCTGGAACACGATGAACTCGATCGGCTACCTTCCCGAGGAGGCGAAGAACGTCGACATCCACAAGCACATCGACACGACGATCTACCGCGAGGCGCTCGACATTGTCCTCAAGCGCTATCCCGACGATCCGATCTACAAGGAAATGGACAAGTTCTTCAAGGAGAACAACCAGTGACAAAGGAAAGGCGCCAGACCGCCATCGACGTCGCGTCGATACTTGCGGCATTCGTCGCCGCCTGGCATCTCGCGACGTCGACCTTCAAGGTACTCGATCCGGTGCTGTTCCCCACGCCGGTCGAAGTGGCGAAGCTGTTCTTCTCTGAACTGCCCGAAATGGCCAAGGGCCTCGCCTCGTCGATGTACCTCATGGGCAGCGCATATCTGCTCGCGCTCGCCACCGCAATCCCAGCCGGGGTCGCGGTGGGGGCGTCCAGGCGGCTCAGGAACGCCGTGGAGCCGTTCAGCAAGGTCCTGGGCGCGATTCCGCCGATCGTGTACATCCCGTATGCGATCGCGCTCCTGCCGAGCTTCTCGGCGGCGTCGATATTCGTGATCTGGTCGGGCGCGTTCTGGCCGGTCTTCGTGAACACGGTCTCGGGCGTGGTGACGATTCCGGCGAATCTCGTCGACTCCGCGAAGATGCTGCACCTCAAGAGGTCCGTCTTCTACTGGAAGGTCGTCTTGCCGGGCGCGATGCCGTCCATCCTGACAGGCGCGTCGCTCGGACTTGTCTTCAGCTTCCTGCTTCTGACCGCGGCGGAGCTGATCGGCGCGACGGAGGGACTCGGCTGGTACGTCAAGAACTACTCGGACTTTGCGGACTACGGACGCGTCGTCGTGGGCATCATATTCATCGGCATCGTCGTTACCGCGCTTTCCTCGGTCTTCAAGCTAGTCGAACGGCGACTGCTCAGGTACAGGGAGGCGGAAGCATGATTTCCATTCGCAATCTGTCGGTTTCGTTCAAGGACAAGACAGTCCTTTCCGACGTCTCGCTGGAAGTCGCACGCGGCGAGTTCCTCTGCCTGCTGGGGCAGTCCGGCTGCGGCAAGTCCACGCTACTGCGGATAATCGCGGGGCTCCTGAGTCCAACCGCGGGCGCAGTAGAAGTCGGCGGGCATGCCGTGGACGGACCCGAGCGCGCGTGCTCGATCGTGTTCCAGGACTATTCGCTTTTCCCGTGGATGACGACGGGGAAGAACCTGCTGCTCGCGTTCAAGAGCGAGTACCCGGACAAGTCCAAGGCGGAGCTGGTCGCGCTAGCGGAGTCGTACCTGGAGATGGTAGGGCTCGGGGCTGCCTACGGCAAGTTCCCCGCGCAGCTTTCCGGCGGCATGCGCCAGCGCGCGGCGATTGCGAGAGCGCTAGGATCGAAGAGTCCGGTGCTGCTGATGGACGAGCCGTTCGGCGCGCTCGACCCGGCGAACCGAGTCCATCTCCAGAACCTCGTCAAGACGATCCACCGCGACTCGCGCGGAGAGCGCACCGTAGTCTTCGTGACGCACGACGTGGACGAGGCGCTTTCGCTCGGGACGCGCATCGCGGTCCTTGGCAGTTCGCCTGGGCGGCTCCTCGCGCTGGAGGAAAACCCCGTCGCCCAGTCCGCCTCGCGCGACGAACGCTTCCGCGACCCGCGCACGGGGATTCTGCGCGACCGCATAATGGAGATCTACAGGAAAGACCTCCTCGAAAGGACCGACAACGCCTATCTCGCCACGATCTAGCACCCTCATGTGTCAAACAACCGGAACTACTGCAATCGCCTCTGGTCATCTGACTCCGCCTTTCCGCTTCTGCAAATCCGCATCCACGACCGTCTTCACGCCTTCCCCGGATCAAAGGCCGACTTTGGCCTTTGCCGCTGCGGCGATACCGCCCGCGGCATCTGCGCCGCTATGCGAAATGGCGTTGAGCGCGGGGACCTCGGTCGGGCCGATCCAGCCCGCCTTGACGCCGATGAAGCCATAGAGCCACAGCGCGGCAAGCACGACCAGCGCCAGGCCAATTGCCGAAGGTATGATGCGCTTCAGAATGATATTAGCCATTTTAGCACTCCTTTCATATGCTGAAGTTTAGGGCAGGACATCCTCCAGTACGTGGAAAGTCGACGAAGAGCGCATCGGCTTCACCGACGGACCGAACTTCTTCATGTGGGGAGTGGCGAGGTGCGCCTTGAGCTCCTTGACCGAAAGCCACTTCTCGAGCATCCAGAGCGTGCGGTCGCCGAAGCGCTGGGGCTTGTCCCAGTCCGTCTCGGCGTCGCCGAGGAGGCGGTACTCGCAGCAGCCCGGCTCGGCGCGGACGGCCGCCAGCACGGCCTTGGTCTTCGCCAGGTACTCGGCCTTGTCGGCGTCGGGCTTCAGGTCGAAGCGGCAGAGCACCCAGACGGGCTTCCAGTTCTCCCAGTCGAAGGAGGCGACGCGGTCCTCCGCCATGCCGAGCGCGCGCAGGACGCCGCGGGCCATCAGGCGGTTGCCTTCGGGGCGCATGTGCACGCCGTCGCCCGTCAGCTTCACGGACGGATTCTCCGCGTGCGCCTTCCACATGTCGGCGTTGAGGTCCGCGACGGGATATCCGCGGCGCTTCGCCTCGGCGCGGAGCCATTCGTTGTAGGGGGCGATCATCACGTTGTGCTTGAACTTCTCCATCTCCGGCTTCTCGAACATGGTCGCCGTCAGCACGACGACCTTGCAGTTCGCCGCGTCGCACTTGTCGAATATCGCGGAGATGTTCTTCTTGTAGTCCTCGAGCGGCACGCCCTTGTTCCAGTCCTGGTGCCAGACGTCGTTGACGCCGCACGAGAGCGTCATCACGTTCGGCTTCTTGGAAAGCACGTCCCTGTCGAGCCGCGCCAGCATGTCGTTGGACTTGTTCCCGCTGATGCCGGCCTTCACCGGCTTGACGTACACGCCCTCGAGGGCGAGCGAGCGCAGGACGAGGTTGACGTATCCGTCGGGCTTGCCCTGCCCCTGCTGCGTGATCGAGTCGCCGAGGAACGCAAGCGTGTCGCCGTCCTTGACGATAAGCTCCCCGAACGCCGCCGACGCAGCCACCATGACCGCGGCAAGTGTAGCAATCTTCATTTACGCACCTTTCATTTCGAGTTTAGGACATTCGTCCAACTTGGTGAACATTATACCAAATCACCGCGAGAGATGCCTCAACCCGCAAGCATGGCAGAACCCCATTCGCCGCGCGGGAGCGGAACGGGTGCGAAGGGCTTCCGCGAGACGAACGTGAGCACACCGTCCGGCCGCGCGCCCTTGGCGAAGAGGACGCGGCTTTCGCCGGGGAGCGGGCCCTTAAGCGTGCCTGCCGCCCCCGGCCCCATGGCGCTCAGTCCTCCATCTCTTCCTTGAGCTTCTGCACCACGCTGTCGGGGTCCTGGCACTTGGTGATGAGCTCCTCGTAGGAGATGAAGCCGTTGCGGTAGTGGTTCAGGAGGCAGGCGTCGAGCGTGACCATGCCGAACTTCGCGCCGGTCTGGATGTCGGACTTGATCATGTTCGTCTTGTTGTCGCGGATGCGGGAGCGGATGGCGTCCGTCGAGGTCATGATCTCGAACGCGGCGATTCGGCCGTGGACCTCGCCGTTCTCGTCCAGCTTGGGGAGGAGAATCTGCGAAATGACGGCCTGCAGGCCCGCCGCGAGCTGGGTCCTCACCTGCTCCTGCTGGTTGGTCGGGAACGCGTCGACGATACGGTCGATCGTCTCGGCGGCGCCGGTCGTGTGCAGGGTGCCGAAGACGAGGTGGCCCGTTTCGGCGGCGGTGATCGCCGCGCCGATCGTCTCGAGGTCGCGCATTTCGCCGACGAGGATCACGTCCGGGTCCTGGCGCAGCGCGCGGCGGATCGCCTCGGCGAAGCTCGGCACGTCGTCGCCGACCTCGCGCTGGGTGACGAGCGACTTCTTCGAGGTGTGGTAGAATTCGATCGGGTCCTCGATGGTGATGATGTGGACGCCGCGCTCCTGGTTGATGACGTCGATCATCGAGGCGAGCGTCGTCGACTTGCCGGAGCCCGTCGGGCCGGTCACGAGGATGAGCCCGCGCGGCTTGAAGAGGAGCTCCTTGACGGTCGGGGGGAGGCCGATCTGCTCCAGGGTGAGGAGCGTGTTCGGGATCTGGCGGAGGACCGCGCCGTAGCGCTTGCGCTCCTTGAACACGGAGACGCGGAAGCGCGTCCCGTCGGGGTGCGCGAGGGCGAAGTCGGCGCCGCCGTTCTTCTCGACCTCGGCCATCTGCTCGTCGGTCGCGATCTCCTGGCACAGCTTGTAGGTGTCCTCCTCGGTCAGCGCCTCGTCGGCGAGCGGGCAGAGCTCGCCGTGGACGCGCAGCTCCGGCGGCATGTACGCGCGGATGTGGAGGTCGGAGCCCCCTTCGTCGATCGTCGCCTGCAGCAGCTCTTCCATCTTGATGTCCATGGCTCGCAATCCTCCTGAACTTTGTTGCCGGGCGGCTAGTCGGCGTCGCCCATCGTCACCCTCAGAACCTCCTGGAGCGACGTCATGCCGCTCGCGACCTTGAGCATGCCGTCCTCGCGCAGCGTGCGCATGCCGAGCTCGCGGGCGCGCTGCCGCAGGAGCGTCGCCGGCGCGTGGTCGAAGATGAGGCGCTGGATCGTGTCGTCGACCTTGAAGATCTCGAAGATGCCCTTGCGGCCCTTGTAGCCGCTGCGGCCGCACTTGTCGCAGCCGGCGCCGTGGTACATGTGCTCGGGGACGGTCTTCGCGATCGCGCCGAGCATCTTCATCTCGCGCTCGGTCGGCGTGTACGCCTCCTTGCAGTTCGCGCAGATGGCGCGCACGAGACGCTGGGCCATCGCGGCGCGCAGGGCGGACGCGACGAGGAACGGCTTCACGCCGATGTCGAGGAGACGCGTCACCGCGGACGGCGCGTCGTTGGTGTGCAGGGTCGAGAACACGAGGTGGCCCGTGAGCGCCGCCTCCATCGCGATGTCGGCGGTCTCGGCGTCGCGGATCTCGCCGATCATCACGATGTTCGGCGCCTGGCGCAGGATCGAGCGGAGCGCCGCCGAGAAGTCGAGGCCGACGTCCTTGTTCACCTGCACCTGGTTGATGCCGGACATCTGGTATTCGACCGGGTCCTCGACCGTGATGAGCTTCTTGTCGGGCGTGTTGATCTGCCCGAGGCAGGCGTAGAGCGTCGTCGTCTTGCCCGAGCCGGTCGGCCCCGTCACGAGCACCACGCCGTCGGGAAGCTTGATGAGCCGCTCGAACGTCGCCTGGTCGTCGGTGAGGAAGCCGAGCTGCGGCAGGCCGAGCGAGAGGTTCGACTTGTCGAGAATACGCATGACGATCGACTCGCCGTGGTTCGTCGGCACCGAGTTCACGCGCAGGTCGAGGTCCTTCCCGTTCACCGTAATCTGGATTCGGCCGTCCTGCGGGATGCGCTTCTCGGAGATCTTCATCTTCGACATGATCTTGATGCGCGAGATGATCGCCCCCTGCAGGCGCTTCGGCGGCGAGTCCATCTTCCTGAGCGCGCCGTCGATGCGGTAGCGGAC
>LXOW01129009.1_pt1 | contig 10729 bp, 10 predicted proteins | sample 1368591 | NCBI WGS metagenome assembly LXOW01 (sample SAMN04884650, study PRJNA319009) | bovine gut metagenome | isolation source: Cow rumen | host: Bos taurus | place: Italy: Legnaro (PD) | collected 2014-07-09
TGTGCCTGGACACCTGAAGGAGCTGTTGGAGGAGATTCTCAAATAGGAAGCGAAACACAACGTAGGTTCTGTTCTAGCTGTTGGACCGAACTGGCACCCACCAATACAGAGGTGACTCCCTGTTGATCAAGTATCCAACGTAAGGCCTTCTCCGCCAGACTCTGTCCTTTGGACTCAGCCTCTTTGTTCCATTCGTGAAGCTGAGCCAGCAACTCGTCTGTCAGCATCTCTGGGCGCAGGAATTTGTTTTTCGACATACGTGAACCCTCTGGGATACCATCAAGATAGCGTCCCGTCAGCAAGCCCTGAGCCAACGGTGAGAAAGCGATGAAGCCGACTCCATTCTCATGACAAAGTTGTAGGATTCCTTCCTCAATTGGAGCACGGTGCAGCATATTCAGCTTGCCCTGATAGATGAGCAAAGGAGCATCGTGGCGACGGAGATAGTCAACCGCAAAGCGCAAGGACTCCAAGGGCCAGTTGGAGATGCCGACATACAGGGCCTTACCACTGCGTACTATGTCCACCAAGGCCTGCAACGTTTCCTCCAAAGGAGTTTCTGGATCGTAGCGATGGCTGTAGAACAAATCCACATAGTCAAGATGCATACGCCGCAGACTCTGGTCAAGCGAAGCCATCAGATATTTCCGCGAGCCCCAATTCCCATAAGGTCCAGGCCACATGTCGTAGCCTGCCTTTGTGGAAATGAACAACTCATCGCGATAGGGACGAAGGTCGTCATCCATCAGCCGGCCCAGTGTCTCCTCAGCAGAGCCATAGACAGGACCGTAGTTGTTTGCCAAGTCCAGGTGCGTCACCCCATGGTCAAAAGCATAGCGGACTATTTCCCGGCTACGCTCATAAGGGTCCACACTTCCGAAGTTATGCCACATGCCCAGTGAAACCTTGGGCAACATGACACCACTGCGTCCGCAACGCAGATACTGCATACCGTTCTCGTAACGGTTTTCATTTGCCTTATACATAGTTTAGTGATGTGTTTAGGAATAAAATCATTATTCATCCAAAGCAAAGTCCAACTGGCGTTTCTCCAGATTGGCGCGAGCCACCTTGATACGGATAGGATCACCCAGCTGATACTTATGATGATGGCGACGGCCTACCAGACAATAGTTCTTCTCGTCGAAGTCATAGTAGTCATCATCCAAGTCGTGCATAGGCACCATACCCTCGCAATGGTTCTCGTCTATCTCGCAATAGATGCCGTACGACTGAATACCCGATATATGGGCGTCGTAGCTCTCGCCTATCTTGTCTTCCATAAACTCCACCATCTTATACTTGATGGAGTCACGCTCAGCCTGCTGGGCTGTCACCTCCATATCGGAACAATGCTCGCAAAGTTCCTCGTACTTCTCCTGATTAGCCGAGCGTCCACCATCCTGGTATTTGGTTAGCAGGCGGTGAACCATCGTGTCTGGGTAACGACGGATGGGCGAAGTGAAATGGGTATAATAATCGAAAGCCAGTCCGTAGTGTCCGATGTTGTGGGTAGAATACCTTGCCTTCATCATGGCACGCAACGCCACCGTCTCTATGAGTTTCTGCTCCTTCTTACCCTGACAGTCGTCCATCAGTGTGTTCAGTGACTTGGAGATGGCACCTTTCGTACCAGCGGTTTTCATCTTATAGCCGAACTTGACAACAAACTCACGCAACGTTTCCAGTTTGGTGGGATCGGGCTGGTCATGAACACGATAGGGCAATGTCTTGGCTTTATTGCCTTTCTTCACCCTACCCACACTCTCAGCCACCGTCCGGTTGGCCAGCAACATAAACTCCTCGATGAGTTGTGTGGCATCGTTGCTCTTCTTGAAATAGGCACGTATAGGCTTACCCTTCTCGTCAATATCGAAATGCAGCTCCTCACGGTCAAACTTCACGGCACCGCCCTTGAAACGCTTCTCACGCAACTTCTTCGCCAACTTATCTAACGTGCGCAAATACTCGGCGTACTCAGCGGGGTCGGAGTTCTCATTTTTCCTTTCTCCTTTCTCATTTCTCATTTCAAGAAGTGCCTGTACTTCCTCATACGCGTATCTTCTATTACTCTTAATCACCGTATGGGCTATATGGTAGTTCTTCACATTAGCCTCATCGTCGAGCGAGAAGATGACTGAATAGGTCAGTTTCTCCTCGTCGGGACGCAGCGAACAGATGAAGTTACACAGGCGCTCAGGCAACATCGGAATAGTACGGTCAACCAGATAGACACTGGTGGCACGCTTTACTGCCTCCTTGTCTATGACACTTCCTTCCTTCACATAGTGAGACACGTCTGCGATATGTACGCCGACCTCCCATAGCTTCCCTTGCTTGCGAATACTGAGTGCATCGTCGAAGTCCTTGGCATCATTGGGGTCGATGGTACAGGTAAAGACATCGCGGAAATCCTCACGGCGACCAATCTCCTGGGGTGTGATGCCCGGATCGATTTTCTCAGCGGCTTCCTCCACATTCTTCGGATATTTGTAGGGCAGTCCATACTGAGCCAGGATAGCATGCATCTCCACATTGTTGTCACCTTCCTTACCCAGCACGTCAATGACTTCGCCCACTATGTTCTTCGAATCCTTCGAAGGCCACTGCGTAATTCTCACCACAGCCTTGTCGCCCGTCTTTCCGCCCTTCAGCTTCTTTTTGGGCACCAGGATATCGTGCACAAAGATATTACCCTCAGTAATCAGGAAGGCATAGTCTTTCTCTACCTTCAGTTTACCGACAGCCTGATCCATCTTGTGCGAGAGGATTTCAACAACCATAGCCTCCTTGATATGTTTCTCACGACGAGCCATCATNNCCATCGTCAGGCTGGAACGAGTTCTTGCCGTTAGCCTTACGGATGAAGGTACCCTCCTGAACCTGTGTCTTCAGGTTCAAACGATACGAATTCTCAGAGGTCTTGGTTAGAAAGTCGTCCCACGTCATCTCCTCCATCAAGTCGATAGCCATCATCTTGACAGGATGGGTGTCGAACTTCAGGGCCTTGAATATCTGCTTACACGAGAAAACCTCGTTAGGATTTTGTTGGAACAATGTTTGCAGCATTTCAGCAATCTGTTTCTTGCTCAAACGTTTTTTACCTTTTCCTTTGCTCATAGTTTTACGTAAATTAGTTTTCTAAGCGCAAAGATAATAAATAATTATGAATTATGAATTATAAATTATGAATTATTTTATACCTTTGCACCCATGAATTCAAGAATACTGATTACAGGAGCCAGTGGTTTTATCGGTTCCTTCATCGTAGAAGAAGCACTCAACAGAGGCTTTGAGACATGGGCAGCAGTGCGCAAAAGCAGTTCAAGAGAGTTTTTGAAAGACGAGCGGATCCACTTCATTGAACTGAACCTCTCGTCGGAGGAACAGCTGAAGCAACAGCTGAAGGACATTCAGTTCGACTATGTGGTACATGCTGCAGGAGTCACCAAATGCCTGCATAAGGAAGACTTCTTCCGCATCAATACCGAAGGTACGAAGAACCTGGTACGCGCCCTGCTGGACTTGCAAATGCCCCTGAAGCGTTTTGTCTATATCAGTTCGCTGAGCATCATGGGTGCCATCCGCGAGGAGCAGCCTTATCGCGAGATTCGTGAGCGTGACGAGGCAAAGCCCAATACCGCTTATGGCAAGAGCAAGTTGGAGGCTGAGCAATGGCTCGTTTCTTTAAATAAGGAATTAGAATGCAAGAATGAGAGATTGCTTCCCTACATCATCCTCAGACCTACAGGCGTCTATGGTCCTCGTGAGCGCGACTACTTCATGATGGCCAAGAGCATTCAGTCGCATATCGACTTTGCCGTCGGATTCAAGCAGCAGGACATCACCTTCGTTTATGTGACGGATGTGGTACAGGCTGTTTTCCTGGCTTTGGAGAAAGGCGAGACAGGACGATGCTATTTCCTCAGCGACGGAGAAGTGTACCAATCGAGTACGTTCAGCGACTTGATTCGTAAAGAACTGGGCAACCCCTGGTGGATTCGCATCACAGCTCCCCTATGGCTACTACGCATCATCACCTTCTGTGGCGAGTATATGGGTCATCTGACAGGTAAGGTTACAGCCTTAAATAATGACAAATATAATATCATGAAACAGCGCAACTGGCGTTGCGACATCAGTCCTGCCCGTCAGGAACTGGGCTACGAGCCAAAGGTGAAGTTAGAGGAAGGTGTGCACAAAAGCATAGTATGGTATAAAAAGAACAAATGGCTGTGAAGATTAGCGAACTCTTTATCAAGGACAAGAAGCCACAGCACGGACTGTTGGCAGTCGAGTGGGTCATCATGGGTTACATGGTATTCACCCTGCTGATGATGGCATTCTTGTGGACCGATTTAGTCAACCCCGAGGCTATGCTATGGGGGCGCCTGCGCTATGTCGTCGTAACACTTGCCGCATGGGCTCTCTACTGGGTATGGCCCTGCCGCCTGACATTGCTTGCCCGTATCGCAGCACAAATGTGTTTCTTGGGTTGGTGGTATCCCGACACCTACGAGATGAACCGCCTGTTGCCGAACCTTGACCACCTCTTCGCTTCCTGGGAACAAAGCATCTTCGGCTGTCAGCCCTCCCTACTCTTCTCACAAGCCGTGCCCTACGGATGGTTCTCCGAGCTGATGTGCATGGGCTATGTATCCTACTTCCCGCTCATGGCCCTGGTAACCCTCTACTATTTCTTTCAACGCTACAAGGAATTCCAAATGGCGACCTTCGTCATCCTGAGCTCCTTCTATGTTTACTACTTCATCTTCGTACTGCTGCCCGTCACCGGTCCCCAGTTCTATTACCTAGCAGTAGGTACGGAAAAGATAGCTGCAGGCGTGTTCCCCGATGTGGGTAACTGGTTTTTGACACACTCGGAACGAATGGCAGCTCCTGGGTGGGGCGATGGATTCTTCCACCATTTACTGCACATGGCCCATGACGCTGGTGAGCGTCCCACAGCGGCATTTCCCAGCAGTCATGTGGGAATAACTACCGTTCTCGTACTGCTGGCCTTTCGCACACGCAGCAAAAGCCTCATCTTCACCATACTGCCTTTTTATATATTAATGTGCTTTTCAACGGTTTACCTCTATGCCCACTATGCCATCGACGCCATAGCTGGTCTCCTGACAGGCATTGCATTCTATTATATTTTATGCCACCTCTACCAACGGACATAAAAAATGGGGCTCCGCTGAACCCCTAACCTTTTTGTTAACCTTAAATCTAATACTATGAAAAACACACTGCAAAGGTAATGCTTTTATAAATAATGTGCAAGAAAAGTATGCTAAAAAACAGTGTAAAGCATACACTTTCTTGACGTAAATCAAAGATTTATTAAAGTTTTTTGCTGAAAATTTGGTTGATTGAGAAATAATCACTATCTTTGCATGCGATAATAAGACATAGAGAGATTCAGGGATTCCGACAAAATGTGGGTCGGAATTCTTTTATTTTTTACGTCTTAACAATGATTTGAAATAATAACTAAAAGAAATAAGATTATGGCTTACATGTCACAAGAAGGCTATGATAAACTGATAGCCGAACTACATCGCTTAGAAGCGATAGAGCGTCCTAAAGCCTCTGCAGCCATTGCAGAAGCACGTGAGAAAGGAGATTTGAGTGAGAACAGCGAGTACGATGCTGCCAAGGAAGCACAGGCTCATCTGGAGGACAAGATTAACCGTCTGAAAGCTACTATTTCAGAAGCTAAGATTGTGGATACCTCCCGTCTGAGCACAGACTGCGTTCAGATTCTGACCAAGGTAGAGATGACCAATCTGACTACCAAGGCCAAGATGTCATATACCATCGTCAGCGAGAACGAGGCAGATCTGCGTGCTGGAAAAATCTCTATCAAGACCCCTATTGCACAGGGACTGCTGGGCAAGAAGGTAGGCGACGAGGTGGAGATTACCATTCCCCGTGGCACCATCAAGCTGCGCATCGACAATATCAGCATTGCTTAAATAGTAAATAGTAAAATTGTCAAATAGTCAAATACTAAGATGGATATTTTCAGTAAGATTGCCGCTGGCGAAATACCCAGTTATAAGTGCGCAGAGAACGACGAGTTCTATGCTTTTCTTGACATCAATCCCTTGGTAAAAGGTCACACCCTGGTGATTCCCCGTCGTGAGGTAGATTATTTCTTCGACATGAACGACGACGAGCTGGCTCGCTATCAGCAGTTTGCCAAGCGCGTAGCCATTGCTATCAAGAAAGCATTCCCCTGTAAGAAAGTTGCCCAGGTGGTATTAGGTTTGGAAGTGGCTCATGCCCATATTCACCTCATCCCTATGCAGAGCGAGGCCGATGCCGACTTCCGTCGCGAGAAGTTGAAACTGAGTGAAGAGGAATTTAAGGAGATTGCTGCGAAGATTGCTGCAGCCTTCTAATTGGTTCACGGTTATTGGTTAATGGTTATTGGTTAATGGTTATTGGTTAACGGTTATTGGTTATTGTCTATGGTATTACTGAGTTTTGATACTGAAGAATTTGACGTGCCTCGTGAACATGGGGTGGATTTCTCGTTGGAGGAAGGCATGAAGGTATCCAAAGAGGGTACCAACCGCATCCTCGACGTATTGAAGCAGAACGGAGTGAAAGCCACGTTTTTCTGTACGGGCAACTTTGCAGAGAACGCTCCTGAGGTGATGCAACGCATCATGGACGAAGGTCACGAGGTGGCCTGTCATGGCGTTGACCACTGGCAACCCAAGGAGTCCGACTTTGCGGTATCAAAACAAATTGTAGAACGCGTAACGGGCCGTCAGGTTTATGGCTATCGTCAGCCTCGCATGTTTCCTGTCAGTGACAGCGAGATTGAGAAGGCTGGCTATCGCTATAACTCATCGTTAAACCCCGCCTTCATCCCCGGACGCTATATGCACCTGACGGAACCCCGCACCTGGTTTATGAAAGGGGGCGTGATGCAGATTCCTGCTTCCGTTACACCCTGGGTACGCTTCCCCCTGTTCTGGCTGGCATTGCACAACCTGCCAGAGAGCCTGTACCACAGGCTCGTCAATCGCACCCTGAAGCACGACGGCTATTTCGTCACTTATTTCCACCCCTGGGAGTTCTACGACCTGAAGGAGCATCCTGAGTTCAAGATGCCTTTCATCATCAAGAACCACAGCGGACGCCAGATGATGCAACGTCTTGACAACCTTATCAAGATGTTGAAGAGTCGCCATAATGAGTTTATCACCTTTACAGAATTTGTCAATCGTCAGCACGTATGATTAAACTTGCCACCGTTTCACCCTGTTATAACGAAGAAGAGGTACTGCACCATTCCGTAGAGCGTCTGACAGCTCTTTTCGAGCGCATGATATCCGAAGGGCTGATATCGGGCGACAGTATGATGGTATTTGTCAATGACGGCAGTCGTGACCGTACCTGGGAGATCATCCGCGAACTGCACCAGAAGAACAAGTTTGTACGCGGCATCAATCTGGCTCGCAACGTAGGTCACCAGAATGCCATTATGGCTGGCATGATGACCGCCCGTGAATGGGCTGATGCCATCATCACCATCGATGCCGACTTGCAGGACGACATCGAGTGCATTCCCCAAATGGTTCGCCATTTTGAGGAGGGCAACGACATTGTCTATGGTGTGAAAGTTTCACGCCAGGCCGACCCGCTGATGAAGCGTATGACCGCACAGGCTTTTTATAAGCTGCAAAGTTCGATGGGAGTGGAAAGCGTCTATAACCATGCCGACTTCCGACTGATGAGCAAGCGCTCCCTCGACATGCTGGCTACCTACAAGGAGCATAACCTCTATCTGCGCGGCCTGATTCCTCAGATAGGATTGCAGACAACCACCGTTGACGATGTCATCAGTGAGCGTTATGCCGGCTCTTCCAAATATACCTTAAGCAAGATGATGAAACTGGCTCTGAATGGCATTACAGCCTTCAGCGTCAAGCCGATGTATGCCATTTTCTATCTGGGTCTCGTATTCCTGCTGATAGCAGTAGGCATTGCCGTCTATGTAGCCCACGCCCTGATAACAGGCACCGCCGTACCTGGCTGGTCATCACTGATTCTCAGCATCTGGCTGGTAGGCGGATTCTTCCTGACCTCTTTGGGCATCATGGGTGTTTATATCGGCAACATCTATGCCGAGGTAAAGCGGCGTCCGCTCTATCACGTCGCAGAAATCTTAGCGTAATCCTTCGTATTCATCTCCCATATCAGATAGAACCATACGATCGTTGTGGGTAAAGCCTTCAAAGCGTAAGGCTCTATCAGTTGTTTCCAAATGAACCGAGGGAAGAACACATCGCTGGTACAGAGCGAGGTGAAGATAAAGGCATAAATCAGCAATACCAAATCCCATCGTCCCCGTTTCCAGGGAGCCGTAGTGTACCAAACGACAAATCCTGTCATAGGGGCGATATAGCCGTAGCTTTCCGTTCCTGTCGAGAACAACGTGACGAACATGGTGACAGAGGCCAGCATCGCATAGCGGAACGCCTGATGCTTGTACTGGCTGATGCGACGATAGGGCGACAGGAACAGCAAGATGCCAGGGATAATCAGCCACAGGTCGCTATACTCCGTGTTGCCAGATATCTTACGAGGAATACCCAACAGCGAAGTGTTAGTCGTATTGAAGGCCTCTGCCAGGTTCTGTGCATTCTTGGCTACCAGCGACTCATACCAGTTCACATACTGTTGTACAACGTACTCAGGACTTGACAACAGCATCGGAGCCACGAAGAACAAGGCAGCCCACCCCAAGCAGGCCAGTATGAATTTCTTCTTGTCCTCTACAAAGAAGAAGAACGCCAAGCCCATGACACCATATAACTTGATAAAGATGTTCAGCACGATGAAGAATGCTGCCCACACGGGCTTTTTCTTCTCAATGCAGGCAAACATCAGCAAGTAACTGGCAGCCATGGCCAAGTCATACTGCTCGACGAACAAAGGCGTCAGCACCTCATGGGCACAAAACCAGAACATGAACACCTTCTGCCATCGCTGCAAGGGCATATAGCGCACCGCCACATAGAACATCGCCACCAGGAAACACTCCCAAAGCAACATTCCCCACGTATCGGGCAACATAGCGAAAGGCGCTATCACATAGACAAAGACAGGACCATAATGATTACAATCACCATGCAAGTAAGGGTAGAAGTCATAAAGCGACAACTGTTGCAGGGTATTGTAGAACACCGATTTATAAATCTGGTAGGTATCGTTTTCCTTTGTCCACTTCAGGAGTCCTATGATGACAGGTATCAGCGCATAAACCACGCTGATGGTTCGCCAATCGCTCCAAAAGGGTTTTCTGAAGAAAGCCTTGACTTGTGATATAGATGATTGTAATTCCATTATATTTAGTGTTTTTTAAATGCAAAAAACTTCTGACCGATATAGTTGATAAGCATAAACAGTCCCGTACCCACCAGCATGGCTATGTTCTCGACGATGGTCTTGCTAAAGTGCATGCTCTCCAGGGCATAACGCGTCAGGGGGAGTGCCAGGCTGTAGGCTATCAGGTAACACACGATGATGTTCAGAGCGAACTTGACAATGCTTCGCCAGTCGTTGCCTTGATAGTGGAAGGTGAAATGCTTGTTCAGGAAATAGCTGAGGATGCTGCCAAAGAAGTAGTCGCAAAACGAGCTGACCCAGTAGCTGCAGCCAAAGACGTTGTAGAGCACAAACATGATAGCCGTGCCAAACAGCGTGTTGACCACTCCTACAACGAGAAAGGTCACAAACGTCTTATCGAATACTCTTTGCTGCATAGTCCTTGGTGTACATCTCAAAACACAGTTTCAGCCATATCAGCGTGACGGGCAGGGCCTTCAGCGCATAAGGCTGTACCCACTCCTTGCGGAGATAGGCAGGAAACAGGTCGCTGGGCGACAGGCTGCTCAGCACAAAGGCAAACACCAACAGGGCTATGTCCCAGTTGGTACGCTGCCAGGGTGCTGCCGTGTACCAGATGACGATACCCACAAAGGGGATGATATAGCCGCTCGACTCACTACCCGTGGAGAACAGCACCACGAACATCAGCACCGAAGCCAGCAAGGTCTGGCGGAAGGCCATATTTTGATATTGACTGAAGCGCAGATAAGGGATGCCGAACAGCACCAGTGCCGGTCCTATCATCCACAAGTCGCTGAAAGCCACTCCTGAGATTCGGTGTACCATGCCCAACGCGGAGATGTTCTGTGCGATAGATTCCAGGTTCTCCCCGTTCTTCTCTACCAGACAAGCATACCACTCCTGATACTGGCTGACGATATACTCAGGACTGCTGATGGCCATCGGTGCCACGAACATCACGACGCTCCACCCTATCAGCGACAAGACGAAGCGCACCTTATGCTTGGAGAAGAAGAAGAACGCCAATCCCACAATACCATAGAGCTTCACAAACGTACCCAGCATGATGAAGAAAGCCGCCTCCGCGTCGCGCTCCTTCTCTATCAGGAAGAAGGCCGACACGATGATAGCGGCAATGGCTATGTTGAACTGCTGCATGTAAAGGGCCGTCAGCAACTCGTGGGCACAAAACCACAGGACAAACAGCTGCTGGTATTTCGTCAAGTCTGAACGACGGATGGCGACATACAAGAATAAGGCGAGCGCCACACACCACAACAGTAAGCCCAACCACTCGGGCACTACGGCAAAAGGAGCGAACACCAGCGAGAAAAGCGGTCCGTAATGATTG
>LXOW01355699.1_pt1 | contig 10720 bp, 10 predicted proteins | sample 1368591 | NCBI WGS metagenome assembly LXOW01 (sample SAMN04884650, study PRJNA319009) | bovine gut metagenome | isolation source: Cow rumen | host: Bos taurus | place: Italy: Legnaro (PD) | collected 2014-07-09
CAACATACCTGTGGACTGTAGTTGTCAACTTTTTCTCACGCGTGCGCACGTATATGCGCGCACATTATGATAGATAAACAAATTTTTATCCCACACTTCCCGCACTTCCGACACCTAAGCTGGGTGTTGGAAGTGTCGGAAGTGCGGGTTCTTTTTTTGTTACACAAATAGCAATGCAATCAACCCCTCCTGACCTCCCCTTTCCAATGGGAGGGATTATTAAGTTCACTCGTTCATTGTGAGGAGGGTCTGGACGATGCGCTCGGCTGTGCGGCCGTCCCAGCGGTCGGGCAGTTCGCCGGGTTTCCATTGTCCGGCGACAAGCTGCTGCAGGTTGGTGCGCAGCTGTTCGGCATCTTCGCCGACCAGCACGTTGGTGCCTTGCTTGACGGTCTCTATGTGCTCGGTGTAGCTGTTGAGAGTGATGCAGGGAATGTGGTTGAAGGTAGCTTCCTCGGCTACGTTGCCGGAGTCGGTGATGATGCCCATGGCATGGGACGTGAGGTAGCCGAACTCAAGATAGGACAGCGGTTCGGTCAGCGTCAACCGGTCGGTCAGCGTGCTGACGACAAGGCTGACGGGCGAACGCAAGGGCGCTATGACGGGAATGTCACCGGCAACGTCGCTGATAGTTGTCAGCATGCGCTGGAGGTTGTCGGTGTCGGCAAGCAACGCCTTGCGGTTGACGGTGAGCACCAGATAGCGGCCGTCGGCAATACCGTCGAGACAGGCAGGGCGCTGCCAGCGGTTGTGCTGGTGGCGCAGGGTGTCCATGAGGATGTTACCCACCATATATATTTTATGCATCTCGGCACCTTCACGCGTAGCAATGCTGCTGGAAACGGGACCGGCGGTAAACAGCAGGTCGCTGAGGCCGTCGATGACCAGACGGTTGATTTCCTTTGGCATGCTGATGTCGAACGAGCGCGTGCCAGCCACAAGGTGAGCCAGACGCAGTCCGCGCTTCTTGGTCACGATAGCTGCGGCCATGGTGGAGGCCAGGTCGTCGACAACAATCACGGTGTCGGTGGCGTTGTGCTCCAAGTAGTCCTCGAAGGCAGCCATGACACGGCCAGTGAGCTCGTTCAGGTTCTCGCAATCGACACCCAAGAAGACATCGGGCAGCGGCATCTGCAAGTCGTCGAACAACGACGGCTCCAGCGTGCCGTCGGCTTGACTGCCGGCATACACCAGCCGGTAGCTGATGCCCTCGGTCTGGGTGATAACGCGGATAATTGGGGCGACCTTCATGAAATTGGGTCGGGCGCCGGTGAAGATACAGACTTTGTGTTCCATAGTAACAAGTAAAAGGGAAAAGTGAATAGTGAAAAATATCCTGCCGCAGTAATAATAAGGTGGTTAGCGGTTTTTGTGCCGCAGGAACCACGCATGGGTATAGAAATGATACATAAGCAGGGCAACTGCCGTAAGCACGATGGCCGTATAGAGCAGGGGCTGTAGCAGCTGGCTGAAGACAGCATAGCCGAGGCCGAGGCCGAGTGCCAGGCCTGTCTCCCACGACAGGAAATACATACTTTGNNGCGCCCGCCGGTGATGCCCAAGCCCAGTCCCAGCAGCACGGGAGCCACCGGTGAGTGGAAATAGGTCAGCAGGATGAACAGCGCTGCCATGACGAGGATGAGTCCGGTGATGACCTCGCTCTTCAGGTCGGCATCGCGGAAGACGAAACGCTGTGACAGCAGCGCCAATAGGAAGCCTGCCATCATGAAGGCATAGAAGACAATGTCAAGGGGCAGCGACAATACCAAGCCCATCACGACGCTGACCAGCAGCAGATTGAAGAAGAGCACCTGGCTATGCGGCAGCAGAAAGCGGTCGAGCGACGCCATGTGGATACCCTCTTCGGGCGCCCGGAAGGGGAAGTTGACGAGCTTGATGAACAGCACGGAGAGTACGGCACAGCCCATAGCGCCCCATAGTACGCCGTGGAAACCGATATTGTCGTACAGTAGCCATCCAGCTAACGGCCCTAACGACAGGGCGAAGCGGGCAAACCAAGCTGCGCTGTAGTTGGCCTCCGTGCGCTGGTAGGACTCACAGGTGTCGATGATGAGCGTAGAGGAGAGCACCATCTGCGCCAGTCCGAACGTTGCGCCCAGAAGCAGTCGGTGAACCAGTATGACCCAGAACTCCACAAACTCCGAGCGCAGGCTGTCGATGTACCACAACAGCGCCAAATCGACGGTCATGGCGAGCACAGCCCACATGCACACCACGTTGCGACGGTAGTGTTGCACAAGCCACGAGCACTGAGCCCCTAACAGGTAGAGACCAAGGCCGAAAGCGCCCATGGAGAGTCCCGTCTCCAACGGCGAGAAGTTTTCGGTATCCATCAGCCACTGTGGGATGACGGGTACCAGCGCATAGATGGCCATGGTCAGCAGCAGGTCAGCTATCACCAGCAACCAAAAGTCGCGGTGCCATAGCCTGATGTGAACGGGAGTGCTCTGTGTATTCAATACTTCAAAACTTCAATCCTTCAATCTTTCAATTCTTCCTACGAGCTCCGCTCGCTTATACCTTTAGGTGTAAGAACTCTTCAATCTTTCAATAAGNNCTTCAATCCTTCCTACGAGCTTTGCTCGCTTATACCTTTAGGTGTAAGAATTCTTCAACTCTTCAATCTTTCAATAAGATTCCGACTCATTGGGGAAGTCGCCCGACTTCACGTCTGTCACATAGTGACCGACGGCGTCAGTAATGATGGTGTTCAAGTCAGCATAGCGGCGCAGGAAACGGGGCGAGAAGCCCTGCGTCATTCCCAACATGTCGGGCACGACGAGCACCTGTCCGTCGGTAGCGTTACCGGCACCGATGCCGATGGTCGGACACTTCACCATCTTAGTGACCTCAGCAGCCAACGTGGCGGGAACTTTTTCAAGCACGATGCCAAAGCAGCCTACTTCGTCCAGTTTCTGGGCATCAGAGAGCAGTTTCTCAGCCTCAGCCTGTTCCTTGGCACGCACGGCGTAGGTGCCGAACTTGTTGATGCTCTGCGGGGTCAGTCCAAGGTGTCCCATGACGGGAATGCCAGCATCGAGAATGCGCTTGATGGTATCGATAATCTCCACGCCACCCTCAAGCTTCAACGAGTCGCAGCCGCTCTCCTTCATAATGCGGATGGCATTGGTCACACCCTCGGCAGCATTGACCTGATAGGAACCGAAGGGCATGTCGCACAACACCAGCGCACGATTGACGGCACGCACCACGGAGCGAGCATGGTAGATCATCTGGTCGACGGTCATCGGCAGCGTCGTGGAATTGCCAGCCATCACGTTCGAGGCTGAGTCGCCAATCAAAATCACGTCGACACCGGCCTTGTCGACGATGCCGGCCATCGTATAGTCGTAGGAGGTGAGCATGGAAATCTTCTCACCCTTCTGTTTCATCTCCATCAAGCGATGGGTAGTCACCTTGCGGTTGTCGTTTACTAAATATCCTGACATGTTTTGTTAAGTATTTAAAATGTTGATTTACTTACAAATAAAATATTTCAATTCTTCAACTCTTCAACTTTTCAATTCTTCATTAAAGTCGCTGATGACGCGGTCGCACAGCGGACGGATGGCATCGGCAGCATTAGTCGTCGACAGACCGACAACGGTCATGCCGGCAGCACGCCCCGACTTCAGCCCATTGAAAGAGTCCTCGAAGACGGTACACTCTTCCGGCGCCACGCCAAAGTGCGCTGCGGCCTTCAGGTAGCAGTCGGGATCGGGCTTAGAGCGCTCGAAATCCTCAGCGGTCAGAATGGCATCGAAAAGTTCCTTGAACTCAGGACGGTGACGGTACACCGCCTGCATCTTCGGAACGTTAGAGCTGGTCACCACCGCCGTCTTCACACCCTGTTGGCGCAACGAGCGTATATAAGCCTCAAAGCCAGGGACATAGTCGTAGGACATCTGCTGCTCGTAGGCATCCAGACGCTCCGTAATCAGGGGCTGTTTGTCAGCCAACGGTCCCGAAAACCAGGCATCGTAAATCTGCACCAGCGTCTGCCCCTTGATTTCGTGCTCCAGCCCCGGGTGCTCGGGGTGGAACTCACGGCACTGGGCACCCCAGAAAACCGTGTACTGAGGCTCCGTGTCGAACACCACGCCGTCGAGGTCGAATAATGCTGCTTTCATACGCATCTTTTTCATTTGCGGCTGCAAAGGTACGAAATAAATTGAAAATTGAAAATTGAAAATTGAAAATTATTCTAGGGCGGCAGCAAATTTTTCACTATTCACTTTTCCCTTTTACTTTATTTTCTTACCTTTGCAGGCATGAAACAGATATTAAAGTACTTTCCTCAGCTCAGCGACGAACAGCAGCGGCAGCTAACCATGCTTGACGAGCTGTACCACGACTGGAATGCGAAAATCAACGTCATTTCGCGCAAAGACATTGACAACCTCTACGAGCACCATGTGCTCCACTCCATGGCCATTGCCAAACTCATCCAGTTCCGTCCCGGCACGCGCATCCTCGACTTCGGCACCGGCGGCGGGTTCCCCGGCATACCGTTGGCCATCCTCTTCCCGCAGTGCCAGTTCAAGCTCATCGATGGCACGGGCAAGAAAATTCGCGTGGCTCAGGAGGTCAGCAATGCCATCGGACTGAAGAACTGCCAGCCAGAGCACCTGCGGGGGGAAGACGAGAAAGGCCGCTACGACTTCATCGTCAGCAGGGCCGTAATGCCCCTACCCGACTTGGTCAAGATCGTCAAGAAGAACATCGCCAAGGAACAGCGCAATGCACTGCCCAACGGCATCATCTGCCTGAAAGGCGGCGACCTGCAGGCCGAGACACAACCCTTCCGCCACATTGTTGACACGACAGAGCTCAGCACATGGTTCAGCGAAGAGTGGTTCAAGGAAAAGCATTGCATCTACGTGCCGCTCTGAAAGGATTGAAGGACTGAAAAACTGAAGAATTGAAGGACTGAAGAATTGAAATTTTGCAGTCGACATATAATAATTTTCAATTTTCAATTTTCAATTTTCAATTTATATTCGTACCTTTGCAGCCGAATTTAAATAATAAGGTAAAAAAGAGATGATAACAGTCACAAATCTGGCTATTCAGTTTGGCAAGAAGACGTTGTATAAGGACGTCAACCTGAAGTTTACAAGTGGAAATATCTATGGCATCATCGGCGCCAACGGTGCCGGTAAGTCTACCCTGCTCCGCGCCATCAGCGGCGACCTGGAGCCTAACAAGGGAACCATCGAGATGCAACCGGGTGAGCGCCTGTCGGTATTGGAACAGGACCACTTCAAATATGACGAGTTTACGGTGATGGACACCGTGCTGATGGGGCACCAGCCCCTGTGGCAGAACATGAAGGAGCGCGAGGCTCTGTATGCGAAGCCCGAAATGAGCGAGGAAGACGGCAACCGCGCCGCCGACTTAGAGATGGCCTTTGCCGAGATGAACGGCTGGGAGGCCGAGAGCGAGGCAGCACAGCTGTTGCAGAACCTTGGTGTACAGGACAGTCAGCACTACAAGCAGATGTCCGACATTTCGAACAACGAGAAGGTGCGTGTCATGCTGGCCAAGGCGCTGTTCGGTCATCCCGACAACCTGCTGTTAGACGAGCCCACCAACGACCTCGACCTCGACACCGTGCAGTGGTTGGAGGAATACTTGTCGAACCTGGAGCAATGCGTGCTCGTGGTGTCGCACGACCGTCACTTCCTGGATGCCGTATCGACGCAGACTGTCGACATCGACTTCGGCAAGGTGACGCTGTTCTCGGGTAACTACTCCTTCTGGTACGAGTCGTCACAGCTCGCCCTGCGCCAACAGCAGAACCAGAAGATGAAGGCCGACGAGAAGCGCAAGCAGTTGGAAGAGTTCATCCGCCGCTTCTCTGCCAATGTGGCAAAGTCGAAGCAGACCACGTCGCGTAAAAAGATGCTGGAGAAGCTGAACGTGGAGGAAATCACCCCGTCAACACGCAAATACCCGGGCATCATCTTCTCAATGGAGCGCGAGCCGGGCACGCAGATTCTGGAAGTCGAAGGTCTGAAGGCCGTCGACGCAGACGGAACGGTGCTCTTCGACAACGTGTCGTTCACCATCGAAAAGGGACAGAAGACTGTCTTCCTGTCACACAACCCGAAGGCCATGACAGCGCTGTTTGAAATCATCAACGGCAACCGCGAGGCTGATGCAGGCACCTATAAGTGGGGCGTCACCATCACCACCGCCTATCTGCCGTTGGACAACACCGAGTTCTTCCAGTCGGAACTGAACCTGGTGGACTGGCTGTCGCAGTACGGCACGGGCAACGAGGTGATGATGAAGTCGTTCCTCGGACGCATGCTGTTCAAGGAGGAGGACGTGCTGAAGCATGTCAACGTGCTCAGCGGTGGCGAGAAGATGCGCTGCATGATAGCCCGTATGCAGCTGAAGAACGCCAACTGCCTCATCCTCGATACGCCCACCAACCACCTCGACCTGGAGTCTATTCAGGCTTTCAACAACAACCTCATCTCGTTCAAGGGCAACATTCTGTTTGCTTCGCACGACCATGAGTTCATCAACACCGTGGCCGACCGCATCATTGAACTGACACCGAAAGGCACCATCGACAAGCTGACCACCTACGATGACTATATTTACGACGAGACCATCAAGGCGAAAAAGGCGGAGATGTACGCTTAAGCTAATTGATTGCGCATTCGCTAATTGATTGCGCATTCGCTAATTCTTACACCTAAAGGTATAAGCGAGCAAAGCTCGTAGGACAATTGATAATTGATAATGGATAATTGATAATTAGAAGTTGGCACGGTATTTGCTGTAAGGTCAGAAAAAACAAGTACAACTATGAAAGAAGAAGAAATAAAGAACATGGAGGGGGAAGAAACCCTCGAGGAAACAGAAGAGACAATGGCTGACGCTGCTACTGAAGAGGCTGAGGCAAACGCTGACACAGAAGCCAGCGACGATGCAATTGTTGATGAACAAGACCCGCTTGCAACTGCACAGGCTGAAATCGAACAGTTGAAAACCCAGATACTATACAAGACTGCCGAGTTCGACAACTACCGCAAGCGCACGCTGAAAGAGAAGGCCGAGCTCATCCTGAACGGCGGCGAGAAGGCCGTCAGCGCCATTCTGCCCGTCATCGACGACATGGAACGTGCCATCGAGAACGGTCAGAAGACTGACGATCCGTCCGTACTCCGCGAGGGCATGGAACTCATCTACCAGAAGTTCGTGAAAGCACTGGAAGGACTTGGCGTCAAGAAGATTGAAACGACCGATGCCGACTTCAACACTGACCTCCACGAGGCTGTGGCCATGGTTCCGGGCATGGGCGACGACAAGAAGGGCAAGGTGATTGACTGCCTGCAGACCGGCTATCAACTGAACGACAAAGTCATCCGTCATGCCAAAGTGGCAGTCGGACAGTAGGAGGAAGATTAAAGATTAAAAATTAAAAATTAAAAATAACATAATAGATTAAATCATGGCCCAAAAGCGTGATTATTATGAAGTGCTTGGCGTTGACAAAAACGCCACAGAAGACCAGATAAAGAAGGCGTACCGCACCATCGCCATCAAATACCACCCTGACCGCAACCCCGGCAACAAGGAGGCCGAGGAGAAGTTCAAGGAGGCTGCCGAAGCCTACGACGTATTGCACGACCCGCAGAAGCGACAGCACTACGACCAGTTCGGCTTCAGCGGTCCTAGCGGAGGTGGCTTTGACCCCTTCGGTGGTGCTTCGATGAACATGGACGACATCTTCTCGATGTTCGGCGACATCTTCGGAGGCCATGCAGGATTCGGCGGATTCGGCGGTACCAAGCGCGGTCCACAGGTACATCGCGGCAGCGACCTGCGCCTGAAGGTAAGACTGTCGCTGCAGGAGATTGCCCACGGCGTGACTAAGAAGTTCAAGGTTCGCAAGGACGTCACCTGTTCACACTGCCACGGCACCGGTGCCGAGCCGGGAACCACCAGCGAACAGTGTCCTACGTGTCACGGTTCGGGCGTTATCACCCACACCACGCAAAGCATATTCGGTATGATGCAGACGCAGGGTGTATGCCCCACCTGTAACGGTGAAGGNNGAAGGCATGATTGTGAACGTGCCGGGCAAGGGTAATGCCGGACACCATAAAGGTGTCAACGGAGACATTCAGGTATTCATCGAGGAAGAGGAGAACGAGAACTTCATACGCGATGACAACAACCTGATATACAACCTGTTGTTGGACTTTCCTACAGCGGCACTTGGTGGCGAGGTAGAGATTCCCACCATCGAGGGAACCCGTCTGAAGGTGAAGATGGAACCGGGCACACAACCCGGCAAGACGCTCCGTCTGCGCGGCAAGGGACTGCCTGCCGTTCATGGCTACGGTCGCGGCAACGGCGACCTGGTGGTCAACGTCAGCGTCTATGTGCCGAAGACATTAAGCCGCGATGAGAAAGAAGCCATTGAGAGGTTCCGCCAGAGCGACAACTTCAAGGGCGACGCAGCCACCAAGCGCAGCATCTTCCAGAAATTCAAGAACTACTTCAGTTAAATTTGAATAATAAGATAACGTTATAACGACATAACGACATTACGACATTACGTCATGACGTATCAAGAGACCTGCGAATACCTGTACAAACAGATGCCCATGTTCGAGCGACAGGGGGCTGCCGGCTATAAAGAAGGACTGGCCAACACCCTGGCGCTGGACGAACACTTCGGGCATCCTCACCGTGCCTATGCCACCATCCATGTCGGCGGCACCAACGGCAAAGGCAGCGTGTCGCACACCATCGCCGCACTGCTGCAGGAAGTGGGCTATCGCGTCGGTCTCTACACGTCACCCCATCTGGTAGACTTCAGCGAGCGCATCCGCGTCAACGGCAGACCCATCCACGAAGACTACGTCGTCAACTTCGTCAGGGACGAGCGGGCGTTCTTTGAACCCCTGTCACCATCGTTCTTCGAGGTAACGACGGCCTTGGCTTTCAAATACTTCAAGGACATGGATGTCGACATTGCCGTCGTCGAGGTAGGACTGGGCGGCCGACTGGACTGCACCAACATCATCACCCCCATCCTATCCGTCATCACCAACATCAGTTTTGACCATACGCAGTTCCTTGGCGACACCTTGGCCAAGATAGCTGCCGAGAAAGCGGGCATCATCAAGCAGGGCGTGCCAGTAGTCATTGGCGAAGCCAACAGCGAGACACGCCCCGTCTTTGAGGACAAGGCCAAAAGCGTCGGAGCCCCGATTACCTTTGCCGAAGACGATCCTGAGATTCTCGGTGCCAAGCCCAATCCAGAGGGCGGTATGGACTACCAGACGGTACACTACGGTACCCTTCATGGCGACCTCTGCGGCATCTACCAGGAGAAAAACACGAATACGGCCCTTCATGCCTTCCAAGCCCTGTCCAAGATAGGCTACCTGAGTCCCCGCATGGACGGCATGGACTTTGAGAAAAGCCTGAATGAGCTGAGCACCGCCCTCAACAAGGTCTGCAAGGCCACGGGTCTGCAAGGCCGCTGGCAGGTCATTCAGCGTGCGCCCATGGTGGTTTGCGACACAGGCCACAACTTAGGAGGCTGGCAGTATCTGAGCCGCCAACTGTCACAGGTAGCATGCAACAACATGCACATCGTCTTTGGCATGGTCAACGACAAAGACGTCAATGGTGTCCTGGCATTGCTCCCCAAGAACGCCACATATTATTTCACGAAGTCACAATCCAAGCGTGCCGTGGCAGAAATGACCCTGCAGTCGATGGCCTTGACAGCAGGACTGAAAGGGGCTACCTATCCTACTGTACGCGAAGCCTATAACGCAGCCAGAAACAAGGCCCAGAGAAACGATTTCATCTTTGTCGGAGGGTCTTCCTACGTCGTCGGCGACTTCCTCAGAACCTGCCTTTAGGTGTTTTTAACACTTCCTAAACGTTTTTTTTAGCCTTTCTTTCGTCTTTCTCGATTTTTTTAGGTTACTTTGCAACTTATAAATGTGATTAAGTAACTAAAAACAATCAATTATGGCTAATACAACAGAAACAGCGAATCTGTGTGGCCTGAACCGTAAGGATTTTCAGACCACGGTGAAAGGAAAGAAAACGGATCTTTACATTTTGAAGAACCGTAAGGGTTATGAAGTTGCCATCTCCAATTATGGTGGTGCTATTTGCGCTATCATGGTGCCCGACAAAGACGGCAACGTTGCAAACGTCATTCAGGGTCATGCCAACATTCAGCAACTCACCAGCGGACAGGAGCCCTACCTGTCAACCCTCATCGGTCGTTGGGGCAACCGCATCTGCAAGGGACAGTTCACGCTGAACGGCAAGGACTACCAGCTGGCACTCAACGACGGTCCCAACCACCTGCACGGTGGTGACAAGGGTTTCAATTGCAAGGTATGGGATGCCCGTCAGATGGGTCCCCGTTCACTGGCCCTGCACCGCATCTCCAGCTATGGTGAGGAAGGTTACACAGGCGAACTGGACGTCACGGTTGAGTTCACCTTTACCGACCAGAACGAGCTGGTCATTGAGTATCTGGCAACCACGAACAAGAAGACCATCGTCAACCTGACGCACCACGCCTTCTTCTCACTGTCAGGCATTGCCGATCCGACGCCGACCATCGAGAATCAAGTTTGTGAAATCAATGCCGACTTCTACCTGCCTACCGACGCCACTGCCATTCCCACGGGTGAAATCC
>LXOW01047649.1_pt1 | contig 10718 bp, 9 predicted proteins | sample 1368591 | NCBI WGS metagenome assembly LXOW01 (sample SAMN04884650, study PRJNA319009) | bovine gut metagenome | isolation source: Cow rumen | host: Bos taurus | place: Italy: Legnaro (PD) | collected 2014-07-09
GTGGGCATGTAGAGCTGGCTGCGGGTCCTGGCATGCATGCAGACTGCGGATGCTCCTGCATTGAATGCCGTTTCCGCGGTCTTGAGGTAATTGATGCTTTCGGTATCCCAACCCGTGCGGATCTTTACGGTCACGGGGACGTCGACGTTCTCCGTTATTGTCCTGACTATCTCCCCTATGACCTCTGGCTTCCTGAGAAGCGCGCTTCCGGCGCCGGTCTTGACCACCTTGGGCACAGGACAGCCGCAGTTGATGTCGATCAGTGCGGGGCTGTAGGCCATTACGCCTTCAAGGGATCTTTTAGCAGTGTCGGCATCCGGCATGAACAGCTGGACGGCCAGATCTGTCTCACCCTCTCCGCGCTCCATGAGGACAACGGTCTTCTCACTGCCGCGCGCGACGCCCTCGCCGGAGACCATCTCGGTGTATGCAAGGGCGGCACCGTGCCTGAGGCAGATGCTGCGGTAGACCTTGTCCGTATATCCCGCCATGGGAGCGAGGAAAAGATTCGATGGAAGCCTGAGCTTCCCTATTGAGACTTCATGAAGAAGGGAGGACACCCGTCAGGCCTCTGTTATATGGAACGCCCTGAGGCTGTTCTGATAGAGAATCTCGGACATCTCCTCAAGCGGGACTCCCCTGATTGAGGCCACGGCCTGGGCCGTCTCCGGCAGATACTCGGGCTTGTTCCTGCGTTTGGTGTACTTCGCCGGAACCATGAACGGAGCCTCGCTCTCTATCAGGATCCTGTCCTGAGGGAGCTTCTTGACCGTATCCGTGAGCTTTCTGACATTCTTGTATGTGATGTTGCCCGCAAACGAGAAGTAGACAGGCAGCTCCATGGCCCTGAAGGCGTATTCCCAGTCCTCGGAATAGCAGTGGAAGATCGCACCCTCCTCCGGGATGTTGTGCTTCAGGATGTCAAGGATGTCATCGCCGGCTTCCCTGTTGTGGATTATCACCGGAAGGTGGTTCTTCCTGGCAATCTCCAGATGCTTGAGGAACATCTCCACCTGAATGCCCTTGTACTGGCTGTACTTGCCGTAGTCCAGGCCGGTCTCTCCGATGGCCACTATCCTGTCCAGCTTGAGGAACTTCATGATCTGGGAGTCCCAGTCGCGCAGGAGGTTTCCGCTTTCGGTCGGGGATACGCCAACCGCATGGTAGACGTTCCTGGCGCTCTTGAGATTCTTGTAGATGACCTCGAAATCGGTGAGGCTGTTGCATATGGAGACAATGTGGGCCACTCCCGCCCTCTTGGCATACTGGACGGTGAGAAGCTGCTCGAGATAATCCTCATGTATAAGACCGATGTGGCAATGTGTATCAAATAAACGCATAGAGGCTCCTTTTCTATGTCATTGATTATTTCCATGCAAACGAATTATGCATTCGACAGATATTAAGGTAGCACGGCTTCATCACGCAGTCAAGTTTCATCAATTGACCATAAAACACATAAATGGTACTTTTCAAGCTGAGGAATCGAGATATGAAGGTACTGGTATTGGGGTCCGGCGCTAAGGACCACGCCATAGCATGGTGGTTTTCAAAGAGCAAGCTTATCGAAGGTCTGTATGTGGCTCCGAGCAATCCGGGCACATCGGCATTCGCAGTGAATCTTCCGGACGTAGATCCGTCTGACAAGGATCAGGTTCTTGCGGCCTGCAGGGAGAACGGAATCGACTTCGTGTTCATCGGAACCGAGGAACCGCTTCAGACGGGCGTGGTCGACCACCTGAACAAGAACGGAATCGAGACCTTCGGCACCCCGGGCTATGCACTGAAGCTGGACAGCGACAGAAGCTTCTCCCGTGAGTTCGCCACGAAGTACGGAATACCAATCCCCGACTACCACATCTTCAAGGATGCCAAGGAACTGGAGTCCTTCCTCAAGGAGAACAAAGGCACCACATTCACGATCAAGCCCAATGACCTCTCGCCTTCAAGAGTGATGATCAGTTCAAGCAACACAGACGCCCTTCTCTCCTACGCAAAGACCCTTCTCAAGAAAGGTCCCGTAGTGGTTGAGGACCACATAGACGGAAAGTCGGTCACTCTCTCCATCCTCATGGACAACGAAGGCTATTTCATCCTTCCGATCTGCTACGAATACACGAAGCGTGAGCACACCGATGTGGGCTACGGCGTGGCCACCGGCGGTATGGGTGCCGTCTGCCCCCTTCCGCTGGATCAGGACACAAGGGATGCAGTGCTCGGAAAGATTGTACATCCCACTTTCAAGGCCCTCAAGAAGGAGAAGCTCTACTACAAGGGGATACTGACGTTCTCGCTCAGCATCAGCGACAAGGGTCCCGTCCTTCTGGATTACCACGTCAGACTCAACGACCCGGCCACACAGGCCATGGTTCCCCTCATGCGCAACGATCTGTGCGAGCTGATGACCGCAATGCACAACAACACCCTCAAGCAGGTTGTCCTTGAGACGACGGACAGCAGCGCCGTGGCGGTTGTGATTGCCTCCGAAGGCTATCCGGAGGAGACGAAAACCGGCAGTAAGCTGGCGACCGTTCCGCCTCAGTACATGGCGAACTCGTTTGAGGGAGGCACGTTCCTGTTCTTCGGTGCCGTCGAAAGCAGGAAGGACGGAATCTACACCACGGGCGGAAGAGCCGCCACGGTCGTTGGCGTAGACAGGAACATCATCCTTGCCAATTCCAGAGTCTATGATTCGATTGATCTGGTGAACTTCGACGGCTCNNAACGTGTTCTTCCAGTCTCCCGTGAAACTGACTTCTCCGGGGTTGTAGTCGAACCCTTTCCCGTCATGTCTGACCGTAGGTTCGAACCCGCGGGTCCTCTGCCAGATTCCGGTCAGTCCGAAGCTCACTGTAAGCGGGAAATCCTCAAGCTGTTTCTCCACCCTGGCCTCCACATCAAGGGCGTTGTCCCAGATGTTGCCGAAGAAATCCCTCATCCGATATTCACCTTCATCATATGCAGAATAGGACATGAAGGTCAGAATGTCGGTTCCGGTCTTCTTGCAGGAGTACTGGGCGCTTCTCATCTGGTCCTTGACAGTAAGGCCCACCGTCCACCCCTTTCCGAACGAGGTCCTGCAGTTGAAAAGAATCTCAAGAGTATCGGGATTCACCGGGTAGCTGAGGTTCTGTCCCTTGTTGACGTATGCCGTGGTGTACGGGATGTCTGCGAACAACGGGACCTTGTCCTGATAGTGAGATCCGAAGAACGCAGGGATGTATGTCAGCTGGACGGTCATCAGCGAGAAGTCAAGGAAAGACGGTGAGAATTCGGCACCGACCTGGTAAGAGAGGATGTTCCTCGGATTGCGGATGAGATTTGCGTCGTTCAGCTCGTCCATGGAAAGGGCTGCATAGAAGCGTCCCACTCCGGGCAGCGTCCATGACAGATCCAGACCCGCCAGCACGTTGTCGTAGTCACCGAGAGCATTCTGGGCGAACATGTATATGGTGAACGGGTTCAGATAGGAAATCTCAAAGCGCTTTCTCCAGACCACGGACTCCCACACTCCGAACTTCACGCCGTAGAACGGCCCCAGCTCCACCCTGTGGATGCTGAAGTTGTTGCTGTATTTCCCTTCCTTGGCATCCATGTTCTCGGAAGGCCACTCGACTCCGTTGACGGATTTCAGCGATACGTTGGCAAGGGCGCCCGTCAGGACGTTGTAGCTGAACCAGGGGACGGGCCTGAGGCTCAGTTCCAGAGCATCGAATGCACGTGCCGAACCCGAAAGACCCAGATTGTTGAATCCCGGACCCCAGTCCCTGCAGACGGTTCCGAACCTTGCCGTCAACACATCATCCTTCAGGCTGACGGAAATCTCCGACAGTGACTGGATGCCCAGGAAGAATCCGAAAAGGCCCGGCTCGTCCGCAGGTCGTGGCAGCATCGTAAGCCTGGCCCCGTTGTGGAAGAGATCATCATAGAATCCGTCGCAGTCGATCTTCAGGTCAGTCACAAGCCGTGCCCGCGGGTNNGAAAGTGAATTCAGTGGCAATCCTGGCTCCGACCGCCGTAGTGCTCTTCCCCAAGGAGGTCCTGAGGTAACCTTTGCGCAGCAGGTCAGTGAACCGGGATGTGGAAGAACTTCCGTACATGGAATCAAGATCGGAGAGAGCCTTGTTTATCCTGACCTTCTCCGAGATGGTGAAACAGTCCGAGGAAAGCATCTCGTTCAGCAGATCCCGTACAACATTGACATTGTATGGCCTGACATCCGGCTGCCGGCTGATGGCTCCGCGGATCACAGCTGCGTCTATGAGCCTGTATACGTCATCATCAATCGGAACACTGTGATACTGTGCGGCAAATACACAGGCTGACATAATGATCAACGCAGCCAGAACAACAATCAGTTTCTTCATCTTCTTCTCCTGATTTCCGAAATATCAATCATTTCGCCGAGTCTTCCGTTCCATTCGGCAGGCCTGATGTTTCCCAGACCCGACTCATGGTAGAAAGTGAGCTCTCCCACATATACACGGCCCTTCACATAATAGAAATCCACCCTCAGGAAGGGAATCCCTTCCGAAAGCCTGGCCGCCAGCTTCTTCATCTCCTCAAAACAGGGAGGAACCGGAGGCGTCACCTCCGTCCTGGGGTCGTCTATCTCCAAATCCAAGGGCCTGCCGTTCATGTCGAAGAACACCTTCGTGTGGATTTCCGCAGAGTTCTCGATGATGTACATCATTTCCGGAACCCCGTTGAAGCAGAAGAACTTGTAGTCCCTGATCTCTTTTCCGGGTTCTTCCTCAAGGTATTCCTCGGCGATTATCTTCCTTGAGATGTTCTTGTACGGCCACTCCCTCTTCAGGATGAAATAATCCGTCTTCAGGGACTTCTCAAGTTTCTTCCGGGCGCTCCTGATGTCGAATCCGGCCTTGTCCCTGCAGACCGTCGCCGTCCCGCTGTCATGGTTGGTCTTGAGCACGAACCGTTCGGGCAGGGCATCGAAATCGATGTCGTCGAATCCGTCCCACACTCCCAGAAGGGGAACGACATAACGATCCCCTATTTTGTCCGCAAGATACCTTTTGACCAGATACTTGTCGGCCATGGTGGTGTAGATTTCCCTTCTGTCGTTCAGCTTCAGCCACTGGAGCTTCTCGTTGAACGTCTTCGGGTCATCGAGATTCAGCTTCTTTCCCATCCTGAGCCTGTAGATGAAGCGCAGGTACTTCTCATCCGAAAGGAATCCGAAGGCCCTGTAGAACGTTTCGATCACATTCCTTCCGAGTATCTTCTTCATTCCATGTATGATGCCGGCTCTCATTTCAGAAGCTCCATATATTCACCAACCACGATGCTGCGGTCGAACCGTTCTTCGGCGATCCTGCGTCCCTCAAGCCCCATCTTCCTGTGCTCTTCCTCGGACATGGAACAGAACCTGTCGACAATGCTGACAAGATTATCAGCGTTTTTCGCTTCACAGTAAAGTCCGTTGACTCCGTCCCTGACGACTTCCCTGCATCCGGGTCTGGACGTGCAGACGGCGGGCCTTCCTGTGGCCGCCGCCTCAAGGAGGACATTCGAAAGACCCTCCGGGTGGTAGGTCGGAAGAATAAGACAATGGATACTCTTGAGTAATTCTCTGGTATCGGAAAGCTGCCCCAGGTACTCAACGACTCCCCTGTCCTGCAGATTCTTCACCCTTTCTCTGAATGCTTCATCACAGACGCCTGCGATAAGGAAGCTGAAGTCAGGATGCTTCTTTTTCTCCTGCTCCGCCATGTCCAGGTATTCAGCTATACCCTTGGCAACTGTAAGCCGTCCGATGAAAGCAAATCTGATTCCCTTGTCCTCCGCCGGATAATCGCAGAATCCGAACTTCTTCAGATTGATACCGGAGCCTGGAACCAGGACTGCCCTCTTAAATGAGATTCCGTTCTCCCGGAAGAAATCAATGTTGGCCTGATTCTGAAACACCACGGCCTTGGCCCTAGGCATCACCCGCTTATGAAGGAACATAAGAATTGCCCTGAGCTTTCCGGTTTTCTCAAGCTCTCCAAGACCCGTAATCATCGGAACATACGGAACCCCGTATTTCTTTGCGGCAATGCCGCCGTACAGATTCATTTTGATGGTGAAAGTGAATACGATATCCGGTCTTTCGTCGCTTACAAGCTGTTTGTAGGTATTCAGAAGTTTAAGTTCTTCTTTCGGATTGGTTCCCTTTCCGTTGAACGCTACCTCCACCATCCTGCATCCTGCGGCGGCAAGGGCCGAATGCTTGGCATCATCGTCATTGTCACAGGCAACGATAACCTCATGTCCGCCTGCAATCATGGATTGGATAATCTCTAACCTGAAATTGTATGTGTATGACGTCAGATTCGACAGGATAAGGATTCTCATTTCCCGTGCTGGCTCCTCCATTGCATAAACGCTTCAGCTTTAACCAGATCTTCAGGATATGTGATCTTATCGAAGTACGGGACGTCAAAATTCAGGTATACTCTAGCCGTATCAGGCAGTTGCTGAATTGATTCCGTGATTTTTGACTGAGGATCAAACGAATTGAAAATAATAGGAAATCGGAAGGCCTCCGGAGCATTCATCGTATAGTACTCTTCCCTATTCACGACGTGTTCATTATACCGGCCAAGACTATCGGTAATCTTTCTTGCACACGCCACAGCATCATATTCGTCAAGCAACCTGAACATGTCATCCAAAACAGATGCTTCAATGGTCGGACGTACGGCATCAACCACTATAAGCTTCTCGCAATTGCTGTGTTCCTTTATGTACTGGAAACCATTCCACTTTGAATTATTCAGTTCCGGACCATTTGAGGTCACATCCACACCATACTTGCTGCGCAGATCATCGTGATACAGCGGGTCAGAAACCACCAGGATGGAATCTGCAAACCGGCTTTTCCTGCAGGCATCAATCACATATGAAATCACAGGCCGTCCGTTCAGGAGCAGATACTGCTTGGGGATGTCGTTTCCGAATCTGTTTCCGACTCCTCCTGCTGTTATCATGATGATGTTTTTGTTTGTCAGCTTCATATCAAATTCCGCCTTTTTCCCGTTTCCTTATTCCTGCCGAATACTGCCCTACTATATCTAGCAGAAACCTTAAATTCCGGTTCTTGGAAATCAATCCAATCGCATAATAAATCGCGATTCCGGAAACAATCTGTATGATCATGACAACCAGTTTGTCAATCTGTATCAGTCCTAAGAGATAAACACCGATTCCCATAACAATAGAAGATACCAGATTCGGCAAAAGATCCATAATCTGATATCTGTATCGGTACCCTATCAGCTTTCTGTTCGGATAAGTATTGGCTATGGTTGATACAATTGTCGTCACTATCGTGGACATAGCCAGTATCACAGGAGAGCTGGACAATAAAACGAATCCCAGAATTATCCCCAGATACGACAGTTTCTTGATAATCTCCAGCTTGAGGAAAATATCACTTCTCCCTATTGCCTTGATTGCCTGAAGATTGGCCACCTGGATGATATTGAACATGTAGGAAAAACAGAAGATTCGTATGTACGGTACTATCGGAATCCACTTCTCCGTCAGTATTACTATGACAAAATTATCTGCGATAACCATCAGCCCCACCATCATCGGAAATACGATGAATGAAGTAATACCAATGAAGCGTCGGGTCATGTTCCTCACGGATTCCGCCTCATCCTGGACCTTTGATATGACCGGAAATAAAACAGCTGATATTGTATCGGAAATAGAAGCATTGAGCAGACGCGGAAAGCTTTCCCCTTTATTGTAGAAAGCCAGGTCTGTACCGGAGAACCTTATTCCGACAATCAGAGGTTTTATCTCGTCATATATCACGGATATTATTGATGAGAGATAGATTTTACCACCGTAGTCAAAAAGGGATTTCAATCGTTTGAACGAAATCCTGAATGCAGGTTTGTATCCGGTAGTCACCGACAGAATCAGCGTGTCGATCAGACTGTTTGTCATCTGCTGTGCCACAAGAGCCCACGGACCGAATCCTTTATATGCCATTATGATTCCTACTATGGCGGAGACAACGGTTCCGCCTATAGTGGAAGCGAAGTATTTCTTGAACTCCAGTCTGTTTGAGACATATGCACTCAGGACAGATTTATATGCATTGATGAAAAGGACAAGACCCATCACCCTGAGGACCGGAACAATCAAATCCTGCTTGTAAATCCTGGAAATCCAGCCGGCGCAGAAAAAAAGGATGAAATAGACAACTCCGGATATTGCCAACGAAAGAAGCATAACAGAGGAATAATCCGTTTCATCGACGTCTTTTTTCTGAATCAGTGCAGAATTGAATCCTCCGGAAATCAAAACCTCACTGAAACTGAAGAATATAGCCACTATCCCCACAACGCTGTAGTCTTCCGGTATGAGTATCCTTGCAAGAATGACGGATACGACAAAGGAAACCAGTTCCGCACTGATTCTCTCTGAGAATTTCCATATCATTCCGCTTATGGCGCCTTTTTTCAAATCATTTTTATTGATGAGAATGCCCCCTGACTATAATTCTTTCAGTATTTCATCGATTCTGTCCACAACCCGCCCGGTGCACGGTGTTTCGGCATCAGGGAAAATCAGATTCCTGATTCTTCTTCTCTCATTTTTCAGCAGATCAGTTCCAGCGCCGATTCTCTCAACAAAGGAGCAGAAGTCTTCCATGCTGTATATTCTTTCTCCACCTGACATAATGTTTTCTGTATCAATAATGAACCCTTCTTTTTCCTTGTATTCGTCATAGTCTTCCCAACAGAGGCCGATCGGACGGTCGGTAAGAAGATAATCATAATACACGGATGAATAGTCTGTGAGTAACGCATCTGCCCCGCCGAGCAACTTATAATTCTGAACATCGTTCTCTGCAAGATATGCATCGTCAATAAAAACCAAATTGCTCATTCTCGTCGTCTTGATCATTGAGATGTCCTGCGCGGGGTGGGGTTTGACAACCACAAGAACATTACAGTCTCTCGCCTTATCATTGACCCGTTTCGCGGTTTCCTCATCGTGAATGATTGGCATACTGATGCTGCTATGTGACAGATTTACATTTTTATGTTGTCTGAAAGTCGGCATCCAATAGATCAGTTTGTTGTAATTATGGTCCCTGAACAGACTGTGGAGGTCCGGTTTTTCTTCAAGAAGAACATCGTTTCTCGGAAACCCAAGAGGTTTCATGATTTCCTTCCTGCATCCGTTGTTGATTGCATCCAGCTCAAGAAGGAACGGGGACAAGGTGATGACTTCATCAATATCATCCGGAACACAATAGTAATTCGTTACTTTCTTCAAGGCTCCGCCATGGAATATGTGCAATGCATACTGTCCGGTTTTTCTTGGTTTTGAGAAATACGAGTTCTCACTGATGAATAGTTTTGCAAAGCAGTACAGAAGATACAGGGACTTTCCCTCCTTCAAATACCGGACATTATGGATCTTTTCGTGGTTTTCCGGCTCTGATGACTGCAGCAACCAGACCATCTTGAATTTTGAGTTATAACCCCTCCTAATCATCTCATCAAAGACAGCCTTTGTGTTCCCGGAACAATCGGGATGGCTCTCGAACAAGATGATGTTTCTTGTCGGGAAGAGGAACAGTATCTTTTTTAGAAAAGTCTTTATCTTCATCATTCCGAAGACGGCACTCCCTTTACCCGCCAGTATATCTTTTTCAGACAATCATGCAGAATGATCTGCATCCATACTTTCTGGCGAAAGCTGCACTCTTTGATATGCCTCTTGTTATCCAGGACATATGCGTATGACAATCCATACCCTTCTGCATTCACGTTTCCATGCGAGACATAATCAACCGCAGTCTCCAGATAATAGCAGAAGAAATATTTATCCATTGCCTTGATTACGCCCGGATCTTTTTCGTTTTCCATCAGTTGTCTGAGTCGTTTAATCCCATCCTGCTTTGCTTTGTCAAAAACATAGTCGGTAGAAAGCGATCCCTCGTGCCTGTAATAATGATACAAGGGTTTTGGATTCCATACTACTTTCCCGCATTTCGAGAAGATTTTGTAAAAAAGTACGAGATCTTCGTAGCATTTTATACTTTCATCATAAAGCTGATTGTCAAACAACTCTTTTTTGACGAGCTTGTTTCCCGAGTATCCGGCAAAACCATCATCAGCGAACATGCAGATTATTGCCTGGGCTGAATCCAGTTCGGTAAAACGGCTCTTTACATTATCCTCATACACGTTACAGATTGAGACCTCTGCTTTATATTCTTCTGCGTCTCGGTAAAGTGTTTCAAACATATCGGGGTCAATCCAGTCATCGCTGTCAACAAACCCTATGTATTCACCTTTTGCTTTCCGTATTCCTTCGTTTCTGGCCCGACTCACCCCTCCGTTTTCAAGATGGATTACGGAAAAACGCTCATCATCACAAGCGAAAGAATCGCAGATGGAACCACTTGCATCGGAAGATCCATCATCCACAAGAATACATTCAAAATCCTTCAGGGTTTGGTTCTTAATGCTTTCAAGGCATTTACTGATATATTTCTCCGCGTTATATACCGGTACGACAATCGAGACTTTCGGCATCTGCTTACCTCAGCTTCTTAAGCACTTTAACAACAAAAATATAGAACTTGGGTGACAAACAAACGATTCTGGCCCTTAGTCTTCTTGCTCCCGTCATATACACGTTGCCCTTTATCCACCGCCTTCCTGTTTTGATTCGTCCGATTA
>LXOW01456671.1_pt1 | contig 10718 bp, 8 predicted proteins | sample 1368591 | NCBI WGS metagenome assembly LXOW01 (sample SAMN04884650, study PRJNA319009) | bovine gut metagenome | isolation source: Cow rumen | host: Bos taurus | place: Italy: Legnaro (PD) | collected 2014-07-09
AAACGGTGGGTTACCGCCAGTAATCAAGAGGCAACAATACTATGCCACTTTACAGGATGTAGCGTAACTCAAACATCCTTGAGAAAAATAACTCAAAGAATTCATTTATATTATTTCTTCATTATCATCCATAGTATTCGATGCCTTTGCACTATACACAAAATCATTTGCATCAATTTCAAAGCGTTCCAAAAGTTCCTTTACAATATACACAATAAAAGATGCAGAAAAACCACTGCTTTGATAAATGTCAGTTCCCTTTATCTTCTGTTTTTTTCCACCTTTTACAGCATTTTTATCATAAGAAAACATGGGATATTCGGAACCAGGGAATAACATTTCGTTATTAACTGCCATTTGTTCAATTGTAAACTAATTGGTTTATCGAATGGTGGTTTCATAAGTTCTTTAATATCTTCCATAACTTGTAGTCTTTACTCGTTCACCTTGAAGAACATAATAATTTATACTTGTTGACGTAGCATCTTCCGGATTCTCTAATGAAAACTCTGTATATCCCGGTTCTTTATATTCAACAAGTTTTTCCGGCTTGACTATTGGAAAAAGTTTCAATATCTCATTCGACAGTCTATCTGCTCTAAATAGTTGTTTTTATTCGCTTCCACACTATAGAGACGATTATATAAACTTTTATATAATCCTCTTAGGGAGTTTGAATTAATCTCACAGACAATTCTTCGTATACTATAATTCCGTAAGAATTCTACTATGCTTTTCATTAATCAAGCTATACACAACCGATCCACAAAAATGCTTTTTACCCCGCTGATATGCAAGCATAATATCTTCAAAAAGTTTTATACATTGCTCTTCTGGCCACTCATAATTACGCTGATACACAGGTATTGCATATTGGCTCTTTTTCTTTTCAAAAAAATCATCAATTATTCGTCCTGGTTCAATATTCATTCTTTCCCCCTCTTCTCTCTACGCTACCGCATTAGCGTTTATCTTCTCTATAACCTTTCGAATCGCACTCCAAACCGTCAAATCAGTAAATATATCAACTACACTTCCCTGATCTGTAAACGGTGATTCCTGAAGCACAGAAAGGTCTGTCATCATGCCATTATGTACAATGTATTCTACTATCTGGTTTACGAAATATATTTGTCTGCTATCCAGACTCGTATTGTCGAGGAACTCCGAAAAAGCTTCCTTTGCTGCATTCATATCAAGACCTACAATACTACGAACAAATTCACCCAGAGGTTTCTGTCCGTACTCCTGCTCATAGTCTTCTTTCGTACCCACTTCTTTCCAAAGAATCTCTTCAAGTGATTCCACATCAAAATGAGTAAGTGGCTGATTTGTACGAAGCTTCGCAATAACAATATTATCCTGGTGCTGACGAATATAATATTCTGCTTTCGCCTTATAATTCTTCAACTCATCATTTTCAAGTTCAGATTCATTCCACTGTATATCCAATATATCATCCGAAAAATCTGTGTCATAACGAACCTTTCGAGGAGGTAAATACTTCATCAGATTACGCAAACTGTCTCTGATATGTTCAAAATCTTCGATTCCTGCACGTTCTACATAATCGGTATTAAGGATTTTCTCAATCAACTCCTTCTGGACCTGAATCTCCGGAATATTTGCAACAGTTGCTATTCCGCCAACCTTATCAAACAAATCAGATTTCAACCGACCATACTTTTTCCCCGCAAGCTGTGCTAATTCTAATCCATACATCAATGCATCAAAACGAATCGCTGAAGCCTCATCACTATCCGGCAAAATCAACGGAGCTAATTCTTCTCGAACTAATAATGTATCCTCATATGTAAGTGCCTGGTAATTACTCTCAGTGGAATATAAATCCACATATTTAATATGCTGACGAACCGCAAAGTTTTCGCGATTTAATTCCTTCACTTTTCCCGTCATCATTTGAACCAACTGATTACGATACGCAATCAATCGATCCACCTGATAATTAATATCCTGAAGCTTATAGGCAATCTGGAATTCCAAATTAAATACTGCTCCTTGTAAAGCAATCATATTAGCTGTTGGACGACCTTCTCCCATTCGGAAGAATTCAAAATTCCCGCAAAAATCAAAGATATAGAACTTGCTCTTATCTTCTCCATCTACAAGCCCTGGACACAATCTGGTACCACGGCCAATCATCTGCCAAAACTTTGCTTTACTCATTACTTTCTTGAAAAATACAAGATTCAACACTTCCGGTACATCAATACCTGTATCCAGCATATCTACCGATATCGCAATCTGAGGCATCTTCTTCGCATCAGAAAACTCATCGATTGCACTCTGGGCATAAGTCATATAATTATCGATGACCTTCGCAAAAGCCTGACCGTTTGCTCCACTAGCGAGATTTGGATATTCTTTATTAAACACTTCCAAAATCTTTTCCGCATGTGCATGGTTCTTTGCAAAGATAATGGTCTTTCCTATTTTCTCACCATAATTAATTTTAATTGCATCACGCATTACGATATGAAGTACCTGACGAATAGTATCCTCATTAAACAGCCAGGTATTTAAGGCAGAAGAATTAATCTTTTCCGGAAGTTCTCCATTTTCATCTTCGAAGGTATCTTCGTAGATTTCCTTTTCTTCTTCAGAGAGATCCGCGTAGCTAATACCCTGTTCAATAAATTTCAGTTTCGTTTCAACCGACATGTAGTCAACAAGATATCCATCTTTTACAGCCTGGGCTAAATCATATCCATATGTAGGCACACCATTTTCCAACTCAAAAATGGAATACGTATTCTTATCAATCTCATCTTTCGGTGTTGCAGTAAGCCCAACTAATGGTGCATCAAAATATGTAAAGATATCCGTGTACTTATTGTAGATAGATCTATGTGCTTCATCGCAGATTACAAGATCAAAATGTCCACTCGTAAAAAGCTTACCATTCTCATCTTTTACCGAATCGATGCATCCCATCATCGTCTGATAGGTTGAAAATACGCAGTGAGAATTATAATTATCCTTTTCCTCACATAAATTTGTACAAGACAAGTCAGGAAGCAAATTTACAAAACTTCTCTTTGCCTGAGTAACCAAAGAATTTCGATCCGCCAAAAAAAGAATATTCTTTACCCATCCTGCATCTAACAGCACCTTACACAGTGCAATAACCGTTCTGGTCTTTCCTGAACCGGTAGCCATAACCAACAATGCTTTTCTTCGGTTCTTTTTATCAAAGGCATCACAGACAGCCTTTATTGCACCTTCCTGATAATAACGACCTGCAATATTTTTATCTACCGATACATGATTTAAACTGGTTCTCATAGATTGGAGATTATATAGTTTCTCCAAATCACGTTTGGAATATATTTCAGCTACTTTTCTCTCTGGATACTGATTATCTACAATACGAGTTTCAAAACCATTTGTAAGAAAAACTACCGGTCTTCTGCCGTACTCTTTTTCTATAATATCTGCATATAATTTTGCCTGCTGACGTCCCTTAGCAACATCCACACAAGTATGCTTTGCTTCAATAACTGCAAGTGGCTTATGGGCGTCGTCATAAAGAACATAATCCGCAAATCCAACTTCGGATTTATTTGGCATACCAGGTAATTCTACCTCATTGATCCAGTCCTTACCTTCCGTCCATCCTGCATCGATAAGCATGGAATCTATATAAATCTTTCTGGTCTTATACTCTGATAAATCAAGAGGCTTTGGCACATAAGTCTGCTGCTTCTCTGCACGACGCGCGGATAAAGCCTCTTTGAGAGACTCATTCTCATCACGAAGCTTCTGTAAATCAATATCCTTTTGTGCAGAACTTTCTATTTCCTTCTGAAGTTCAACTTTTGTAGCTTCCGCCTGTTCACGGTTATCCTTTGCTTTCTTTACTCTTTCTGTAATAAGATTTGGATCAAAGGTGCGCTCTGCATATAAATCTGAATAGCAATATGCAATATAATCCAAATAGATAAAGAGATTCTCTAAACAAAGCATCGCCTCATCTCGCCCTAGCTTCTTACCGCTATGAGCCACATTATTGCCGCATCTACGGATAAAATCCATTCTCTTCCACAAATCCGGTCCAATAATCTGACGATATTCTTCTGCATTCATTAAGCTCTGCAGATTATCCTGATATGGCATCTCAAGTTCCTTGTCCACAGAATACATCCATTTCAAAGCAAACTCCATAGCACGACGGCTATTAATAATACTTGCTTCCGGATCCATCAGAATAATTCTCTCTGCAGAAATCGCTACATCAGCAAATCTCTTAAATTTTGGTTCTTCTTTTAAATAATCAAAATTTGTTGTCATATAACCACCCCTTCAAATGAACTTTTGCCTTTGCATCAAAATACACTCTTCTTTCCTTATCACCTTTTTCGTAGACGATGCATTCCCTTCCTTCAAGATCTATATCATCTATGTTCAAATTAACCAACTCACCAACTCTAATCCCTGTTGAGTATAACAAATCAATAATTGCTAAATCTCGGATGCATTTACAATTATCTCTGAGATTTTCAATCCCTTCATCAGATATTACATTCTTGACCGTCGTCTTTGTCTTTATTTTATGTATCCTTTTCATAGGACTTTTTAGAATGTAATCCTCTTCCTCAAGCCAAGAAAAGAAGCTAGAAATGTTACGTCGTACATTATCAATAGTAACATTTGTACAATTATTTCTATTTTGATAAGATGACAGATACTCTCTGATCTCTTCAGTAGTAATTTTTCTTACCAGTCCATCAACAGAATCAATAAAATGCTCTATTGTAGTCCTATAATATTTAATTGTTCTATCAGAGCATCCTTCTACACGTTTTGCCTCTAAAAACATCTTCAAAAAATCTTGATTAGATATCTCCGATTTTTCAATTTGATTTTCTGCAAAAGCATCAACTATCACTTCCTGAAGTTTCTTCAATTGAGCGATCGATAGATACTCTGCCATTTCATTTAGTACTTTTACAATTTTTTCTTCCATATTGGTATACCTCTCTTTTTTATTGGTATACCAACATCCTTCTCCGGCTATTGCCTGTAATTATCCAAAATATTCTTGCATCAAACTATCAAATAAAGTTTGTGCTTTATCCAAAGCTTTCTGTACTGCAACTTTTGATTTGTTGACTTGGTGGACAAAGTCGGCATACTGTTTTTGTAAATCCAAAGATGGAACTGGGATCCTAATTTTTCTAATTTCAGATAAATTCAATGTTTTTTGGGCTATTCCTTTTACTTTTTCTTCTATTTGCCTCTGACAACCAGGTGATAACAGTGCACCGTGCATATAATAGCTGTTTAAAATATCACTCTTCGGTTTTAAGTATGCAATATGTCTTTGAAAAAGAAATTTTCTATCTTCAACTACAACTGCTGGATGCCCATATGAACCTACTGTCGAAAGCAAAATATCACCAATTTCAATTGGAGTTCTTTTATAAAGTTCTTTATATGTTTCTGCACTAATAAATTTATCTGTATCATAAGTTACCGTATTCTTTGACAAATTAGATACCAAAATAAAAGGAATCCCCTCATGTTGGAACTTTGGCGACTGATGTGTACCATCCGTAATTATTAAACATAACTCACTTAATGAAATCATATTTGTACAATCACCAAACATCTCGACAAATCGGGCTTTGATGAGGTTATCCAACTTTTCTATCTCTTCTTCACGATGTTCTAAAATCTGTTTAGTCTTAAATAGAATTTCCACGATGCTTTTTTGTTCTTCAACTTCAGGTAACTCAATCATGGCATCAGTGAGGTTTCCTAACTTAATATACTTTATAACTCCACCAATAGCTTGACGACGTAGCTCCTCAACGTACCCCTCCATAAAGAGATATAAATATGGCATAAAAAGCTTCCCATCGCTATTATCTTCAATAATATATGTTCTCTGGTACGCATCAAACTTACCATTGTAATACTTCACATTTAAATCACCATTTCCAGCCACTAGAATACATTCACAATCATAAGAATATGATGAAATCCTAAGTGGCTCACGAGAACAAGTAAAAAATGGATATTCCCCATCTTCAGATGCAGCATTTGCATCAAGCTTACCTGTTTTTATTTTTGTAATGTCTCCGACTTTTACTCTCATCTATCATCCCTACAAATCTCAATTTGCTTTTCCTTTCATCTAATCTGCCGACACTCCTATCAAATAATTGATAAAAGCACTACAAGAAACCAACATATACTTCGCTTCTTCAAATGTAGATGCCGGACCTCCTATATTACCTGCATGTCTTATTCCATTTGCATCTGACGTATATCCATACAAAACATTAAACGCCGATTTTAAACCTGCATGTATTTCAATACCTTTATCATCCAACGTCTTTAGCAATTTCCCTAATGTAGCCTCTTTCCCTTTTATTTCAGTTAAAATCTCACATAAAGCTTCTACTGCGCTTATGCTCTCTTTTATTGAATTCTCATAATCTGGAGAACTTCTATCCGCCATCAATTTATTTGCTTTCGATAAATGAATGTATACGGGTTCGTATTTAGTATTAATAGCCTGATTAATCGCATCAATCTCTATATCGTCAGTAATTGGTGTTAACAGCCCATCGACAAATCGATACCCTATATATTCACGTTCAAGAAATCCATTAACCACCTGAAACAAAGAGGTACTCTGATAACATTTATCGTACGGATTATAATATTCAAATCCTCTACTATCTCGCATGTATCTGTCCCAATACTGAACTATTGCTTCCATCACTGTTAGTACATCATCATATTCATCAGACAGTATAGTGTTATTAATCATTTCCCCAATATGTATTATGCATATATACTTCTTGGTAAATTTCACTCAACATATTTTGGATTTGAATTCTCGTTCGTTTATCAAATTCTTTCACTTGAATTGTAGTATTCTCCGACTTAATATTATAACGATCAGAAAAACCACCCCTTTTACTTACCTTTGCCACTTGTCTACTCTCCTAACAGTTTCTCCAACTCATCCATCTCTTTGCCAATTTCCATCTCAATCTCACGAATATTAGCCATGATTTCAGCTGTTGGTGGATACTCTACCTTTTCGTACACCACTTCTTTATATTTGTTGATAGATAAATCATAGTCATTGTCTACGATATCCTGCTTTGGAACCATAAATGATTTGTCTGTACGTTCTCTATCAGCCTCTTTATCCAGATTTTTAAATCGTTCGATAATATCCGGAATATCATTCTCACTAACCGGTGTACGTTTATCATCCAAGCTGTAACCATCAGCAGTCATATCATAAAACCACACGTTGTCAGTTCCGCCATGCCCTGTCTTTGTAAAGATAAGAATAGCGGTAGAAACTCCAGCATATGGTTTGAACACACCGGAAGGCATAGAAATCACGGCCTCTAATCGGTTCTCTTCAACTATCTGCTTACGTATATCCTTATGCGCTTTGGATGAACCAAAAAGGACACCATCCGGAACGATACATGCACATCTTCCGCCAACTTTTAACATACGAAGGAAGAGAGCCAAGAATAAAAGCTCTGTCTTTTTTGTCTTACATACCTTAAGCAAATCTCCGGAAACAGCATCTGCATCCAAACTTCCCTTGAAAGGTGGATTTGCAAGAATCAAGGAATATTTATCATGGTCAGCATTCTGGTCTGATAAACTATCACGATATTCGATAAAAGGGTTATCAATTCCATGAGTCATCATGTTCATAGCACCGATACGAAGCATAGTTCTATCCATATCAAAGCCATTGAACATAGAGTTCATATAATGCTCTTTTTTATCCTTATCGAAAAAGATTTCTTCTTTCTTTGTTTCCTTTAAATATTCCGCTGCAGAAACAAGAAATCCCGAAGTACCGCAAGCCGGATCACAGATTACATCATCAGCCTTTGGATCTACCATCTCAACCATCATACGGATAATGTGACGAGGGGTTCTAAACTGACCATTTCTTCCGGCAGATGCAATCTTATTAAGCAAATACTCATACACATCACCACGTACATCAGATGACTGTGTGGAGTTCATAACTTCATAAATCTCATCCAGAGAATCTACTACCTTTGATAAGAGAAGCGGTGTTGGAAGTTTAAAAATTGCATCATCCATATACTTTGAATATGCACTATTCTTATCGCTATGAAGATTTTTTATAAATGGGAATACCCACTCCTGCATTACCGTATACATTCTTCCAGCCGGGAAGTCATGAAATACGGACCACTTCAACTGTGTTCCTTCAATAGAGCGATCTCCAATCTTTACTTCACCTTCAAAGATGCTGTGATAAGGAAGTCCAAGCATGGCACTTTCTTTTTCACGCTTGTTATCTACATCATCCAAATCTCTGATAAACATAAGATATGTAATCTGTTCGATTACTTCCAATGGGTTAACCAGTCCACCTGCAGCAAACACATCCCAAAGTCCGTCGATTTTATTCTTTAATTCACCTGTAATCATTCATTAAACCTCCACATTCCATGTGTATTTCGTATAACGACCTCCGCCGATTTTCTTGATTTCATTATTCTTTAGAAGTTCTGCCAGTGTTCTCTGAACCGTTGTATCACTTATATCCGGATTCATTTCCAAAAGTTCTGCCTTCGTAATTGTTCCAATGTGATTTTTTATAATCTCACGAATTCGATCTGACTTTGAAAGATTCGGATTTGTGACAAGCTCTACCCTGGCTTCAAACTCTTTATAAGCATTTACTATAACTCCAAGCATATAGTTAACAAACGGCTTATAATCATTCTCATTTTCATGCCAGTTTAATGAACTATCCTGAAGAGCTTCATAATACGTTTCTTTAGACTCTTCTATAATCTTCTCTATACTGATATACTTTCCAACAATATAATCAGACTGATACAGAAGCAAAAGTGTCAACAATCTGCTCATGCGACCATTCCCATCATTAAATGGATGGATGCACAAGAAATCCAATATAAACATAACATTTAAAATCAACGGATCCACATCACCCTTTGCATCTCGGTATGCTTCACAAAGTGCATCTATAGACTCTGCTGTCTCCCATGCCGGAACAGGACGAAATCGAACTTTCTTATTTCCCTTATCATCTTCTTCCTGAATAATATTGTCTCCCGTCTTAAATACGCCGCCATCAACGTTACCAACAAACTTATATAAGTCACGATGTAATTGAAGAAAGTAATTTGCATTTATCGGTATATAATCGTAGTTCTCATGGATTATATTTAACACATCACGATATCCAGCAATCTCAGATTCATCTCTGTTTCGCGGAGTTGTTTTCTCCTGAACCAGATTCTTTAATCGATCATCTGCTGTAAAAATACCCTCTATTCTATTAGAAGCCTCTGTACTCTGAATCTTAGCAATTTCAACAAGCTCTTTTAACTCATCTTTGTGAGCTTCAATAAAAAGTCTTTGTTCACCTTTGTATTCACTAATAAGAGTGAGCTTCTTCACAATTTCCGGAGTTAGCAGCTTTTGCCATTTATCTCTGTAATTATAATTTCTCATTCAATTACCTCATTCAACTTTTAACTTAGTCATATATCGTTCATATGACATAATTAACACTAATTAATTGTACTCCAGTTTAATATAGTCGTCAAGCATTTTAATTTAGTCATTTATAAAACAATTGACTAAATTAAATGTAATATGAGTTAATTAAAACGGTACAAATAACACCCCCCCACCAGCCCGTGTCAATCTACAGCACATCTTTACTGCTTTTGACACGCCCCGATGGGGTTGTTTATTGGTAGGCAAGCACACTTAAAATTAAGTGCGCTTCGCCATATGTAATTGTATGTCACATCTCCAAAATCACTGTTATTTTGCTACTTTGTCACATTTGCACAAAAACTGCCTGGGTTAAAAGTGGGTTACAAATCCACCTAAAAGTTCCCACAAGCCTTGCTATTACTAACTTTAAGAGAATCGCGGAATCAGTTGCCGTGGCAGATGAAGAGCACTTTTATCATTGTTTTGTTTCTCCTTGTTTTGCCCCGGAATGCCCTGTTTTGCAAGGGATTTTGGTGATTTGTGAAATGTGTAATTTAGGTGGCATCTTGGCAAAATAGGGCAAGCTGGAGCAAGGTATTGCTACCTGTTAGTAGTAAAGTTGGTAGTAAAACAGTGTAGGCTTACTACTAAGGATTTTTAAATTTCAATTGGTAAAGTTTTCTCCTTCGGTACAATCATTTGTTCTGTGCCATTAACACAAATATTTAAGTTTTCTGTTTGATTATAATGAGCCCGTTTTTCAACATCCCAATAATCTAATATAATTTNNTTTCAAATATATGTAATTAGGCACAAATTGTCTCATTTTTATACACTGCTTATCTGTTGATGTAAAATTATATCTAACCTTCTCTACCATTCCTGCCTTTAAATCAAATACTCTGTCATTAATCCCAATTTTTGACTCCTCATTAAAAAACATATATCTGGTATCAAGGTATGGTCTGACTGCATATTTTTTCTGTTCTGCTAATTGTTCTTTTTCTGACTGCCTTTGAATTTCTATCTTTTTATTATTATCCGAAATAGTAATAAATACTGCTACTAAAGTTGCTATTCCACCTAAGTAACTTCCTAGAAAACCTGCCCATGCTTGATTATCAATATTGCTAGGAAATGCATTACCAAACACAAAAAAATCTATAAATATAGGAACCGCCTGTCTCTTATACACATCT
>LXOW01175773.1_pt1 | contig 10716 bp, 5 predicted proteins | sample 1368591 | NCBI WGS metagenome assembly LXOW01 (sample SAMN04884650, study PRJNA319009) | bovine gut metagenome | isolation source: Cow rumen | host: Bos taurus | place: Italy: Legnaro (PD) | collected 2014-07-09
CGTGGCCGATGGTGCCCACGTTGACGTGGGGCTTATTCCGTTCAAATTTTGCCTTTGCCATTGATGTTTCTCCTTGATTCTTTATTTTATAATGTTTTGCTTAAAAGTGGTAGTTGTACCGGCCCAGGATGTTCTCCGCGATGGCGTCGGGGACCTTCTCATAGTGGGCAAACTGCATGGTGAAGGTGCCTCGGCCCTGGGTGCGGGACCTGAGTGTGGTGGCGTAGCCGAACATCTCGGACAGGGGACAGAGGGCGTCGATGGCCGTGCCCATGTTCCGGACCTCCATGCCGCTGATCCGACAGCGGCGGCTGGAAAGATCGCCGGTGATGTCGCCCACGTACTCGTCGGGAACGATGATCTCCACGTCCATGACGGGCTCCATGAGCACGCTGTTCTCCCGCTTCAAGCCCTCCTTCACCGCCAGAGAACCGGCGATCTCGAAGGCCTGTTCGGAGGAATCCACCTCGTGATAGGAGCCGTCCAGCACCGTGGCGCTCACGTCCATGACCTCGTAGCCGCCCAGAGGGCCGGACTGGAGGGCGCCGCGAATGCCCTTGTCGATGGCAGGAATGAACTCCTTGGGGATCGCGCCGCCCACGGTCTTGTCCGTGAACAGGTACCCCTCCCCCGTCTGCCGGGGCTCAAAGAGCACCAGGCAGTCGCCAAACTGGCCATGACCGCCTGTCTGCCGCACGAAACGGCCCCGGGCTTTGACGGGAGCCTTGATGGTCTCCTTGTAGGCCACCTGAGGCTTGCCCACCGTGGCCTCCACCCTAAACTCCCGGATGAGCCGGTCCACGATGATCTCCAAATGGAGTTCGCCCATGCCGGCGATGATGGTCTGGCCCGTCTGCTGGTCCACGTAGGTGCGGAAGGTGGGGTCCTCGTCCTGCAGCTTCATCAGCGCCTGATCCATCTTCTCCTGGCCCGCCTTGGTCTTGGGCTCGATAGCCACCTGGATGACGGGATTGGGGAAGGTCATGCTCTCGAGGAGCATGGCGTGGCCTTCGCCGCAGAGGGTGTCGCCGGTGGAGGCGTCCTTCATGCCCACCAGAGCCACGATGTCTCCGGCGTAGGCTTCCTCCACCTCGGTACGCACGTTGGCGTGCATCATGAGCACCTTGCTGACGCGGGACTTGCGCTGCTTGCCTACGTTATATACGTAGGAGCCGCTCTTGAGGGTGCCGCTGTATACCCGAACGAAGGCGAGCCTGCCCACGAAGGGATCGGTGATGATCTTGAACACCAGCGCCACCAGGGGGCCCTTGTCGTCTGCATGGGCCTGGACCTCCTCCTTGCCCTCGGCGTCCGTGCCCTTGGCGGGGGGAATGTCGACAGGCGAGGGGAGATATTCCACGATGGCGTTCATCAAAGGCTGGACGCCCTTGTTCCGATAGGAGCTGCCGCAGCATACGGGGACCGCGCTGCCGGAAAGGGTGGCCTTGCGGATGCAGGCGTTAAGCTCCGCCTCCGTGGGCTCCTCTCCCTCGAAGTACTTCTCCATCAGCTCCTCATCCTGGTCGATGACCGATTCGATGAGGTTGTTCCGGTACTCCTCGGCCTTTTCCTGCATGTCCGCGGGGATGTCCTCCTCCCGGATGTCGGTGCCGTCGTCGTTATAATAGACCTCCGCCTTCATCCGCACCAGGTCCACGAGGCCCCGGAAGGTGTTCTCGGAACCGATGGGGAGCTGGACGGGGACGGGGTTGGCGCCGAGCCGCTGATGCATCATGTCCACCACGTTGAAGAAGTCGGCGCCCACGATGTCCATCTTATTCACGTAGGCGATCCGGGGCACGCCGTAGCGCACCGCCTGCCGCCATACGGTCTCGGACTGGGGCTCCACGCCGCCCTTGGCGCAGAACACGGCAACAGCACCGTCGAGCACCCTCAAGGAGCGCTCCACCTCAACGGTGAAATCCACGTGCCCCGGGGTGTCGATGATGTTGATGCGGTGACCTTTCCAATAGCAGGTGGTGGCGGCGGAGGTGATGGTGATACCACGCTCCTGTTCCTGGACCATATAGTCCATGGTGGCCGCGCCCTCGTGCACTTCGCCCATCTTGTGGATCTTGCCTGAGTAGAACAGGATCCGCTCGGTGGTGGTGGTCTTGCCGGCATCTATGTGAGCCATGATGCCGATATTTCTGGTCAGCTCCAGCGGTATCTCGCGCATGTTTTACCAGCGATAATGTGCGAAAGCCTTGTTGGCTTCGGCCATACGGTGGGTATCTTCCTTCTTCTTCACCGCGTTGCCGGCGTTGTTGGCGCCGTCCAGGATCTCGCCGGCCAGGCGCTCACGCATGGTGCGCTCGCCGCGGGCGCGGGCATAGGACACGAGCCAGCGAAGGCCCAGGGTCTGCCGGCGCTCGGCACGGATCTCGATGGGGACCTGGTAGGTGGAACCACCCACGCGGCGGGCCTTGACTTCCAGCACGGGCATGATGTTGTTCATGGCCTCCTCGAAGACTTCGAGGGCGGGACGGCCGGTCTTTTCGGCGATGGTGTCAAAAGCCTCGTACACGGCGGCCTGGGCAACGCCCCGCTTGCCGTCCAGCATGACCTGGTTGATGAGCTTGGTCACCACGGTGCTCTTATAGATAGGATCGGGAAGCACTTCCCGCTTGGGGATAAATCCACGTCTAGGCATAGTGTACCTCCTTATTTCTTGGGCCGCTTGGCGCCATAGAGGGAGCGGGCCTGCTTGCGGTTGGCCACGCCAGCCGCATCGCGGGTGCCGCGAATGATATGGTACCGAACGCCGGGCAGGTCCTTGACACGGCCGCCGCGGATGAGCACCACGGAGTGCTCCTGCAGGTTGTGGCCGATGCCGGGGATGTAGGCGGTACCTTCGAGGCCGTCGGTCAGACGGACACGAGCGATCTTACGAAGCGCGGAGTTGGGCTTTTTCGGGGTCATGGTACGGACCGCCGTGCAAACGCCCCTGCGCTGAGGGCACTGCTTGAGGATAGGCGCATTGGACTTGTACTGCACCTGCTCACGGCCCTTGCGAACCAACTGGTTAATGGTCGGCATGAGAATTCCTCCTGATAGAATGATGAAAAATATATCTATTGCTAATTCAATCTCTCTGCAACCCAATTCGTAGAGAGTATTGTCCTGTTTCAGCGGGGATAACCCCGTTCGGCTCAAAAAACCGCAATAGCAGCGCATGGGTCTCCCCATACACCGCGAAAACAAATTGTATCAGGATGACGGCGACTTGTCAATCCGATTTTTCGCCGTTCTCCAAGATTTTTTCCTCCGCAGCCTGGGACACGGCGGTCCCCACCCCATATTTGAGGCGTCTGCGGGTGAACACCGGCTGAGGGTATTTCCCCTCCACCACGGGCTCCCAGCCCTGAGCAAGCATCTGCCGCACCAGGGGATGGTCCGCAAGGTCCATGTAGGTGCGCTTGTTGAACCGGGCCCGCAACACGTTGGTGAACACCTTGCCGAGGAGGACGCTTAGACCGGCGGCCAGGAGCATCACCGTGAGCGGCAGCCCCCGCCACACGTTCCGCATGCTCTGGGCCACAGGCTCCTGAGCCACGATAAGCAGCGCGATCCCCAATATCACGATGGCGGTCAGCATGGGGAACCAGCCGATGAGCTGGTACCGCCGCCGGCAATCCCGGCAGCAGCCGAACTGCAGGGGGATCACAAAGCCGTAGGTCCTGTTCCGAAACAGGCTCAGCTTCTTCCTTCGAGATCTGGGGTCCCCATGGCCCATGTCGAAGAGCCCGTAGCTTTCCCGCTTCCCCTTTTGTTCCCCCCTGCAGAGGGCACAGGCTTTCCCCGTGAACAGGGAGGCCACGCCCTCCGCCGGCAGGAAGGAATACAGGGTGTTCACGTCGTCTTGAATGTCGCCGCATTCCCGGACGTCCTTGTCCTCGGCGGGACAGCTCCGGCAGGTGCGCATGTTCAGCCGAGCGCAGGTCTCAGTGCCCCAAAGGGGGCAGTTCCTGTTGGTCCGTTCCTGTTCCATGTGCGCCTCCGGATAGGTTTAGTCAGTTCAGCAGGGTGGAATCGCCCTTGCTCACCACGGTCACGTCCCGATACCGGCGAAGGCCGATGCCCGCAGGGATCTGCTTGCCGATGATGACGTTCTCCTTGAGGCCCACCAGCGGGTCGATGCGGCCCTTGATGGCGGCCTCGGTGAGGACCCGGGTGGTCTCCTGGAAGGAGGCGGCGGACAGGAAGGATTCCGTGGCCAGGGCGGCCTTGGTGATGCCCAAGAGCTTCCGCTTGGCGATGGCGGGCCGGCCCTCGGGATTCGCGTTCAGCACGGCCTCGTTCTCCTCCTCGAAGCGGAAGATGTCGCAGAGCTCGCCGGGCAGGAGCTTGGTGTCGCCCGCGTCCTCGATCTGGACCTTCCGCAGCATCTGGCGAATGATGATCTCGATATGCTTGTCGGAGATCTCCACGCCCTGGAGCCGGTACACGCTCTGAACTTCCTTCAGCAGGTAGGCCTGCACGCCCTTGACGCCCAATATCCGCAGGATGTCGTTGGGGTTCACGGAGCCCTCGGTCAGCTCCTGACCGGCCTCCACGTGGTCCCCGTCCTTCACCTTCAGCTTGCTGCCGAAGGGGATATGGTAGTCGGCGCTCTCGCCGTCGTCGTTGGAGATGATGGCCTTGCGCTTGCCGTCGTCCAGATGGAGCGTGCCGGCGATCTCGGTGATGACCGCCAGACCCTTGGGCTTGCGGGCCTCGAAGAGCTCCTCCACGCGGGGAAGACCCTGGGTGATATCCTCGCTGGACGCGACGCCGCCGGTATGGAAGGTACGCATGGTGAGCTGGGTGCCCGGCTCGCCGATGGCCTGGGCGGCGATGATGCCCACGGCCTCGCCGATCTCCACGTAGCCGCCGGTGGCCTGGTTGGCGCCGTAGCACTTGGCGCACACGCCGTGCTCGGCCCGGCAGGTGAAGACGCTGCGGCACAGGACCTCGGTGATCCCGGCCTTCTCGATGGCCTCGGCCTGCTCATAGGTGATCATGGAATCCGCCGGCACGATCTCTTCCCCGGTCTTGGGATCGAGGATCGCGTCGATGGTGTAGCGGCCCACCACCCGGGCGGACAGGGGCTCGATGAGCTTGCCGTCGTCCAGGATGGCGCTGAGGATCATGCCCTTGGGCGTGTCGTTCCGGGAGGCGAAGCAATCCTCCTCGCGGATGATCACGTCCTGGGACACGTCCACGAGACGGCGGGTCAGATAACCGGAGTCAGCGGTACGCAGAGCCGTATCGGCCAAACCTTTGCGGGCGCCGTGGGAGGAGATGAAGAACTCCAACACGGACAGGCCTTCGCGGAAGTTGGCGCGGATAGGCACCTCGATGATCTGACCGGAGGGGTCGGCCATGAGGCCGCGCATGCCGGCCAGCTGACGGATCTGGGCCTTGCTGCCGCGGGCGCCGGAGTTGGCCATCATGTAGATGGGGTTGTAGGGGTCCAGGGAGTCCATCAGGGCGGAGGTAACGTCGTCCGTGGCCTTCTCCCAGATGCCGATCACGCTCTCCCGGCGCTCCTTGTTGGAGAGCAAGCCCATGTTGAACATGTTCTCCACCTCCACGACCTGCTGCTCAGCGTCGTGGACGATGACCTTCTTCTCCTCAGGCACCTTGATGTCCTGATAGCCTACGGTGATGCCGCCGCGGGTAGAGTAGGTGTAGCCCAGCTTCTTGACCTTGTCCAGCACCTCGGAGGTGATGGTGGGGCCGTACTTGCGGTAGCACTTGTCGATGATGTTTCCGAGGTCCTTCTTGACCACCAGCCGGTCGATCTCCAGGACGAACATGTCGTCCAGGGTCTCCCGGGGCACGTAGCCAAGGTCCTGGGGGATGGCGGCGTTGAACAGGAGCCGGCCCACGGAGGTGTTGATGATCTTCCGATAGGTCTTGCCCTGCCATTCCCGCTCGATGCGGACCCGGATCTTGGACTGCAGGGTGATCTCGCCGCACTGGTAGGCCATGATGGCCTCGTCCTCGGAGGCGAAAGCCTTCCCCTCGCCCTTTTGGCCGTCGCGCAGCTGGGTAAGATAGTAGCAGCCGAGGACCATGTCCTGGGTGGGGCACACCACGGGCTTGCCGTCCTGGGGCTTGAGAATGTTGTTGGCCGCCAGCATGAGGAAGCGGGCCTCGGCCTGGGCTTCCACGGAGAGCGGCACGTGCACGGCCATCTGGTCGCCGTCGAAGTCGGCGTTGAAGGCGGTGCAGGCCAGGGGATGGAGCTTGATGGCGCGGCCCTCCACCAGCACCGGCTCAAAGGCCTGGATGCCCAGACGGTGCAGGGTAGGCGCACGGTTCAGGAGCACGGGGTGATCCTTGATCACGTCCTCCAGCACGCCCCAGACCTCGGTGGCGCTGCGCTCTACCATGCGCTTGGCGCCCTTCACGTTCTGAGCGTAACCCAGCTCCACCAGCTTCTTCATGACGAAGGGCTTGAAGAGCTCCAGAGCCATCTCCTTGGGCAGACCGCACTGGCTCATCTTCAGGTCGGGACCGACCACGATGACGGAACGGCCGGAATAGTCCACGCGCTTGCCCAGCAGGTTCTGACGGAACCGGCCCTGCTTGCCGCGAAGCATATCGGACAGGGACTTGAGGGGCCGATTGCCCGGGCCCGTCACGGGGCGGGAGCGGCGGCCGTTGTCGATAAGGGCGTCCACAGCCTCCTGCAGCATCCGCTTTTCGTTGCGGACGATGATATCGGGGGCCCGGAGCTCAAGGAGCCGCTTCAGGCGGTTGTTCCGGTTGATGACCCGGCGATACAGGTCGTTGAGGTCGCTGGTGGCGAACCGGCCGCCGTCCAGCTGGACCATGGGCCGAAGATCCGGGGGGATCACCGGGAGCTTGGTCAGAATGATCCACTCGGGGCGGTTGCCGCTCTTGATGAAGGCCTCCACCACTTCGAGCCGCTTCACGGCGTTGGTGTGCTTCTGGCCGCCGGAGGTCTCGATCTCCTTGCGAAGCTGGTCCCGGAGCTCCTCCAGGTCGATCTCCGCCAAAAGTTCCCGAATGGCCTCGGCGCCCATGCCGGCGCGGAAGCTCTTGGGGCCGAACTGCTCCTGATACTCCCGATACTCCCGATCGTTGAGGATCTGCTTCTTCTGCAGGGTGGTCTCACCGGGGTCGATGACCACGAAGGCGGCAAAGTAGAGCACCTGCTCCAGAGCCTTGGGGCTCATATCGAGGAGCATCTTCATCCGGCAGGGGATGCCCTTGAAATACCAGATATGGCTCACGGGGACGGCCAGCTCGATATGGCCCATCCGCTCCCGGCGGACCTTTGCACGGGTGACCTCCACGCCGCACTTTTCGCAGACGATGCCCTTGTAGCGGCCCCGCTTATAGCGGCCGCAGTGGCACTCCCAGTCCTTGGTGGGTCCGAAGATGCGCTCACAGAACAGGCCGTCCCGTTCGGGCTTCAGCGTCCGATAGTTGATGGTCTCAGGCTTCTTCACCTCGCCATGGGACCACTCCTGGATCTTCTCCGGGGAAGCAAGGCCGATCTGCAGTGCGTCAAAATCAGTGAGATTAAACATTCCTTTTCTCCTTTACCCAGCCTTAGTCCAACTCTGAATCGCTGTTGTCGATGTCGTCCGAGAGGCCGCCCAAGAGGTCGTCCAAGCCCTCGTCGTCCTTGAGCAGGGCGCCTTCGCCGGGCTCGTCGAACTCGTCGAAGTCCTCGTCGCCGCCGAAATCGTCCTCGTCGCCGAACTCGTCGTCCTCATCGTCCTTGTCATCCTCATCCGCCGGCAGATTGGGCATATCCTCGATGCCGGAGATGTTGATGTCCATGGGCCGAAGATCGTCCTCGTCGTCCTCGGTGATCTCGATCTCGTTCCGATCCTCGCCCAGGACCTTCACGTCCAAAGCCAGGGACTGGAGCTCCTTGATGAGGACCTTGAAGGATTCGGGCACGCCGGCGGTCTTGGCGTTGTCGCCCTTGACGATGCTTTCGTAGGTCTTCACACGGCCCACCACGTCGTCGGACTTCACGGTCAGGATCTCCTGCAGGGTGTTGGCGGCGCCGTAGGCCTCCAGCGCCCAGACCTCCATCTCACCGAAGCGCTGGCCGCCGAACTGGGCCTTGCCGCCCAGAGGCTGCTGGGTGACCAGGGAGTAGGGGCCCGTGCTCCGGGCGTGGATCTTGTCGTCCACCAGGTGATGGAGCTTCAAATAGTACATATAGCCAACGGACACCCGATTCTCAAAGGGCTGTCCGGTACGCCCGTCGTAAAGGATGGTCTTGCCGTCCTCGTCGCAGCCGGCCTGGACCAGCAGACGCTTGATGTCCTCCTCGGTGGCGCCGTCGAACACGGGGGTGGCGATGTGGATGCCCAGCTTCTTGCAGGCCATGCCCAAGTGGAGCTCCAGCACCTGTCCGATGTTCATTCGGGAAGGCACGCCCAGGGGGTTCAGCACGATCTGCAGCGGCGTTCCGTCGGGCATGAAGGGCATGTCCTCCTCCGGCAAAATGCGGGAGATAACGCCCTTGTTGCCGTGACGGCCGGCCATCTTGTCGCCCACGGAGATCTTCCGCTTCTGCGCGATGTAGACGCGGACCATCTGGTTGACGCCGGGGCTCAGCTCGTCCTTCTTCTCCCGGGTGAACACCTTCACGTCCACCACCACGCCGCCTTCGCCGTGAGGCACCCGCAAGGAGGTGTCGCGCACGTCCCGGGCCTTCTCGCCGAAGATAGCCCGCAAGAGCCGCTCCTCCGCCGTAAGCTCGGTCTCGCCCTTGGGCGTGACCTTGCCCACCAGGATGTCCCCCGCCCGGACCTCAGCGCCGGGGCGGATGATGCCGTTCTCGTCCAGCTGGGAGAGGGCGTCCTCACCGATGTTGGGGATGTCCCTGGTGATCTCCTCGGCGCCCAGCTTGGTATCGCGGGCCTCCACCTCGTGCTCCTCGATGTGGATGGAGGTGTAGGCGTCCTCCTTCACCAGCTTCTCGCTGATGAGGACCGCGTCCTCGTAGTTGTAGCCCTCCCAGGTCATGAACCCGATGAGGATGTTCCGGCCCAGAGCGATCTCGCCGCCGTCGGTGGAAGCGCCGTCCGCGATCACGTCGCCCTTCTTGACCACCTCGCCCTTGGTCACCACGGGCCGCTGGTTGAGGCAGGTGCCCTGGTTGCTCCGCTGGAACTTGGTCATCTTATACTCGTGAGGCACGCCCGCGGGGGTGGTGATGACCACACGGGTGGCGGACACGTAGCTCACCACGCCGTCTTCCTTGGCCAGGACCACGATGCCGGAGTCGGCGGCCGCCTTGTACTCCATACCGGTGGCCACCACGGGGGCTTCGGGCTTCAGAAGGGGCACGGCCTGACGCTGCATGTTGGAACCCATGAGGGCTCGGTTGGCGTCGTCGTTCTCCAGGAAGGGGATCATGGCCGTGGCCACGGACACCAGCTGCTTGGGCGAAACGTCCAGATAGTCGATCTCGGTGTTGCGGACCTCGATGATCTGATCCAGCTTCCTCGCCACCACACGGTCCTTGGCGAACCAGCGGGTCTCGGGGTCCACGGGCTCGTTGGCCTGGGCCACGATGGCGCCGTCCTCTTCGTCGGCGGTCAAATAGACGATCTGCTCGGTGATCTTCTTGTTGGCCTTGTCCACCACCCGGTAGGGGGCCTCGATGAAGCCGTACTCGTTGATCCGGGCATAGGTGGCCAGGGAGTTGATAAGGCCGATGTTGGGACCTTCAGGGGTCTCGATGGGGCACATGCGGCCGTAGTGGGAGTAGTGCACGTCGCGGACCTCGAAGGTGGCGCGGTCACGGTTCAGACCGCCGGGGCCCAGGGCCGACAGACGCCGCTTGTGGGTCAGCTCGGACAGAGGGTTGGTCTGGTCCATGAACTGGGACAGCTGGGAGGAGCCGAAGAACTCCTTGATGGCGGCGGTCACAGGCCGGATGTTGATGAGGTTGCTGGGCATGACCACGTCCATGTCCTGCAAGCCCATGCGCTCCCGGACCACCCGCTCCAGGCGGGTCAGACCCACCCGGATCTGGTTCTGCAGAAGCTCGCCCACGCTGCGGATGCGGCGGTTGCCCAGATGGTCGATATCGTCCGTCCTGCCGATGCCATAGGAAAGGTCGATCATGTAGGACACGGAAGCCACCATATCGTCGGGGACGATGTGGCGGGGGATCAGATCGTAATAATGGTTGCGCAGGAAGTCCTTCTGGCCCTCCGCGTCCTCAATGGCCTGCATCTCGGGGAGCAGGGCAAGGAGCGTGGGGATGTGGACGTCCTCGTTGAGGCCGGCGTCGATGGGCGCGAAGGGCAGGAACCCGGCGGCGGAGGCGAAGTTGTTGCCCACCACCTTCACGGCCTTGTCCTCGATCCGAACGGACACGGCGTTGACGCCGGCGTTCTGGATCTCCTCGGCCTTCTCCCTGGTGATGAAGGCGCCTTCCTCCAGCAGCACCTCGCCGGTGATGGGGGACACCACCATCTCGGCAGAGATCTGGTTCACGATGCGCCCTTTCAGGCTCAGCTTCTTATTGAACTTATACCGACCCACCCGGGCAAGGTCGTACCGGTTGTCGAAGAACAGGCCGTTGAGCAGGCTCCGGGCGCTCTCCTCCGTGGGAGGCTCGCCGGGGCGCTGCCGCTTATAGATCTCGATGAGGCCGTCGGCTACGGAACGGGTGGGGTCCTTCTGCAGGGTGTTCTCCAGCCGCTCGTCCTCGCCCAGCAGCTC
>LXOW01011748.1_pt1 | contig 10715 bp, 4 predicted proteins | sample 1368591 | NCBI WGS metagenome assembly LXOW01 (sample SAMN04884650, study PRJNA319009) | bovine gut metagenome | isolation source: Cow rumen | host: Bos taurus | place: Italy: Legnaro (PD) | collected 2014-07-09
GGAGCCTTGTTCGACTGCCAGAACCAGGCGACGGGGGGCAACAAGCTGACAGGCCCAGTGACCTTCGGGGAAGGCAATGTCACTTTTTCGGTCGTCGCCAATCAGAACGCCTATCTTGACGGCGCCATCGGAGGCGATGGCAAGCTCGTCAAGAGCAATCCAGGTTCGCTGTACTTGACCGGCGGAGCGAAGACATTCGCGGGCGGAATCGAAATCGCAAACGGACGCCTCGTCGCTGCAGACAAGAACCAGTTGCCGGGATATGAGACGGGCAAGATTTCGATTACGGGAGCGAACGCCGGACTGCTCCTCCAGGCCTCCGGATGGACTGTCAGCGACCTTGCCACGCTGAATCAGAATATGTCTATCCCTGACTGGAAATCGTACATCGGCTACCAGAACGACACGTCTTCCGAAATTGTCATCAATGGTCTTGATGATAAGACGAAGGGCGGCTACCTGCTCATGGGCAGTGGCGCGCCTATCAAGATGACGGACGGCACCACGCTTGAAGACGGCATGTTCGTCGCGTCGGGCGACGTCGAGATTTCCGGTGCCGACACGGTCGTCGCGGCGAAGCGCGTAGAGCTTCTGGACGCGAATACGACGCTGACCGTAAAAGACGGCGCCACGCTCAAGGTGACGGACAAGACGAGTGATGTCGGCGATATTGTCGTGGGCCAGCTTTGGACAAGTCCGTCGTCCATCCAGCGCCTCGTCGTCGACAACGCGACGGTCGCGTGCGATCCACTTCCTGGGAAAGGCGCCAAGTCTTCCGCTATTCGCCTCGGCACGGCTAACATGGGCGTTGGAATCCTTGAGCTCAAGAACGGTGCCTCGGTGAGCCATAAGTTCTGCGCCGCATCATACGAGTGGAGCCGAAGCGCCATTTACGTCGACGAGACCAGCGTGATCACGAACTACGGCGGAACCGGCAGCAACGACGGTTTCATCGCCGGCGATGGCGTTGGGTATCTTGAAAACGCCGGTACAACGGTATTCAAGGGCTATTCCCAGGTCTGCCAGGGATCCAACAGAGATAGGGCCGTCGGACTGCTATACAATAGCGGCAACGTCGTATTCACCGGAGAATATGACGGAGAACTCGATATTTCACGCGGTGGCACGGGCGTGATATACCAGTATGGAGGAACGATCGAGGCCACGGGCGGTGGTTTCCAGTTCAACTCCAACCACGGCGCTGCGCGCGGTCTCGCCATCTGGACTGTCGAGGGTGCGTCGTCCGTCGCAAAGGGCGCATACTTCTTCCCCGTGAACAAGGACGGCACTACATCAATCATAAACCTCCGCGAGGGCGGGACGATCGACTACGGTGCGATCAAGGCCCGAAACAGCGGTGATTACGCGAAGGCAAATACGCCGTTCTACGTGAACCTCGACGGAGGCTTCCTCAAGCCGCAGTCGACTGGAACCGTGTTCTTCGAAGGCGAGCGCTACCAGCCGAACAAGGTTGTCGCGTTCGCCGGCGGCGCTGGCTTTGACATAGGCGAAGGCGTCACCTCGACGCTGAACTTCCCGATTTCCAAGCCCGAGGGACGCGGCATCGCGTCGATCACGCCTTCCGCAGAGGCGCTCGCTCAGACCTACGTCGGCGCGCCGTACGTCAAGATCGAAGGCGACGGATACGGCGCGACGGCCGTTGCGATCTTCGACTACGCGACGAAGCGCATCACCGGCATCAAGGTGACGTCTCCCGGCTGCAACTACACGACTGCCACCGTCACGCTTGTCGGCGGTCGCAACGACAACAACAACGAACACACGGCTACGGCGACTCTTACCGAGGAGGGTGTCGATCAGGCGTGCGGCGGAATCGTCAAGCGCGGCGCGGGCAAGCTCGTCATCGGCGCGGATACGCTTCCTACGGGAATTCCTGTCACGGTCGCAGATGGTACGCTCGACCTCGGCGGGATCACGCACAGTGCATCTAGCCTCACGCTCCGCGGCGGACGCATCGAGAACGGCGCAGTCGCGACGACGACGTTCGTGGTTCCGGCAGAGGACATGATCGCCGGACGCCACACGACCATGTCCGGGACGCTCGCGTTCGCGGAAGGGTCGACTCTTACGATCGCCGATCTCGACTTCGAAGGCTTGGAAGCGCGCAGGTATGTCCTCGTCGAAGCGGACGTCGGTATAGAGGGTCTCGAGAACTTGACGATCTCGCCGGCCGCGCCGAAGGGATGGAGATACGAGCTGCGCGGCAGCAAGCTGACGCTCGCACCGCACATCGGACTGGCGGTGATTGTACGGTAAAAATCAGACAAAAGGGACATCATGAGAAAAACTGCAGTTGTGTTGGCGGTGGCGGCGGTTGCCGCCGGCGTTGGTGCCGTTCCGAACGACGCGCGTCGCGCGGAGGCGGAGAAGGAGGCGAGGGCCGTTCTCGAAAAGCTGACACCGGACGAGAAGGTCCAGATGCTCATGATGGACAATCCCGAGATCAAGCGCGTCGGGATCCCGCGCTTCCACTGGTGGAGCGAGGCGCTGCACGGGTACGCGCGGAGCGGNNGCGATTTCGACCGAGGCGCGCGCTAAGGTGAACCTGTACCGCGCCCAGGGCGAGCGCGGCGGCAACCACTGCCTCTCGCTCTGGAGCCCCAACGTCAACATGGACCGCGATCCGCGCTGGGGCCGCGGGCAGGAGACGTTCGGCGAGGACCCGTACCTCACCTCGCGCATGGGCGTCGCGTTCGTGAAGGGCATCCAGGGGGACGACCCGAAGTACCTGAAGGCGATCGCGTGCGCGAAGCACTACGCCGTCCATTCGGGCCCCGAGGCGAAGCGCCACCGCTTCAACGTGAACCTCGACGACCGCGACCTCTACGAGTACTATCTGCCCGCGTTCAAGGCGCTCGTCACCGAGGCGAAGGTCGAGAGCGTGATGGGCGCCTACTCGGCGGTGAACGGCGTCCCGTGCTGCGCGAACAAGCGGCTCCTGACGGACATCCTCCGCGGCGAGTGGGGCTTCCGGGGCGCGGTCGTCTCCGACGTCGGCGCGGTGGAGGACGTCTGGAAGAACCACAAGTACAGGAAGGATGTCATCGCGGGCGACCTCGCCTGCATCGAAGGCGGGCTCGACCTCTGCAGCGAGGCGACCTACCGTCCCCTCCGCGAGGCGGTCAAGAAGGGCGAGGTCGATCCGAAGATCTTCGATGCGCCGCTTCTGCGCACGCTCACGGCACGGGCGCTTCTCGGCGACCTCGATCCGAAGGCGAAGACGCCGTGGGACCATCTCGGCGCGAAGGACGTCAACAACGAGAAGCACAAGGCCCTCGCGCTCGAGTGCGCCGAGAAGTCGCTCGTCCTTCTCAAGAACAACGGCGTCCTGCCGCTCGACGTCTCGAAGATGAAGCGACTCGACATCTGCGGCCGCAGCCGGGACGAGAACATCCTGATGGGCAACTACAACGGCGAGCCGGCCGATGCGGTGACGATTCTGAAGGGCTTCCTTCGCACCGTGGGGCCGGGCTGCATCCTCGACGCTTGGTTCGACTCCAACCCGATGGTGCGCGTGATCGGCCTCTGCCCGATCGACGAGGGCGAGGACCACGACCGCAAGGACATCCGCATGTACCAGCAGCAGCTCAAGGACATACGCAACGACCGCCAGAAGCGTCCCAACCAGAAGGTCATCGCCGTCGTCCCCGGCGGCAGCTCGATGGATTTGAGAGAAGTGTGCGAGCTTGCGGACGCGGTGCTTGTCTGCTGGTATCCGGGCGAACAGGGCGGCATCGCCGTCGCGAACGCCGTCCTCGGAAAGGTGAACACCTTCGGCAAGTTGCCCGTCACGTTCTACCGCAATCCCGAGAAGATGCCCGACTTCGAGGACTACACGCTCCCCGGGCGCACCTACCTCTACAACGACCAGAACGTCCTCTATCCGTTCGGCTACGGCCTCAGTTACACGACGTTCGGTGTTGCGGAAGTCAAGACCGACCTCGACAAGAAGGCGTTGGCGCTGGCGGAGAAGCAGGAAGTCTACAATGCGGACTTCTCGATTCATCCGGGCGATGTGAAGGATGCAAAGGCAGAGCAGAAAGACGGATCCGGTGAGCGTATCGCCGCCAACCTGTCCACGAAGGTGCTGAAGGTCTCCGCCGTTGTCACTAACACTGGTAATGTTGCGGGTGACGAGGTCGTGCAGCTCTACGTTCGTTCACCCGAAGGTTCGGGTGACCGTCGTCGCCATCACCTCGAAGGCTTTAAGCGCGTCACGCTCAAGCCGGGCGAGTCGAAGAAGGTGACGTTCGAGCTGACGGCCGCGCAGCTTGCGCAGTTCGGTAAGGACGGCAAACAGTCCCTCGCGAAGGGCTGGTACCGTCTTTTCATCGGCGGCGGACAGCCCGGGTATACGGATAACACGCGCTGCGTGTTCGTGGAACTGTAAGGGATTTTCAAACTATGAAGAAGATTTTATTGACAGCTACAGCCGCTCTTGCGGCCACCCAGCTCATCGCCGTGACTGACGCGCGTCGCGAAGAATGCCGCGCCAAGGCACGCGAACTCGTCGCGAAGCTTTCGCCGGCGAACTGCGAACGCCTCTCCAACGGCGGCTCGCCCGAGATCAAGGAACTCGGCATTCCGCGCTATTCGTGGTGGAACGAGGCGTTGCACGGTATCGCCCGGTGCGGACTTGCGACCGTCTTCCCGCAGGCGATCGGCCGTGCGGCGACCTTTGACCTCGCGGTCGAAAAGGAAGTCGCCGATATTATCGCCATCGAGGCGCGTGCGAAGCACAACCTCTTCCGTGCGAAGGGTGCGACGGATTTGTATACGGGCCTCACGCTGTGGAGTCCGAACGTGAACCTCTTCCGCGATCCGCGCTGGGGTCGCGGACNNACGGGCCTCACGCTGTGGAGTCCGAACGTGAACCTCTTCCGCGATCCGCGGTGGGGACGTGGACACGAGACCTTCGGCGAAGACCCGTACCTTACCGGACGGATGGGTGTCACGTTTGTGAAAGGACTCCAAGGCGACGATCCGAACTACCTGATGACGTCTGCCTGCGCGAAGCATTACGCCGTCCATTCCGGTCCTGAGGCCAAGCGACATGAGTTCAATGTCAATATCGACAAGCGCGACCTCTACGAGTACTATCTCGCGTCCTTCAAGCCGCTCGTCACCGAGGCGAAGGTCGATAGCGTGATGGGCGCGTACTCGGCCGTTAATGGCGTGCCGTGCTGCGCAAATAAGTTTTTGCTCCGTGACGTTCTGCGTGACGAGTGGGGTTTTAAGGGACACGTCGTCTCTGATGTCGGCGCCTGTTCGGACGTCTGGCGCAACCACAAGTATGTTAAGACGGATAAGGAAGCGGCGCTCGCGTGCCTTGAGGGCGGCCTTGACCTCTGCAACGACGGCACCTACGGTTCGATTCGTGGCGATCTCGAAAAGGGTAAGATCGACCGCAAGGTCGTGGAGGAGGCGACCGTCAACCTGCTGGCGACGCGTCTTCTCCTCGGCAACATCGGCGGCGAGAAGACGCCGTGGGACGGCCTCGGCGAAAAGGACATCGCGACGCCCGAGCATCTCGCCGTCTCGCTCAAGTGCGCGGAAAAGTCGATTGTTCTCTTGAAGAATAACGGCGTCCTGCCGATCGACATGGCGAAGACGAAGCGCATCGCGATGTGGGGCCGCCACAAGGAGGAGGGCGTCCTCCTCGGTAACTACAATGGACTCCCCGCCGATCCCGTCTCCATCTACCGTGCGTTCCTGCGCGAGCTCGGTCCCGGTAAGGGGATCGAAGAGAATTCGCATAACGGTGATGTCGTCATCGCCTGCATCGGCCTCACGCCGGGCGACGAGGGCGAGGGCGGCGACAAGAAGCACATCAACCTGCGCGACGACCAGCTCAAGCAGCTCCGGAAGGACCGCAAGGAGCATCCGAACGGAAAGATCGTCGCCGTCGTCTACGGCGGCAGCTGCATGGACCTCCGGGAGGTCAGCGAACTCTGTGACGCTGTCCTTCTCGCGTGGTATCCGGGCGATCAGGGCGGCACGGCGATTTACCGCACGATCGCGGGCCTTAACAATCCCGCGGGACGTCTCCCGATCACGTTCTATGGCGATACGACCAAGCTCCCCGATTTTGAGGACTACAAGCTCCCCGGCCGCACGTACCTCTACGGCACGGAGAACGTCGTCTATCCGTTTGGCTACGGCCTGAGCTACACCACGTTCGCGTACGCGAACGTGGAGGTGAAGGCGAAAGGTGAAGGTGAACAGCGGACGGTCAAGGTTTCTGTTGCGGTGAAGAACTCCGGGAAGGTCGCGGGCGACGAGGTCGTGCAGCTCTACGTCCGCTCGCCGAAGGGCTCGGGCGACCGCCGCATCCACCACCTCGAGGGCTTCACGCGCGTCAGCCTCAAGCCCGGCGAGACGAAGACGGTCAGCTTCACGCTCAAGCCCGAGCAGCTCATGCAGTTCGGGATGGACGGCAAGCAGTCGCTTGCGAAGGGCTCGTACACGTTCTTCGTCGGCGGCGGCCAGCCCGGCTACGCCGAGAACGTCAAGAACGCCCAGCTGACCTTCTAATTGGCGATTGACGATGAAAAGACTTTTGTTTTCGGTAGTCCTTGCCTCGCTCATCGGATCGCTCTCGGCCGAGACGGCCCCGGAGGCGAAAATCGCCGCTTTCCGCGCCAAGGCGCGGAAACTCGTCTCTCAGATGACGCTTGCGGAGAAACGCAGTCAGCTGGTGAACGGGGCGGCCGGCATTAAGCGGCTTGGCATCCCGCCCTACGGGTGGTGGAATGAGGCGTTGCACGGCGTGGCGCGCAACGGGCGTGCAACCGTGTTTCCCCAGCCGATCGGACAGGCGGCGTCGTTCAATCCCGACCTGATCAGGAAGGTGGCCGAGGCGATTGCGGACGAGGGACGCGCGAAGCACGCCGCCTCGCTTGCGAACCGGCGCACCGATTCGTACACCGGCCTCACCTACTGGAGTCCGAACGTCAACATCTTCCGCGATCCGCGCTGGGGCCGCGGCATGGAGACGTGGGGCGAGGACCCGTTCCTGACCGGTGTCCTCGGCGGCGCCTTCGTCCGCGGCATCCAGGGCGACGATCCCGTCTACTACAAGGCCACGGCCTGCGCGAAGCATTACGCCGTCCATTCGGGTCCCGAACCGAAGCGGCACAGCTTCAACGCCAAGCCGCCGAAGAAGGATCTCTACGAGACGTACCTGCCCGCCTTTGAGGCGCTCGTCAGGGAGGCGAAGGTGCAGTCCGTGATGAGCGCCTACAACGCCGTCTACGGCGAGAGCGCGACCTCAAGCGAGTTTCTGTTGAAGGACGTCCTGCGCAAGAGCTGGGGCTTCGAGGGCATCGTCGTCTCCGACTCCGGGGCGGTCGCGGACATTCGCGGGGGGCATCACCTCGAGAAGGAGCGCGAAGGCTCCGCGGCGCGTGCGCTGAACCACGGCCTGACCTACGAATGCGGCAGCGACTTCAGTGCGCTCGAGGGAGCTGTCGCGCGCGGTCTCGTCAAGGAGGAGGTCATTGACGCGGCGGTCGTGGACATGCTGACGACGCGCTACCGTCTCGGCATCCTCGACGACGATCCGGACTGCCCGTACAACGCGGTGGACCCGGCTTGCGTCTGCTCCGAGGCGCACCGGACGCTGGCCCGCGAACTGGCGCGCGAGTCGATGGTGCTCTTGAAGAACGACCGCGGCGCGCTTCCGATCAGGCTTGAGAACCGCCAGCGGTGCATCGCGGTCAACGGGTCGATCGCCTTCGACGGCTTCGCGCTGATGGGCAACTACTACGGTTTCAGCCCGAACCTCGTCACCTACATCGAGGGCATCGCGGACGCCCTTGGCAACGGACTGGGCCTCGCGTACAATCCGGGGTACTACTACGGCAAGACGGGCGGCGCGAGCTCGACCTGGGCCGGCGGCGACGTCGCCATCGCCTTCGTCGGCAACGTGCCGCTCTTCGAGGGCGAGGAAGGCGACGCCATCGGCTCCTCCGCCGGCGGCGACCGCAAGACGCTGGCGCTGCAGGAGGTGCAGCTCGAAATGCTGCGCCGCCTCAGCAAGAGCCGTCCGGGCTACGCGCGTCTCGTCACGGTCGTCACGGGCGGAAGCCCGATCGCCCTCAAGGAGGTGATGGAGCTTTCGGACGCCGTCATCTTCGCGTGGTATCCGGGCGAGCAGGGCGGCCATGCCCTCGCCGATCTCCTCTTCGGCAAGGCCGACTTCACGGGACGTCTCCCGATGACCTTCCCGGTCGATGAGACCGTCCTGCCGGATTTCGAGGACTACTCGATGAAGGGGCGCACCTACAAGTACCAGACCGAGGGCGTCTTCCTCCCGTTCGGCTACGGACTCTCCCTCGCGTCCGCCTCCTACGAGAAGGTCGAAGTTGCCGCGGATCGCGTTTCCGCTTCGGTGACGCTGAAGAACACCGGCAAGCGCGAGGCCGTTGAAACCGTCCAGCTCTACGTTGCGACGCCGAACGCCGGCAAGGGTGCGCCGCTCGCGTCCCTCGCCGGATTCGCGCGCGTCACGGTTCCGGCGGGCAAGACCGTCACGGCGACCGTTCCGATTGCAAACAAGTACGCGTTCACGGAGGTGACCGAGGACGGCGCGCGCGTGACGCCGAAGGGCGTCTACCGCGTCATCGCCGCCTCCGCCGCGCCCGGTGCGCGGAGCGACGAGCTTGGCGTCCGCAGGTGTGAAACAGCAATCAGGAAATGAAGTCGATGAGAAAATTGCTTTTTGTCGGGACGGCGGCGCTGGTGTCCGCCAATCTGACGGCCGTGCCGTCCGATGCGCGGCGCGCGGAGGCGGAGAAGGAGGCCCAGGCCGTCTATGAACAGCTGACGCCGGAGGAGTGCGTGAAGCTGGCGATGATGGACAGTCCCGCCGTGGATCGCATCGGGCTTCCGAAGTTCCACTGGTGGAGCGAGGCGCTTCACGGGTATGCGTGGAGCGGGATGGCGACGGTGTTTCCGCAGTCCATCGGCCGCGCCGCGACGTTCGACATCGAACTCGAGCGGCGTATGGCGGACGCGATCTCGACCGAGGCGCGTGCGAAGGTGAACCTCTATCGCAAGAGGGGTCTCCGCGGCAGCCGTCAGTGCCTGTCGCTGTGGAGTCCGAACGTGAACCTCGTGCGCGATCCGCGCTGGGGACGCGGACAGGAGACGTTCGGTGAAGACCCTTATCTCACCGGCCGCATGGGCACGGCGTTCGTGAAGGGCATCCAGGGTGACGATCCGAAATTCCTCAAGGCCGTTGCGTGCGCGAAGCACTACGCCGTCCACTCGGGACCCGAACCGAAGCGCCACGAGTTCAACGTCGATCTCGACAAGCGCGACCTCTACGAATACTATCTCCAGTCCTTCAGGCCGCTCGTCACCGAGGGCAAGGTCGAGAGCGTCATGGGCGCGTATTCTGCCGTCAACGGCGTACCCTGCTGCGCGAGCAAGTTCCTGCTGCAGGACGTCCTGCGCGACGAATGGGGCTTCAGGGGGTCGGTCGTCTCCGATGTGGGTGCCGTCGATGACATCGCGAAGAACCACAAGTACCGGGCCAACACGTTCGAGGGCTGCCTGGCCGCGATCGAGGGCGGACTCGACCTCTGCAGCGAAGGGACGTACAGCCATCTTCGCGGACCGATGCGCGAAGGGAAGATCAAGAAGGAGCTCCTCAAGAAGCCGCTTATGCACCTTTTGACAACGCGCGCGCTCCTCGGCGAGCTCAGTGCGGAGACGAAGACGCCGTGGGATCACCTCGGCGGCGAGGTGATCAACTGCGAGGCGCACAAGGCCATCGCCCGCGAAATCGCCGAGAAGTCCGCTGTCCTGGTCAAGAACAACGGCATCCTGCCGCTCGATCAGAAGAAGTACAATTCGATCGGCGTCTGGGGCTGTGCGACGGACCAGGGAGTCCTGAGCGGCAACTACAGCGGACGCGCGCCGATCAACATGACGCTCCTGAGCGGGCTCATGCAGGAGGCCGAACCGGGCGTGTGCGTCGACTTCCGCCACGAAGGTGACGTCATCGTCACGGGTTTCCGCGTCGCCGACGAGGGCGAGGAACACGACCGCAAGGACCTCAAGCTCCAGCAGGGCTACGTCAACGAGCTTCGGAACGACCGCAAGAAGCATCCGAACACGCCCGTCATCGGCGTCGTCTACGGCGGCAGCGCGGCGGATATCCGCGATATCATGGAGCTCTGCGACGCGGTGATCGTCGCGTTCTATCCGGGCGAACAGGGCGGCACGGCCCTCGCCCGCATCATCTGCGGCAAGGTCTCGCCGTCGGGACGTCTTCCGATCACCTATTACAAGGACGTCGAGAAGCTTCCCGACTTCGAGGACTACCGGCTCCCGGGACATACGTATCGTTACGGACAGGAGAACGTCCTCTTTCCGTTTGGCTACGGCCTGAGCTATACCTCGTTCGCGTACGCAAATGTGAAGGTGGAGAAAGTAGGTGGAGGTGGAGGGGTGAAGGTGCGGGCGGAGGTGAAGAACTCCGGGAAGGTCGCGGGCGACGAGGTCGTGCAGCTCTACGTCCGCTCGCCGAAGGGCTCGGGCGACCGCCGTCTTCATCACCTCGAGGGCTTCAAGCGCGTGAGCCTCAAGCCGGGCGAGTCGAAGACTGTCTCGTTTTCGCTCAAGCCCGAGCAGCTGATGCAGTTCGGCATGGACGGAAAGCAGTCGCTCGCGAAGGGCGAGTACAC
>LXOW01042519.1_pt1 | contig 10715 bp, 11 predicted proteins | sample 1368591 | NCBI WGS metagenome assembly LXOW01 (sample SAMN04884650, study PRJNA319009) | bovine gut metagenome | isolation source: Cow rumen | host: Bos taurus | place: Italy: Legnaro (PD) | collected 2014-07-09
TTTTACTGGCGTATCGCCATCTGGGCAGTTGAGGGCATCCATGGCGCGTTCCAGCTTGTTGTCGAGTTCCCAAGCGTCGTGTTGCTCGATGAGTTCGGTCAGCTCGCCTTGACGGGCAATCAGCTTGTCGAAGTCGGCGTCGGGCTCGGCGAATTTGTTGTTGATTTCCTCGTATTCCTTGAGGATGTCGACAATTTCCTGCACGCCTTCCTCCACCACTTGGCGGACGGTCTTGTTGTCGTCGAGTTGCGGCTCTTGGTCNNTTGCGGCTCTTGGTCGAGCATCCCGACCGAATAGCCGGGCGAGAAGACCACTTCGCCGTTGTAGGATTTCTCCTTGCCAGCAATGATGCGCAGTAAGGTCGATTTTCCCGCCCCGTTCAGACCGATGATGCCGATTTTCGCTCCGTAGAAGAACGAGAGGTAGATGTCTTTCAATATTTGTCTCGAAGGGGGAATAATCTTGCTCACGCCTACCATCGAGAAGATGATTTTTTTGTCGTCGGGTTGTGCCATTTATGTTGAATTGTTTAATTGTTAGTTTCTTCGGGTAATACCTTTACTTCGGCATCTTCAACTGGAGCAAGATAATCCGAGGCCTTAGCGGGCGAAACTACGCTGTGTCCCAGCTCTTTCTCCAAGTCATGCCGTGCATTTTTGGCGATTCTTCCACCAGCTTGGGCGGTTTGTCGGCTCTCGTCAAAGCCTTTCGGATTGCGTTGGCGGGAGATTTCCGTAGTCGCTACTTCTGCCAAGGTATTGAGCGCCAATTCTATATTGGTCATGTTGTCGCGCAGGTTCTCTTTGGTAAGACCTTTGTATTGCTTGTATTCACCTGTCGTCATGCCACTCCATGCCTTGGTGAGGACGTTGGTCAGTACAGCAAAATCTTTCTGTTCATGTATTCCTGAGCGTTCCCATTCGTCGGTCAATTCCTTGCGCATCTTGATGGACTTCATGCGCTCGTTGATCCAACGGTCGCTGTAGCCTTGCCTGCGATAGTCCTCCACAGCCATTTGGAAAGTCAGTTCGGGGTCAATCATCTGGTCAATGCGTTGGGCACCCACTTGGGCAAGCCATTGCTTGACAGGCTCGGCTTTCTTGGAAGGGATGGATTGTATGATACGGAAAATGCCTTCAAGGTCAGCGGCTTGGGTTCGGTAGTTTTTGCCATCTGACGCTTTCATTCGAGTAGGGGTACAAATTGTACCCCACCTTGAATCCAATTCTGGGTCACGGGAGCGCATTCGCTTGATGTATTGCTTAACATCCACACTGTCAGTTAGTAACTCTACTATATCCGCCACAGCGAAATAGTATTTTTCTTCTTTCTCATCCCAAACAATGCGAACATTTTGTCCTTCAAAAACTTGTATTATTGATTCGTTTGACATGATTATTTTGATTCTATGATTTATTGAATTGGCATAGGGGCGGACTCACGTGTCCGCCCATTTCAATTATGTCGTCGTGTTGCATTTGAGGGAACACGCGGGTTCGTCCATATAACGGCATTCATCGCTTCCTCCAATCGTTCCGTCGCTTGTCCCCAATCATAAACCCGATTCGTGAAGTCGAATCCCGCTTGGGCGATTTGTTTCGCTTTTTGTGGGTAGTTCAATAAGGTGATGATGTGTTGCGCCAGCTCATTAGCGTCGCTTCCGATGAGGATTTCCTCGTTGGGCTTTGCCCCTAATGAGCCGTTTGCCAAGGGCGAGGTGATGGCGGGCAAGCGCATCGACATGGCTTCCAACAGCTTGTTTTGCAGGCCTGTACCGATGCGCATCGGGGCGATAAAGACGCGGCTCTGGGCGTAGGCATCACGGATGTCGTCCAACCAGCCGCTGACAATAATGCGCTCTGAGGCGGCCTTCTTTACCCTCGGGTCTGGGGTGGCGCCGGCGATGTAGAGCGTTGTATGGGGAAGGGTCTTCCATACGATGGGAAGGATCTCGTTGGCCAAATATTCCACAGCGTTCACATTGGGCGGATAGCTCATGTTGCCCGTGAAGACGAGGTCGTATTTCTTTTCTTGCTCCTGCGGCTTGAAGTAGTCGTGATCCACGCCGTTGGGGATGATGAGGATTTCGTCGCGCTTTTCATGCGGGAACAAAGCCCTGTCAGGTTCGCTGATAATCGTTTTGATATCGAAGTCGTCGAAGACGGTGGCTTCAAAACGGCTAAGGCGTCGGTACTCCATATTATATATAGGTCGGGTGACGAGCGGAGCGATGTCGGCGCGGCGTTTCATGCCGTAGGAGAAAATGTCCTGATAGTCGATGGCCTTCGGGATGCGCTTGTGGCGAATGTACTCCGCTGTGCGCAGCAGTTGGCAGAATAGTAAGTCGGGCTTGTGCTTGGCGATGAGGGAATCGATCTTCTTGGCAGCCTTGCGGTTGTAAAAATAGCCGCACTGCATGGGAAGCCCTTTCACAAAGGCCCGTAGGAGCCCTAAAAGAATCTGAGCTTTGCTGATCTTGATGAAGCTGATGGACTGGCAATAGGGCTGAAGGGCATGAAAGGCGTCCTGCTCGCTCACCTTGTTGGAATCGTTCAAGGCGCAAAGGACAAGCTCGTTGTGCTTTGCGAGCTGCTTTATCTGGTTGAAAGCACGCAACTTGTCGCCTTTCTCAAGCGGATAGGGTATGCGGGGCAGGAGGACGAAAATCTTCATCGCTTACGAATTAGCGGACAAATTTAGGAAAAAATCTTTTATGGCAAAAAACTAATCTTGCTTCCTGGCTTGATCTGTTCATAGAACATGAGCAGACGGGCGATAATCTTTCGGTTGTCGTAGTTGTCTTCCACCAGTTTCCGTGCGGCTTGACCGATGCGGACGGCAATCTGGGGGTTCTCGTTGATGCTCCGGATGGCTTCTACCATCTTGGCCTTGTTTTCGGCGATGATGATGTTCACCTCCTCGTCGTAGAGGATACCCTCGGCACCCACGCGGGTGGTGATGACGGTTTTGCCCATCGCCATCGACTCGATGATTTTGATGCGGATGCCGCTGCCTGCCAGCAGGGGTACGATGGCGACATCATGGTTGGCGACAAATTCCCTGGCGTCGGGCACTTCTCCAATCACGTCGACATTCGGGTTGTTCAGTTGGGTCAGCCATTCGGGCATATTGCGCCCCGCCAGATGGTAGACGAATGTCGGTACCTTCTCCACCGTTTTGGGCAACACCTCTTCAATGAACCATCGTATACCTTCCACGTTGGGCATCCAATTCATGGAGCCGATGTGGTAGAACTTAGGCTTGTCTTCAATTTCGGAGTTGGGCGTAAACCCTTCTGGATAAACACCATAGGGTATGTCGATGATGGGTTTCGAACAGTATTTGCGGAAGAAGGCGGCATCCTTGCGGGTGATGGCGGCAATGCCGTCCACGGTCTCCAAGGCGGATAGTTCGTAGTCTTTCAGGGTTCGTGCCAAGTGGTTGATATACCAGCGCTTAATGAAGAATTTGGTCTCTTTCGCGATGCGTTCCCAAATCTTATGCTCCACGTTGTGGGCCCTGAATACAATCATCGCTTTGCTGTGTTTGCGTATGGTATCGACATAGGGAAGCATGAAGAGCATTTCCAGTTGCACCACATCGAAATGTTCCTGACTGAGCAATTCGGCGAGCCGGGCCTTGAAATCTTTTGAGATGAAACGCTCCACGTGGTAAGACTTCCTCCTTAACAGGTTGACCAAGGCTTTCAAGGGTCGCACGCTGAGGTCGACATCGATAAGTTCGATGCCGGTTTTTTGCTTGTAGTCCTCTGGAATGTCACTTTCCTTAACATTATATTTCGGGCTGTTGATGGCCAGCACTTTGACTTGATGCCCTGCATCCAATAGTCCGGTGATGATGCTGTTCATCGCCATGGGGCCTCCTTCCGAGGCGGGGTAGGGTGGTTTGTTGCAGAGTAGGAGTATTTTCATGGTTTCCTATGGATTATTCTATTCAAAAACTTCTTCCAGCTGTCGGCGTCGAAGAGGGCCGCGTCGGTGGTGGCCTTGAAGGTCAGGAAGAGGCCAACGGGCAGCAGGACGAGCGATGAGATCCATACGCCGAGGAACATGTTGAGGCCGCCAAAGACCGCCATACGTTCGCCGATGGTTGAAATCACATGGTAGACGACAAAGAACAGTACCGATACCACGACGGGCATACCTAAGCCTCCTTTGCGGATGATGCTGCCCAAAGGCGCACCGATGAAGAAGAAGATGAGGCAGGCGATGCTCAAGGTGAACTTCTTGTGCCGTTCTTTCTTGTGCTTCATGAGGTTCTCCGTTTGGCTCTTTTGGTCAATTTTGTTGAAGTTGGCGTTTTCTTTTGCATTTCGGGCTGTGCCTGTGGCTATATTGGCGATGTTTGCGGCTGTTGTGTCGGGATACTGAGCCAGAAGTGGCCATTTCAGTATCAGGGTGCTGTCGGTTTCGGTGATGCTGTCGGTCGCCATGATATCCCCGTCGATGCTGATATAGTTTGACCACCGTTGCGAGAAGCCCCGTGTGAAGGTCTGTTTCTTTTTGTCGTAGCGGTGCTCCAGCGAGTCGATAGCCGTATTCAGCTGCCGCAGGTTCATCATTTGTTGCGACGATTTGTACATATCCTCGCTTGAACGGGTCATGTCGAAGTCCTTCAGGCTGAATTTGAGCTGCTCTTTCTTGAACGACATGCGTTCAAACTGGCGGTTCTGCTTGTAGTTGTCTGCCGATGTCACGTCGGTGTAGTTGTATCCGTTGTAAAGGGTGAAGATGATGTTGCGTTGGTTGGGACTGAGGGTCATCATGCCTGAGTCGGCGCTGATAATCTTGGTGTTACCCATGCGGTCGGTGTGGTCGAAGATTTTCACGCCGTAGATGCTGCTGCCATCGGCTCCCTTGCGCTCTACATAGATGACATAGTTGTCCAAGTCGCGGTAAAACACATTTTCTTTGATGTTGAAGGCCAACTTCTGTCGGCGTACGTCGAAGAGCAGGGTCTGTCCTCTCAGGTTGGCTACGGGCAGAAGGCTGTTCGACACGAAGAAGGCGAAGCCGCTGAGCAGCACCGAGAAGACCACCAAGGGCCGCATCACCTTCCACATCGAGATGCCGGAGGCTTTCATGGCCACCAGCTCGTAATGCTCGCCAAAGTTGCCGAAACACATCAGGGAGGCCAACAGCAAGGCCAGGGGCAAGGCCATCGGGATGAAGGTGACTGACATGTGGAAGAAAAGCTCAGCCAGTATGTTGAGTTCGAGGCCCTTGCCGACGAGGTCGTCCACATAGAGCCACAGAAACTGCATGTCGAGGATGAACAACACGATGAAGAACGTGAAGAAAAACGTCCCCAAAAAAGAGCCGACAATATAGCGGTAGAGTTTTTTCATTTCCAAAATAACGCTGCAAAGGTAGAAAAATTCTATCTTTGCCGGAAATATTCAGACGATTATGGAAACCAAAGATTTTTTCAAAGGGGTCAATCTGGCCATCACAATTAGCGCCAAGGACGGCGAGATTCTCTATCAGAACGACAGCTCCATTGAGGTGAACGGCGACGCACGAGGCCGCGACCTGATGAAGTGCCACAACGAACGCTCGCAGCAAATCATCAAGCACCTCTTGGATGATGCTGCCACCAATGCTTACACGATTTCTAAGAAAGGCAAGCGCAAACTCATCTATCAGACACCTTGGTATGAGGACGATGCCAAACAGGTTGTAGGAGGACTTATTGAGTTTTCCATCGTCTTGCCTGAGGAGATGCCCCATTACGACCGGGGATAACAAAGAATAAATATTTAATTATTAAACATTTAAAAATAATTCATCATGAAAAAAACACTCATTCTTTTGTTACTGGCGTTTGCGTTCTTCGGAGCAAAAGCCAACGACGGCGTGTATTTCACGTCGGGCAACCAACTGATCCCGATTACCGAGACCGAGATTTCGGTGAAGAAGGAAGTGCTTGAGGTTACCAGACGGGACCAAATGATTTATGTCCATGTCTATTATGAGTTCTTTAACCCTGGTAACGACAAAACTCTTTTGGTAGGTTTTGAAGCTTTGCCGCCCAGTGGCGCTTGGGATATCCCGGAAGAGGATTACAAAAACCTCACTGACCACCCCTACATGCATGACTTCACCGTGTATATTAACGGCCAGCGCTTGAATTATCAGGTGTCGCATGTCGAAAGAGGGAAGACGGGATACTACCAAAACGGCAAGATCAACGAGCTTTCGAAGCAACGCGAGCTTGAACTGGGACGCGAGTGGGAATTCTCGGAAGGAATCCCGTATTTGTTCGTCTACCATTTCGATGCCACCTTCAAGAAAGGTCTCAACGTTGTGGAACACACCTATGTCTTTGACGAGTCGACCTATGTGGGTGCCGAATACGATTTCGACTACGTGCTCACCGCCGCCAACCGCTGGGCCAACCACCAGATTGATGATTTTACGCTGAATGTCAATATGGGTGATCATGAGTCTTTCGCCATCCGTCCTACCTTCTTCAAGAGTGCCGATGAATGGACCATCAAAGGCAAGGGAAAAAAGTCGAATGGCGGTGATTTTTATAGTGATAATACTGTGTTCCACATGCAAAAAGGATCCCTCACTTTCCATAAGAAGAACTTCCATCCCGATGGAGAGTTGGAGATTTACAAGATGGATTCCACGTTTATGCTCATGTGGAACGAGAAGGATAATAAGGAAGTGATGAACACTTTCAAAAAGCAATATGCCAGATTGGCTGTGTGGATCTTCAAGGAAGACAACGGAATCACTCTCAACAAGGAGCAAAGACGCATCATGAAGAGCATCCCGTTCGCCTATCGCGGCCACGTGTTCAAGGACCAGGGCCTGAAGAAGTTTTTCGAGTCGACGGATTGGTACATCCCCGATCCCAACTACGTTGACGACATGGGCCAGATGAGCAAAGATGAAAGGGAGTGGATCGAATACTGGGCAAAGTAAGAGATAAACGAAAACAAAAAATGGGAGCGAGATTCGCTCCCATTTTTTGTTTGTGTGTAAGCACGGGGCTTACTTGGTAACCAAATTGTAGGTATCCTGTGCGATGACAAACTCCTCGTCGGTAGGATACACCACCACGGTGACCTTTGAATTGGGCGTAGAGATGACGCCGGCATCGCCAATGGTTTCCTTGTTGACCTTGTGGTCGAGCTTGATGCCGAGGCCTTCCATGTTTTCGAGGATAGCTTCGCGCATGAACCAGGCGTTCTCGCCAATGCCGCCCGTCATCACGATGATGTCGGCACCGTTCATCACGGCCATGTAGCCTCCGATGTACTTCTTCACGCGGTGGGCGAACATGTTGAAGGCGTAGGTGCAACGCTCGTCGCCTTCTTCCTTGGCGGCGCGCACGTCACGCATATCCTGTTTGCCTCCCGTGATGCCCACGAGACCTGACTTCTTGTTCACCAAAGTGTTCATTTCCTTGGTGCTGAGGCCTTCCTTGTCCATGATGTACATGAAAGCACCCACGTCGAGGTCGCCCGTGCGGCTGCCCATGACGAGACCCTCAACGGGCGTGAAGCCCATGGAAGTCTCCACTGACTTGCCGTATTCCACGGCTGCGATTGAGGCTCCGCTGCCCAAGTGGCAGGTGACAATCTTCGACTGTTTCCAGTCCTTGCCGACGAAAGCGGCGGCCTTCTCGGCCACGTACTTGTGGCTGGTGCCGTGGAAGCCGTAGCGGCGGATGCGGTATTTCTCATAATACTCGTAAGGCAAGGCATAGAGGTAAGCCTCGGCAGGCATGGTGCTGTGGAACGAGGTGTCGAACACAGCAGCCATCGGGATGCCAGGAAGCACAGCCTCCATAGCAGCAATGCCTTGCAAAGCACCCGGGTTATGCAACGGGGCGAGGTCGCAGAGNNTGGTTCGGGATGGGGAGTTGCTCGTAGTGCTTCTCACCATTGTATTTATGGGTGAATTCGCCCATTTCGAGGCCGATACGCTCCAAGAGGCCCTTGGCCAGCAGTTTGGATGAATTGGCGTTTTCCATCTCCAAGAGCTGGTATTTGATGGAGGAACTGCCGCAGTTTAAGACTAATATTTTCATTTTTCTATAGTTTTTTTGGGGATTGGCCTATGGCCAAGAAATCTTTCAAATCCATTTCAAAATCTTTTCAAAATCTTGTTTTGCGTCTTCATTCGCCAGCTATTGATTTTTGAATGATTTTCATACGATTTTTGATGGATTTCTTGCGAAGCAATCCCATATTATTACTTCTTTTGAGCGATAGCTTGGTTGCAGGTGATGGCGACCAGTTTGTACACGTCGTCGATGGAGCAGCCGCGGCTGAGGTCGTTGCAGGGTTTGGCGAGACCTTGCAGCACGGGACCGACGGCTTCGGCGCCAGCGAGACGTTGCACCAGTTTATAGGCGATGTTACCCACCTCAAGGCAGGGGAACACAAGGGTGTTGGCCTTGCCGGCAACGGGGCTGCCCGGAGCCTTGCTGGAACCCACCGAAGGCACGATGGCGGCGTCGGCTTGCAGCTCACCGTCGAGGACGAGGTCGGGACGACGCTCCTTGGCGATACGGGTGGCCTCGATGACCTTGTCGACCACTTCATGCTTGGCGCTGCCCTTGGTGGAGAAGCTCAGGATGGCGGTAATGGGGTCAATCTTGGCGATGGCTTTGGCCGTGTCGGCTGTGCAGATGGCGATTTCGGCCAGCTGTTCGGCTGTCGGCATAGGCGTGACAGCGCAGTCGGCAAAGACCATGCGTCCGTCGGTGCCGTAGGGGCATCCCTCGGGCAGGAACATCGTGAAGGCGCCGCTGACGCAGCTCACGCCAGGCACGGTCTTGATGATCTGCAGGGCGGGACGGAGCATGTCGCCCGTGGTGCTGCGGGCACCGCTGACGAGACCGTCGGCCTCACCGGCCTTGACCAGCAGGATGCCGAGGTACATGAAGTTGCCAGCCAGGTCGTAGGCCTGTTCGGGGGTCATGCCTTTGGCTTTGCGGATTTCAAAGAGGAGGTCGGCATATTTCTGACGCTCGGGATTGGTTGCAGGGTCGATGATGCGGGCTTTGCCGATGTTCTGAAGGCCGAATTCAGCAGTCATCTCCTTGATTTTCTCAGCGGGACCGATGAGGATGATGTCGGCAACGCCGTCAGCCAGAAGACGGTCAGCGGCTTTCAAGGTACGGGGCTCGTCGCCCTCGGGGAGCACAATGCGTTGCTTGTTCGCTTGGGCATTGGCAATGATTTCTTGCATTAAATCCATATCAAATTGCTTATTGTTGAATTGTTTAGTTGTTGTTGTTTTCCGTTTTCTCCGGCGCAGGTCGGATGATTTGAACCTGCAAAACTACTGACTTATTCTTGTATTTCCAAATTTTTTTCTTGGGGTTTGCCTAAAAAAAGTGCTCACCACCTTTTTTTGATGATGAGCACGCTGTTTTAGTTTTTGGTTTTGGCTGTTGGCAACTGTCAATTATCAATTGTCAACTATCAATTAGAAGAAGAAGGGTCCTCTTCCCATGCAGCTCGTGGTGGTGATGGCGGTGATGAAGGCCGTGATGGCTGCCACAACTACCTTGGCTACGATTTCCAGGATATGTTTCTTTTTGTCGTCTTCCATAGGATTTTAGATTTAAGATTCAAAGATTTAAGATTGTTGTNNCCCTCCCCTCTCCTCGGGGAGAGGGGTCGGGGGTGAGGGCCAAAGGGTGAGGGCCATTACTCGGTCTGTGGGTTGCCGCTGCCCTTGGTGAAGACCTTGGCGCTGACTTGGCTGCTGGCCTCATCCTTGATGGCGATGGCCTTGACCGTGGTGGTCGCGCTCAGGGTGAAAGGCTCGCTGTAGAGCGTGCTCTCAGCCGTAGGCGTGCTGCCGTCAGTGGTGTAGTAGACGCGAGCGTCTTCAGGACCGCTGATGCTCACCTCGGTGGTGTCGGTGAAGGGCGTGGTGCCGCTAATCACGGGAGCCGCCAGAGTGTCTGAGCCCGTCGAGGAGCCACCGTTACCACCAGGGGTATCGCTGCCGCCGTTGCCGGAGTTGCCGGAGTTGCCGCCCGGAGTCTCAGTTCCGGTCGAAGAGCCGCCCGTGCTGCCGCTGCCGCCTGTGGTGGAGCCGTCGCCTTCCACGTTCAGGGCTGCGCTCACGCAGGGCNNCGAGGTCGATGACGTAGCCGGTGGCGTTGGCACCCGTCTGGCCGATGTTGTTGAAGCCCTCGGTGGTCTTGGGCATCAGCACGATGCCGTAGGCGAACACCTCGAGTGCGTCGCCGCTCTCGTTGGCGCTCTTGCCGAGGCTCAGGGTGGTGTTGGTGTCCATTGCCGAGGCGTGGCGCCAGTTGCCTGTGTTCAGGTCGTGGATAAGGATGGCCTTGGCGATGACTTCGCCCTCAGCGGCCCCGCTGAAGGTGGCCACGAAAGCAGCGCTTTCAGAAGTGACCGTCACGCTGAGGTTGCGCTTGTAGTTGGGGTTGCCGACCAGGTTGAGGTCGTAGCCCAGGCTGGCCTTGCTGCCGTCGGCGCTGACCTTGACGTTTTGCAGCAGCTGCTTGATGAGCTGTCCGCGTTCGGTCTTGCGCAGGCCGTTGGCGATGAGGGCGGTGCGGCCCACTTCGCCGAGCATGCCCGCCACCTGGGCGGCGAGCTTCATCTTGGCACGGTGGCTCATCTGAGCCTGGGTGCGGGGGTTAGCCACGGTGGGCTGATACTGGCGCAGGAGGATCTTGCCGCCCTTGCCCTT
>LXOW01137554.1_pt1 | contig 10715 bp, 8 predicted proteins | sample 1368591 | NCBI WGS metagenome assembly LXOW01 (sample SAMN04884650, study PRJNA319009) | bovine gut metagenome | isolation source: Cow rumen | host: Bos taurus | place: Italy: Legnaro (PD) | collected 2014-07-09
GCCCACAGTTCAACGGTACCTCACGCATGGTGATGCCGGCTGTAGACCTCACAGGAGTTTCAAACGTTGTCGTAAGCTTCAAACACGCTCTCGACAATTACCAGGGCTCTCACACCATCGGTATCGCAACATCATCAGACGGTGGCACCACTTGGAATGAAGGCTGGTCACAGGCCTACAATACAAGCAACGTTTGGACTGTAACACAGAACATCACAACAGCCGACATGGGCAACAGCGATGTTTTGTTCTGCCTCTTCTACACAGGCAACAGCTACAACATCAACAACTGGTATTTCGATGATATCGAGATCTTCTCACAGGAAAACCTCGACCTTTCATTGAACAGCATTGATATGAACAGCGCAATAAATGCAGGCGACAATGATATCACCTTCACAGTTCAAAACAAAGGTATTGAAACCATCAGCCAATTCAAGATGGGTTATCAGATCAATGAAGAAGAACCAGTTGAAGAAGTGTTTGATATGACATTGGCGTCTTTACAATCACAGCAGCTCACATTTGCAGCACCCGTTAATTTACTTCCTGGCTCATACGACATCACAGTCGCAGTCTTGGAAGTGAACGGCGGCAATGACGATGACCCTACAAACGACGTGTTGACAAAGCGTATCAACGTTGCTCTCGGCGACACCCAGAGAATCCCTATGATTGAGCACTTCTCAAGTTCAACATGCGGACCATGCGTCAGCGTTAACAATCAGATGGGCACCCTCACAAACAACAACCCTGGCAAATTCACCTACACCAAATATCAGATGAACTGGCCTGGCAACGGTGACCCATATTACACAGAAGAAGGCGGCGTGAGAAGAATCTTCTACGGCATTAACGCAGTGCCAAACGTAATCCTCGAAGGAACAAATCTCGGTGCAGCATCTGTGAGTCAGAGCCAGCTGGACACACATTACAACACACCTTCATTCGCTGATGTGAGAGGCTCATTCAACGTCGATGGCAACAACATCACCGTTAAGGTTGATTTCATGTCATTCTACGAAATGACTGACGAAAAAGCTTTCGTGACAGTTAACGAGAAAGTCACCACAGGCAATGTCGGAACAAACGGTGAGACCTCATTCCACCATGTCTTCATGAAATTCTTGACCTCACCTTCAGGCGACGCTCTCAACATCCCTGCAGGCGAATGCCAGCATATCGAATGGACACAAGACTTGTCAGGCACTCACGTTGAGGAAATGACAGACCTCGAGGTGTCAGCATGGATTCAGAATACGGCATCACAGGATGTCCTCAACAGCCACTTCATGTATGAATACACCGACATCCACCCATATCCAGTGCAGAACCTCGCTATTGAAGAAGGCGAAAACGGCGTCACACTGACATGGGAAGCTCCAGAAGGCGGCAACGCTCTGGCTTACAGAGTTTACCTCGACGGCAATGTCATCGCTGAAAGCACCACCGACACACAGTTAGCTTACAATTGCGAATATGGCTACTATGTCTTCGCCGTCGAAGCACTCTATGAAAATGAAATGACTTCAGTGAAGATGGCTAAAGGTGTCGACTACAAAGACCACACCACAGTCGCTGAAAACCAGGAAAATGCTTACAACATCTATCCTAACCCAACCAACGGCAACATCACCGTTAGCGGCGAAAACATCAACTTAGTCGAAGTTTACAACATCTGCGGTCAGAAAGTTATCTCTCTCGAGACAAAGACCAGCAGTGTGAACGTCAACATGAGCGAGCTCACAGCAGGCGTTTACATGGTGAAGATCGTTGACAACAACGGCAACGCCACCGTTAACAAAATCGTTAAAAGATAGTTAGAAGTTAGTAGTTAAAAAAAAGGTCTCTTGGTATCCAAGAGACCTTTTCTATTCCATACAAACAACTTCTAACTCCTAACTTCTAACTGAACGAAGTTCTTGATTTCTTCTTTTGTCGCGTTGACACTAAAGACGTGGTCAGGTTTCAGATACCAGACATCATTATGTTCTTTGAACAATGCCTCGCCGCCACCGGTGATATTGAGCATGACGACATCGTCGGCTTTGACTTGTTTGTTTTCAACAGCTTGGATGAGCGATGCTGTCGCCACACCTGCTGCGTGATAGATGTCGATGCCTTCGAGTTCCTTGAACATATCGCAAGCCTTCTGGGCCTCATCGTTAGTCACAGCAAAGAAGTCGCCATCGGTATCGACCATAGCGTCGAACAAGCCTCCAGCCAATGAATAAGGCGGTTTGCGGTTTGAGAGCACCTTAGCCACAATCTCCGATGCGTCTTTACGAGCCTGTTCTGCGTCGTACGGCAACATTGCGCGTGAATGAGCCTTCCATGCGTCATACATCGGGGTGAACGGCTTATTCTGTGACACATAAATCTTAGCTTTGTTTGTGCCGAAGCGGCCGTCTTCGATGAAACGCAGGTTGGCTTCCCATGCCGCGATGGCACCTGTGCCGCTACCCACAGCCTGGAAATAATAGTCAGGGATGCGGCCGATTGTGGTCACCGCCGACATCATGGTCTGNNTTGTGGTCACCGCCGACATCATGGTGGTGCTCATGCCGTCACGACGAGCTATGTTCTTGGCGCCGCCCTCAGCAAAGAAGCCGTCCATCTCGCAGACGATATTACCTAAATTAATAGCATCGAAATAGTCGCTGCCGCTCTCTGTGCAAAGCAGTTTCACGCACGGATTGAGCGGTTTCTCAAACCACAAAGCGTTGATGTTGTCCTCCGGAACCGTCAGCAAAAGCTTGATATTGTTGTCGGAGCACACCTGAGCGAAGGCTCTTGCGGTGTTGCCTGCCGACGACACCACCATCACCTGTTCGCGAAGCTTGCCGTCGAGACGTGCGCACACCGAATATGCCTCTGTCTCCTTGAATGAGCAGGTACGCATCTTAGCGCCAATCGCAGGAAAATATCCGTTGAAAGTNNGAAGCGCCTTTCAAAAGGTTCTTCAGAGGCATCCAGTCGGCAAAACGGTAAAGACCCTCGTTCTCCTCTTTCACCTCGAGTTGTTTCTTCTCATAAATTGCTCGGATAAGACTCGGTTTCTCACTGTTCGGGAAGTCGAGCATCCAGCCAGAATCTTCGCAAACGCGACCATCAGCCACGCATTGCACCTGATACTTCGTTGGTTTAAACGTCATATACAAAAAACATTATTTCAAAGTCGCAAAGATAGTAAAATATATTACTATTTTGAAAAAAAGATAAAATTTTTCTTTTTTTTCCTAGATTTATTAATAATAATTACTTATCTTTGTGCATCGAAAATGAGTAATTATAACACCATGAAAGACTTGAAACATTTAATTTTAGTAGCTGCGGCGATGTTTTTTGCCATTTCGGCGCAAGCTCAGAAGGAAGAAAAACCAGTTTATCAACTCACAGACGATGTCGAGGTGCCTCACACCATTGTGCAGAACCAGGCGAAATCAGGAACGTGTTGGTGTTTTGCCGGCACAGGCTTCGTTGAAGCTGAGATTTTAAGAAAATATGATGTGAAACTCAACCTTTCGGAGATGTATTCAGTGCGTTGGGCTTACACCAAGAAATTCGACCGTTTTGTGCAGTTGCACGGTGCCACCAACCTCAGCTGCGGCGGTGAGGTCATCGATGTGCTCTACGCCATCAACGATGCCGGCATGATTACGGATGAGGCATACAGCGGCCTTGTCATAGGCGATGAAAACCACAATCACAGCGAGATTCAGAAAGCCGTCGAAGGTTATGCCAAGTTAGTGACACAAAAAAGCAACGGACGCATACTTTACGAAACATATCCTAAGGTTTTGAAGGGCATCCTTGATGGCTATCTCGGTGATGTTCCTGAGAAATTCGAGTACGAAGGCGTGAAATACACTCCTAAGTCATTTGCCGAAAAATACGCTCTCGACATCAACGATTACGTGCAGTTCTCATCGTTCATGGATCAGGAGATGTACAAGCCGTTCCTCCTTCTCATCCCTGACAACTGGACCTACACCATGACGTACAACATGGGCTTCGACGAGATGATGGCCGAAGTCGACAACGCCTTGAACAACGGCTATACCGTGGGCTGGGCACAGGATGTCAGCGACAAAGGCTTCTCACGCAAGGCTGGTGTCGCCATCGTCCCGACTGACGATGTAAACGCTATCCGCGAAAGCAATCCTAAGGCATTCAAGAAGATGACCGACCAGGAAATCATGGAGAAACAGTATGCATTTGAGTTTGTGATTCCGGAAAAGGAGGTCACCGAGGAGATGCATCAGCGCGCCTACAACGACTGGAGCACAGGCGACGACCACAGCATGCTGATCGTCGGCATCGCTCACGACCAGAACGGCACTAAATATTATAAGGTGAAAAACTCATGGGGCGAAACCGGCCCTTACAAAGGCTACTGGTACTGCTCAGAGCAGTTTGTGAAGCTCCACACAGTGTTCTTCACAGTAAACAAAGCCGCTTTCAGCGACGATATGAAAAACAAACTCTTCTAGTCGTCATTTCGACCGACCGAAGGGAGTAGAGAAATCTCATATACAGAAATTATTAACAAATCAAAATAATAAACAAATGAAATTCAGACATTTTTTAATGGCAGCCGCTATGTTGATTAGCGTGCCAACATTCGCACAAGCTCCTGAAAAGGACGCAAAATCAGAAGAAGAAGGTTACAAATTTGAAGTCATCAAGGAATTACCTATGACATCAGTGAAAGACCAGAACAGAGCCGGTACATGCTGGTGCTACTCAACACTCGGTTTCTTCGAGGCAGAATTGCTCCGTATGGGCAAGCCAGAGTACGATTTCTCAGAGATGTACATCGTTTACAAGACATATCAGGATCGTGCTGACCGTCACGTCCGCACACACGGCGACGTCTCTTATGCAGAAGGCGGCTCATTCGGCGATGTCATCTACGCCATCAAACACTACGGTCTCGTTCCGGATGTAGAGATGAGCGCAGGTCAGATGCACGGCGACAGCCTCAGCGACTTCTCAGAGTTTTCTAACGTCAGCGGCAAGTTCCTCGAAGGCGTTGTCAAGAGCAAGACCCTCCAGCTCGGCACCGACGAGAACCACACCCCACTTTGGAAGACAGCTTTCGACGGCATCCTCGACGCCTACATCGGCAAATGCCCAGAGAAGTTTACCTACAACGGCAAAGAATACACTCCAATGGAGTTTGCAAAATCAACAGGTTTGAACATGGACGACTATGTCAACATCGCTTCATTTGCACATCAGCCATGGTATGAGCCATTCGTCATTGAGGTTCAGGACAACTGGCGCTGGGGCAAGGCATACAACCTCCCAGTCGATGAGTTCATGGAGGTGATGAACTACGCTATCGACAACGGTTACCCGATCGCATGGGGTGCTGACGTCAGCGAGAGCGGCTGGCTCAGAGGCAAGATGGCTGGCGTTTGCGTCCTCCCAGACCTCAAGAACCAGGCAGCAGACAAATCAGGAACAGACTTCGCACACTGGAACGGCCTCAGCGCAGCTGACCGTCAGAGAGAAGCCATGAGCAAGCCTACGCCACAGCGTATCGTCAACGATCAGGACCGTCTCGACGCTTACAACAACTACGAGACAACCGACGACCACGGCATGGTGATCTACGGAAAGGCAAAAGACCAGATGGGCAACATCTACTTCATGGTGAAGAACTCATGGGGCGATGCAGGCAACTACCACGGCAACTGGTATGCATCAGAGGNNTCCAAAGGCAATCAGAAAGAAACTCGGAATTAAATAAATTTTTTAAAACCTAACTTAACCTAAAAAATTAAATTATGAAAAAGCTTTCATTTATGATTCTTGCATTGTTCTGGGGAACAATTGCTTTTGCACAAGCTGATCAAGTCTCAAGTGAAAAGAAGGCTGTTGACCAGTACGGCAACAAAGTCGAAGTACAAGACGTGTTTGCCTCCGACCGTGACGGCATCCTCGTTTTCGAGTCGAAAAATAAAGACTACAAATTCTGGTTTGACTCCAGAGTTCAGGTCGATTTCGCCAACTACTTCGGCGAACAGAAATGGGCTGACAACATCGGTGACGGCGCAAGTCTCCGCCGTGCCCGTTTTGCTGTCAAGGCTCAGATCACTCCACAATGGTATGGTGAGGTCGATATGGAACTGGCAAACGGTTCATTCGAACTCAAAGACGCTGTGGTACGTTACACAGGCCTCAAAAACTGGCAGTTCACTGTCGGTAACATGAAGCCTGACTTCTCTATCTCACGTAACACCTCGTCACGTTACCTTGAATTTATGGAACGTCCTATGGTTGTCAACGCATTCGCACCAAGTCGTCACCTCGGTATCTTCGCCAAATATGCTGGCAAGTACTTCTTCGCAGGAGCAAGCATCTTGTTCCAGGAGATCGAAGGACAGGAGACACGCGACTTCGTTGAGAAAAACAACAAGGACTACGGCATGGATGAAGGCGTATCATACGTCGGAAAACTCGTTGTCCGTCCTATCAACGAACTTGACTACGGTATCCACATCGGTGGTGCTTTGATGTTTGACACTCCTAAGACATCTGATGAGACTGGTGTTTACAGCACCACACGCTTCAGCACTCGTAACTCAACAAACATCAACCGTAAAAAGTATGTTGACACCGACGATATCAAGAACATCGACCACGACCTCATCGGAACAGTGGAACTCGCAGGTCACTACAATGGTCTGCGTGTCGAGACCGCTTGGATTTCTGATTGGACATACATGAAGAAGATCACCAACATCACCAAGCCATATCATTTCTATGGTTGGTATATTGAAGGCGGTTATCTCCTCTTCGGTGGAAAACAGACCTACGACAATGGCGGCGCCAAGTTCAACCGCGCACGCAATGGCCGTAAATGGGGTGATGTGGAACTCTCACTCAAGTACGAATTCATCGACTTAAACGACTATGAAGGACGTGGCGTTGATGCCATCTACGGTGGTGCAGCCGACCTCTTCGGTGCAGCACTTAACTTCTACCTCGGAAAGAACGTGAAAATCGCTCTTAACTACCAGTACGTTAACAACGACCGTTATGCTAACGGAAAAGGCAAACTCTATGTGGGTCTTGACGCCAACGGCCTCCCGACTAAGGACTACACCCAGGTCGTGGCAGGCGCAGGCGATGCCGGCGTGAACTACCACATGCTTTCTGGCCGTTTCCAGATAGCTTTCTAACAAATGATAATGTTTTACTTTAAAGATTAAAAATATGAAAAAGATATTATTTGTGGCATTAGCCCTCGTTTTCGGACTGGTTTCTTGCGTGAAAGACAAACCATACCCAGGTATCACCATCACTAACGTCAGCTACAGCCCGACAGCTGTTACCGAGTTCTCAAACGTGACGGTGTCAGCAACAATCACAAGTTTCAACGACTTCACAGCCAAGTTGGTTTATACAGTCAATAATGGCAATAATGAACTCGTTATGACAGCGGCAGGAGACGTCTTTACCGCAGTCATCCCTGCACAGCCTAACAACACCACTGTGAGCTTCTATGTCGAGGCAAGCAACAAAGATGTCACCACGACATCAGCAACGATGAGCTATACAGTAGGTGCAGTGCCTGTCAACTACAACGCACTCCGTCTCAACGAGCTCAACGGCAACGATAAATTCATCGAGATCTACAACACAGGCAATGAAGCCATCAACCTCAACGGTGTGTATATCGTGAAAGACGGTACCACCACCAACTGGACTGGCGACAACAGCATCAACCTCAACGCCGGTGAATACCTGCTGCTTTACAGCGTCGACGTTCAGCAAGATCATCCGGAGCACCCTGCTAACCTCATCTTCAGCACCGGTCTCTCCGCAAAGAAGAACGTGCGTATCCAGCTCTTCACACCTGCTGGTGAAAGCATCGACGACTTCAACCTCGTTGACATCGACCAAAACGGCGCAGCTTATAACTATCCTGGCAACCAAGCTCCTGCATCATACAGCCGTAACGCCGATGGTGACTGGTACTATTCAGATGCCACACCAGGCGCAGCCAACGTCGACGGTGAGAACATAGTGTTGGGTCTCGAAGGTGGTACACCTCCTACCCCTCCAACACCTGACTATACCAACATCGTGCTCAACGAGTTGAACGGCGACACCAAGTTCATCGAGATCTATAACAAGGGCGAACTCGACCTCGCAATCGAAGGCTGGTATATTACAAAAGACGGCAATGAGACTGACATCAAGTGGACTGCTGACGCAACAGTTGTTGTCCCTGCTCACGGCTATGTCCTCCTTTACAGCGTCGATGTCCAGGTTGACCATCCGGAGCATCCTGAAAACCTCTTCTTCAACAGCGGTCTCTCAGCAAAGAAGACGGTGCGCATCGCCCTCTACATGGCTGACGGCACCGAGAGAGACGTCTTCACAAGAGGCACAACAGGCGAATGGGGACAGACCATCAGCAACGTCTCTCCTCAGTCATACGCACGTACTCCTGACGGCGGCGACTGGAAACTCGCTGACCCGACACCAAATGCAGCTAACCCTGCAACTGGCGACGACATCCCACAGGAATAATTCGGTTTAACACCTAATAAATCGGCCCTTCGACAGGCTCAGGAACCTTGGCTTTCAAAGCTAAGGCACCCCTGAGCCAGTCGGAAGGTCCTGTTGAGGTATTTATTTTTGAATTTTAAATCTTTAATCAAGATATGGCAAAAGAAGAAATGAAAATCGGCGAAGTGTCAAAGCCGAGATTTGAGTTCCGCTCCTTCGGACAATGCTTCTGTGAAGCACACAAACGCATGGCACGCCTCTCAGCACCGGTCCCGGAGAAAGTCTGGGAACGCCTGAGCGATGAAATCTATATCATCTCACGTAAGAACGACATCAACAACACCAAGATCCGTGATGGCAAGATGGATATCAAGACTTACGTACAGACTGTCGACGGCCTCGAGCAGTGGAATCCTCTCATGAAGGGCGAGTTCCCTATCGCCAAGGAAGTCCTCGAGAAAGAAGTGTTCCCGGCTTTCATGGTCGAGATGCCTAAGCTCACCAAGGACACATACACATACGAAGAGTTCNNCAACCCTGACCTCGCTGCAGTGCGCGTCCACAAACGCCGCTTCGGTTACATGGTCAACGACACCATCTGCGAGTTCGGCGAGGTGCTCATCAACGGAGCTAAGATCGTCACCATCAACTCGGAGTCAACAGAGATCGAAGACATCAAGAAGACCATAAAAGACTGCGGTCTCGAAGGTGTCGAGAATATCAATTATTTACAGGCTATCAAGCGCGTCATCGGCATGTCCGACAAACCGCTCGCAAACGAATAATAACTATGGCACAGGAAATAGAAAAGAAGTTTTTGGTAAAGAGTGACTTCAAAGCTGAAGCATTCAAAGCCACACGTATCACCCAAGGTTATCTCAGCAGCGTGCCGGAGCGCACCGTCCGCGTGAGAGTGAAGGGCGACAAGGGTTACATCACCATCAAAGGCATCGGCAACGCATCAGGCGCAGCACGTTTTGAGTGGGAAAAGGAAATCCCTGTCGACGAGGTACAGCAGCTCCTCGAGATCTGCGAGCCGGGCGTCATCGACAAGACACGCTATCTTGTTAAGAACACCGACGGCAAACACACCTGGGAAGTCGACGAGTTCTACGGCGACAACGGTGGCCTCACAGTGGCTGAAGTCGAGCTCACCGACGAGAACGAGCCTTTCGACAAACCGGCATGGCTTGGCGAAGAGGTCACCGGCGACCCGAAATATTTCAATTCAATGCTGATGAAGAATCCATATAAAAATTGGAAATAAATCATGTTAGGGACGGACGGATGTCCGTCCCTAACATACCCATCAATAACCTATAACCAATAAACAATAAACAATAAACAATAATGGCATTCGACCCTTTGGATATGAACAACTACAAGGTGGAAAAGCTGCCGAAGATGCAGAAATCCTCCTTCGAGCAATGGATGGCACGCCTCGGCGGACCAATAGCCATCATCGCCTTCATCCTTCTCTATTGGTTCGTCCCGATAGGGTTCATAGACAACCTGAATCCCGACATGCTGACAGCGAAGGCTCTGAAACGATATAACGACATCGGCGGAGAGGCATTCCTGCGCTCCAACTACGCCATGTTCGCCATCTTCGTAGCAGGTCTTATCCTTTGGATGACAGAGGCCATTCCAAACTATCTCACCTCCTTATTGATAATATTGGGCATAGTGATATGCAACGTCACGACACAGAAGGAAGCCCTCGCACAGCTGGGACATCCTGTCATGTGGCTTAATATCTTGTCATTTGTCTTGGCCAGCATGCTCGTCAAGACGCAATTTGCCAAAAGGCTCGCGCTCGCCTTCGTGATAAAATTCGGCAAGAGCGCCAAGGGAGTTCTCTGGAGCTTCCTCATCATTAACCTGGTGCTGTCGGCGTTCATCTCCGCCACCACGGTGAAAGCCACCATCATGCTGCCTATCTTCATGACGGTGTGCGCCATCTACGGAGCATCAAACGGCAACCGAAACAACTTCGGTCGTAACCTCGTGATACAGAACCTGTTCCAGGTGAATGTCGGTGCCAACGCCTTCTACACAGGCAGCGGCGCTCACCTGTTAGCTATATCGCTCATCGCAGGATTCGCAGGCAGCTGCGACTTCGGCTATTCCGACTGGCTCGTGGCATGCGGCCCTATGAGCGTCATCACCCTCGCAGTAGGCTTGAT
>LXOW01319580.1_pt1 | contig 10713 bp, 9 predicted proteins | sample 1368591 | NCBI WGS metagenome assembly LXOW01 (sample SAMN04884650, study PRJNA319009) | bovine gut metagenome | isolation source: Cow rumen | host: Bos taurus | place: Italy: Legnaro (PD) | collected 2014-07-09
TTCGGAGCCATCGGCAGCCTCTTCCCGCCCATGTGGGACTGGTATATGTTCTGGAAGATGACGGCCTTCCTCAGCATCATCCTCGCCTTCATGAACATCCTGCCCATCCCTGCCCTCGACGGCGGTCATGTGCTGTTCCTGCTCTACGAGATGATTACCCGTCGCAAGCCTTCTGAGGAGTTCATGATACGCGCCGAGTACGTAGGCTTCGGCATCCTCATCCTCCTCATGGTCGTCGCCAACCTCAACGACATCCTGCGCTGGTTAGGCTACCTGTAGCCGAAACTATTCAGCAGCAATGATAGAAGGGAAGTTCCGCGGAACTTCCCTTCTATCATTGTATATAGCTCCCAAAAACCTATTCCCCGAGGTGTTTCTTGATGGTCTGCAGGCAGAGGGCTGCATTGACGGGCTTTGACAGGAAGTCGTCGCAGCCCGCCTCTTTAGTTGCCACGCGATCGCTGTCGAACGCATTGGCAGTCAGGGCGATAATCGGCAGATCGGGCATCTGGGCCTTGATGGCACGCGTCGCATCCAGTCCGTCCATCACGGGCATCTTGATGTCCATCAGCACCAGGTCGGGTTTCTCGGCAAGCGCCTTCTCCACAGCCTCCTGTCCGTTCTTGGCACGGAAAAACTCAAAGTCCTTCTTCAGGATATAGCTCATCAGCATGTAGTTGCTGTCATTGTCTTCTGCAACAAGAATTCGTTTCATATAATTGTGAATGAAATTGTGAATGAAATTGTGAATGATAAATTACTCAAATACCTTTTCAATACGGTTGACGGCATCGTAACCCTTCCACTTCCAGAGCTTACTCATATCCTCCAGCGTCTTACCCTTGGTCTCGGGAACCAGTCGCCAGACGAAGGCGGCAGCTGCAACACAGATGATGCCATAGAGTCCGTATGTGAACCAGTGACCGAAGTCGTCACCCTCCGTCAGGTGCATATTAAACATAGGTACGAAGGTGCTGGAGACGATGAAGTTGAAAATCCACTGGAATGCCACGGCGACAGCCACAGCCTGACCACGGATGGTGTTGGGGAATATCTCGGCAATGAGCACCCAGCAGATGGGGCCCCACGAGAACATGAACGATGCCGAATAGACCATGATGGAGATAGCCGTCACCAGCTCCATGCCGGCATGACCGAAGGTTGCTGCCACGCCGAAGGCTCCTAATGCCATGCCCAATGAACCACAGATGAGCAGGGGCTTGCGTCCCCACTTCTCGACGGTGAAGATGGCTACCAGTGTGAACAGGATGTTGATGATACCCATGAAGACGGTAATCATCATCGGGTTGTCCATGCCCATGTCACCGAAGATGCGCGGCGCATAGTAGAGCACGGCATTGATGCCGACGGCCTGCTGGAAGACGGAGAGCATGATGCCGACGAAGATGCACATGGCACCGTATGTCATGATAGGCTCCACCTTGATGGTGATGGTCTCCTTGATGCGCTTCAGCACGTATGCACCACGCTCGTCGCCATTGATCTTCTGGAGTATCTGCAGCGCCTTGTCGTCCTGACCCACAGAGACGAGGTAACGCGGAGTCTCAGGCACGAAGCAGATAAGCAGGGCGAAGAGTCCGGCAGGAACAGCCTCGCTACCAAACATATAGCGCCAACCTGTCGTCACCGTCCACTGGGCAGCGGGATTGATGGCAGCAATGCCGCGTCCCATCTCCTCGACCAGCGGCTGGATGTGCTCACCCAGGATGAAGAAGTTGACGAAATAGACCACCAGCTGACCGAAGATGATGGCAAACTGGTTGCACGACACCAGCATACCACGGATGCTGCTGGGTGCCACCTCACTGATATACATCGGACAGATGGCAGATGCCAGACCTACGCCAACACCACCGATAACGCGATAGACGTTGAACATGATGAGCAGCGAGTAGGACGGCTCACCGTATGTGAAGAACAGGAATTCCGGGTCCATCGAGCCCAATGCTGAGATAAAGAACAGCAGGCCGGCGATGATGAGCGAGCGCTTGCGTCCCAAGCGTGTTGCCAAGAAGCCCGAAAGGCCCGATCCGATGATACAGCCTATCAGCGCAGAAGCCGACGTAAAGCCGTGCCACCCGTCGGTATAGGCAAAGTCCTTCGACTCCATAAAGAACGCCTGCAGTCCCTTCTCCGCACCGGAGATGACCGCCGTGTCGTAACCAAACAGTAGACCACCCAAGACGGCCACCATTACAATTCCAAAGAGGTAAGCTTTGTTACCATTCTCTTGCGGTTTTTCCATTTTCTATTATTGTTTTTAGTTAGTGTCTCGCAAATAGTTTACAAAAGTAGCGCTTTTTTCCCAAACAAGAAAGCACTCCACACTTTTTAACTATTATTATTGAAGTTTGTAGCTACTCAGTCATTCCACTCTTAACAGATAATAAGGAAAGAAATTTTCGTAATTTACATAATTATTCTTGCCTTAAGAGACATTCAGAAGAAAAAAATNNTGAAAATTTCTTTCCCATTATTCACTTTGCCGTCTTGACGGCGTTCGGGGTTTTGTAATTTTCGACATAGAGCATAATTAACGAAAAATAGGACAGTAAAAATTGAATATTTTTGTTTAATTTTGCACCCAAAATCAGAAAAAGCGAACATTGCAGATTGTTGACAGCATGGATATTCAGGATTTAAAGCCCCGCAGGGGGGACGACACTTATAGGATAGGTGACAGCGACGACCTGGTCGTGATGGAGAATATTGGCACCATACCCTCTGGTGCAGTGTGCCTGCAAGAACATGGCATCTTCTTTATTTGTACCGAGGGCAGGGCACAATTCGAATATGACGGGGCTGTGATTCAGATAAAAAAGAACGACTTGTTTCTCTATGTGGTCCATAGTGTAGCGTGTAACTTCATGGCCTCATCTGACTTCAATTGCAGGCAGATATGGCTTTCACGCAGTGAACTTTGGAACATCAATATTTACAAGACTACCAGCATCTCATCAGACCTTTCACAACTTAAATTGCATCCTGTTGTCCATCTCACTGATGGCGAAGTACAACTCCTTGATACTTATTTCCAGTTGCTCTGCGACAGGATGAAGGCTGCCACATTCGAACTCGCCCCCGAAATCGTTCGTTCACTTTTCGGCACCATGCTAATGGAATTTATTTCCATCATGCGGCGTAATGCGGAGCATGAGACGAAAAGGGATCAGCAGGGAGGAATCAATTCCAGTCTTCATAAAAGACAGATTGTTGAAAATTTCATCAAGTTAGTAGAAATGAGCGACGGTCGCATCCGCAGGGTGGATGATTTTGCCGCCCAATTGAATGTCACACCGAAATATCTCTCTACCATTCTCAAGGAGGTGATGAACCGCAGGCCGAGTTCCTTTATTATAAACTATACGATGAAAGCCATTGAGCACCGCCTGCGCTTCACCGACATGACGATACAGGAGATTTCCAACGACCTGAATTTCCCAAACCCTTCGTTCTTCGGCAAATATTTCAAGAATCATGCTGGTATGACGCCATTAGACTATCGTAATAAATATCATAATAGAAATTAGCAATAATCATCAACGATAAAAAAATGAAAAAGAGCAAGCTGTCGAGCCACATCACTTGGCGTGTCATCGGAATCATGTCGTTCTTCAATGTGCTCATCGTTGGAGCCATCGTCGCGTTTGTCTTTATATTCTCACTCGGAAACGGCAGCATGCGCGGACAGTACGTGACCGACGGCATTGCCAGCAATGTTGAGACGATGCTCCAAATGGCGAAGACCATCACATTCAACAACCGTACCCACGTCGAAGCCAATTTGGACAGTCCCGAGCATGTCTTCGATGCGCTGGAGCATATCATGAAGATCAACAAGCGCCTGTCAGGAAGCTTTGTTGCCTTGGAACCTGACTACTTCAAAGGTCAGGGCCGATGGTTCGAAGCCTACGCCTACTACGCTGATAGTACGCACATTGAAAGNNGACAGTACGCACATTGAAAGCCAGCAGATAGGCTCCCAGCAGCACGACTATTTCAATGGTGCGTGGTATCAGCAAGGAATGTCCTTGGAACATGGCGACGACGGCTACCTGACGGACTTGTACTACGACGACACCGTCAACAGCGGCATGTTCTGCAGTTATGTCGTACCGGTCATCGACCCCCAGGGGCGCAAAGTCGGCGTATATGGCGTTGACCTGAGTTATGAAGCGCTTCAGATAACCATCAACGAATCGATGAAAAATGTCAAGAAGGAATTCTACGTCGATGCTCAAAGCAGCATTGCTTCTGACGATGCCATTTATTTCTCCATTCAGATTATCGACAGCAAGGGCAACAGGATTACCGGTTCCGACTCCCTCGACATCAGTATGATCAAGGGCGAGCAGGAAGTGGTGGATGCTGATCTTGACATGAAGGACCTCAAGGGTACACCTTATTATATCAACGCCAAGCAGTTAGGCAGTACGGGCTGGACGCTGCTCGTGTTCCAGCATCGCGACCTTGTGTTTGTATGGGGCGAGGTGCTTGCCATTATCATCATCCTCTGCATGGTCATCGGCTGCCTTGTCATCTTCTTCTTCACGACCCGGAGCATCCGCCACGCTACCCAGCCGTTGGCATTCCTGTCAGAGTCGGCCCAGGAGTTGGCCAAGGGAAACTTCAACGCATCGCTGCCCACGTTCAAGCGCAACGACGAAGTGGCTCAGTTGCGTGACTCCTTCGGCACCATGCAGCAGTCGCTGAAACAATATATGGAGGACCTCAAGGCGTCGACTACCGCGAAGGCTTCGATAGAGCGGGAACTGGACATTGCCCACAACATCCAGATGTCGATGCTGCCCAAGACGTTCCCAGCCTTCCCCAATCGCAAGGACATTGAACTCTATGCTTCGCTGGTGCCGGCCAAGGCCGTAGGCGGTGACCTCTACGACTTCTTCATCCGCGACGAGAAAATGTTTTTCTGCATTGGCGACGTGTCGGGCAAGGGCGTACCGGCCTCACTGGTCATGGCTGTCAGCCGTACGCTCTTCCGCAATATCGCTGCCCACACCGCCGAGCCGGACCATATTGTGGAAACGATGAACGAGAACATCTGCGAGGGCAATGACAACTGCATGTTCGTCACGCTGTTCGTAGGTGTGCTTGACCTTCAGACGGGACATCTGAGCTATTGCAACGCTGGCCATGATGCACCATATATCGAAGGCAAACCGATGCCCTGCAACTCTAACCTTCCCATTGGTGTCACGCCAGACTACCACTACACCAACCAGGAAATAGACATGGTGCCCGGAGCAACCATCTTCTTTTATACCGACGGACTGACAGAGGCAGAAAATGCAGAACGCCAACTCTTTGGAAATCAGCGCGTCGCAGAAACCATCGCAGACTTCAAAGGCTCGCCACAAGAATTGGTCGAGACGGTGACCGCAGCCGTCCACCAGTTTGTCGGCGACCATGAGCAAAGTGACGACCTCACGATGCTTGCTTTCAGACTTACAATAAATCAACCCAAAAATAATAACGAAAAATGAAAAAGCTTAATTACCTTTTTGGAGCATATTCGTGAAATTCGTATAATTCGTGGTGAAAAGAAATCTGTGGTGAAATATAGAAATTGAATAAGAAATTCTATAGTATATGAAAAGAATGATTACTTTAGCTACTGCAGCGCTCTTTACAGCAGTAGTAAGCGTACAGGCCCAAAAATCCCCTGTAGGCATCGTCAGCGTACAAGACTCGGTGAAGAGCGTACAGCTTGGCGTCATTTCGTCGGTGGCTGCCGACGGTGGCCACGGNNTTGAATGTCTCGTCGGCCATGCAGCGTGGCTTGCAGTTAGGTGCCATCAACTATGCCGATTCGCTCAACGGTTTACAGGTAGGCTTGTTCAACATTGCCCGCAAGCACCCCAAGGGCTGGCAGGTGGGACTCGTCAACCTGTCGTACGACAGTATTGGCCATAAGATTGGTCTTGTCAACATCAACCCCATGACCACCATCGACTACATGCTCTACGGTGGCTCGTCGACCAAGGCAAACCTCGCTGCCCGCTACCGCAACAAGAACAGTTATAGCATTTTCGGTGTGGGTACGCACTTCATGGGACTCGACTCCAAGTTCTCGGGAGCCTTATTCTATCGCCTGGGTCTTTATAAACAGCTGTCACCGAAATGGAGCGTGAGCGGTGACGTGGGCTACTACCATGTGGAGACCTTCTCAAAGCACAACAGCGAGAAGCCCGAACGCCTGTACTCGTTGCAGGCCCGCATCAATGCCGACTACCAGTTCAGCAAGAAGTTCGGTGCCTTTGCCTCTGCTGGTTGGGGAGTGACGCGCTACTACGACCGCAACGAGACCTACCGCAACCGCCCGTTGGTGGAGCTGGGCTTGACCTACCGCCAGCCCCGCAACCAGCACGACTCATGGAAGCGGGCATGGGAGGAGAAGCGTTCGAAGTTAGTGTATGGCGACTCTACGATGGCACTGCCCACACCCAAGCGCCCCTGGCAGGCGCTGGCTGAGGTGACGGGTGTCAACGTATTCGTGCAGCTGTTCGACCGCTATGTGACCAGCGAGGAGTTTGCCCAGACCACCCTGCGCTCCATCCGGCGCAACTTCACCGACGGCATGGTGTGGGACAACGACCTCTTCAATACCAACATGTTCATGCACCCCTATCACGGCAACCTGTACTTCAACGCCGCCCGTACCAATGGCCTGACGTTCTGGGAGTCAGCCCCCTTCTCGTTGCTCGGCTCAGCCATGTGGGAGTTCTTCGGTGAGACGGAGCCGCCAGCCATCAATGACATTATTGCCACCACCTGCGGCGGTATAGCCATCGGTGAAATGTCGCACAGGCTGAGCCTCACCGTCCTCGACGACCGCGAGCGCGGTTGGAAACGATTCTGGCGCGAGGCTGCCGCAACCATCATCAACCCCATACAGGGACTGCACCGTATCATCAGCGGTGATGCCTGGCGCGTGAAGAGCAAGAACTATCGCTACCATAACTTCAAAGAGACTCCCGTCGACATGTCATTCTCTGTCGGTTGGCGCTATCTGGCCGACGACGGTGCCCTGTTCCGTGGTCTCCATGCTCCCTACGTCAATGCCACGCTGACGTACGGCACATCGGTTGACGGCGAAAAGCATACCACCCCCTACGACTTCTTCGACATCGAGCTGAACGCTGCCTTCGGTGGCGGACAGCCTCCGATAAATACGCTGAGCATCCTGGGACGTCTGTGGAGTACACCCATCCTGGATAAGAAGGACATGGCTGGCGAGTTCGGTATCTACCAGCACTACAACTACTACGATGCCAAGCCCATCAAGGACGCTTCCGACCTGACGCCCTACCGCATCAGCGAGGCTGCCGGTTTCGGTCCTGGCTTCATCTTCTCGCTGCCACAGATGGGAGGCCTGTCGAAGATGGAGCAGCGTGTCTTCGTGAGTGGCATTCTGCTGGGTGGTACCAAGAGCGACTACTTCAACGTCATTGAGCGCGACTACAACATGGGTAGCGGATTCAGCATCAAGTCGAGCACAAAGCTCGAATTTGGCAGGGTCGGACGCCTCATGCTCAACGCCAAGTACTTCCGCCTCTGGACCTGGAAGGGTTATGAGGACAAGGACCTGCAGCCCTACGTTGACGGCACCGCCGACTTGCACTACCTGAACGTGCAGGGTGACAATAGCAATGCTGCACTGTTGATTATCAACCCCGTCATCGAGGTACACCTCGCCCGTCAGTGGTCTCTCTGCTTCTCGGGTGCATTCTACGCTCGTCGTACGCACTACAACTATTACTATGACAAAGACCTGATCTTGCGTCAGAACAGCACGGTGCATGCCAGAACCTTCGAAAGCAAGATCGGTCTCACGTGCAGACTGTAAAAAAGTAAAAAAGTAAAAAAGTAAAAGGGTAAAAAAATGATGAGACAATATTTTAAGAATAAGGTAAATGATATAAAGGGGTGGAAAAAGGTTTTACCTTTTTACCCTTTTACCTTTACCTGCCAACGCCCAGTCTGCCGCTACTGACAGCACAAAGACTGAGGTCGTTGAGACGGCTGAGAAGAAGCCGGGATTGGTGAAGCGCATAACCAACAAGTTAAGCCAAAAGTACTTCACCACGAAGTACGACACCAACTACGTAGCCCGCCCGAAGGAGAAGTGGCTGATCAGGCTGCTGGGCAACCAGACCGGCAACTACATCCATGCCAAGGGCACGGTGCACGATGTCTACTCGAAGTACGACCTTCACACCAAGACCAACTACACCGTGGGAGTGGAGGTGAACTACTGCGACATTGCCGCCACGCTCTCCATCAACCCTGCCAAGATTGGTGGCAGCTACAACGACTACGAATTCAACTTCGAGTACCACGGCCAGAAGCTCAGCTTCGACATCAACTACCTGCGTGCCACGTCCCTGAAGGGTGACATGAAATTGGGCGATATCGACCATCTCGACGAGGAAGGTCTGCGCATGAACGTGGTCAACGCATCGGCTTACTATATCTTCAACAACCGTAAGTTCTCTTATCCTGCGGCCTTGTTCCAGAACTACTACCAGCTACGCTCTGCCGGTTCCTGGCTGGCGGGCCTCACTGTTCAGACAGGAAGCATCAAGACCACCGACGAGCTGAAGGAGCGTAATCCGCTGGCCCCCGAGGTTCATCTCACCTTCACCAACATCGCCCTCGGCGGCGGCTACGGCTATAACTTCGTCTTCGGAAAGCACTCACGGTGGCTGCTCCACCTCTCTGCACTTCCTTCGATAGTAGCTTACAAGCATAACCGCCTGACGGTGAACGGCGATAAGATGAGGGACCACGGCCTGTGTTTCAACATGCTTTTCAACGAGCGTGTCTCCGTCGTCTATCACTTCACGCCCCGTTTCAACGCTGGAGCCTCCCTCATCATGAGCAACTCCATCTATAACAACGGCGATATCAAGATCAACCAGAACAAGTGGCTGACCCGCGCCTTCTTCGGCGTGCGTTTCTAAAAATTTCTTTTCCGCAAAGCCACTATCCACTTGTCTTGGATGGATGCTGCGGAGCCCCTGTCTGCACGGAGCTGATATAGTATCTGCTCCGTGCAGATACTATATCAGCACGGCGCAGGAGACATCTCCGCACGGCGCAAGAAACATCTCTGCACGGCGCAGGAAATTTTCTTGCACGGCACTCCCATGGCGTTCCCACGGCGGAAACAACCTGTTTCTGACGTGGAAACAACCTGTTTCCATCGTGAAAGTATGCTGTTTTCATAGCGAAAATATGCTATTTTTTCACAGCAGAAAGCATTTTTCTCGTAACTATCCACTAAATTTCAATTAACTTGTTCTTATTCAGAAGTTTAGGTCATTTTCAACTATCCACTAACTATCCACTAACTATCCACCAACTATCCACTAAAAATTGGTGGAGGGTTAGTGGATAGTTAGTGGATAGTTAGTGGATAGTTAGTGGATAGTCATTTTAAGCTTAATTTATTGATTATACGAGACTTACGCTCATTTTAGTGGATAGTTGCTGCTCTTTTGGCTATTTGCAATCATTTTTTTAATATTTTGTTCGCAAAAAATACGGTTTTACTTTTCCAGACTTCGTCGATGCGCCACCCAAATCACCACAAAAATTAATCATAACTACCTGATTATCAAATATAGATGTTTAAATTTGAAAAATCGACGAAGTCAGGACGATAACGACAACGACTTTCACAAATGAAACGAAATATAGATGGAAGAATCTAATTACAACAGTAACTACTCTGACATACAGAATAATGTGAAAGAAATTATCGTAATTGACATCATTTTCTCTTCTGAATGTCTCTTATGGCAAGAATAATTATGTAAATTATGAAAATTTCTTTCCTTATTATCTGTTAAGAGTGGGATGACTGAGTAGTTACGTAATTTTGCTATTTTGTCAGCGTTTTAAGCGAAGAAGAAATAATCCAAACAAATAATTCGGCCGAAATCGAAAAAATCCAAGGAAATATCCTTCATCACGGTGTTGGCGATGAGGGTGTTGTATCGCTTAGCGAGTATCTCATGGTACTCAAACAGAATCTCGTTGGTGACGCACAGCACATATTTGGCAGCACGGAAAGCCAGCCAGATGTCGTTGTTGTACGACCCTGGCATGATGATGTTGACGAGGCAGTTGGTATCGAGTACTATCTTCATCTATTACCGTAGGGAGTTCTCTCGTGCTGGTTTGCCCATTCTTCGAGTGTATCCTGGGTTATGCCGTGCTCCTTCTGGAACTGCAGCAGCAGGCTGTCAGTCTTCTTGCGGTAGAACTGCAGCAGTATATCCTGCAACTCCTGTTGCTCCTGCTCCGTGTCAATGTAAGCCATCAGACTCAGCACGTTCAGTTGTGCGGGGTTCAATTGTGTTGTTACCATAACCTATACCATTATAATGATTAGTGGCTACAAAGGTACGAAATAATCTGCAAACATATTCCTTTCTCCTTGAATTATTAACAAATCGTCACGAAAAAGGGCACATGCAAACTTTCGCGCCGCTATTTAGCAGCGCGAAAACATCTATGTTTAGTCTATAGGTTCAAAAAGGGGGCTCGGCGCGGGGATGATGATAGCTGATAAAAAAGGAAAAAGGCCGAAAATCTATTGATTCTCAGCCTTTTCCTTTTGGTCGGGATTACTGGACTCGAACCAGCGACCTCGCGCCCCCCAGA
>LXOW01090386.1_pt1 | contig 10710 bp, 10 predicted proteins | sample 1368591 | NCBI WGS metagenome assembly LXOW01 (sample SAMN04884650, study PRJNA319009) | bovine gut metagenome | isolation source: Cow rumen | host: Bos taurus | place: Italy: Legnaro (PD) | collected 2014-07-09
CCTGCGGATTACTCCTTTGACCCCTCGTCCATGCGGACATGTGGTCTTATGCGGTATTAGCACCCCTTTCGAAGTGTTATCCCCCTCCGGAAGGCAGGTTGCTCACGCGTTACTCACCCGTTCGCCACTAGGATTCTGCCGAAACAAAATCCCCGTTCGACTTGCATGTGTTAGGCACGCCGCCAGCGTTCGTCCTGAGCCAGGATCAAACTCTTGAGTTCAATCTATTACAACGATTCCTCGTTGTCTGGTTCTTTTAACTTCGCTTGGTCGTTTCGCTTTTCGCGTTGTTGTCTCTCAATTACTAAGAATCAACTTGGCTTGTTTGTTGTTTCGCTATATAGTTTTCAAGGTGCTTTCGCTGCCCCGCGGCACTCGCGCTCGCCGCTCGTTCCCCGCGACAGCTTTGACAGTATAACTCCGCCCTGTTCAGTTGTCAACCCCTTTTTTTATTTTTTTGTCAAAATATTTTTTAGGGTCCCGACATCCGGTTTTTGGGGGGATTGGCAAGTATTTTACTATATTAAATTGACAAATGCAAGCCTTTTCGTTAAAATAACTTCGATTCTGTTCTATTATCTAATGTAGGAGGCTTTTCTATGCGTAATCTGTCCAGCCGGGAGCTTCGGCAGCTGTATCTGGACTTCTTCCGTTCCAAGGGCCATGCTGTTATCCCCAGCGCGTCCCTGATCCCCGAAAACGATCCCACGGTGCTGTTCACCACCGCCGGGATGCATCCTTTGGTGCCCTATTTGATGGGCCAGAAGCACCCCGCCGGCACCCGGCTCACGGACGTGCAGAAGTGCGTTCGCACCGGCGACATCGACGAGGTGGGCGACACCTCCCACTGCACCTTCTTCGAGATGCTGGGCAACTGGTCGTTGGGCGACTATTTTAAGAAGGAGTCCATCGCCTGGAGCTGGGAGTTCCTGACCGACGAGAAGTGGCTGGGCATCCCCAAGGACAAGCTGTCCTTCACCTGCTTCGAGGGCGACGCCGACGCGCCCCGGGATACGGTGTCCCACGACCGCTGGGTGGAGATGGGCGTGGACCCCTCCCACATCGTGTACCTGCCCAAGAAGCACAACTGGTGGGGCCCCGCCGGGCTCACCGGTCCCTGCGGCCCCGACACGGAGATCTTCTACGACACCGGCCGCCCCGCCTGCGGTCCCGACTGCAAGGCCGGCTGCGACTGCGGCAAGTATCTGGAGATCTGGAACAACGTGTTTATGGAATATAATAAGGTAGGCGAAGGCCAGTTCGTGCCCCTCGCCCAGAAGAACGTGGACACGGGCATGGGCCTGGACCGCACCATCGCCACCTTGCAGGGCGTGGAGAGCGTGTTCGACACGGACGCCTTCGCGGGCATCATCGAGCTTATCGGGAAGCTGTCCCATCATTCTTATAAGGAAAGCGCCGACACGGTGAAGGCCTTCCGCATCATCGCGGACCACATCCGGTGCGCCACCTTCATTCTGGGCGACCAGCGGGGCGTGACCCCCTCCAACGTGGACCAGGGCTACATCCTTCGGCGGCTCATCCGGCGGAGCATCCGCTACGCCATGCAGCTCAATATCCCCCGCTACGGCCTGGTGGACGTGGCTGCCGCGGTCATCGACCAGTACGGCGACGTGTACCCCGAGCTGGAGGAGAACCGGGAGAAGGTGCTCTCCGAGCTGAAGCGGGAGGAGAACCGGTTCGCCGACACGTTGAAGAAGGGCATCAAGGAGTTCAACAAGACCGCCGCCAACGCCCAGGACGGGAAGATCGACGGCATCTCCGCCTTCCACCTGTACGACACCTACGGCTTCCCCATCGAGCTCACCATGGAGCTATGTCAGGAGAAGGGCATCAGTGTGGACGTGGAAGGCTTCCACGCCGCCTTTGCCGAGCATCAGAAGAAGAGCCAGGCCGGCGCCACCCAGCGCTTCAAGAGCGGCCTTGCGGACCATCAGGAGGCCACCACGGCCCTCCATTCCGCCACGCACCTGCTGCATAAGGCCCTGCGGGTGGTCCTCAACGACGACACCATCTCCCAGAAGGGCAGCAACATCACCGCCGAGCGGCTCCGCTTCGACTTCAGCTTCCCCCGGAAGATGACCCCCGAGGAGCTCAAGGCCGTGGAGGATCTGGTCAACGAGCAGATCGGGCGGAAGATGCCCATCACCTGCGAGGAGATGACCGTGGCCGAAGCCAAGGCCCAGGGCGCCATCGGTCTCTTTGAGAGCAAGTACGGCGAGCGGGTGAAGGTCTACACCATGGGCGATTTCAGCAAGGAGATCTGCGGCGGCCCCCACGCCGAGAACACCGGGGATCTGGGGCATTTCGTCATCAAGAAGGAGGAGGCTTCCTCCTCCGGCGTGCGCCGCATCAAGGCCGTTCTGGAGAAATAATCCTCTGCCATGACGGATTGGCTCACATACGAGTGGGAATTGAAAGGGGAGCGGGCCACCTTCCGGGTGGACATGCAGTATTGGGAGCTGCTCCCCGTGCTTTCTTATTCCCAGCTGATCTACGTATGCACGGCCCCCAAGGACCCTCTGGCAAAGGGCTTCAACAGGGTGGAACAGTATCGGTTCCGCACCCTGCGGCATCGGCTCATCGACGAGCTGGAAGGCAGAGCCATCCACGTGGGCAGCGTGTACACCGACGCCCTGCGGACTTTGTACTTCTATGCCGCCGAAACGGACACCATCCAGCAGGCCTCGGCCATCTGTCGGGAATACGGTATGCTGGCCGTCAGCTGCGCCCATGCCTCCGAGCCCCACTTCACCACCTACTACCGGTTCCTGTACCCGGACGACGCACGGCTCCAGTCTTTGGAGAACGCGGCCTATATAGAGTCCATGCGTAAGAAGGGAAGCGATCTGGATATGATCCGGCGGGTGGATCTGACGCTGAGCTTCCTGACGGTGGAGGATCGAAACGCATTTTTGAAGGAGGTCCCGCGGCTGGGCTTTACGCCCGGCGGCACCGCCTGGGAGGCGGAGAGCACCCATCCCGCCAGCTGCATCGTCAGCGGGTTCACGGCCCTCTCCCTCCAAAAGCTCAACCGCTTCACCGCCCGGGCCATCGACGCCGCCGCGCCTTTAGACGGCATGCTGACGGACATCCACGCGGAGTTCGTGCACAGGTATTGAAAACCCCCAAAAAGAGAAAGACCGTCGCGCTTGCGGCGGTCTGTTTGCATCCTGGGGCTATTTCAGGCAGCTTTCGATGAAATCCCCGGTGATGGCCCGGTAGCGGGCGCTGTCCACCAAATAGCTCATGCCGTGGCCGGCGCCGGGGAAGGTGTGGCGGGTGACCAGGACCGGGTTGGCTTTTGCCATGGGCTCGCTCATATAGGCGGGCACGAAGCGATCGTCCTCCCCGTGTATGATCAGAATGGGCACTTTGGAAGCCTTCACCGCCTCATGGCAGCAGACGTCCCCGAAGCGCAGGCCCCGCCCGAAGAGGAACCCACCTGTGCAGAGGAAGGGCCACATGACCTTGCCGGGGAGACCCAGTTTGTCGGCGGTGAGGGTGATGATGTCATGGGGCACGTCATAGGGGCAGTCGGCCAGTATGCCCTTCACCGCTTCGGGCAGGGGCAGCGCCGAGGTCATGAGCACCGTGGCCGCGCCCATGCTGAGGCCATGGAGAAAGAGCGGCGCACCGGGGAAGCGTTCCGCACAGTATCGCGCCCACAGCAGCACGTCCTCCCGCTCCCGGACGCCGAAGGTCATGGTGTGGCCCCGGCTGTTCCCCTGGGCCCGCTCATGGATGAGGAGCACCCCGTCCCCCCGTGACATCAGGGTCTGGGCCCCGCCGCAAAAGTCCCGCACGCCCAGGCCCCGATAGCCATGGCAGCAGATATGGATGGGATGAGAGGGCTTCCCGGCATAGTAGTCCCCGGCAAGGCGCAGGCCGTCCTTCGACGTAATGTACACCCGCTCAGAGGGCATGGCCAGCAGCTCGTCGATGAGGCGGAGCATCTCGTCCATCCAGGGATCGTACTGCTCCCCCGTGGGCAGATGACGGGGGTCGTTCTGCTGCCCCAACGGCGCGTAGAGCACGAAGCGGTATACCCCGTAGGCTACGGCCAGCAGGAGAAGCAACAGGATGAGCAGGACGATGGCAGGGATCATGGGGAGACCTCCGGGGGTTGTGATAGGGTAAGTATATCTCTTTTGGGCCGGGCACGCAACAACTTCCCCCATCCGGCAGAGCCGAATGGGGGAAGCGTTTAGGTCGTGTTCAGTTGATCTGTTCCTGGACGCTGTGATAGCTGCCCACCGCCGCCATGGCCACCAGCACGCCGTTGATCAGGCACAGCAGCACGTCCTCCGCCCTGACTTTGTCCGCCGTGAACACCGCCGCCAGCACCAGCAGCACCAGGGAGACCAGGTACGCCCACAGCCGGGTGGGGATGCGGCGAATGCCTGGCAGGTCCTTGGTGAATTCGGTGATGATGAGCACCGCCATCACCGCGCCGCCGTAGGTGATAAGATCGCTCCAGGTAATGAATTGTTCAATCATTGATTTCCTCCTTTCCGTAGAGGAGCCGCGTCAGCTCCTCCTTCAGTCCGTTCAGATCCCCGTTGCCGCCCAACAGATCGTGATAGATATGGTGGCCCCGGTTCCAGTTGCGCAGCTCCTCATAGGTTACGGTCCCGCGCCTGAGATACTCCAGCGCCTGCTGCTCCAGCCGGTCCTGAAGGAGCCAGCGCATTCCCTGGCTTTCGCCGGTCTCCGTGCGCCTCTGCTCCGCCCGCCGGCCCACGAACCCGGTGACCAGGGCCGTGGCGGCGCCGCTGCCGATGAGAGCGCACAGGATGGTGATGATGCCGTCCATCGTTTCTTTCCCCCGCCTCGGGGCAGGGGTGTTTCGTCCTTCCTTTCCGTCGTATTTCTGACCCCGCATACAGCATAGCGCAGAAAGGCGATCCGTGCCTCCGATAATTCGTTCATGTTTCTGTTGCAAGCAGCGGTGAAATGAGATATGATGCGAGAATATGACGTGGCAGCGATTCAAGGAAAAGTATATAGGGGATCGGGCGTTCTACCGGCTGGTGCTGACCGTGGCCCTGCCGGTGATGATCCAAAACGGCATCACCAACTTCGTGAACCTGCTGGACAATCTGATGGTGGGCGGCATGGGCACGGAGCAAATGTCCGGCGTGGCCATCTGCAACCAGCTGATCTTCGTGTTCAACCTGTGCGTCACAGGGGGGCTCAGCGGTGCGGGCATCTACGGGGCCCAGTTCTCCGGCAAGCGGGACCCGGAGGGCGTGCAAAACGTGTTCCGGTTCAAGCTGTGGATGGTGGCGCTGCTGTCTATTTTGGGCGTGGCGGCGCTGCATTTCTTTGACGAGCCCCTCCTCTCCCTCTTCCTGCACCAGGGCAGCGAACAGGGGGATCTGGCGCTGACGCTCCGATGCGCCAAGGCGTACCTGGCTGTGGCCCTGGTGGGCCTGCCCGTGTACGCCCTCTCCCAGGTCTATGCCTCCACCCTCCGGGAGACCGCCAGCACCACGCTGCCCATGGGCGCCGGCATTGCGGCCATGGTGGTGAACCTGGTCGGCAACTGGGTTTTGATCTACGGTCGGTTCGGCGCGCCTCGGCTGGGCGTCGTCGGCGCGGCCTGGGCCACGGTTTTGTCCCGGTTCGTGGAGCTCGTCATTATCTTTTTGTTCACCCACCTGAATCCGAAGGACCATCCCTTCGTCAAGGGGCTCTATGGGACGCTGAAGGTCCCCGGCGCGCTGGCGGGGAGGATCGTAAAGAAGGGCACGCCCCTGCTGTTGAACGAGGCCCTTTGGTCCTCGGGCCAGACCGCCCTGGTCCAGATCTACTCCACCCGGGGCCTGGCTATGGTGGCGGGCATCAATATCTCCAACACCGTATCCATGCTGTTCAACATCGTGTTCCTGTCCCTGGGGCTGGCCATCGGCATCATCGTGGGGAATCAGTTGGGGGCCGGGGATATGGAGGAAGCGCGGCGCTCCAATACGCGGCTGACCGCCTTCTCCGTTATGTGCTGCATCGCCGTGGGAGGGCTGCTGGCGGCCACGTCCGGGATCTATCCCCTGCTCTACAACACCACGGACGAGGTGCGCTCCATCGCCTCCCGGCTGATCCTTATCAGCTCCGCCATCATGCCTGTCAACGCCTACACCAGCGCCTGCTACTTCACCCTGCGTTCCGGAGGCCTCACCCGGCTCACCATGGTCTATGACTGCGGCTTCTCCTGGTGCGTATGCATCCCCCTGGCCTTCTGCCTGTGTCGGTTCACGGCCCTCTCCCCTGTGGCTATCGTGGCCGCCGTCACCGCCACGGACGTGTTCAAGGCCCTCTTCGGCCGCCATTTCGTCCGACAGGAAAACTGGCTCCACACCATCGTCGGAACGTGAAAAGGAACAAATCAAAAGGACCTGTCGGCAGCTCCGGCAGGTCCTTTTATCGTTCAGAGGTCACATCGTTCGTAGAGATAGGCCCGATCCTTCGCGCCAGTTTGCCGGAGCACTCCCAGAAAGCGCAGCACGTTGGCGGCGGCGCCGCTCTCTCGGGCGGGAAGCCCCAGGGCCTTCCCCAGCTCCCGGGCGGTGAAGGGCTCCGCCAGGTCCGGCGGCAGCAGGGCGGCATAGTCGGCGGGCGTCTTCAGGGGCACCGTCCCCAAAAAGCGGGTGGGCGCCAGCTCCAGGGGCGTGGCAGAGCGGCGGCCGGGGACGAATATACGCAGCTGCTCTCCCTCCAGCCGGACCAGCAGAAAGGACAAGTTGGGGTCCTTCAATAGGGGCTTCAGATACGCCAGGTCCGGCAGCACGGCCGCCGCCCTGCCCCGCTGGGGGCTCTTCCGACGGCCGGTCAACTCCCCCGTCTCCGGGTCCATGGTGAGGAGCCACTTGGTCTCGATCATAGGGATCACCACCGTCACGGGATAATAGGGCAGCAGCGCCGTGAGCTTCGGTTTCAGCTTATGGAGGCTTCGGGTCTGGACCTCGAACACGCCCCGCTCGTTCAGCACGTCCGCCGTGTACCGGCCCAGCTTCACCTCGTGGCGGCTCATGTCCGGCTCGATCATGCGCTTAATGACCGCGTGGAGGGTCTTCTCCCCCAGGGTGCCCACGCCCTGATCCACCCGGCCCGTCTCGGCCACGGCCCGGCAGGCCGCGGCAAAGCTCGTCTCATCCATTTCAAGAACCGTTTCCATGGGATCAGTATACCGCAAACAAAAGCTGTCGTAAAGACAAAGGGGTCCCCCGGCATACGCCGGGGGACCCTGTCAAGTCAGGTTACAGAGAGGCCATCAGACGATGCCCTGAGCCAGCATGGCGTCGGCCACCTTCAGGAAGCCCGCGATGTTGGCGCCGGCCACCAGGTTGTAGCCAAGGCCGCACTTCTCGGCCGCTTCCACGGAGGCGGTGTAGATGTTGTCCATGATGTTGTGGAGCTGGGTGTCCACTTCCTCAGCCTTCCAGCTGAGACGCTCGGAGTTCTGGCTCATTTCGAGGCCGCTGACGGACACGCCGCCCGCGTTGACCGCCTTGGAGGGAGCCACGGTGAGGCCCTTGTCCATGAGGAAGTACAGAGCTTCGTTGGTGGTGGGCATGTTGGCGACCTCAATGTAGTACTTGATGCCGTTGTCCACCATCTGCTGGGCTTCCTTCATGCCGATCTCGTTCTGATAGGCGCAGGGCATGCAGATGTCCACCTTGCGGCCCCAGGGCTTCTGCTTGGGGAAGAACTCGACGCCGAACTTGTCGGCATAGTCCTGAGCCCGGTTCCGGTTGGAGGAACGCATCTCCAGCAGGTACTCGATCTTCTCGTCGGTGACCACGCCGTCGGGATCGTAGACGTAGCCGTCGGGACCGGAGATGGTGACCACCTTGGCGCCCAGCTGAGCGGCCTTCTTGCAGACGCCCCAGGCCACGTTGCCGAAGCCGGAGACCGCGATGGTCTTGCCTTCCATGGTCTCGCCGTCATGCTTGAGCACGTTCTCAGCATAGTAGATGGCGCCGTAGCCGGTGGCCTCGGGACGGATCAGGCTGCCGCCGTAGGAACGGCCCTTGCCGGTGAGCACGCCGTTCTCATAGGCGTTGCGGATGCGCTTATACTGGCCGAACAGGTAGCCGATCTCCCGGCCGCCTACGCCGATGTCGCCGGCGGGCACGTCCAGGTTGGGACCGATGTGGCGATAGAGCTCAGTCATAAAGCTCTGGCAGAACCGCATGATCTCCGCGTCGGACTTGCCGGTGGGATCGAAGTCGGAACCGCCCTTGCCGCCGCCCATGGGCAGGCTGGTCAGGCTGTTTTTGAAGGTCTGCTCGAAGCCCAGGAACTTCATGACGGACTGGTTCACATGGGAAGCGAAACGGAGGCCGCCCTTGTAGGGGCCGATGGCGCTGTTGAACTGCACGCGGAAACCACGATTGACCTTCACCTCACCGGCATCGTTGACCCAGGGCACCCGGAACTGGATGATCCTCTCAGGCTCCACCAGGCGCTCCAGCAACCCGGTCTTCTCGTACTCGGGGTGCTGCTCAACGACCTTCTCCAGGGAACGGAGAACCTCTTCCACGGTCTGAATGAATTCCTTCTGATCCGGATCGCGGCGCTTTACATCCTCAATGACTCTCTCGATGTATGCGTTCATAGTGACCTCCATTTTCAATTTTGTTGCCTCCGCCTGCACCGCATTTATGCAGGTTTCATTGCACTTCTATCATATCACAACGGCAAAACTTGTCAACCCGTAAAAGCGACAGCAAGCCCCTTTGAACGAAAACCGGGAGGCCCTGGAGGCCTCCCGGAAGGATCGACGCTTGGTTGGAAAATTCCCCGTTTCTCTTACTTAATGAGCTGCTGGGGCTTGGGCTCCTCCCCCTCGGGGGTGGCGCCCTTGCGGACGATCACGTTGGTGACGATGCCCAGGATCAATGCGCAGGCCACGGTGGTGATGGTGATGTCGCCCATCTTGGTGGCGAAGGAGAGGCTGAGGCCGCCCACGCCGGAGATCAGGATGACGGAGGCCACGAACAGGTTCCGGTTGTCGTTCAGGTCCACGGGCTGGAGCATCTTAAGGCCGGACACGGCGATGAAGCCGTAGAGGGTCATGCACACGCCGCCCATGACGCAGGGAGGAATGGAATCGAGGAAGGCCACCAGGGGGCTGATGAAGGCCACCAGGATGGAGAGGAAGGCGGCATAGGTGACGGTGATGACGGAGGCGTTCTGGGTGATGGCCACGCAGCCGATGGACTCGCCGTAGGTGGTGTTGGGGCAGCCGCCGAAGAAGGCGCCGGCCATGGAGCCGATGCCGTCGCCCAGCAGGGTCTTGTCGAGGCCGGGGTCCTTCAGCAGGTCCTTCTCGATGATGGAGGACAGGTTCTTGTGGTCGGCCAGGTGCTCGGCGAAGACCACCGCGGCCACGGGCACGTAGGCGAAGAAGATGCTCAGCACGTAGGTGCCGCTCAGCTCCTTGATGCCGTCCTTAGCCACCAGGAAGGCGAACTGAGGCACGCTCACGAAGGTCCTGAGGGAGACGCCGCCCTGGAACAGGGAGGTGAAGGGGGCAAAGTCGATGACCTTCAAAGCGTCGTTGCCGGTGGCTTTGCCGATGAGAGTGAAGCAGGCGGCCACGGCGTAGCCGGCCAGGATGCCCAGGATGAAGGGGATCAGGCGGACCTTCTTATTGCCGTAGACGGAGCAGATCATGACCACGAACAGGGTGACCAAAGCGCAGATGAGCGCCACGTAGGGAGAGGTGGCGGCGCCGTCGCCCTTGACCATGTCGCCCACGGCGTTGCCGGCCAGGGAGAGGCCGATGATGGCCACGATGGGCCCGATGATGACGGGGGGCATGAGGCGGTTGATCCACTTGACGCCGGAGGCCTTGACGATGAGGGCGAAGACCACGTACACGAGGCCCGCGAAGGCCGCGCCAAGGATGAGGCCCAGGAACCCGAGGCTCATGGACACGCCGCCGGCGAAGGCCGCGAACATGGAGCCCAGGAACGCGAAGGAGGAGCCCAGGAACACGGGGCTGCGGAACTTGGTGAAGAGCTGATAGACCAGCGTGCCCACGCCGGCGCCGAAGAGGGCGGCGGAAGCGGTCATGCCGTTGCCGATGATGGCGGGGACGGCGATGGTGGCGGCCATGATGGCCAGCAGCTGCTGGAACGCGAACACGATGCGTTCGGAGATTTGAGGCTTGTCCTCCACGTTGTAGATGAGTTTCATTGTTTGTACTCCCTTCCTTTTTTCCTATATCTCTTTCCGCCGGGCGTCACAGACGCCGTTTCAGCGGATCGCAAACAGCTTGACGCCCAGGGGCTGGCCGTCCACCTCCGGCACGGTGACGGAGATCAGCTCGTCCCGGGAGGTGGGGATGTTCTTGCCCACGTAATCGGCCCGGATGGGCAGCTCCCTGTGTCCCCGGTCGATGAGCACGGCCAGCTGGATGCTGGCGGGGCGGCCGAAGGCGAATACCCCTTCCATGGCGGCCCGGGCAGTGCGGCCGGTGAAGATCACGTCGTCCACCAGGACGATGTCCCGACCCGTCACCTCCATGGGGAAATGGGATTCCCCGGCGTCGGGCAGGGCGCTGATCTCAGAGAGATCGTCCCGATAGAGGGTGATGTCCATGAAGCCCACGGGGCAGGACGCGCCCTCGAACTTCTCCACGTTGGCGGCGATGCGCTCCGCCAGCGGCAGTCCCCGGCGGCGAAT
>LXOW01355263.1_pt1 | contig 10709 bp, 8 predicted proteins | sample 1368591 | NCBI WGS metagenome assembly LXOW01 (sample SAMN04884650, study PRJNA319009) | bovine gut metagenome | isolation source: Cow rumen | host: Bos taurus | place: Italy: Legnaro (PD) | collected 2014-07-09
GGAAACATGCGGCTGAATATGATGTGATTCACATTCATCATCCGGACCCGATGGCCGCACTCGCACTTTTCCTGAGTGGTTACAAAGGACGGGTGATCCTGCACTGGCACAGCGACATCCTGAGCCAGAAGATGCTGTTGTTTTTCTACCGGCCGCTGCAGTGGTGGCTGATCCGCCGCGCCGAGCGTGTCGTCGGCACTTCGCCGGTCTATCTCCGCGAGTCCCGCGACCTGACACGGGTCCAGCGGAAAGTGGTCTGTGTGCCCATCGGCATCGTTCCGATTGTCTACGACTACAAGGCTGTTGAAACCATCCGTGCTTCGATGCCCGGCAAGAAACTGGTCTTCGCCCTGGGCCGCCTGGTGCCGTATAAGGATTTCGCGACCCTGGTGGAGGCGGCCAAGTATCTGAGCGACGACTACCGCGTCCTGATCGGCGGTTACGGGCCGCTGAAGGATGCGTTGCAGGAGCAAATTGACAGCAACGGCCTGCAGGAGAAAGTCAAGCTGCTGGGCTATCTGGAAACCTGGGACGTGCCGAACTGGTTCGGTGCCTGCGACGTCTTCGTCCTGAGTTCAGACCGGCGCACCGAAGCTTTCGGCGTGGTGCAGATCGAAGCCATGTCCTGCGGCAAGCCGATCGTGGCCACGCTGATTCCCCATTCCGGGGTCTCATGGGTCAACGACAACGGCGTGTCGGGCCTCAATGTGCGTCCCCACGATTTCAAAGGCATCGCCGCCGCCGTCGAGCAGATCTGCGGTGACCCCGATACGTACCTCCAGTTCTCGGCCGGCGCCATGGAGCGCTTCGAGACCCTGTTTACTTCCCGTGAAATGATCGACAAAATTATAAAGATATATGAAAACAAAATGTAACTGGTGGATACTGGCAGTGATGATCCTCCTGCCCTTATCCTGTACAACCCCTTCACAGCTGGGCTACCTGCGGGATTTGGAATACAATGTCCCGATGATGGCCCAGCCGGCCCCGGAGCTCCGTTTGAAAGTGGACGACCGGCTCAGCATCCAGGTCTTCGCCGATGAGCCGGAACTGGCAGCGCCGTTCAATACCATCCTTCTCCAGCGCATCAAGGAGACGACCGGTACTTCGCTGCTGGGTACGACCTATGGCGTTGATGCAAACGGCGACATCGACTTCCCGGTGCTGGGCGCCGTGCATGTGGAAGGGAAAACCCTCCGGGAAGTGAAGCAAGAATTGGAGAATCAGATTATCCAGCGCGGGTTTATCAAAAAGCCGATGGTCAAGGTGGAACTGGAGAATTTCACCATCACGGTGCTGGGGGAGACGGGCCAGCGTGTGCTGGAAGTCAAATCCAACAGCATCAACATCCTGGAAGCCCTCTCTTACACCGGCGGCACGAACCAGAACTCCAAAATCCCCGATGTGATGGTGGTGCGGACGGAGAATGGCCAGCGAATGGCCTACACGGTCAACCTCCAGTCGAAGTCGCTCTACGAGTCCCCCGCTTTCTGGCTGCAGCAGAACGACGTGCTCTATGTGAAGCCGCGCGGCGTCCGTCTTTCCTCCGGCGGCGATCTCTTCCTGAAGGTTTTCACTCCGGCCATCTCCGCTCTTTCTGCCATCGCCTATATGCTCCTTTGGACATCCCGATAAGCCTATGAAAAAGAATATATCCAAGAAAGTTACGCGTAACGAGCAGATCAACCTTGTTGATATTTTCTATTACCTGCTCTCCAACTGGATTTGGTTTGTCATCTGTATGATCCTGGCACTCGGCATCGGCTATTTGCTATATGCACGGAGACCATTGGTTTACACCAACAAGATCACGGCCGTCCTGAAGGATCCCAGCCAGGGCGTGACCCGTTCCGCCCGCCTGGATGCCTACGACAACATGATCAATGCCGTATCCGTGAGTTACGAGGAGCTGCAGCTCAAATCGTGGACCCTGATGACGGAAGTCGTCAAGGAACTGGGCATCGACGTCAGCTATACCGAGCACATCAAGTTCCGGGACGTGGAGCGCTATACCTCCCACTGTCCTTTCATCATGAAGTTTTCGCGGGAAGTGGACGATCCCGGTCTCTTCGACATTTCGGTGACACCGCTGGAAGGAGAGATTCTCCGGATAGACAAGGGTGCGGAAGGGATGGAGGTAGCAGCCTTCGGCGATACGGTTCGTATCGGAACGGGGAAGGTGGTCTTCTACCCGACGGAACGGTACATCCCGGAGTACTACAATATTCCCATCCGTGTTAGGAGGTCTGAATTGATTGTAGCGGTCAGTGAGTTCGTCAATCAACTCAACGTTACGCATAATGAAGGGATATTGACTTTGACGATGCGGGACGGCAATGCCCAGCGCCTGGCAGATATCCTGAATACACTGGTGATCAAGTATAACGAAGAGGCCATCCGTGAGAAGAACAAAGTAGCGGTCAATACAGCCAAGTTCATTGACGAGCGACTGCAAATCATCGAAGAGGAACTTGGCGGTGTCGAAGGCAATCTGGCCCGCTTCCAGCGCTCCAACCAGTTGATGGACGTGGATGAAGCAGCCATGAACTATCTCACGGAAAGCCGTGCTTTCAACAACGAGATCATCGAAATTGAGACCCGGTTGTCACTGGCCTCCCATCTTAGGGACTATATCCTGGAAGCGGCGGACGATTTCCAGATGATTCCGGCCAATACCGGTTTGAATGACCCGAACCTGGAAAGAGCTATCAACCAGTACAACGAACTGCTGATGCGGCGCGATGAACTGATCGCGGCCAGCAGCAAGGAGAGTCCCGCGGTGAAGAAGATTGAAAACTCGATGGTCTTGCAACGGAACGACGTCCTCGGACTCATCCAGAACCTGGAGAACAGCTTGAAACTATCCCGGAACGACCTTACCAAGCGGGAAGACGCTTCCATCCGGAAGTATGCCGCCATGCCGGCCAAGGCACGCGAGATGGTGGAGATCGAGCGCCAGCAGTCCATCAAGGAGGCCCTTTATATTTTCCTGCTCAATAAGCGCGAGGAGAACGCGCTCTCGCAGGCAATGGCCGACGATAACATCCGGGCTATCGACCCAGCCGTGGCGTGGTATTCCCCTTCATATCCCAACAAGAAGAAGGTCGTCATCCTGTCTTTCCTGGTCGGCCTTCTGATACCTGTGGTCATCCTCATCGCCCGCCTCTTCCTGGACACGAAGATCCGGACGCGCAAAGAGATCGAGGAGAACATCGACGTGCCGTTCCTGGCGGAGATCCCGTTCAACCGCGAGCTGCGACGCTTCATCTGGAAAGACAAGTATCGTCTCAAGGGCAGCAAGGAGCCTTCGCCGTTCGTGTATGAAGGCACCTCGCACAGTGTCTTCACCGAGGCCATGCGCATGATGTGCACGAACCTGGCCTTCCTCGATCCGGACTGCGTGCTGCCGATGGTTATCGGTATCACGTCCTACTCGTCGCATTCGGGCAAGACCTTCATCGTCGCGAACATGGCGGCCTGCCTGGCCGACGCCCAGAAACGGGTAGTCGTCGTGGACGCCGACATGCGCAAGCGCTCGCTCTCCGGCGAGCTGGGCCTGAAGCACAAGACGGCCGGCCTGTCGAACTACCTCTACGACCTCGACCTGCAGCTCGAAGACATCCTCCACAAGGACGTGAAGCCGGGCATCGATTTCATCCCGGCCGGATCCACGCCGCCCAACCCGGGCGAGCTGCTGAGCCGCCCGCGTTTCGATGAGCTGGTCAAGCAGCTGCGTGGCCACTACGACTACATCCTGATCGACGGCGTGCCGGTGCAGATGCTCTCCGAACCGCTGATCGTCAACCGCGTGGTCGACTGCAACCTCTTCGTCCTGCGCAGCGGCCAGCTCGACCGCCGCATCCTCCCGCAGCTCGACGAACTCAACGAGAACCGCCACCTGACCAACATGGCCATCGTCTTCAACGGTCCCGAGGTGAAGCGCCGCCGGGGCTGGGGCTTCGGCACCTACGGCTATGGCTACGGTTATGGCTATGGCAACGCCTACAACGATTACAACGAGGATGACAAGAAACCGTTCTGGAAACGGCTCTTCAAGAAATGACCATCGCTGTAGATTTTGACGGCACGATCGTCACGTACAAATATCCGGAGATCGGAAAGGAGAAGCCCTTTGCCATCCCATGCTTGAAACAGTTGCAGCAGGATGGCAACCGGCTGATCCTTTGGACCTCCCGGGAGGGAAAGCTGCTCGAGGAGGCCGTGGCGTTCTGCCATGAACGCGGCCTGGATTTCTATGCGGTCAACAGCAACGAACCCGCCGACGCGCTGTTCAAACACCACTCCGCCAAAGTGATCGCCGACGTCTATATCGACGACCGCAACCTGGGCGGCATCCCCGATGACTGGGGCGAAATCTACGAGATGATCACGAAAAAGCGGGCGGAACTTCGGGCCGCCCGCGAGAAAAAGAAATCGATCTTTCCCTGGCACCGCGGCTAGTTGCCGCGCAGTTTCCGCATCTTGGAGCGGCTCAGGGCCGGGAAATTGAGGTGGCGCCGCACCTTGTCGGGGTGCATCTCCGTAAACTTGATGAGGATGCCCGCCTCGATGACATCACCGAATTCGTCGTTGATGCCAGCGCCGAACGACTTCATCGTCGGCGACATATTCATGTACGTATTGACCAGCGGGGGGATGTTGACGCCCATCTGCTGGATTTCCCGTTTGAGGATCTTGTAGTCGGCTGCGAAGTCGTCTTCGGTGAAGATCTTGCCGAAGTCGCTTGACGTCTTGATCTTGACAGGGTTCTTGGGGATGACCATGCGGTCCAGGCGCTCCTGCAGTTCGGCTTCCCAGGAACCGAAATGCTTGCGCAGGAAGTAGAGCAGCATGGCCAGGCCCCGCTCCGGGAAGGACGGGTAGATGGTCATCTTCCCGAAGAAGTATTCCATCCGGCCCTTGTAGAGCACGATCAGGCCGCCCAGACCGTCGAACAGATTGTCGAGGGCGTAAAGGCTCTTCATACCCTGTTCCGCGCTCTGGTATTCCGGGCGGATGAAGGAGCGGCTGAGCTCGATGGTGTGCAGGAAGCCGTTGCGCAGGTAGCGCTGGGTGAAGCGGAAAAGGTGGGACGAGGGCATGATGGGCTGGCCGAAGCGGTCGTACATTACCTCGTCGCAGAGCACGTAGCGGTAGCCGCCGATGATGCACTCTGCGTCCGGATCCCAGAGCACGAGCTGTTTGTATTTGAAGGCCGGGTCCAGGTCGAAGGCGTCGAGGTCGACTTCCTTGCCGGTGCCGCCACCGCCGTCGCGGAAAGCGATCTCGCGCAGACGGCCTATTTCGCGCATGACATTGGGCGCGCTCTGGTTGTCGATGATATAGAGTTTGTTTCCGGCGTGGTTGGTGTCGCGCAGGAAGCATTTTTCAGTGAGTTCCTGTTTTAAAAGTTCCTTGTCGACGGGAGCGATGATGGATTTAGTTTTCATGCAGTTCCGTTTTTTTCAGCTCATAGACTTTTTCCCGGACCCAGGCCGCCCATTCGGCATCACTCTTGTCAGAAGTGAAGGTCTGCCAGGGGATGGGCTTGCCGAACACCAGCGTGTAGGATTTGTGCTGGGTCTTGTGCAATTCGTCGGGAAGTGTGAGCATGGCAATGTTCAACTTGAGTTTGAGGAGGTTCCGCAGCTTGTCGATGCGGTAGAAACGCTTGGAGTTCTCGCCGCTGAACCATACGGGCACCACGTCGCGATGCGACTTGCGGCTCTTGGTGATAAAGGTTTTCTTCCAGGGGAGATCCTGTACCACGCCGTTGATCTTGCGGGAGCACAGGCCGGCCGGGAAAATGATGACTTGGCGGTCGGAATTGAAAGCGTCGTTGATTATGTTGACCAGGTCGGCGCTCTGGCCGCCGAATTTGTTGACGGGCACGGTGTACTCTGCGATGGGCTTGATGGCCATCAGCAAGTCGTTGGCCGGGATCACGATCTGGCCGTCGAACTTGCGGCCCACCTGCCCGATCACGCTCAGGGCGTCCATGCCACCCAGGGGGTGGTTGCTGGCGAAGGTGTAGCGGCCGTCGACGGGGATTTCATCCAGGCCCTTCACGGTGAGGTGTACATCGTAATAGACCAGCGCCTGTTCAGCGAACTCCACGCCGAGCCATCCCTGCTTCAGGTAACCGTTCATGTGATCCTGGTGGATGAACTTCTTGAGCCAACGGAGGAGCGGCTTGGGAATCTTCTTATCGCCGAAACGACTTTGAACGATGGCGTCCAGGTCGAGCATGACGGTTTCGTTGACAGGCATGGCTTGCGGTATTGATCTATAGCATTAGAAATACAAAATTAATGATTCTTTGCAAGAAATCGCTAATTTTGCGCGATAATTGAACCAAGACCATGCCCGTACCCCTGTTAGGAACCATCATCAAGGCGGCCGCCGAATTGAAAAACATTCCGGTGGAGCGCAAGCAGCGACGTGTGAAACCCGTGAAGGCGCAGCAGAAAGAATTGAAGAAACTGCTGCGGAAGGCCAAAGATACCGAATTCGGCCGGACCTACCATTTCTCCGAAATTCTGCGTTCCGGCAACATGGTGGAGTCTTTCCGCCGCAGGGTGCCCGTATTCGACTACAACAAGATGCACGACCAGTGGTGGTACCGTTCGCTCAACGGGGAGCACAACGTCAGTTGGCCGGGGCGGGTCAAGTACTTTGCCCTGAGCAGCGGCACGTCCGAGGCATCCAGCAAGTACATCCCCATCACCCGGGCGCTGAACGCTTCCATCACGAAAGCGAGCATCCGGCAGCTGGTTTCAGCCGTCCGCTACGACTTCCCTGCTGAGTTCTACAATAAGGGCGTCCTGATGATCGGCGGCAGCACCGAGCTGTCGTACAGCCGGGCGGGCGGTTATTACGCGGGCGACCTCTCGGGCATTTCGGCCGGTCGCATTCCCAAGTGGTTCGAGTTCTTCTACAAGCCGGGCCAGCGCATCTCTAAGATCAAGGACTGGTCGGAAAAACTCGACGAGATGGTCAAAGCCGCCCCGAAGTGGGATATCGGCGTGGTGGTCGGCGTGCCGGCCTGGGTCCAGATCCTGCTCGAGCGCATCATCGCGGAATACCACCTCAATACTATCCACGACCTCTGGCCGAACCTGCGGGTCTACGTCCACAGCGGCGTGGCCTTCGCGCCTTACGAGAAGAGTTTCGACCGCATCTTCGGCAAGGAGGTTATCCTCGTGGAGAGCTACCTGGCTTCCGAGGGTTACATCGCCTACCAGACGGACCTCAAGCGCCGCGTGATGCAGCTGCTGGTCGACAATGGCATCTACTTCGAATTCGTGCCCTTCAACGAGATGAATTTCAATGACAACGGCGATATCGTGGCCCAGCCCGAGACCCTGACCCTGTCGGAGGTCCGGGAGGGTGTCGACTATGCGCTGCTGCTGTCCACCTGCGCGGGCACCTGGCGCTACCTGATCGGCGACACCATCCGCTTCCTCGACAAGGACGCCTGCGACATCGTCATAACGGGCCGCACCAAGCAGTTCCTGAGCATCACCGGCGAGCACCTCTCGCAGGACAATATCACCCGGGCCGTGGAAATGCTCTCTGAGGAGCTTGGCGTGAACATCACGGAATTCACCGTGGCCGGCGAGGAGCATGGCACGATGTACGCGCACCACTGGTACCTGGGCAGCGACGACGCCATCGACCCGCAGGAAGCCATCCGCAAGATCGACGGCTATCTCTGCCAGCTCAACGACGACTATGCCGTGGAGCGCACCGAGGCCATCCGCGAGCTCTATCTCGACGTGCTGCCCACGCACGTGTTCTACAAATTCATGGAAGAGAAGATTGGCAAGTGGGGCGGGGCCACCAAGTTTCCGCGCGTGCTCAAGGGAGAACGCTACGCCCTGTGGAAGGACTATATAGCGTCGCTGAAGTAATGGGCAAGTTGTTTTTCGATGCGGTCGTCTTCGGCCTGACGCTGGCGCTGGTCTTCGGATTCGGTCCGGTTTTTTTCACCCTCCTGCAGACCAGTATCGACCGGGGCTTCCGCTCCGCGGCTTGGATGGCACTCGGTGTCCTGTGCTGTGACATGGTGATCGTGTCGCTCTGCGTGCTGACATCCATCCGGCTGGTGGCCGACAACGACCGGGAAATGTTCCTGTTCAGCCTTGGCGCCGGCATCATCCTGATCCTTTTCGGGCTGTATACCTATTTCAAGCGGGGCGGGAACGATGCCTACAAGCAGATGCAGGATCGCATGAAAGCCATGGAAGCGTCGGGCGGAAAGATGCCCGATCCCGAAAAGGTGCCGAGCTGGTTCGTGTTTTTCGGCAAGGGCTTTTTCCTCAATATCCTGAATCCTTTCGTGCTGTTGTTCTGGTTGAGTGCCGTGGCCGTGGTTTCGGGCAATTTTGAAGGGGACAAGGCCCAGACCCTGCTTTTCTTCGCCGTCACGCTGGCCACCAGTTTCGGCTGTGACCTGCTCAAGGCCAAGGCGGCCAGTTTCCTTCAGCGTTTTTTCAATCCCCGGCGACTGCAAATCTTGAATCGGGCGATCGGCATCGGCCTGGTCGTATTCGGCGTTGTCTTTATCGTCCGGGGTTTCGTCAAATTCCTGTAGACGTACTGTTCAGCGCCAGCAGCGGCTCGATGTAATCGCGGCTGTTGCTCAGTCGCGGGACTTTGTTCTGCCCGCCGAGTTTGCCGCGCTGCTTCATCCATTCATGGAAGAGCCCGGGTCGTGCCTGCACCAGCTCGGGTTTCTGGAGCGTGATGTCCTTGAAGCGCTTGGCTTCGTAGTCGCTGTTGATTTCCTGCAGGCGCTGGTCGAGCAGGTCGGTGAATGCGTCCAGGTCGTCGGGTTCCCGGGAGAATTCGATGAGCCACTGGTGGCGGCAGCGGGCCGCTTCGTCCATGAAGACGGGAGCGGCGGTGTATTCCAGCACCTCGGCGCCGGTCTGGCTGCAGGCCCAGGCCAGGCCCTGTTCGGCGTTGTCGATGATGAGTTCCTCGCCGAAGGCGTTGATGAAATGCCGGGTGCGGCCGGTGATGACGAACTTGCAGGGGTTGGTCGCGGTGAAGCGCACCGTGTCGCCGAGGATATAGCGCCACAGGCCGCAGCAGGTGGAGATGACCACGGCATAGTTGCGGCCGGTCTCCACGCCCCAGAGGGGGACGACCGTCGGGTTTTCCCGGCCGAACTCGTCCATCGGGATGAATTCATAGAAGATGCCGAAGTCGAGGGTCAGGCGCAGGGCCGGGTCGCCGGGATCATTCTGGATGCCGAAAAAGCCTTCGCTGGCGTTGTAGGTCTCCATATAGTGCATCTTCGGCGAGGTGATCAGGCGCTGGTACTGCCGGCGGTAGGGCGTGAAGGCGACGCCGCCGTGGAAGAACACTTCCAGGTTGGGCCATACTTCTTCGAGATGCGCCTTGCCGGAGAGTTCCAGGACGCGGGTCAGTACCGACATCATCCAGGAGGGGACGCCGGTGAGGCTGGTGATGTTCTGGTCCAGGGTCTCCCGGGCGATGCGGTCGCGCTTCTCTTCGAAGTCGGCAATCAGCGCGGTCTCCTTCTTCGGGACGCGGACCAGGTTGACGAGGGGGTTGACGTTCTCGAGCATGATGGCGCTCACATCGCCCACGATGGCGTCTTTCACGTCGTAGTTCGGGACATGGCTGCCACCGAGGATGAGCGATTTCCCGTCGAGGATGCGGCTTTCCGGATGGTTCTTCAGGTAGAAGGCCAGGGCGTCGAAGCCGCCGGCGTAGTGGGCTTTGTGCAGGCCTTCCTGGCTTACGGGGATGAACTTCGACTTGTCGGCGGTGGTGCCCGACGACTTGGCGTACCATTTCACGAGGCCCGGCCACAGGATGTCGTGCTCCCCGTGCCGCATGCGGTCGATGTCGCCTTTCAGCTCTTCGTAGGTGTTGAGGGGCACCTGCCGGGCGAAATCATCATAGGAGCGAATGGTGGCATAGCCGTGCTCCCGGCCGTAGGAGGTGTCCTTTGCCTTGTCGATGAGGGAGCGGAGGGTCTCCCGCTGGACGGCGCCGCCGTCCCTGTCCTGCCGTTCCAGCTCCCGTTGCCGGGGTTCGAAAGCGAGGCGGCCGATGGAAGTGAGGCTCATCCAGGCTGCCATCAAGCCAGGTACTTTAAGATGATGTCGGCCAGTTGTTCTTCACTATGGCCATCCGCTTTGAGTACCAGGTCATAGTTGCGGGCATTGTAACGGCTGGTGCCGGTATGGCGTTGGATGTAATTCTCCCGCGCCTTGTCGATTTTCTGGATCAGGGTGCCGGCTTCCTCCTTCGACAGCCCTTGCTTCCTCATCACGCGTTGCAGGCGGAAGGCCGGCGAGGCGGTGATGTATACGCTCAGGTGGTTGGGGTGATCCCTGAAGATGTGGAATCCAGACCGTCCGGTGATGACGCAGGAACCTTCTTCGGCCAGTTCCTTGAGAATCGCTGACTCCGCCTTGTAGATTTCATCGGCGGTGACCTCCGGATAAGGCTCTTCGGCCACGCCGAAGGCCTTTGCCGACGGAACCGGGGAGACATTCCGCATGAGGCTGGCCAGCCAGTTATCTTTCTTTCCCTTCAGTTCTTCGATGCGCTGGGCCGTAAGGTCGAATTTCTTTTCAAGGGCTTCGATGAGCGTCTTGTCGCAAAAACGGGTGTTTAGTTTTTCGGCCAGTATCCGTCCGACGGTGCGTCCACCCGAGCCGATATCC
>LXOW01135830.1_pt1 | contig 10707 bp, 5 predicted proteins | sample 1368591 | NCBI WGS metagenome assembly LXOW01 (sample SAMN04884650, study PRJNA319009) | bovine gut metagenome | isolation source: Cow rumen | host: Bos taurus | place: Italy: Legnaro (PD) | collected 2014-07-09
TACATTAGATAATTTTTCAAAAGGGGCTTAACAAGGGTTTACACGGAATCGCGTTCACTCTCCATTAGGTGGTTTGAGTCCTGTTCAATACAGACTTAACAATGTGAATTAATTGTCCAGTTTTTTGTCCTCATCCCACTCTCAACAATTCCGTGAAGAGCCAAAAAGAAACAGTCCATAGACTAACCAAATTCACTCATCTAAATTCAGTCCTTATCCTGCCTTATATATATAAATGGTTTATATTCACATCCCATATTTTAAGAAAAATTTTTTGACTGTCTCCCTTCTTTTTTTCCAAAAAGAATATAATGTAATAAAGGATTTACATTAGCTTTCTTAACATCTGGGTATGTATTTAAATAATATAATGTATCAAATTCCATGCTTGGGTTATATCCTTTCTTCCATCCACTCATCACATAATGATTTATAGCTGATGTTTTCAACAATGCCACCTCTGGATACGAATTTCTATACCATTCTTCATTAAACAATCCAGAGTTTTTGATTATCTCAACTACACTGTCTTCTTTACATTCCCCCCTTATTTTTCTACCTTCTTTTCGTCCGTATTTTACAAAATGCACAAGAGGACATATATTAACTTTTTTGACGTCTAAATATGTATTAAGATAGAAATTGGTATTAAATAATTCTGACGGATTATAACCTCGAATCCATCCTTTATATATATAATGCAACAACGGAGGAAGTCTGCTTTTAGAAACATCCATGTACCGATTTGAATACCAAATTGGATCGAATAGCCCAGATTTTTCAACTTCAGCAAAAATTTGTTTTTCACTTTGTGACAAACTGTCAAATCGAGTCATTTCAATGATATTTTGGTAATCCAACATATAATCATTGTAGATTCCAAATCTAGGATTGTCGTTATAGTCCATAAGAGTACTCCATGTTATTGTTGACAAATTACTTGTTTTCAATGTTGGAGTATAATCCTTTATTTTATTTACAACACTCGGCGCCCTAACAATAAATCTTTCTGTAATTTCTGCTAAAACACAATCTGGCTGCTCGTAATCTATCACTTCTTGAATTAATGTTGCATTAGAACGAATTCTAACAACATTTGTAAAAATTGAAGTTATCAGTGAAAGGCAACAATCAATAAAAGAATCACCAAATATCACGATTGTTTTGTCAATAAAAGCACTACTATTTAAATACTTAATGACACTTCCTTGTGTCGTTATCTCATTAGAAAATACAACACTAGCATGATTAATATCATTCTTATATTTATAATAAAAAGACTTTTCTGGAGGTTGGCATTTGGATCCCAAATCTCCTACCTGATTTATCAATTCAAAAGTATACGGATTCTGAAAATTGGAAAGACTTATATTTAATTTAGAAAAAACTTTTAAAATTACATCACATGCAGCTTTATTACACCAATGACTTTCTGTCTTGGAATATGAATTGCGATCCTCTCTCAAATCATCTATCGGATAATAATAATCTACATGAACCTCATTAATCAATTTATTTAACTGATCTATAGGACACACAGCCCCCCTGCTATAGGGATAATACTCAGAAAAAACCATCTCTTTTGAAGGAGGAATCAAAAGAATCGAGTTATTTATCTTCGCCAACTTAGATAAATAGTATCTCCATTTGGCAATTTCATCGTCTGAAATCAAATAATCTCCTTTAAATTGACTCACAGAATTGTTTGTATCGTTATTTAAGAATAACCATCCTTCTTTTCCACGAATTATATTTATAATTCCTTCCAATTTAATAGATATCAGCCATTTTATGGAACCAGTGACATTATCAAGCACACCAATTTTATCTATAAATAAGGCATTTATAGATAAATTATACCTATTGGAATTATCTTTCTTTTCAACTGTATTGATATCTGTAAACTTAAACAACTCGTCATTAGAATGACTTTTCATCACAATAGTAACGTTATCAGCTACAGGCTTATAATCAAAACAAATTTGATATCTTATCAGGTCTACGCCTCTTACATACGAAAGATTTACATTTTTAGATAAGTAAACGTTTGAACCGTCTAAAACTTCAAGACTAACGTTATATCTCTTAGCCTTATGAGAATTTAATAAATCTTTTCTATACTCAAGCTCATTTCTATCTATACTGTACCCAGCTAACATAGATCTCAAGACTTCGTCTGCTTTCACAAATTCTCTAACTGATACATAAGCATCAAAAAGCATAGTATTAATAGTATCTTTTTCTGTTTTTTCTGAAGAGATCAATAACTCTTTTAATAAGTTAATGGCTTTGTAATAATGTCGTTGTTTTAAAAGCAATTTTGCATCTTCAAATTCCTTTTTACATAACACTTTTTCCATAAATACGATTCCTTTCTTAATAACTATGCTTAATGAAAAGCCTAAAAAACATTAACCTTTTATCAATATACAAACGCTTCTGAATCTATACTAATTACCTTCCAATTCTTTAATTTTATTTATGAACTTATTTTCAATAATATCTTGCAACAACTTGGCATATTTCTCCTCACAAACTGCTAGTGCCGTTTCTCTACACCTAAGTCCCGATCTTAACTTATGCAGAGCATCAGAGGCACTCCACACCCCGTTATCGTGAAGTCGGTATACAGACATTATTTGAGGTATAAAACCAATAAAACCATGTCTAACTATATAAAAACTTAAGGCTATTTCATTAAACCTGTCCTCAAACAAAATATCAGGTAAATTCTTCATAATATCTGTTCTGAACAAACAGCAGGAGAAATTAGCTATATAATTAAGAGTAGACTCCTTAATTACATCATCACCAGACAATTTCGTTGCAAGATTATTGTGTCTATCCAATAATGAAAACTTTCCTTTACTCAATAATCTTATTCGTGAAAATACCATTGAACAATCATTATTATCTAGCAGAAACTTCATTTGCCGATGAAGTTTATACTTATCAGACCAATAATCATCACCCTCAAGAACAGCAATAAAATCCCCATTTGCCTCACTGAAACATTTTTTCATATTGAGAGAGATTCCTAAGTTTGTATTTGAAGAAATATCTCTGATTAAATTAGGAAACCTAGACACATAAGACTCAATTATTGATTTAGTATTGTCAGATGAGCAATCATCAGAAATTAATATTTCATGCCTAAATTCACCAACCTGAACAATAGCACTTTCAATAGCCTCGGCAATATATTGTTCGTGGTTATAAGTAGTGATTACCGTTGTAATTAACGGATAGTGTGCGCAGTGTTTTCTTCTAAAGTAACAGTAATTATCATATAAATTATAATTAACAGTTATTCGTGTGGAATCTTGTTTATCACTGTAAAGCAAAATAACTTTATCTATGAATAATGGTGCTTCCGTTTTTGAATATCTAGTAATTAATTCCCAATCTACCAATCTAGTCATGTTCTCATCAAAACCGCCACATTTATTATATAAATCGACGCTGTGACAATACACTCCTAAATCAATATAATTTTCCTTAAGAAGCTTATTCAAATCGAATTCAACACCAGACTTTTTGTTGGATTCCCAACATACAAGTCGTGCATAAAATGCTTTATTCGAAGGATTATTTACAATAGAAACGGCAAATGTCTCAAGAAAGACATCAGAACAAATATTGTCTGAATCTACATACGTAATCCAATTATTCTTCGCCTTAGATAACCCCACATTTCTTGCTTTACAAACACCTTCATTGTCTTTGTATATGTATTTAATTTTTCCCGCTGCCAACTCATCAGCATACATATCATTAATAATACTCTTTGTTTGATCTGTTGAACCATCATCAACAATAATAAGCTCAAAATTCGTATAGGTTTGTCGTAATATAGCATCAACAGAATCTTTAATGCAGTATCCTCTATTAAACGTTGGCATGATGACACTAAAAGCAGGCTGGAATTTATATACTTTCCCATTTCTGTAAAGCATTCCACTAGAAACCTTCAATGTAACATCAGTATATTTTGATAAGGCTTTTGCTTTTATAAAATTTTTCTTCAAAAGCAAACGATCGCACTCTGTTAAAAACTGCTCTTGCTGTAATCGACCTCTAACATTATCAGACTCCATATAAGAATCATGCATTCTCCAGAAAGTTAACTTTTTATCTACATAAAAAATATAATTATCGAGACAAATTTGGCGCCACAACCACCAATCTAGATTTGCCTTGCGAGTAACATTTACAAAATCGCAGTTTTCAAACACTTTTTTCTTAAGCATTACACAGGAGAATGTAAGAATCCAATTCTGTTTGCGAAAATCTTCTGCACATATGTACGTTTTTGTCTGATTAAATTTGATCTTATAGGAAAGAACTGTAGAATTAACTCTTGAAACTTTCTCCTCGTTTCCAAATAATTGAACATCGTTAATAATTACATTAGCATTAGCATACTTACTGATAATATTTACTTTTTCAAATAAATAATCCTTATCCCAATAATCATCTGCTTCACAAAATGCAATATACTCACCCTTAGACTTCTCTATCCCCAATTTAACAGTCTCTGGCAGACCTTTATTTTTACCACCTTCATGTGTATACAAGTGGAATTTTTTATTACCTAAATATTCAGTGATAACCTGTACTGAATTATCTCTTGAGCCATCATCAACAATAATTACTTCATAATTAGTGTATGTCTGAGCCAAAATACTGTCTAACGTTTTTCTTATTGGACCTTCATAGTTATAACTTGCCACCACAATACTAATTAATGGATGATATTTCTTAGAGCACGAATGTACACGATCAATCACAGTTTGAGGAGTCTCTTTAAACACAGGAATCGCTTTTCTTGATTCTTTTAGTCCTCCTTTTAAAAAGTGGATCAAAGGACACTTTCCCGAACGTTTTACATCTGGATAAAGATCAAGATACAAATTATTATTAAATCTCTCAGATGGATTATTGCCCAACTTCCATCCTATAGATAAATAATGTTCTACGGGATCTGAAAAATGCTCTTTACTAATCTGATAATGTGCTATATACCATTTTGAATCAAAATAGTCTGAATTAGCTACTAAAGAAACATCAGCTGTGTTGAGTTTAATTAAATTATCAGAATTACCCACCGATACACTATCTTCGGCTTTACATTGTCTTCGTTCCTTTTTTCCACTCCTAATGTAATGAACCAACGGACATATTTCAGCCCTTTTTACATCCTTATACTTTTCCAAGTACCAATTTGTATCAAATTTTTCGCTCGGGTTATACCCCTTCTTCCACCCTTCAGAAACATAATGCTCGACAGGAGACAAATCAGATTTCTCATTTAACATGTACTTATTCAGATACCAAGATTCATCAAATAACTCAGATGATGAAACAAGTAGGACGTCCTTTTGATTAACTGATTCTTTCTTGCTAGAAATCGATTCATGCTTTTTAAGAGTTTGTAATTCATAATCATTACTAGTGCATCTTTTTTCTTTAACACCTTGGGTAATGTAATGAATCAGAGGACACTTACCACTCTTTTTCACATCAGAATACTTATCTAAATACCACTTAGTATCAAACGATAAACTTGGGTTGTAGCCTTTTTTCCAACCTATTGATAAATAGTGTTCCAGTGCTGATAACTTTGAACTACGCACTTCGGATGCATATTTATCCATGTAATATTCTCTGTCAAAATAACCTAATTCAACTGCAGCTAACCTATTGGCATGATAGTCATCCAGTTCATTTTCCCACACCTTAGTTCTATAACCGAATTTAACCCTATCCTTTGAATCCCAGGTATTATCAACACACATGACCTTATACAATGCAGGATTGCTACTTTTTAAAAGATTAGTTGCCATCTGATTTCTATGATAAACAACAGCATCACTGACATAATAAATCTTTAATCCTAAAACATTCCTAATATAATCACAAAATACTCGGTCGGATCTATAATGTCTGCCATGCTCTGCATCCAAGTTCCCCACTAATTGGATGATATCATTTCTTACGTAAGCGCAAAAAAGAGGTGCATAGTTTAATTCTATACATCTACCATCACTTAACAAGGGAACTCTCCCTATGTTTTTGTAACGCATAGACAAATTGACATCACATTCTTTATCTGTGTTGGCAAAAGGAACATGAAAAGGAATAGATTTTGAATCTATTACTTGTCTCGATACAATCATCCCTGAATCAGAATATTCGTACGCATAATGTTCCATAACAGATAAAGCCCCAGGAGCCATGACCGCGTCATTATTAATGATTAGCACATCATGACCTTTTGGTAACCGTTCGAGTCCTTGATTTACTGAGTACGTAAAACCTAAATTTGAACTATTCTTTATAATTTCAATTCTAGAGTCATTAAATGTTATCTCCATTTGGCCTACAACATCTGATGGTGAACCACTATCAACAATTACGACGTTAGAAACACCATTATCTAAAAGACTCGCTACGCACTCTTTCAGAGCATTAATTGTGTGTACAGAACAATAATTAGGTATCACTGCTGAAACAGCATGATTCATACTAAAAATATTTGAACAACTTCTAGGAATACATATATTCGGTGTTAGTTCTTTTAGTGTTATAGCGTTATCGAACTTGTGCGAATAATAGTTTGAAAGCAATACAGGAACTGAATAAATTGAATAATAACTATTTATCCTCAAAATAAAATCATAATCAATCAAACGTTTAAGCGATTCATTAAATCCTTTAACTTTACTTAGCACACTTCTCTTATGGCCAAAACAGTTAATGTCTATATAATTACGATTTTCCAACAAAGATCTGTTAAAAGAGGCAAATCTAACAGCATAATTAACATCGGACACTCCATCAAATAAATATTGACCACAGTAAAGCGCATCAGCATCTTTTAATCTTGCAAAAGCCCCCATCATTACTTTGAGGTACCTGACATCCCAAGTATTATCAGAGTCCAAATAAAAAACATACTCTCCTTTCGCATATCTTAACCCGATATTTCTAGAATAAGAACATCCCTGATTGGTTTTGTTTTTGCATAGTTTAACTCTTGGATCAGTAACAGAATTTATTATGTCAAATGTTCCATCAGTACTCCCGTCATCAATAATGATGAGTTCAAAATTCTGGTACGATTGAGATAATACGGATTGAATGGAATTAAGGACAGACTGTTGCCTGTTATATACAGGCATTATTACCGAACACAGATCATCAACTTTTTCACTTTCCAAAAAGGATGATACCTTTTCCATAAAAGCAAAGCATCTTCGAAACTTTTCATTATACGGAGCATACACAACAGGATTCAACATCGAATAACTTAAATATTCGTTGAAGTTTGACGGAATTAAATAGGTTGGTTTTCTATATTTCTTTTGATCTATCAATGTTCCTGTTACTTTATCATATAATTTAACATGAAAGTAATCAGAAAATTCCATAACATCACTCAAAGGAATAACAATACTAAAACCATTTTTCGCATTGTGTATCCCTTTACGTTTCAAATGTTCACTATATTTACAAGCACAACATTCATAAGTAACGTTATCCAACTTTAGTATTGCTACTCTAGGCTCATCCTTTACAGAATCACATAACCAGCCTGTTATTTTCATGTCTTTAAGACTTGACGATAACTCACCAATAATTCCTTCTGACTTGCGCTTATTATACTCAGTTGGAACCTTATTAATTTTTGATTTACAAACGATTTTATTTGTCATCTTATCAACAAGCTGCACTTCACAATTCATTGGCAGCTTAGCGATAAAATCGGAAGGTAGATCAATTCTAAATCCATAGTCTTTGTACAAAGGATACTTTTGGGGGGATAATCTCAATTTATCGCATACAGTTTCAAATACTTCTCCATTAACCTTAACAATTGCAATTCTATGCTCTTTATTATCTGTATCTAACAACCAACCAAACAACTGAGATCCTTTGATTTCAGATGAAATCCAAGCCTTTAGCATTACCTACCACCCCAAAAATTTATCAAAAATTATTTAACTATTAAAAACAACATCCTATTAATCGAAATAAACAGCTTTTTCAAAAGAAACTGCCTTACCATCCTTCTCAGAAACATTAACTTTCACGCCTTCTACTAAAGGCCACTTAATGCCGATATCAGGATCGTTCCATAAAATTGAGTGTTCAGATGCTGGGTCATAGTAGTTTGTACACTTGTATACAAACTCTGCTGTGTCACTCATTACATAAAAACCGTGAGCAAATCCTTCAGGAATCCAGAACTGACGCTTGTTTTCTGCAGACAGAACAACCCCCACATATTTACCGAATGTTGGTGAACTCTTTCTAATGTCTACCGCAACATCAAATACGGTACCGGACACTACGCGTACAAGCTTTCCCTGCGGATTGTTAAGCTGATAGTGAAGACCTCTTAACACGCCGATGGATGACTTTGACTGGTTGTCCTGCACAAATGTCCTGTCACATACAAATTCTCTGAAGAATGAGTCTCTCCAGGTTTCCATAAAATATCCACGGGAATCACCAAATACCTTTGGTTCTAAAATCTTTACATCATCTATTTCAGTACTGATAACGTTCATATCTTCTTCCTTTAAAATCTAATTAATTGTTTCTTTCCGCCAGACTGAGCAGGTACTTACCATAATCATTCTTCTTCAAAACCTGTGCCTGAGCAATTAAACTGTCTCTAGTTATGTATCCCTTGGTGTAGGCGATTTCTTCGGGACTGCTGATCAAACAGTTCTGTCTTTTCTGGAGAGTTTTTATATATTCACCGGCCTCCAGCAATGAATCATGAGTACCGGTATCCAGCCAGGCTATGCCTCGGCCAAAAACTCTAACTTTTAGTGTCTGTTTTTCCAGATAAATCTTATTTATATCCGTAATCTCTAATTCCCCACGAGGTGAAGGCTTTATGGATTTTGCATACTCAACAACCTTATTGTCGTAGAAATATAAACCGGTAACAGCATAATCAGATTTCGGCTCCTTTGGCTTTTCTTCCAAAGAAAGAACATTACCATTCTTGTCAAATTCAACCACACCATACCTTTCAGGATCGCCAACCTTGTACCCAAAAACACAGGCTCCTTCTTTGAGAGCAGCACATTCGGTTAAGATTTTTCCCAATCCCTGACCGTGGTAAATGTTGTCACCCAATACGAGACATACACTGTCATCACCGATAAACTTTTCACCTATAATGAAAGCCTGAGCCAATCCTTCGGGTTTATGCTGAACCGCATATCTGATTTTTATGCCGAACTGTGAACCATCCTTAAGTAAAGAACCGTAGCTGTATGAGTCTTCCGGAGTGGTTATAATCAAGATATCCCTGATTCCTGCAGACATCAGAGTAGCCAAAGGATAATAAATCATCGGTTTGTCATATACGGGAAGAAGCTGTTTGTTGCATCCCATTGTTATGGGATACAGTCTGGTTCCTGAACCGCCTGCGAGAATAATTCCTTTCATTCAAATCTCCTCAAATCTGTAACCCGTAACTACTGAAGATAATGCTCAATGTAATTATCAATTTCTGACTTCCAATCGCTTGCAGAGATATCGAAAACATTTTTAATTTTGCTTAAATCAAGTTTTGAATTCTGCGGTCTGGCAGCTTTGGTTTTAAACATTGATGCCGGTATTTGCTTGATGGAAACATCTTTGGTAATGAGCTGTTTATGACGGGAAGCTTCGTAAATGCTTTTGGCAAACTCAAACCAGCTTACGTCTTCCTTTCCTGAAAAATTAAAAATTCCCCAATCGGAGAAATCAGGGCGACTTTCAAGTACTTCGGCAATTCTTAAAATTGCGGAAGCGATATCCCCCGCAAAGGTAGGGCCGCCAATCTGGTCACTTACCACGGTAAGTTCATCCCTTGATTTGAACAGATTAAGCATGGTCTTTACAAAGTTCTTTCCGTGTCTTCCGAAAACCCATGAAGTTCTCAAAATTACATACCTGTCGGTATTTGCGATAACTGCCTGTTCCCCGGCAAGCTTGCTCATACCATATGAATTTATGGGATTGACAGAATCGGTTTCCTGATAGTATCCGTCCTTGGTTCCGTCAAACACATAGTCAGTAGAAATGTGAATCAGAGGAACGTTATTTTTAGAACAGAGGCCAGCCAGATTACCCACGCTTTTTGAATTAACTTCCAAAGCTTTTTCCGGTTCATCTTCTGCTTTTTCCACATTGGTATAAGCTGTTGCATTGATTACGAGAGAAGGATTTACCTGGCGGAAAACTTCCGCTACTTTTGAATAATCAGTTATGTCCAGCTGACTGCTGTTTGTTGCATAAAACTCCAGACCTTTTTTTTCAGCCTGTTCTGCAAGACAATGACCAACCTGACCATTGGAACCTAATATTAATAATTTCATAAAAAATTCTTTATTTTTATTATTTGAACTGATAAGAAGACGTAGGAGAAGCTAATAATCCTGAGCACATTTCCAATCCCACACCATCTTGTTTGAGATAGCCGATTAAGCGATATTCAGAATTTTCTTCCACCAGGAATCATTATCCAGATACCACAAAATAGTCTTCTGAATACCTGTTTCAAACGTTTCCTGAGGCTTGTAATTAAGTTCACTCATGATCTTTGAGGCATCGATGGCATATCTTCTGTCGTGTCCCGGTCTGTCCTTTACGTAAGTAATCAGAGTTTTGGTTGAAACTCCTTTTGAAGCAGGACATTCC
>LXOW01183118.1_pt1 | contig 10703 bp, 9 predicted proteins | sample 1368591 | NCBI WGS metagenome assembly LXOW01 (sample SAMN04884650, study PRJNA319009) | bovine gut metagenome | isolation source: Cow rumen | host: Bos taurus | place: Italy: Legnaro (PD) | collected 2014-07-09
CGCGAGCCGTTCCCAGAAGCTGTAGGACACCGTGCCGTCGAGCTTTTTCAGCAGCGCGTCGTCCGCAAGGAGGAACTGCTGGTTCGTCGGAGAGTCGACGTACAACTTAATACCGCGCTCGACGAGTCCCGTTTTGAGCCGCTCCGCCATGGCGATCGCGTGCGCGCCCAGCCGCTCGTACAGTCCGTCGGTGAACAGTACGTCGAACTGCAGCCCCGCGGCCCAGCCCTTCGCCAGCAGCGCCCCGTGCTGCTTCATGCGCGTCAGGAAGCGCTCCGGCAGGTCGCCGCGCGGGAAGACCAGCGCCTCGCCGATGAGCGCGCCGCACTNNGAACGCGTCGGCGTACCGGGCGAGCGCGGGCAGCGTCACGTCCGTGCCGCGCGCGGCAAGGCCGCAGGCAAGGCGCGCACCGTCGACGTAGAGCGGTACGCCGTACGCGCGGCAGACCGCGGAGAGCGCGGTGAGTTCCGCGCGGGTGTAGAGCGTGCCGCTCTCCGTGGGGTGGGAAATATAGACCATCCCAGGCTCGACGACGTGCTCGCGGTTGGCGTCGCCGTGCCACGCGTCCAGCAGGGCGCGCAGTTCCGCGGCGTCAAGCCTGCCGTCGTGCGCGGGCAGCGTCAGCACCTTATGCCCGCTGTACTCGATCGCGCCCGCCTCGTGGGAGGCAACGTGTCCCGTCTCCGCCGCGACGACGCCCTGCCAGGGTTTGAGCAGCGCGTCGATCACGACCTGGTTGGTCTGCGTGCCGCCGGCAAGAAAGCGCACCTCGGCGTCCGGCGCCTCGCAGGCGGCGCGGATCTTCTGCTGCGCGCTCTGGCAGAAGCGGTCGGATCCGTAGCCGGACATATGCTCGTCCGCCGTCTCCAGCAGGCGGCGCAGGATCGGCTCACAGGCGCTTTCCTGATAATCGCTGGCAAAACACAACATTCAGTCTCCCTCCGAAGCGTTCGGAAAGCGCAGGTCTCTGCACAGCCGCAACGCTCGCGTCAATCCTCTGCAGAGTAGGGCTTGTCGGTATCGATGCAGACGATCCCGCGCTCACCGTCCCAGCGCACGTTGAAGTCCAGCGCCTGGCCCAGATCGCGCAGCTTATAATAGGTATAGCCGTTGCCGTTCGCGTCGTTCAGCGTAATCGCGTCCAGCTCCGCCGGGGTGCCGTNNGTGCAGAGCTGCTTGCCGCTGAAGGGCACTGCCGCCTCGCCCCCGCCGCTGTAGGCGGTGCCGGTACGGATCACCACCGCGTCGTCCCAGCCAACGTCGAACTGTGCGGCCGTACCCTTCAGCGCGGCTGCGAGCTCGCGGATGCGGACATAATTCGTTTCATAGCTGCCGGTGCGGGTCGCATAGCAGGACAGCGTCACAGGCACGCCGTCCACCTCGACGGTCTGCTCGCGCTCATACGCCCAGCCCAGATCGGTCCGGGTGGTGAAGCGGTAGAGATCCTCCGCCATCTCGGCCATGTTTATCGTCACCGTGTTCCCTTCGACGCGCACGCCATCCGCCGGACCGGCGATCTGCGTCACCGCGGAGTCGAAGCGGATGGTCCAGATCATCGTCGCGTCCGCAAGCATATCCTCCATGCTGCTGCTCGACCTGTCGTAACGCCAGTCGAAATAATCCAGTTCCTCGCGCAGCTCCGCCGGTTCCATGGCGCGCAGCTTCGCCATCTCCCCCGCGAACTCCGCGTCGGTGTAATACTCGTCGTACCAATCGCACATGGCGTCGGTATAGAACGCCTTGTCCTCCTCGGTCAGCTCGATCGACAGCGCGTTCAGCGTCGCCTCGATCGCGGCACGGCGCTCCGCGCGCTGCGCCTCGGTCAGCGGACGGTCATAATAGTCGGCCAGATAGTCGAGCCAGTCGCGCTGCTCCGTCGCGGACAGGGCGCGCAGTTGCTCCATCGCAGCCGCAAATTCCGCATCGGTGAACCACTCGTCGTACCAGTCGCACATGGCGTCGGTATAGAACGCCCTGTCCTCCTCGTTCAGCTCGACGGCAAGCCCGTCCAGCAGCTCTTCGATCGCCGCGCGGCGCTCCGCGCGCTTCTCCTCGCTCAACGGACGGTCGTAGCGCCAGTCGAAATAACTCAGCTCCTCGCGCAGCTCCGCCTGGTTCATGGCGCGCAGCTGCGCCATCTCCTCCTCAAACTCCGCGTCGGTGTAATACTCGTCGTACCAGTCGCACATGGCGTCGGTATAGAACGTCTTGTCCTCCTCGGTCAGCTCGATCGACAGCGCGTTCAGCGTCGCCTTGATCGTGGCGCGGCGTGCGTCGCGCTGCTTCGTGGTCAGCGGATAGTGGATGTACTCGGGATAATTGCGGATATCGTCGAGCACGTCCCAGAGATAGGAGTTGAGCCACTCCACCGTGGCATCGTTGGACCAGTAATCAATCACGTAGGCAAACTCCGCGTCCGAATAGTCTGCGGACTTCTTCGCAAGATGCGCCGCAGCCGTGCGCAGATCATAGTCGCTGAAGCCGCCCGTGGCGCGGGCTCTGAAGCAGGCAAGATACTCCTTCGTCCGCTCGGCGATCCGCTCCTCGGTCCACTCAAACGTTTCCTCGTCCCATTCGTAATCCGGATCGTATTCATACTCGCGCGGCTGCCCGTCGACGGTCAGCGTCAGGCCGCCGTTCTCCTCCTCCAGCAGGATGACGGCTTGTCCGCCAGAATCGGACATCAGCGCGTTGAACTCCTCCACGGAGGCAAAATCCGTCTCCTCGATCTCGCCGTAATAGGTCACGCCGTCCACCTCGAAGGTCTCGACATCCAAAGTGTCTTCCTCCGACAGCATCTTCAGCTCCTCCTCGGTGAACCCGTAGCGCACCGTCAGCGTGCCGCTTCCGTCGGCATGGATCGTCGTGTCTATGCCCTCGTAGCAGCCGCTCAGCAGCCCGGCAAGCATTGCGCACACCAGGAGCAGGGAGAGCCTCTTCTTCGTTTTGCCCGTTCTTTTCATGATCGTCCATCCTTTCTGGCCACAGCCGGAATGATGTGGATATTATATCTGAGGCCCAGGAGAAAGGCAAGGGCAGGCGGCAAAAAAACTCTTGACTTTACAAAAAGTTTTTATATAATAATGGGGCTTGTCAGCTTTGACAGGCATATCCTTGCTCACACGAAAGATGTGGGCCAAAGTCCAGAAGGAGGTGCAACCATGGCAAAAGTCACAGCGAATTACGAGGTCGTGTTCATCATTGACCCGGCGCAGGGTGAGGAAGGCGTTGCGGCGCTGACCGAAAAGTTCAAGACCCTCGTCGAGCAGAACGCGAGCGAGGTCGTGGTGGAGGAGTGGGGCCAGCGCAAGCTCGCCTACGCGATCAACTACATCACGGAGGGCGTTTACGTCCTGATCTCGTTCACGAGCGCGCCCGAATTCCCGAAGGAGCTCGACCGTATCCTCGGCATCACCGACGGTATCATCCGCTCCATGATCGTCTGCAAGGACGAGTAAGGGAGGAAACGTCATGCTCAATCACATCGTCATCATGGGTCGTCTGACCCGCGATCCCGAGCTGCGCCGCACGCAGAGCGGCGTCGCCGTCACGACGATCTCGGTCGCCGTCGACCGCGACTATCAGTCCCGGGACGCTCAGGAAAAGCAGACCGACTTCATCGACGTCGTTGCGTGGCGTCAGACGGCCGAGTTCGTCAGCAAGTATTTCACCAAGGGCCGCATGATCGTGGTCGAAGGCTCGCTCCAGTCCCGCAAGTGGCAGGACAAGAGCGGCCAGCCGCGTACGTCCTGGGAGGTGCAGGCGAACAACGTCTACTTCGGAGATTCCAGGCGCGACAACCAGGGCGGCAGCGATTATACCGCGCCGGCCTACGGCTCTCCCGCGGCCAGCTATACCGCCCCTGCCGGCGGCAGCGGCTTCGCGGAGATCGAAGAGGACGGCGAGCTGCCGTTCTGAACCGTCAAAAGTGCAGTCGCTCTTTTGAACGGACCTCATAATTCTTGAACAAGGAGGAATACCCTCATGGCTATGGAACGCGAAAACAGAGCCCCCCGCGCCGGCGGCCCCAACCGCAAGCGCAGGAAGGTTTGCCAGTTCTGCGTCGACAAGTGCGAGCAGATCGACTACAANNCCCGCCGTATGGCGGGCTTTTTGCTTTGGGGGAAGTCAGTATGTTCCGCGCTGCGGCGCGGGATGAGTTGTTCCGCGCTCCGGCGCGGGTGCCTTTTCGTACGCGCGAAAAGTCACCAAAAGCGCGCCAAAACCAAGGTTTTGGAATCCTTTATTTGCTGCAAGCGTTTATGGAACCTGCTTTCTTCATTTTGTATTTACGCTGTTTTCCAATCCGGACTGCCTTCGCCTCGACTGCGCGCCACTGGGCGCGCCCCGCATTTCATCGTACGGAGGCTTGTGCGTCGTTCGTTGAGAAAACGTCCGTGGCAGGCATTGCGACATGCGAAAACGTCATGCCGCCAGCGGCGGCAACTTGCAGAGGCAATGCAAATTACGGGTTTTCGTGGCGCAACGTCCCAGCAAGCCCCTTTCTCTTCTTTGGAAGCACGAAACCATTTCTTCTCTTTCGAAGGGAAAGAGAAGAAATGGTGTCGATAACGTTCCCCTCCCGCGCCGTCAGGCGCGGAGCTCCCCCCCAACCCGCAAAAAGAGAAGGCTTCCGGGCGGAAGCCTTCTCTTTATCGTATTGCTTATTCCTCCTGCATGGCCTTCGCCGCGGCGATGGCCTTGTCCTGCGCGTCCTGCGGGCACTGCTCGTAACGCACGAAGTGCATCACGAAGCTGCCGCGGGACTGCGTCATGGAGCGCAGGTCGATGGCGTAGCTCATCAGCTCCGCCTCGGGGCACTCGGCCTCGATGACCTGCTCGCCGTCGCCGGTCGGGTTCATGCCCATCACGCGGCCGCGGCGCTTGTTGAGGTCGCCCAGAATGTCGCCCATGTACTGGTCGGGCACGGTGACCTTCAGCTCGCACACCGGCTCGAGCAGGACCGGGGACGCCTCGGGCATGGCCGCCTTGTAGGCGAGGTTCGCGGCGGTCTTGAACGCGATTTCGGAAGAGTCGACGGGGTGATAAGAGCCGTCGTACAGCACCGTCTTCAGGTTCACGACCGGGTAGCCGGCGAGCGGGCCGTGCAGGCAAGCCTCGCGCAGGCCCTTCTCGACCGCGGGGAAGAAGTTCTTGGGAACGCTGCCGCCGAAGACCTCTTCGGCGAAGACCATCTCTTCGCTCTCCTCGTTCGGCTCGAAGCGGACCCAGACGTCGCCGAACTGGCCGCTGCCGCCGGTCTGCTTCTTGTGGCGGCCCTGCTTCTGGACCGTCTTGCGGATGCGCTCGCGGTAGGCGACGCGCGGGGTGTCGAGCTCGGTCTCGACGCCGAAGCGGGACTTGAGCTTGCTCACCAGCACGTCGATCTGGATGTCGCCCGCGCCGGAGACGACGATCTGGTGCGTCTCGGCGTTGTTGAGGACGCTGAACGTCGGGTCTTCCTCGTTGAGGCGGTTGAGGCCGGTGCCGAGCTTGTCCTCCTGGCCGCGCGTCTTGGGCGCGATGGCGCGGGAGTAGCAGGGCTCCGCGAAGGCCATGCCCGCGAGCACGACGATGTTCTTCGGATCGCAGAGCGTGTCGCCGGTCTTGACGCGGTCCATCTTCGCGATGGCGCCGATGTCGCCGCAGCCGATCTCCTTGGTCTCCTCGTTCTTCTGGCCCTTGATCGTGTACAGGCGGCCGAGCTTCTCGGTGTTGCCGGTGGTGGTGTCGTAGAGCGCCATGTCGCCGGTGATCTTGCCGCGCACGACCTTGACGAGGCTGTACTTGCCGTACTGGTCGGAGATGGTCTTGAAGACGATGGCGGCGGTGGCGCCGTTCTCGTCGAAGGCGACCTTCGTGTCGGCGCCGTCCTCGGTCTTCGCCGCCTCGGCGGGCATATCGGTCGCGACGGGCACGAGGTCGAGCACGCACTCAAGCAGCATCTCGACGCCGAGGCCGTTCGCCGCGCTGCCGCACAGCACGGGCGCGACGCTGCCGTCGTGCACGCCGATCTTGAGGCCCTTGGCGATATCCTCGCTGCTCAGCTCCATCGTCTCGAAGAACTTCTCCATCAGCTCCTCGTCGGCGCCGGCGGCGGCTTCCATCAGCTCCGCGCGCAGGGTCTCCACCTCGTCCTTGACGTCGGCGGGGATGGCGCAGGCGGCGGTCTTGCCGCCCTTGGCCTCGTAGGCCTTGTTGTGCAGCAGGTCGACGATGGCGGTCACATGGCCGGCGCCGTCCATCACCGGGGCGACGATGGGCGCGACGGCGGTGCCGAACTTGGCCTTGAGCGCGTCGAAGCAGGTCTGTAGTTGCTGTTGTCCTCGTCGGTGCGGTTGATGAAGATCATGCGGGGCTTCTTGCCCATCATCTTCCACGCGCGCTCGGCGCCGACGGACAGGCCGTCCTTCGCGCCGCAGACCAGCACCGCGCACTCGGCGGCGCGCAGGCCGGAGAGCGCCTCGCCGGCGAAGTCGAAGTTGCCGGGGGCGTCGAGGATGTTGATCTTGACGTTCTTATAAACGGCAGGCGCCGTAGAGAGGGCGATGGAAATGCCGCGCTTCTTCTCCTCCGCGTCGTAGTCCAGCTGCGCGGGCGCGCCCGTCATGGCGAGCATCGCCTCGGCGAGGCGGGTCTTGCCGCTGCCGCCGTGGCCCAGCAGCACAATGTTGCGTACGTCTTTTGCACTCATAAGGTCTGTTCTCCTTTACTGTAATTCCCCGTCGGGGGAAATTCGCTCAACATATGGATTATATAATATGATTTGTGTTTATACAACTGTTATTTTTGCGGTTTCGGTGAAATTTTTGCGCTTATAAAAGCAGTTCGATGCCGTTGTTCTCGATGGAGATATCGATGCGCGGCGCGCCGGGGACGTATTCGCCGTCCAGCGTCCAGGGGATGTTTTCCTCCGTCTCCGCTGTAACGGATCTCACATGGCGGAAGAACAGCCCCTCGCTGTCGGCGAACTCCTGATACAGCAGCGCGCGCGTGATCGACTGGAGCTGCCCCGGCGTCTTGGGCACGGGCACGAGCAGCATCTCGAACACGCCGTCGTCGAAGCCGACGTTCTCCGGCGGGAGCTTCATCATACCCGCGATGGAGGTGGAGTTGCTGACCGCGCCGAAGAGGAACTCCCCGTCGAAAATCTCGCCGTCCGCCGTCAGGCGCATCCGGTATGGACGCAGGGTGTCGAGGTCGCGCACGCCCTCAAGGATGTAGGCAAAGTGCCCGAACACATTCTTCACGTCCTGCGGCACGGTGTAGGCCGTGCGCGTAAAGGCGCCGAAGGAAGCGACGTAGACGAAGTGGCGCGGGCCGAACTTTCCAACGTCCAGCCAGCGCGGCTGCATGCGCATGGCGCTCTGCGCGGCGACGGCGGGCTCTGCGGAGATGTTCAGGCTCGCGGCGAAGTCGTTGGTACTGCCGCCGGGCAGATAGCTTACCTGCGGACGCTGCTCCGCGGGCAGCCGCATCAGCCCGTTGACCGTTTCGTTCAGCGTGCCGTCCCCGCCGTGGCAGACGACGAGGTCGTACTCCGCGCCGTACTGCTCGGCAAGGCGCGTCGCGTCGCCGCGGCGGCGGGTGTTGCGGACGGAAATGAGATACCCCGCCTCGGAATAGATCGCCGCCGCGTCAAACAGCGGCCCGTGCGATTTGGTCCGTCCCGCGCGGGGATTGACGATAAAAAGGAGCTTTTTTTCCATGGCTTCCCCTTCCTTTCCGTGCCGCACGGGCACCGTCCGGTCATCATACCACACAAATTTTGATATTGCAATTCTTTCCGAAACGCGATATGGTAAAAGCAGAATGTGAAGCTGCGCAAAGGAGGCCGCGCAATGGATTGGAAACGATACTTCCGCTGGGGACTGACCGCCTTTCTGACCGTCTGCGCCCTGCTGGTTTTCTATGATACCGTGTTCCGCAACGGCGTTCTGCTGGCGCTGCTCGGCAAGCTGTTCGTCGCGCTGCGCCCCGTGGTCTACGGCGCGGTGATGGCGTATCTGCTCGCGCCGCTCGTCAACCTGTTCGACCGCGGCCTCCGCCGCGTCGTCGGGGAGAAATGCCCGTTTGCGCTCGTGCGCGCGGGCAGCATCCTTCTGACGTGGGCGGTGATGTTCGTCGCGCTCTACCTGCTCTTCAGCATCCTGCTGCCGCAGCTGTACCTGAGCGTGGTGACGCTGGTGAACAACACGCAGGGCTACTACAACACGGTCTACGCCTGGGTGACGAAGCTGCTCAACGACCATCCGCGCATCGCCGCCGCCGCGTCCAGCGCCTTTGACGAGTACTGGACGGATATCCGCAGCTGGTTCACCGACACCTTCCTCCCGCAGGCGCAGCAGACGATCGGCATCGTCACCAGCGGCGTGTTCAGCGTGCTGGTCTTCTTCAAGGATCTGTTCATCGGCATCGTCGTGTCGGTCTACCTGCTGGCGCTCAAGGAGCGCTTTGCTCTCGGCAGCCGCAAGCTCCTCTACAGCGCCGTCAGCGAGCAGGCCTACCGCAACGCGCTGCGCTCCGTCAGCAAGGCGGACAGCATCTTCAGCGGCTTCGTGCGCGGCAAGCTGCTCGACTCGCTCATCATCGGCGTCCTTTGCTTCATCGGCGCCTCGATCCTGAAGCTCCCCTACACGCCGCTCGTCAGCGTGATCGTGGGCGTGACGAACATCATCCCGTTCTTCGGCCCCGTCCTCGGCGCGATCCCGAGCGCGTTCCTGATCCTGCTGGTCAGCCCGCTGAAGTGCCTGTACTTCGTGATCTTCGTGCTCGTGCTCCAGCAGTTCGACGGCAACCTCCTCGGCCCGAAGATCCTCGGCGGCTCGACCGAGCTGCCCAGCTTCTGGGTGATCGTTGCGATCCTGATCGGCGGCGGTTTCTTCGGCGTACCGGGCATGTTCCTCGGCGTACCGGTCTTCGCCTGCTTCTACGCCATCGTGGGCTATCACATGAACAAGCGCCTCGCGAAGAAGGGCATTGAAAACGACGAGCTGTTCCGATCGAACGACGCCGTGCGCATCTACCAGCCGAAAAGCGATCCGCCCGCCATGCCGGAGAAAAAAGATCCCGCGCCGTAAGGCCGGGATCTTTTCTTTTTCCGTTTTCTCTTATGCTTCCGCCGCGCCCTGCTTGTTCATCTTGTAGATCACGTTCAGGCCGTTGAGCAGCAGGTCGCGCTCCAGCGTGATCTTGTGGCGGCAGAGCGGGATGATGTACGGGGCGACGCCGCCGGTGGCGATGATGGTGGACTTGTGCCCCAGCTCCTCCTCCATGCGGTCGATCACGCCGTCGAGCTGGGCGGCGGTGCCGTACATGATGCCGCTGCGCATGGAGTCCACCGTGTTCTTGGCGATGATCCTGCCCGGGCGGTCCATGTTGATGCCGGGCAGCTGCGCCGTGCCGCGCGTCAGCGCGTCGAGCGAGAGCCGCGCGCCGGGCAGGATGACGCCGCCCATGTACCTGTTCTTCGGCTCGATGACCTCCACCGTCGTGGCGGTGCCCATGTCGATGAGGATCAGCGGCGCCTTGTGCTTGGCGAGCGCCGACACCGCGATCACGATGCGGTCGCTGCCGACCTGGGAGGGGTTGTCCAGCCGGATGTCGAGCCCGGTCCTGAGCCCGTGGCCGACGACCATGGGCTTGTGCTCGGTGACCTTGTAGACGCCGCTGCGCACGGCGTTGAAGACCGGCGGCACGACGGAGGAGATGATGCAGTCCTCCACGTCCTCGATGCGGCAGCCATAGGCCTCCAGCATGGTCTTGATCTCCACACCGTACTGGTCGGAGGTGCGCGTCCGGTCGGTGGCGATGCGCGCTTCGCAGACGATCTTGTCGTCCCTGATGCAGCCGATGACGATGTGCGTGTTCCCGATGTCGATGGCAAGCAGCATAACGGTTTCCTCTCTTTTACTTTTTGATGGGGAGGATCTTTGCCCGGTAGAGCGCCGAGCCGACGAGGCCGGTGATGAGCGTGGAGGTGATCATCTCCACCACCGCGTTGACGCCGACGAAGGCGACGATGAACGCCAGTACGTTCCTCCCGCCCATCAGGCCGCGCACGTAGTCGGTGTTGCCGAACAGCAGCACCAGCGCGGACATGAAGAACAGCGTGTTGAGGAAGGCCGAGCAAAAGCCCGCGGCGAAGCAGGCCGGACGGGGCCCGGTCTTTTTCTCACAGGCACGAAAAATCGCGCCGACGAGAAAACCGTCCAGCGCGCGGGGAATAAAGCGCTGGATGAACGCGAGGAAGGGGTCGATGCTCACGAGCATCGCGCCCATACCGCTGGGCACGCCGACGCCGAAGCACTGCAGAAAGCTCAGCAGGCCGAACACGCAGCCCATGGCGAGGCCGCCCTTCGGCCCGAGCGCGACGGCGGCGATGGCGACGGGGATGATGTTGAGCGTGATCACCAGCGGGCCGACGGGGATGCTCCCGATCGGCGTGAAGGAGAACACGATCAGAAGCGCCGTCATCAGGGCGAGGATCGTGAGCGCACGGACATCCATCTGCTTTTTCATATTCAGTTACCTCCTGCTGCCGCGCAGACCGCTGCGGCGCGTATTTGGGCGGCGGTCCCCGGGAAAGCCTCTGCACGGCTGCCTCTCGCACGATGCGGCGCCGCTGCTCCCCGCCGGGATGCCGTTTGCATTATAGCCGCCGCAGTTCGTCTTTGCAAGACTTTTTTCGCGCCGCAGGCCG
>LXOW01185198.1_pt3 | contig 10703 bp, 5 predicted proteins | sample 1368591 | NCBI WGS metagenome assembly LXOW01 (sample SAMN04884650, study PRJNA319009) | bovine gut metagenome | isolation source: Cow rumen | host: Bos taurus | place: Italy: Legnaro (PD) | collected 2014-07-09
TATTACAAGAGACAAAGTCGTCACCACAACGACAAATGGTGATGATGGTTCGGTGACCATCGTCGAGAAAGTATTCCGTAACAGGAATATCCACGACCCGCTCCCGACACTTTACTATTCATATCTTAACATGTTAGACGGCACCTTCGGTCCTGCCGCCAACGTTCCGATTCGCTCTTCGTCATTCGAATGGGGCTTCTATTTCACAAGTCCTGTGGTGCACACCTGGAACAACCACTTCGGAATCTCGACAGGTCTCGGCATCAGCAACGCATATAACTTCTTCTCACATAATCAGGTGCTGAATCTTGATGCCGACCGCAAGGCATTTTTCGATCCGTTGAACCATTATTCAGGTGAGGAAGGCCATGGTCCTATCAACAACTACGCACACAGAAGCTTCCTGCGCTACTGGAGCCTGCGTATCCCTGTGATGTTCCAGCTCCAGTGGAACCTCGCCAACGCTCCTGTGCAGCTGGCAGCCGGCGCTGAGTTCGAATGGCGCTTCGGCATGCGCTCGTTCGCAAGATACGGCGGCTCAAAACATACCATCAGCGATAACCTCGACTATAGCCCGGTGGGCTTCAACGTCCTGTTCTCGCTGGTGTTAGACGATGCCGTGATCTTCTTCAGAAGCGGTCTCACCGACATGATGAAAATAAAAGATCTCAACGGCTGCGACACCAACATTTACCAGATGTCACTCGGCTTCGGATTTAATTTTGACTAAAATATAGTTTCGTGACGAAAAAATGTTTATTTTTGCCCCATGGTAGAAAATGAACATTTCGAGAATCAACAGCACGAATGGGAATCTGCATTGCAGGTGACTGGCACCGACCAGCCTGCAGTGCAGGTTAACCCTAAGGCGCTGGAGCGTCTGATGGCAGGCCGTCAGAAGCTTTTGCCTTTGAAAGAATACGTCGATGGCATCCTCGCCGGCGACATAACAATATTGAGCAAGGCCATCACACTGGTGGAAAGCTCACTTCCCGCACATCAGAAACTTGCACAGGAAATTATTGCAGAATGCATACCATATAGCGGCAAAGCATTAAGATTAGGTATCACAGGAGTGCCTGGTGCCGGAAAGAGCACCTTCATAGAGGCACTCGGCATGGAGCTGTGCAAGCAAAACAAACGTATCGCGGTGCTCGCCATCGACCCGAGCTCCCAACGTTCAAAAGGCTCCATCCTGGGCGACAAAACCCGTATGGAAGAGCTGTCGCAGCAACGTAACGCATACATCCGTCCGTCAGCGTCAGCAGGCACCCTGGGCGGAGTGGCACGTAAGACACGCGAGGCTATCATACTCTGCGAGGCAGCCGGCTTCGACACCATTTTCGTCGAGACAGTGGGCGTCGGACAATCCGAGACAGCCGTCTATTCTATGGTCGATTACTTCCTTTTGGTCCTCATCGGAGGAGCAGGCGACGAGCTGCAAGGCATAAAACGCGGCATCATGGAGATGGCCGACGGCATAGTGGTCAACAAAGCCGACGGTGACAACGTGAACCGCGCCAACCGCGCTGCCGCCGAGATACGTAACGCAGTGCATCTGTTCCCTCCGTCAGAGTCAGGACAGCCGGTCAACGTCACCACATGCTCGTCACTCACGCATTTCAACGTGCCAGAAGTGTGGGACATGGTGCAGACACACGTCGAAAACATCAGAAAATCAGGCTATCTCGATGAGAAACGCGCCCGCCAGGACGTCCAGATGATGCTCGACACAATAGAAAGCACGCTGAAGAGTAACTTTTATGAGAATTCACTCGTGAAAGACATGCTGAAACTCATTGAAAATGATGTCGAAAACAAACGAATGAGCGCTTACGAGGGTGCGAGAAGGTTGCTGGAACTCTATGAGATTCCGCACAATGGGTAGTTTTTGATACATTCAGACGAGGTTCCTCGCTGCGCTCGGAATGACAGGAGGGACTCGAAAGGATTAAACTGGCGCGGCATGCATGTAACATCTGAATTCATCAGTCCCGTCAAGCCGCGCCTCAGTTGTCTCTCAACCAAATACGGCTGTCATTCCGAACGGAGCGAAGCGTAGTGAGGAATCTCATGGTTTTTAAAAGTAACATTAACAAAATAAAAAGTTTATGAAATCGAAAAAGTACTACATTTACATCATGACAAACAAATACAGAAAAGTTCTGTATATCGGAGTTACAGGCGATCTCGAACAAAGAGTGTGGCAACATAAAACACATCAAATCAGAAAATCGTTTACTGACAAATACAATTGCGAGTATTGCGTTTATTATGAAGAATTTGATTATATCAATGATGCGATTGACCGTGAAAAAGAACTAAAAAAATGGAGCCGAAAAAAGAAGGAAGATTTAATAAATACAGTAAATCCAGAATGGAGGGAGCTTATCAATGAGAAAGGTTTTATTAGAAACAAAATATAGTCTCTATACATTCAAACGAAGTTCTCACTTCGTTCGGAATGACAACGGTTTTAGATTGACGTTGTGGAAGGGTGTGCTGGCGGCGGCGCCGCCAGCTCCCTTTTTTCTCTTTTTTAATACGGCTGTCATTCCGAATGTAGCGGAGCGAAATGAGGAATCTCAAAGGTTTTTGTCAGTTACTTTTAATTTGGCTATCATTTAAAGTTTCTGCCTTGTTCATATGAGGTTCCTCGCTGCGCTCGGAATGACAGCGGTTTTTGATTGACATTTGAAGTGAGGAGCGCTTGTTGATAAAATTGTTGAAAAAATTGTCGCCCGTATATTTTTTTGCCGTATCTTTGCCAGTCCATACACATTGTAAAAAATTAAATTAAAAATAAAATTTTGCAACTTAATCATGGACGCTAGAATTCAGATGAATCCAAACCTGCTGGTTCGCTATCTTCAGAAACCGGCAGCAGAATTCACAAAGCTCGACATCATGCGCTATTGTGAAGAAAATCAAGTAGAATTTATTAACTTCCACTACTGCGGATGGGACGGACGTCTCAAAACCCTTAACTTCGTCATCCACAGCCTCGAACACCTCGACAGCATCCTTTCAGCTGGCGAACGCGTCGACGGCTCAAGCCTCTTCCCATTCATAGAGGCAGGAAAATCAGACCTTTACGTGATGCCTAAGTTCAGGACAGCCTTCCGTAACCCGTTCACCGAGATCCCGACAGTCGACATCCTCTGCTCGTTCTACAACCGCGACGGAGAACCATACGAGAGCTCACCGGAGTATATCCTCCATAAGGCTCACCAGGTGTTCCAGAAGAGCACAGGCCTCAAGATGGAGACCATGGGCGAACTCGAATACTACATCATCGCCGACGACGAGGAAGTGTACGAAGTGCCTGACCAGCGTGGCTATCACGAGAGCGCGCCGTTCAACAAGTTCACCGACTACCGAGTGGAGGCAATGCGCCTCATAGCACAGGCAGGCGGCCTCATCAAATACGGCCACTCAGAGGTGGGTAACTTTACCAAAGACGGCAAGATCTATGAGCAAAACGAGATAGAATTCTTACCGACAAATATCGAAGACGCAGCCGACCAACTCGTTGTGGCTAAATGGATTATGCGTCAGCTGGCATACCAGTATGGCGTCACCATCACCTTCGCTCCAAAGATTACTGTGGGCAAGGCGGGAAGCGGTCTGCATGTACACTGCAAGTTCACCAAGAACGGCAAGAGCGTCATGGTGCGCAACGGCGAACTCACCGACTATGCCAAGAAAGCCATCGCAGGCTACATGATGGCGGGTACCTCATTGCCGGCATTCGGCAACCCTAACCCATTGTCATTCATGCGTTTAGTTCCTCACCAAGAAGCTCCTACATCGTTGTGCTGGTCGTTCTCCAACCGCAGCGCCTTGGTGCGTGTGCCTCTCGGCTGGATCAACAACGGCAAGGACATGCTTGCCGACGCCAACCCATGCGAGAAGCCGTCAAACCGCGACTTCAGCGACAAGCAGACCTTCGAATGGCGTGCCTCAGACGGTTGCGCCGACCTCTACCTCCTCATGGCGGCATTGTGCGCAGCAGCACGCTACGGCATGGAACACCCCGACGCACTCAAAGTGGCAGAGAAAACTTACGTCGGTCTGGGCGTCAATATCCATGATGACAAGAACAAGAAAGTGGCTGAGGCTCTCGAACAGCTTCCTGACTCATGCGTGAGGGCAGCCGACGAGCTCGAGAAAGACCGCGCTATCTACACAGCAAAGGGCGTATTTTCTGATAATATCATCGATTATCTGATCAAATATCTGCGTAATTTCAACGACGCAAATTTGAGAAAAGAACTCGGAAATGACGAAGAAAAAATCATGAAACTTGTGAAAGAAAATATCCACGTCGGATAAAAAATTTGCAGGTCTGTTGAAAAAAAAATGAAAAAAACGCACGCGCGTATTAAAAAAGTCCGTATATTTGCGAGTTTAAAAGTGTAAAAATAAGTTTGAAATTGAAAAACTTAAAATAGGAAATTAACAACAATTATTAACAAAATCATTCAATTATGAGTAAAAAACTTATTCTCTTTTTGATGGTGCTCTTATTCGGAAGCACAAGCTTCTTGAGAGCAGATGAGGTAACAATTGGTGATCCTACATCAACGGTAACCAATAGTTACTTACCAGGGTATTCGTTGTACAATTACGCATTGTCACAACAAATCTACACTGCCGACGAAATCGGCATGAGTGGTACCATCAACGATGTCACTTTGTGGCTGAAAAACAGCTCAAGCTACGCTCGTAACTACAACATCTACATGAAGGAAGTGAGCGAAGCTACATTTGCTGACGGTACAGCATGGGTGAGCATGACAGCCAGCGACCTGGTCGCTACTGGTACTTTGGCAAATGGTATCTCAGACCCTGTCGCAACAACATTCACACTCAGTGCACCATTCAGCTACAGTGGAACTGGCAACCTGGTTATTTGCTTCCAGGATGTCACCGGTTCATGGAGCAGCGGTGCAGCTAGCGTTGTTATGACTGGCAACGGCTATCAAGCTATGTATGTTTATCGTGACGCTTCTTTGTATGACCCAACCACTCCAGGTGTGGCAGGTACTCGCCTTGAAAGCAAGAGCGTTGTGAGACTGACTATCGAAGGTTCATTACCTCCAGTCCCTCCAACAGGTGAACTCACAATCACTCCTGACGTATTCGAACTTGGCGACAGACCAGTCAACGGCTGGATGGAACCATTCGCAGTGAAAATCAACAACGGCGGAGATCCTGTGACTGTCACAGCATCTATGAGCAACACAGCCGGTGTTAACGCTTTCTCAATGAGCGAGGAAATCAATGACTACGTCCTCGAAACAGGCGACGAACTCGGTTTCACTGTCAACATCAACAACGCTGCTCCTGCAGGTGAATACGCTGAAGAATTCACATTGTTCTCAGTCAATAACAGAGACATCACAACAGTCCCTGTAACTGCAACATTCTACACAGCAGGTGAAGCTGATATCGTTGAAACAGCTAAGAACTTGACATTATCTTACACAAGCGGTGTCGCTAACTTCTCAGAAACACCAGCCAACCTCCACGCTAACTATTTTGGTTACAACCAGAATACAGCATTGGACGCTGTCTACCAATTAAATCTTATAAAAGACGCTAAGGTTTCTGTGACAGGTGGTGTTTTCATCGGTATCTACAACAAGGTTCTCGATTTCCACCCAACAGCATCTATCATGCCTGTCGCTATGACTTATGATGGCACTTTGACAGACGAAATCCTCCTCGCTGGTCAGTACTACATGATCGTTGCAGGTCACAGCATCTCAACAATCGAAGGTACAGTCGAACAACTTCCTGCTCCAACAGACCTTATCGCTGTGTCACCAGCTGACGGCGCAACAGAAGTTGAAGCTCCTGTGACACTCACATGGGAAGGCGGCGATAATGCTGCACAGTATCAGGTTCTCTTTGGAACATCTCCAGTCAACATGGACGTCGTTTTGGATTGGACAGTGATCGACGAAAACTACGGTTCATACACCGTTGCTAACGTTCAGTCAAATACTCAGTATTTCTGGCAGATCAGAGCTAAGAACTCAAACGGCACAGTCGAGACAGAAAGACAAGGTTTCACAACAACTTTGACAGTTCCTTACAATGTTACAGCTTCAGAAGAGGAAATCTTCACAGACGGCACAACATTAATTAAATGGAAACACAGCACAGGCACAATCAGTGACCTCCCAGAGACACAGATTGGTTCAGGTACAGCAACAAGCAACTACTTCCCAACATACAACCTCTATAACTACTCAATGACAGAGCAGATTTACACAGGTGAAGAAATTGGTGAAGCTGGTATCATCAACAGCATTTCATTCTATCCTGCTGGTGCAATCACACGTAACCTCAAGATTTACATGGCCAACACAGACAAGACCAGCTTCACAAGCGGTTCTGACTGGGTTGCAATGACAGACGACAACCTCGTTTACGAAGGCAACGTTGATATGGTTACTAACACATGGGTGACAATCCAACTCAATGAACCATTCGAGTTTGACGGTTCTAACCTCCTCCTCGCTGTGACAGACCACACTGGCACATGGACATCTTCAATTTATTATAATGTATTTGATGCAACAGCTCAGGCTATCAACGTCTACCAGGATTCAGCTCCTTACAACGCATTGGCACCAGCCGGCAATGGTACAGTGAGAAACGTCAAGAACCAGATCATCCTTAATAAAGAAGGTAGAGGTGGTGAACCTACTCGCTCATTCATCGGCTACAATGTGTACTACGGTGATGTGAAAGCTAACACAGAACTTATCACTGAGAAACAGTACTTACTCGGTAACCTCCCATACAATGTTGAACCAGGTCATAACGTAAGCGTTACAGCTGTTTATGATGAAGGCGAATCAACATTGTCAACACCAGTCGTTGTTAAGGTTTCTGGCTACGGCACATTCACAGGTCAAGTTACAGAACTCATCAGCGGCGACCCAGTTGCTGGCGTCAACGTTAAATTCAACGGTAAAGACGAATTCAACAACACAGTGTCATTCGAAGGCACANNCTATACTATTAATAATGTAAAGGCTGGTAACTATAGAGGTACTGCTACACTTGAAGGTATGGAACCACGCGTTTCAGATCCAGTCGAGCTCGCATACAATACTACAGAAACAGTTAACTTCGTTATCCACGAAGAATACAAACCAGTTTTGAGCGTTTACGCAACAGAAGTTGACACAACAATGTCAAAGGTACAGTGGTCACTCACAACAAATATCTCTGGTGGTGGCACAGGCGGCGAAGCAACAACATTCACAGAAAGCTTCGAGAGCGGTATCCCAGCAGATTGGACAACAATCGACGCTGATGGTGATGGTTACAATTGGATGCAGTCATCAGTCATGATGGCAGGATATTCAATTACTCCTCATTCAGGTGACGACATGGTTTCATCAGCAAGTTATTCTGGCGTTGCTTTGTTCCCAGATAACTACCTCGTGACACCACAGGTGAACATTGCTAACGGTTCAACATTCTCATTCTGGGCATGCGCACAGGATGCAAGTTATCCAGCAGAACACTTTGGCGTTGCTATTTCAGACGATGGAACAACATTCACAATGGTTCAAGAATGGACAATGACAGCTAAAGGTGATGGTGCAAAGGGTCCTCGTGGCACAAATGCAACAGGTAACTACTATCAGTACTCAGTTGACCTCAGCGCATACGCAGGCCAGAAGTACATCGCTATCCGTCACTTCAACTGCACAGACATGTTCTACCTCAACGTTGATGACGCTGAACTCTCAAACGGCAGCAAAGGCCGCTCAGTCCAGGAATATGCAATCTATAGAAAAGCTATCTTGAAAGAAACTGAAGTTACACCAGCTGACTCAGTGTTCTTCGGCACAACAACCGATACACTCTATGCTGACTTCGACTGGAACAACCGTGAACCAGGTCTCTATCAGTATGGCGTTTCAGCTCACTATCCAATGCCTAGCACAAAGGGTAACCGCGATGGTGAACTCACAGTTTATGAAGGTTCAGTCGAGAACACAACTGTGCCAATGTATGTATCATACTTCGATGATTATACAAAATCACAGTTTGTAATGCCAGCAGCTGCTCTCGCAGATATGGCTGGCTCAGACATTTCAGCTATCAAATTCTACACAAGAGCTAACTACAACCTCCCTTACACGACAGTATCTACAATAGATCTCTATATGACAGAGGTTAACTACACAACAATTTCAAGCTTTATCGACAAAGCTGACGCTCAGATTGTATTCAACGGTACGGCTTACTTTGCAGAGGGTGAAAGCGGTCTTGGTGAAGTTCTCATCACATTCGAAACACCTTATCATTATAATGGCGGTAACCTCCTCTTCGGTTGCGAAAACTTGACAGACGCCGGTTACAAGTTCATGTACTTCCAAGGTCAGGAAGTCGCTGGCGCTTCAGTTTCAGGTTATAACTCAACAGCTGGTGGAGCTATCTCACCATCACAGCGCAACTTCTTACCACAGACCACATTCTTCTATGGAGGTGGTGGCGGCGGCGGCAACGACGATCCTGTGACACCTATCACATGGTCAAATATCCTTCCAAAGAATATGGAAACAGCCGTTACAGTTAACGCTGTCGTGGCAGGCGGTACACCAGAAGGCGCTACAGTCATCATGACCAACACATTCGAGAACCTCGCTTACACTGCAACATTCGATGCAGAAGGTACAGTCGTATTCCCTGAATTCCGTAAAGGTAACTACGTCGTGACAGTTGACCTCCCAGGTTACACATCAAGCATGATTGACGAAGAAGTCAGCATCTGGGAAGCAACAGAACTCACAGCTTATTTGCAAGAAATCTTCAAGCCAGTTGAAGTTATCAATGTGTCATGCACAGGTTATGCAATGTGGACTCCAATCGTTCCTGTTGACAGATACGCAGAGAAATACTTCGTCACATTGGACGGTGTTTACTACGCTGAAACAACAAACAGCTACATGCAGCTTGATGAAGCATCACTCGTAATCGATGAAACTTACACACTCGGTGTGGCAGTTGTTTACTCAACAGGTATGAGTGAATACGTAACAAAAGAATTCACATACCTCGGCTGCGAAGGCGTTGCTCAGCAGGTTACAGAACTTGAAGCTACAAATGAAGACATGAATGTCACACTCTCATGGAACGGCGGACAGCCAACACCTCCAACACCTCCAACAGGTGATGTCATCGTTAAGTTGACAGTTGGTGACGTTTGGGGTGACGGTTCAGGCTACCAGATGTTGCTCGACGACACACACTCACTCTATGGCACAACAATCCCTACATCAGGCGCATTGAGCATGAACTGTTCAGGCAATGAGGGTATCTACAGCCAGTTCAGCCACAAGATCCCAACCAACGCTGACGGTAACTGCACAACAAACAATATTGTTATCAACAACACAGTTGAGATTACAATCCCTGCAGGTACATACGATTGGTGCTTCACCAACCCAACTCCAGGCGATCGTATTTGGATTGCAGCAGCTAACGGTAATGTTGGCGGTCGCTACGATGACTACGTATTCGAAGGTGGTCACACATACGAATTCACAGTGTCAAGATATGGCAACAACGACGGTGTTGACGTAACAATCACTGGTGGCAAGGCCATGTATCAGCCTAACATGAGCGTTATGAGCCTCGATGTCAGAACAACAGGCGAGACACTCTCAGGCGATATCGCAAATGCAGGCAAAGGCTTCGGTCCATCAGCAACTAACATGACACGTGACTGGAACTACTATGACACTGGTAACAACGATGACGCTATCGGTTTGACATCAGGTGGTAGCTTCTACTGGGGTATCATGTTCCCAGCTAACACATATGAAGGCACAGTGGTTTCAAAGATCGCTTACTTCGACTATACAGCTCACTCAGGTAGCTTCATGATCTACAATGGTGGTGATGCAGCTCCTGGTACATTGCTCTACACTCAGGCTTACAGCGTGAGCGGTACATCACAGTACATCGAGATCGAACTTGATGAGGCTGTCACAATTGACAACGCTCAGAACCTCTGGTTAGTGATGCATAACAACAATGGTCAGTATGTCGCATCTATCGATGAATCGGCAGGTGGCGCAGCTAACGCATCATGCATCTCAACAGATGGTTCAACATGGTACAACACNNGTATCTACACAGAAGAAGGTGGCCCAGCACCAGTACCAGGAGGCATCGTTCCTAACAAGTACAACATCGAACTCGATGGCGAACTCGTTGGCGCAACAGCAAACCTGACATTCACACTCGAAGCTCCTGACACAGACGTCCACACATACACTGTGTACTATGTCGATGCTAACTACGGTATCTCATGCCCAATGTCAATCGATTATCAGGTTGAACTCGGTGTGATCGAGAACGAAGTTGTGAATTCAATCTATCCTAACCCAACAAGCGGCGACCTCTACATCAACGCTATGAACATGACACGCATCAGCATTGTCAACACAATGGGTCAGGTTGTCTACGAACAGAATGTTAGCGGCAACGAAGCTGTGGTCGACATGGCTAAGTTCGAGGCTGGCGTTTACATGGTCAATATCTTTACTGAAAACGGTTCAAGCGTCAAACGCGTGACAGTTGTCAAGTAATAGACACCTATTAATAATAAGGAACGTCACCCTAAAAAGTGACGCTCCTTATTGGAGTTAAAATGAAAAATTGAG
>LXOW01078351.1_pt1 | contig 10702 bp, 6 predicted proteins | sample 1368591 | NCBI WGS metagenome assembly LXOW01 (sample SAMN04884650, study PRJNA319009) | bovine gut metagenome | isolation source: Cow rumen | host: Bos taurus | place: Italy: Legnaro (PD) | collected 2014-07-09
AGATGTGTATAAGAGACAGGTTCCAAGTGGCGGGGTCTTTGATGAGGATGTTGGCGGGTTTCACGTCTTTGTGGAGCACGTTAGCCTGGTGCATCTGGTCGAGGGTCATGGCGATGCTGTAGGCGATGAGGAGGATGGCTTGCGCTTTCTTCTCGTGCTTGGGGTCGACGGGGAAGTTGAAGTCGATTTGTGCCGCGCTTTTTCCTTCCACAAACTCCATCAGCTCGAAGGTGTCGCCAAAGTCCACAATGTCAACGATGTAGTCTTTGCCTTTCAGCGGTTTCAAGGCTTCCAGCACCTTCTTGTTGGTGCGGAATCCGGGGTGACAGAGTTTCAAGGCGTATGACTTGTTGCCTTCCTTCACTTGGAAGATCTCGCCTTCGGTGCCGCTGCCAAGACATGCCGTTATGGTGCAGTTGTGGCCGCCCACCGCCACGTTGTTGCCCACTTGGTGCGTAAACCCTGATGCCGACTGGCCTTGGGGTCTTGCAGCCCCTTTCGGCACGGCGGTCTTTTCGGGCGCTGTTGCTGTTTTCTCGGGTGCCCTTGCTGTCTTTTCAGGAGCAGTCGCCGTTTTCTCCGGGGCGGTCGCCGTCTTTTCGGGAGCAGGCGCGGCACTCTCGGGTTTCATCTGCGACGCGAGGTCTTTCAGCGACCTTTTAGGGTTGTTGTTATTGTTGTCCATGCTTGTTATTTAATTTGTTATGTTTCTTTTTTTGTCCCGCGTCTCGCAGTCCCGCGTCCTAATCAATCCTCTTATACACTTTCCGCTGTTTCTCCACTTCCTCTTCGCGTGTCGACCAAACATCGACGGTCCTTGTGGTCCAGTACCCGCCATATTCCCTAACGAGACATTCTTCCGGGCTTCTGTGGAAAACCTGGCACCGGTTGCACACCCATCCCATTCTTTCAATTTGTTGGGAGATGTATGAGACGGTCACTTTTTCCTTGTAGGTCTCCATGACGGCCACCTTTCGGGCGGTGGAGTAGTTGCGTTGCTCTTGGGGCGTGCTTCCCGCCGGAGGCACCATCGATTCCAGCACTTTGTTGGCTTCTTCCACCATGCGTTGGTATTCAGCCTGTATCTCCTCGCGGCTGCGCGAACTGCTTTGTTTGGGCTGCGCCTTGGGTTTTTCGGAGGGTTTGAAACCCACCTTGCCCATCAGTTGGCGCAGGCGCAGCTCTTTCTCGGTCGGCTCGTGCGGGGTGTCGTCGGGGGTACCGTCGTCATCGGTGGCGTTTTGCATCTCGGCTTCAAGTTCGGCCATCTTGACCAAGATGCTGATGGCTTCCTGCACCTTGGGGTCAGCCTTGGCCTTCTCTACGGCCTTGCGGGCGACACGCGAGAGCGGCCGGTTGCACTGTCGGCAGAAGCTCCTGAAGTTGAGGGCGCCGCAATCGGGGCAAGTGACACCGTCGGAGGGCATCCCGCACTCAGGGCAGTCGATGTCGGTGGCGGTCATGCTTGCGCCGCAAAAGGTGCAATACTCCACGAGTTTGTGGCCGCACACGGGACAAATCTCATAGTCAGGCTCGACGGCGGAACCGCAAAAGGGACAGGCGGTGACTGCCACGTTCTGCTGTGTGTTGGCCGACGTGTTTTGCGCCGCGCGGGTGCGCTCGTCGGTTCTGACTCGTTCGCGCTGTTTAGGGTCTTCGTTCATCATACTTCATGTTAAAGTCAGTCGAACTTTACTCTTGGATTCATCTGTTGCGGGTCGCACCAGTCGATGCCACGCTTGGCAAGCACACCGCGCTTGGCGCTCCAGTAGCCGAAGCAAAAGCCCATGCCGCGCGGCGCATCGCCCAGCAACGCATCGGTCTCGGCCTCTACCTCTTGGTTGATTTCCTCCCACAGCGGGGTGCGTTCTATCTCGTCGAACTCCAAATGGCGGTGCGGGTTTTTCTTCTTGTATTCGCTGTAGCTGACGTTTTCGATGTCGATAAAACGCTCCAATTCGGCGATGTGCTCCATCACATCCTCTTCGGTGAGGTCGTCCGGCTTCTCCTCCGACATTTGCAGCTGCTCCAACTCGTAGCGGAGCATCTCCAGCGTGAAGCGCGGCGCGTCATATTCCGAGAGTTTTTCCACCACCATCTCGCAGCCCATGGCACGGCCCAACGGACCTTCGTCGTCGCCCACTTGCTTGATGAGTTCAAAGGTTTCCTTCGCTATCGCGAGGTTTTTCCAAATACGCATCTCCTCGGCGTTCTTGCGCATCACCTCCACGTTGGCAAGGATGGTCTCCACCAGTTGTTCGCTATTGCTTGTATATTCCATTGTTTTTTTACTTAATTGGTTTACAATAGTTTAACTCAATCCTCCTCATCGCCTTCCAGCTTGAACCTGACGCGGGAGCGGATGTCCGTCGGCACCTGCCTGCGGTCGACAAACTGCCATTCGTCGATCATGTAGCCGCCGTTGCACTTGATGTTCAGCTCCACGGCATCCTTGATAGGATACATTAAATCATTGGTGGTGGAGAAGGCGCAACTATCGGGACAAACGACGAAGAGTGTATCGCGGCAAAGGTTGCAGTTTTCAAGCACTTCTTCAATGTCGGCGAGTTTCACCGTAAAAGTCCTCGGTTCAGTATCCTCGTCCTCTTCCACAGAGGAAACCACATTTTGAACATCTTCTTCGTTTTCTTCATCGCCATCCATCAAGTCGGGGTCGTCGTATTCCTCAAAGGCATCGTCGTCGCTCGATACTATTGCTTGTACCTCTGCATCTGTCGGGTAGCGTGTCAGTCCGGCAGTGGCTGCCTCGAGCATTTTGATACACATGTAGAAAAACGCCACGCCTTTGATGGGTTTCAGGTTATATTTCTCGTCTTCGAGAACGAGCATCACCGTGCCACGTATTTCCATTCCATGTCCATAGAGGAGGGTGCCAGGCATGTTGTCGGGCAAGTCCTTGGCATAGCCGTCGCGGTCGACGACCATAGCGATGTGACAGTCTTTGTGTTCGCCATGGCACAGCACCTTGGTCATACGGTTCAGTGGCTCAGAATAGTGAACAATGTCGACGCCGTCGGCATTGATGAGTTCGGCAAGTTCGGAGGGCGAGTCGAAAGTTTCAGACTCCACTTCGGCAGCATAAAAGAATCCTTGTGGGTAAATCTTGAGCACGCCTATGCTGTCAGGATTTTCTTCTTCGGCTATGCGTTGTTCGTAGTATTTCGGCAGCCACAATTTCTCTATCTCTTCATCATGCTTGGGCAACAGGTTAGCCGTATAGGCACGGGCAACACCTTCAAGAGCCTCAATGCTTATGGCTTCCAGACGCAGCGCCTGCAAATAAAGTAGGGCTGTCTCTTTTTGACTAATGTGCAACTCATCAGGAATGTTTTCATCGTTGTCATGAATCATTGCAAGCAGTTCAAAACACAAATTATAGCCCAATTCACAGCCGCGCTTGGCGATGCGCATCGCCTCGGCGATATTGGCCTCGTAGCCCATTTGACCATAATATAGATAGACAGCCAGTATGTAGCACGCACGTCGGTCGTGGTGTTCTACGGTATAGCACAATCCGCGGTCCATCTCTTCGTGCAGCTCCTTTTGCTTCTCCTCTGGAAGAGCTTGAAACTCCTCTATCGTCATGAAGCTCGCCAAGGCCCTGTGGCAGTTCACCGAGCCTTTGGCCATGCCTTCTTCGGCAAACTTGCGTGAAAGATCCTTGTCACCTTTGTCATAATAGTACTTGGAGAGGGAGAAGTAGCTCTCCGAGTTGCCCATCTCGATGGATTTCTTGTAGTACTTTATGGCCTCGTCATCTTCTAAAACTTCATGAGCCAAGCCCAAGAGGTCCCAGTAGATGGGGTCGCTGTCAGGATGCTTCTCCAAATGCTTTTCCAAAATGTCTGCGGTCTCCGCCGGGTCTTTCTTAAACCCATAATCGCCATAGATGGTGTTGTAGAGTGTTAGGTACTGTGCCAATTCACTGCCTTCCGTTTGCGCCTTATACATCAAGAAGGCGTGCATCTCATGATTGACCTTGTCTGTTTCCACTGTTCCATCATAGTACATTGGAGCCAATGCAGCAAAGGCATCGGGCACATATCCATAGTTGGCGGCAAGGGTCAGCTTCTCTTGTGCTTCCTTCATCGAGTTGCCATCGGGATTGGCGTAGTAAAGCCATCGGCCGTAGCCGTAGCAGGCATAGTAATCGTCGCTGTTCTTCAGGCGTTCCACCATCTCAGGCGAGATGCTCAGCGTACGCCAACGGGTGAGGAAATGCTTAAGAAATTCGCGGTCATGAGTAATTTCAAATGTAGTTTCCATAGGGCTATGTTTTTTTTGATTATTTCTTCCAAGTAAGTTCAAGCGAATAGTCGTCGTCATAGACGCAGCTCTTCACGTATGGTGTCGCCAAACTGTATAGATGGGTTTATTGTCGCTCATGGCATGTCGTCTTTTTTAATCATTTATGTAATAGTAAAAAATAACCTCAGCCTTCGCTCCAGCTGCTTCCAATTTAGCCTTAAGTGCGTATGCTTCGTCTTCAGTTGGGCAAACCTTTACCGTGTCCGGGAGAGCATCAACCAAATCCTTGGCTTTTTTCAGATCGGAGTGCATGATTTCCTGTACCAATTTGATGACCACCAATTTCTTGACACCTGCCGACTTGAGAATCACATGGTAAGCTCCCTTGGCTTCTCCTGTGTCAGTCGGTGTTCCGATTGTTGAATCAATGGTAGCAGCTGTGCCTATGGGTTGGAATGTCGGATTGAGATAGAAACAAAGTTCGAATTTGTAGCGACTCTTTTGCGGTAAAAGCCTTTGCGGAAAGTCGAATTCCACGTCGCTATAAACTGAACTGTCGTAGGAAGGCTTGAATAACTTACTAACACATAGTACATTGGGATAGCCTTGCATATAGTTGTAGTCCGAGGTGTCAACTGTGGTTCCGATAACAGCATACCGAGCCTCACATTCGCCCGTAAGAGACAATCCCTTGCAGCCTTCCATCTGGCAGCTCATGGTCAAGCGGATATGGTTCTCGCCGTTCAACACCACTTGCGACACCTCCGTCTTGGTGACTTTCACGCTCTTCGGAGGAATTACAGTTGCCCTTTCGGAGAGCTTGATCAACTCGTAATTCAGATTACTGATTTCTTTCTCCACTTGGCACCAGAACCTTCTCTTGAAGGCTTTTGCGAGGGCAGGTTGGTCGTAAACCGGACCGTTGTAGGCCAGGGCATAGACGGCTTCATCCAAAGCGCTCAACACCTCGCGCAGTTGGCTTACGTACCGAAAGCCGTAAACCGTCCCATTTTTTTCCTTATTTTGCAGACACACCACCAAGGTCTCGTAAGAAGTGTCGTTACTGAAATTCAGTCCTGCCAAATCCCTCAATTTGTTGTAGCCATGCGCTCCTTGCTCGTCATACATAATGCACAATCTCAGTTCCTCATCCACTCCGGGCAACTTCAGATTGAGCTTTTCCGAGATTTGGTCAAGCTTTGGAATGTCTTTTTGTGAGCTTAGGCTTTCGGCGCCAAGATTCTCCTTCATTTTGTCAAAGCTTGAAAATAATCCAATCTGCTCAAACCTCACTGTGCACGGGCGATAGTCGCGATAGTCGCCTGGGATTATCTTCCTGTCCTTCTCGTAATAACTCACGACAATGTAAGTGGGGTCTAACGCTATCATGTCGGGATTATATCCGTTCTTCACGGCCTTGAAGCGGTACCCTCGCGTATGGAACGGATAGCTGATGAATTCCTGTTCTTCAATGTCGAACACACACACCTTTATATAATAGTCCCTGTCGGCGGGCAAGAAGTCATTCGGGAGAAACATCTCCAAATCCTCATAGAGCGAGTCGTCGTAGATGGGAAATAAACTTTTATGAACACTGAGGGCATCCCCATCATCATAAGACCAACTAAACACTCCGTAATATGCGAAATCGGGCTCCGGCACCGGCGAGTCGTCATCGGCATGATAAACGCTCGCTATGAGGCGCAATTCGCCATCCTTGCAACCGTCAACTTCGAGCGACACTTTTATCTTCGTCTGGCTTAGGCCGTCAACGAAGAGGTCGGGTTCTATCTTGACTTTTTGGATGATGGCATGCTTGTCGGTGCGGTACTCCGAAATGCCATGCCCGTCGAAGAAATCGCTAAGGCAGTCCGGCAAGCCGTAATACTCAACCAATGTCTTGTAGGCATCCAAACTGTCGCCGATTTCATCATCATCACCTATATTGAAATAGAGAGTTTCGGCCATAAGATGCGAAACACACTCCCTTTCCTTCGATCCAAAACGTGACAGTCTCAGTGCGTTTTCACCGAAATCCATCTGTTCCATATAGTTGTCATCCCGTAAGGAAGTGAACAGGTCGTCGTCCACATGGAAACCGCTGAAGAAACTGTCGAATACAAAGTCAAGAAATAAATTAAACTTCATGTCCTCCATGTTCCAGATAGCATAGAGGTCTTTGAGGGTGAATTGCAAACCTTCAGGCATTTCGCTGTTGCCTTCTTCGCCGTCGTAGTCGAGGACATGGTCGGTCAGCAGGTCGGGCAATCCTGTCCTTACCACAAGGTCGTAGTACTGCTCAATGTTTATCGCGTCACAAAACACACCTTCGTCGGGGTCTTTGGCCACAATAACATCTAAAAGCATCATCGAGACTTCTTCCTTTTTCTCGTCGCTCATCGCGTAAAGCACAGATTCGGCCTCATCGCTGCTCATGTCTTTGGTAGTGACATCCTCGCCAAAAACATCATAACGTTCCCAGAAAGCCGTTCTCACCCTTTTTCCGGCATTTCCTCCATCCCAAACCAAAACGAACGCCTCATAGATGGCGCATAGTTCCTCTTGAGTGTATTTGGATTGAGCGGTGGTTTGGCTTCCGTTGTCCTGCCCAATAGTGGTGAAAGGCAGGCCACAAGTCTCCAAAATGTTACCATAAGCCTCGTTCTCCGCGTCGCTCACGTCGCCGTCAGCCAAAGCGACTTCGGCAAGGAAATTGGAAGCATATTGTTTCAGCTCTGGTTCTAGCTCCTTAAGTGTATCCAAAGCATTCTGCAAATCCATTTTCATGGCTGAGTTGATAAAACGGTCCATGCGGCCTTCGCTCATGTTGAGTGGAGCGGCATACTTTATGAAAACTTCCGCTTCGCTTTCGGAAATATTATCATCGGTGTTGGCCACCTCTATTGCCACACGAAACATGGCCATCAGGTCCAAGTCGGTCAGATTAAGTTTTCCCATATTCGATAATTAGCTTTCAATTGTTAAACATAGGGGTCATATCGACCGTCGTCGTCTTCGAGGTCGTCGTCGGTGTATAGATGGCCGCCCACGAGGTCGTAAATCTCGTCAAAGACGGCTGTGATGTCATCGTAATAAGTGAAACTGTAAACAGGCCGGAATCCGCTGTCGTTGCAATCCATCGGATGGAACTCGCCTTCGAGGGCGACGACCACCGCACCGCGCATTTCCGTGCCGTTGTTCAGTTGGGTCGCCACTGGGTTGACTTTCAGTCCTTTCTTTTCGGCGTCAAGGTCGTAAAACATGGCCACGTTCATCCCTTCGTCCAAATCCACGGCCTTGGTGATGTCGCGCAGGGGTTGGGGAAACATCACGTCACGCGTGTCGGCGGCACCAATCAGCTGGCCAATTTCCTTGAAGGGATCCATGAAAAAGAACTTGCTGATATCCACTTCCTGATATTCGGCATAGCCATCCGGATGGATGATGAGCACCGTGGGGTCCATCTTGTCTTTCACGAGGTTAGGCAGCGGCTTGATGTATTTTGGCAGCCATTCGCGACGTATCTCTTCTTGAATGGCTTCTTCGGGATAGAGACCTTCGTTGTAAGCTTTCACCACCTTTGCAAGTTGGTCGTCGTCGCCATAGCGCAAGGCTTCAAGGCGCATGAAGGCAATCTTTTTGTCGTCAAGTTTGTAACCTTTGGGAGCCTTGTCATCTTGCATGTCGATGATGAGGTTACAGGAGTATGCATCGCAGAGACGGTAGCCTTCGGTAGCGTATTCGAATGCCTTGTTGATGTCATGATCGAAGCCGAGTTTACCGTGATAGTAGTTGAATGCGAGATAATAGGCGCAAAGGCCTTCGCCTAACTGTATGCCACGTTCCAGCCTTTTCTCCACTTTGCTTTTCAGTTCGCCTTGTTTCGACAGGCTCAACTTATAAAACTCTTCCTCGTCCATGTCGGCATCGAGGATGTGGCAGAGGGCACTTCCTTGTTTAATGCCTTCGAGCATCAGTTTGCGGTAGGTGTCGTTGTCGCCTTCGTTCCTGTAGATATAGGCAAGAAAGAAACAGGCGTCTTCCACGTTGTGTTCAATGGCTGTTTGGTACATTTGCTTGGCGTTTTCCAAATCACCCAAGGCCTCGTAAGCGAAGGCCATGACGCTATACCAGCGCGGGTTGAAGTCGGTATCGGCGTCTATGCGTTGCTTTATCTCCTCAAGCACCTTTTCTGGTTCATCGTTGGCGTTGAAGCCTCCTATGCGATTGCGAGCTTGGCACATTGCGGCAAACTCGCTACCTTTTGCCACGGCCTCGTCGCGCAGGTCGGCGGCAAGTTTCGAGTCCTTGATGCCGCCGACGCCATTACTCCACAACAACGATTCGCCCATCAGTGCGTCGACGCAGCCCCCTTCGGCAGCCTTGACATAAAAGTCGAAAGCCTTTCTGATGTCATCGCTGTTATTGTTGTTGGCAGCAAGCCAGCTGGCGTAGCCGTACATAGCATAGGGGTCGTCGGAACTGCTCAACACCTCGATGTCAGCAGGAGTGAGGCTTAAAATGTGGCTGGTCTTGCTAAAACGGCGCAGAAAATTGAGGTCGTGGGTGATGTCGATGGCCTCCACCAGGTTGACCCAGAGCTGGAAGTTGGTGTAGTCGCGGCCGTCTTCTGTTATCTTTGAGAAATGACAGCCCCAGAAATCGGGCAGGCGAACCGTCGTGCCAGCCGACTGCAAGGTGACACCTTTCTCGTCAATGCCGACCAACTTGATGGAAGGCAAGATGTCGGAAGGGTCGTTGTAACCGATGTTCTGCCCCGCCTTGAGGTCTTTTACCAACACTTCGGTACGTTCGCAATAGTGATTCCTACAACCCAGGTCGCTGGGCCAATACTCCACGTCTATGATTAGCTTATACCAACTCATGCTATTGTTGTTTTTATTTGATTGTTAACAACTTAATATCCGAGAGCACAAAAATAAAAAAAATTATTTTCTATTTTGTATTTTCTTTGAATAAAATTTCAAAAAAATCATACCAATCGCAAACTTGCCGCTTATGCCATGCAAAAGGACTTTGAGGGCTCGCCGGTGTGGGATACCATAAAGGATTTGGCGATTTGACAAGTTTTCGTATCTTTGCCGCACTTTTGTGAGCAACGCTATGAAATTTCCAAAACGCCTGATAACACAAACGCCTGAATGTCTGACAGAACCTGTCGGGCAGGTGCTTAATGTGATTATCTCGACGCTGTTCGCTTTGGTGTTTCTGACCGCATACGTCCCCTTCTCGGAAACGGCATGGTTCCAAGTGGGAAGAGGACACTATTTCTTCATTACCGCCGCTTTTGTAGGGGCTGGTACGATGTTTTTGGTTCTCAGCCGAATGCTGATGAACTGGGTCATCCGAAAAAGCCGACATTTCCCCTTTTGGCTTTATCTTCTCTGGCTTTTCCTCGAAATCATGATTATTGCGGTGTGCCACACCCTGATTTCCTATTTCGAGATTCGGGCCACCGACCATAGTTTCGGCTATCTCTATGCGAAAAGCGTCCTGATTACCTTTGTCGCTTTGGCGGTACCTTATACCGTCACCATATTGGCTATCTTGCTGAAAGACACGCAACAACGCCTCATGCTCACCAAGAGCGATACGGTGGAATCGGACGACGAGGTGATGCCTGAACATACCGAGATTATCAACCTGATGGACAACAACGGCAACCTGAAACTGTCCGTCAAGCTCGACAACCTCTATTATATCAAGGCGGAGGACAACTACATCAACGTGTTTTACCAGCGCAGCGGCAACATCGCGAGCTATATGCTGCGCTGCAAGATGCAGACCATTGCCGACAACTGCGTGGATTCCAGCAGCTTGATGCGCTGCCACCGCTCCTATATCGTCAACATCAAGAAGGTGAGCGTACTCCACAACGAATCCGACGGTTTCGTCATCGACTTTGAGCGCGAGGGATTGGATTCGATTCCCGTTTCAAAGACCTATTCGGCTAAAGTGTTGGAGGCGTTCAATAAGAAATAGGAACTTCTATTTCAGAAATAATTCCTACTAGTGCTTCTGATTAAGCAACAACGAAAAAGCCTCGCCAAACAGCGGGGCTTTCTCTTCTGCTATCGTTTTCAAAATAAAAGTCTTAACAATTCATGCCGCCACAGCAGTGGATGACCTGTCCCGTGACATACGAGCTGAGGTCGGAGGCGAGGAAGAGGGCCACGTTGGCCACATCCTCGGGGGTGCCACCGCGACGCAGCGGAATCAGGCTTTCCCATGCCTTGCGGACGTCCTCGGGAAGGGCGTTGGTCATAGCGGTGATGATGAAACCAGGGGCAATGGCGTTGTGGCGAATACCGCGCACGCCCATCTCCTTGGCCGCACTCTTGGTGAAGCCGATGATACCAGCCTTCGAGGCGCTGTAGTTGCATTGGTTGGCATTACCTGAGACACCCACCAC
>LXOW01403518.1_pt1 | contig 10701 bp, 6 predicted proteins | sample 1368591 | NCBI WGS metagenome assembly LXOW01 (sample SAMN04884650, study PRJNA319009) | bovine gut metagenome | isolation source: Cow rumen | host: Bos taurus | place: Italy: Legnaro (PD) | collected 2014-07-09
TAGGTGGCGTCGTCGTGGACGAGGTTGACGTAGGTGGTGGGCTGGAAGTTGATGTTGTGGACGGCCTGGATGCTCTTGAAAATCTCACGGTTGTGTGCGGCGATGTCTGCAATGTCGGGATTGGAGAAGGCAGGACGGCCACCACCGATATTCCTCCATGAGGCACCACGGCTGTAGTTGATCATCACGGGGTTGCAGCCCGCCTCGGAGAAGTAGCGGAACGCGCCGCTGCCCGCGATACCGCCGCCGGCGATAAGCACGCGGACATGCTCACGGCGCACATGGTCGGATTTGGTGTAGACAAAGACCTCCTTGGTGTGCGGGTTGTAGAGGTCGCCGAGGGTCACCTGGTTGGAGAGCGGGGCACGCGGGGTGGCGTCGCCTGTCAGCTCTATGCCTTTGGCGCGCAGCGCCTGACGGGCACGCAGGATGCAGCGTTTGCCGCGGCAGGGGCCCATGCCCATGCGGGTGATATGCTTCAGCTCGTCGACGGAGATGACCTTTCGGTCGCCCACGGCGGCCAGCACCTCCTCGAGGCTGATGTCCTCGCAGTGGCAGACATACGTCTTGCTGTCCACCTCCTGGAGAGGTTTCATCTGGAGGGGTTCTGGATAACGGTCTTTCAAGATGAAGCCCTTGACCTCTGTCAGTTTCTCGGCCTTCAGGTCACCATTCTCATTGGCCTTCACGCGGGCGACGTTGGTCTTGTTGTTCTTCTTGAGAATCTTCTCAATGACGCCTTCGCCGACCTTCTGGCCGTTGTTGTCGATGAGGAATACCTCGGCACCTTCCTGAGCGTCGTATTCAATTGGCAGGAAGCAGACACCCTTGGCAAGGTCGTAGCCGAAGATGGCGAGACCCGGGCAGCCCGAGACGCACTGCATACAGCCGATGCACTTGTCGTAGTCCACCGTCGGCGTGCTGCTGGTGGTGGGCTTGGTGATGGCGCCCTGCGGACAGGTGAAGGTACAGGGGTTACAGGCAAAGCCATAAAGGCAGTCGGTCTGCACGAAAGGTTTCAGTTTCATGCGTTCCGGCGTGGGCAGGTTGGGTTTCTCGAGTACCCGCACGGGATGCTGCTGCGAGTCGATATACTGGCGCGAGATGTCCAGATACTCGTCGTAGTTGTAGCGGATATTGAGGTTCTGAGCCACCTCGTAAGCCACCTGCTTGCCGCGGAGCACGGCGCTGGTGCCTTCGCCGATGCGGATAGCGTCGCCGGCGCCGTAGACGTTGTGTCCAAAGACCTCGCGACCCTTGGTGAGCAGCTGGTTGTCAGGAATAAGGCCGGTACAGATATTGATGATGTCAATATCGTCAATGACTTGCTCTGTACCCGGGATGGCCTTGAAGTTCTCGCACTTGGCAATCACGGCACCTTTGATGCCGCTGTAGTCGTCGTTGGGGATGGCGCGCACGAGGGTGTAGCCCGTCATGATGGGGATGCCCAGGCGGCGCACGCGGTTGGCCTGCACGGGGAAACCGCCCTCGCGGGGCATGGCCTCGATGATGGCCTTGATGGTGGCGCCGGCCTGCATGCCCTGGTAGGAGGTGAGGTAGCCGATGTTGCCGGCACCCACGGTGAGGACGCGCTTGCCGAGGAGGGTATGCTCCTGGTTCATCATCTTCTGGAAGACCGCGGCGGTGTAGACGCCGGGGACATCGTCGTTCTCGAAGGTGGGCATGAAAGGCACGGCACCCGTGGCCACCACAAGATGCTGGGCGTCGACGTAGGCCATCTCGCCCGTGGCGATGTTCTTGATAGCCACCCGCTGGCCTTCGAGGAGGTCCCACACGGTGTGGTTCAGCAGGATGCCGCTCTGGTCCTCACCTGCCAAAGTCTTGGCGATGTCGAAACCACGCATTCCGCCGAAGCGTTTCTCGCGTTCAAAGAAGAAGAATTGGTGGGTCTGCATGTTGAACTGGCCGCCGATGCGGTTCATGGCGTCAATGACCAGGTTGTCGATGCCGAAGGCGTTGAGTTGCTCACGGCAGGCGAGACCGGCAGGACCGGCGCCGATGATGGCCACGGTGGTCTTGTAAATCTTCACCTCGCGGGGCTGCTGTTCCACCACGCCGGGGAGTTCCGCCTCCTCGTGGGCTATCTGGCAAACCTCGCGGACGCCGTCGACGGGCGTGATGCAGATGCGGCGCACCTTGCCGTCGACCAGCATCTCGCAGGCACCGCACTTGCCGATGCCGCAGTTGAGGCTGCGGTTGCGGCCCTTGAGGCTGTGGCTGTGCACGGGGAAGCCTGCCTGGTGCAGAGCGGCGGCGATGGTGTAGCCCTTGCGGCCCTGCACCTTCTGACCATTGTAAAGAAACTCGGTCATCTCGCACTGCGGGATGTCCAAAATGGGATGATTTTCAATCTTATACATATTAATATGTCTTTATTGTGTCCTTTGCTTTCGAGACTGCAAAGGTACACATTATTTCTGGAATAACCAAATTATATTTACCTATGTCCTAAAATCTTTGTATCTTTGCAACGTCAAACAACATGCTTATGGAACAGAAAAAAGAACGTCTCGGACTGGCCTTGTCGGGCGGTGGTTACCGCGCGGCGGCTTATCATATCGGTACATTGCGGGCCCTGCATATCATGGGCCTTCTTGACAAGGTGGATGTCATCTCGTCTGTGTCGGGCGGCTCGATTGCCTCGGTGTACTACTTGTTGAACAAGGACGATTTCCACCGTTTCAAGCGCTCCTTCAACAAGAAGCTGCAGGGCGGCGTCATGCACCTCTCCTTCCTCAATGCGGGACTCCTCGTGGCTGCCATCGTGGCTGTGGGACTGCTCTTTGGCTGGGGATGGTCGTGGCTGGCGGTGCCGGTGTTCTGGTTCTTCAACTACCAGGTGCTGCCCCTCAGCGTGTGGGTCTCCACGCAGTACGACTGGCATTTCTTCCACCGCAAGACCCTTTCTGACTTGCCTGACAAGCCCACTGTGGCCATCAACGCTACCGACGTGCGCGAAGGCTGCGAATTCCGCTTCTCGAAGCAGCGCGTCTGGGGCAACCCCTACCGCGACTGGGAGAACAACCAGGACTACTTCACGAGCAAGGACTTTCCCCTCTCCAAGGCTGTGATGGCCTCGTCGTGCGTACCTTTTGCCTTCACACCCATCCGCATTCCGCGCCGTTTCCGCAGGCTCAAGGGTGTCAAGCAGCCCCTCCTTATCGATGGCGGCGTCTACGACAACCAGGGCGTCCACAACCTCATGGAACGCGGCAACCGCTACCTTTTCACCAAGTACTGCATCGTCAGCAACGCCGGCAACTCCAGCATGGCCGACTTTAAGCACCTCTACAACATCCCCCAGATGCTCCTTGCCACTGACGAAATCCTCTGGCAGCGTGTCAAGGACATGCAGGCGCGCCAGCTGAAGATCGAGACCGACGACCGCGACAACCGTGGCGTTTATGTCAATCTCCTCAGCGAGCCTTCCGAGGCCATGCTCGAGACTTTCGTCATGGACCTTGCCTGTGGCCTTGTCTCCGAAGAGACTTGGCGCCACCACGGCATTGCCGAGGAGGATGTCCAGGCGCTGCGCCAATACTTCCGTGCGCAGTACAAGTTGGAACCCGAAATCTCTCGTCGGGTGATAACCTTGCTGAAAAACAATATCCTGTGGAGTTCTCTGGAACACCTGCGTCCCACCGAGGAGGAAATCAAGGTAGCCCGCGGCGTCAAGACCAACCTCACGGGTCTCAGCCGCAAGAAGCTCTATTGCCTTGCCAAATTCTCAGAATGGATGACCTTCGTCCAGGTCCGCCTCTACCTGCCGAACCTTATTTAATCTCTGGCGGGGTGGAGTCTGCGATGGGGTCGTGGCCCCAGACGGCGGCGGAGGCGGCGAGGGTCTCCGGGCGGGTGATGTCGTTGAGGCGCTCGAGGTGCTTCTGGTAGAAGGCGCAGCGTGTCAGGCCTATCTGCTTGCACACCACGTCGGTGGCGAAGGCCTCGCAGGTCGGCGCGCCGCACATGCCGCAGTCGATGCCGGGCAGGTAGACCTTCAGTTTGTTGATTTTCTCCAGTTTCTGGAAGGCGCGCTCGCGGTTGCTGTCGAGCACCAGCATGGAGCGTGGCTGCACGGCCTCCACGGAGGCGTTCTCCAGGAGGTATTCGCGGTAATTGTCCATCTCGCGGTCGCGGGCCACCTCGCCGTTGCGTTCCCTTTCTGCTGCCTTGCGTGCGCGTGCATACATGCGCTCGCCGCAGAGGAAACGGTTCTCGCACGAGAGCAGTGCGCCGGCGCAGCTCTGGTCGCAGGCCCTCAGTTCGAGGAACTCCACGCCCTCCACCTCGTCGTTCTCGAGGAGGTCGAGGAAGTCGATGACGTTCTCGATGCCGTCGATGGCGTAGGAGCGCTTGGCCATGCAGATGCGGCGCTCGCCGTTGGTGAGTGTGGAGAGGATGGCGTCGGCGGAGAGCCGCGGGGTCTTAAGTTCCTGGTACTGGTGACCTTTGCCCTGTTCCTTGATGCGGCGGTATACCTTGTTGAAGAGGGCGTCCATGTTGATTACGCCGTCGATGATGGAGCGTTTCTCGCCCACGGGGGCCTTGACGGCGGCGATTTTGGCGGCGCAAGGGGTGACGTAGAAGATGCCTATCTCCTCGCGCGGGATGCCGTCCTCCATCAGTTTCTTGAGGGCGTAGAGTGCCGACAGGTCGAGGGGTGCCTTGATGGGCAGGATGTTGTTGACCAGCGAGGGGTATTTGATCTGTATCAGCCTTACGATGGCGGGGCAGAAACTGGATATGAGGGGCATATCGTCCTCATGCTCAATGGCGTAGCGGTTCTTGGCCTCGGCGTAGATGGAGGCTGCCGACTCGACCTCGAAGACGTGGCGGAAGCCCAGGTCCTTGAGCACCGAGTAGATGCGCGACACGCGTATGTCGTCGGGGAACTGCCCGAGAAACACCGACGGGATGAGTGCCACGGAGTGGGGGAACTCGTGCACCATCTTGAAGTCGTCCTGCTTGATGTAGATGGCGTCCACGGGGCAGGCCTCGTGGCATTTGCCGCAGTCGATGCAGCGTTCTTCCTGTATCGAGGCTTTGCCGCCGGTGATGCGGATGGCCTCGGTTGGGCATATCTTCATGCAGCGCGAGCAGCCGATGCAGTTGCCTTCGTCGATTTCAAGGGCGTGATGGAACATATCTTTTGGATGTTTAATGGTTTGTTATGGCCGTTAGACAAAGTCTACCTCCATGTCGACTGTGGTGCCGACGCCTACTTCGGAGGTGACGTTGAGGCGGTCGACATTCTTTTGCATGTTGGGCAGGCCCATGCCGGCGCCGAAGCCCATGTCGCGCACCTCGGGGCGGGCGGTGGAATAGCCTTCCTGCATGGCCAGGGCTATGTCGGGTATGCCGGGGCCCTTGTCGGCCACCACCATGTGTATCTTGTCGGCGTCGATGTCGACAAGCACCTTGCCGCCGTAGGCGTGGGCGATGGCGTTGACCTCGGCCTCGTACAGGGCCACCACCACACGCTTTACCACCTGGGGGTTCACGCCGAGTTGCTTGAGGGTCTTCTTCACTGAGCTGGAGGCGGTACCTGCGTTGACAAAGTCGCCTTCCACAACGGTATATTCTTGATGCATATTCTATATCGGTTGTGTTGTTAATACAGCGGTTTTATTCCTGCCTCGTACAGCATTCCCACGGCGCGGAACATGGAGTAACTGGTGGCTATCAGCACCATGTTGTTTTCCTCGGCCAGCTCAATCATGTCCTGTGTGGGTTTCTTGTTGCGCACGAAGATGACGATGTCGAGTGTCGCCATGTCGCAGGTGCGGATGGTCTGCACGTTGCAGAGGCCTGTTATCAGCATGGGTGTCTCTTTCAGTGTCAGCACATCGCTCATGAGGTCCGACGCGAAACCTGTCGTCACCTCCTCGCCCAGGCGGTCGCCGCCCAGAAATACCGTGCCGTTCAGCAGTTGCACTATTTCCTGTAGTGTCATAATATTGTGTTTTAGTTTGTTATACTTTTCGTCTGCCTTTTTTGAGGCTTTATTGAGTGTGCAAATATACACTTTTTTTTTTATATGCAATAAAATCTGTCCCCATTTCGTTAATGTTTCATGATACAACCTCCTGTCCTGCAAGCGGGCGACAGCGTGGCGCTTGTTGCCACCGCCCGCAAGATCACCCCTGACGAGATTGTCCCCGCCGAGCGCCTTTTTGCCTCCTGGGGCCTCAACGTCGTCGTCCCCGACGGCCTTTTCGCCGCCTCCGGCCAGCTGGCCGGCACCGACAGCCACCGCACTGCCCTCTTCCAGCAGTTGCTGGACGACCCGGAAATCCGTGCCATCGTCTGTGTACGTGGCGGCTACGGCACGGTACGGATGGTCGACGGCCTCTGCTTCGACCGTTTCGTGCAGCACCCCAAGTGGGTCGTCGGCTATAGTGACGTCACTGTCCTCCACAGCCATATACTGCGCCACTGCGGCGTGCAGACCCTCCACGCCACCATGCCGTTGAACATCCCTGCCGACGCCTGCCGCGTGGCCTATCCTGCCACCGACGCCTTGCGCCGCGTCCTCTTCGGCGGTAAGCCGGAATATGCTTTCAGCCGCCATCCCCTCAACCGCTGCGGCGTGGCCGAGGGCGAGGTGGTGGGCGGCAATCTCTCTGTGCTGTACAGCCTTATGGCCTCGCCCTCCGAGGTCGACACGCGCGACCGCATCCTCTTCATCGAGGACCTCGACGAGTATCTCTACCATATCGACCGCATGATGCAGAACCTGCGCCGCAGCGGGCGTCTCGACGGCTTGCGCGCCCTCGTCGTCGGCGGTCTCACCGATATGCACGACAATGCCGTCCCCTTCGGGCGCACGGTGGAGCAGATTGTCCGCGACGCTGTCGACGGCCAGGACTACCCCGTCTGCTTCTCCGCGCCCTTCGGGCATACGGGGATGCAGAACCTAGCCCTCCCCATGGGTGCCCGCTGCCGTGTCGAGGTGACGCCCGACGGCACGCAACTCAGTGTCTTATAGCACTCTGTAACCTCTTTCCTTTGTTTCAGTATGCAGAGAATCTGCCTTAGCCGCGGGTTCTCTGCGCCTTTTTTGTGCCTTTTCTGCAACCTCCCTGTCCCTTTTCCATATCAACGTTATTTCAACGTTAGTTTAACGTTAGTTCAACGTTCCTTCAACGTTTTTACAACGTTAAACTAACGTTAAAGTATTGTCGTAATGACGTTAAAGAAATGTTGCTATGGATACGGAGGTCAGAAAGCGCTGAGGAAGAGCATAAAAAGGGGTGGCAAAAGAAATAATAAATACAGGCATGGGGCAATAATTTTTCATGGTGTGCGTTATGGAGGGAGAGAAAAGAAGAAATAATAAAAGTGAAGTATGCGACAATACCTTGATTTGCTGCAATATGTGCTAGACCACGGCACGCCGCGCGAGGACCGCACGGGTACGGGTACGGTGGGGGTGTTCGGCTATCAGATGCGTTTCCCGCTGGAGGCGGGTTTCCCGCTGCTGACGACGAAAAAGCTGCACCTGCGCTCCATCATCTACGAGTTGCTCTGGTTCCTGCGGGGCGACACGAACATCCGCTACCTGCATGAGCACAAGGTGAGCATCTGGGACGAGTGGGCCGACGCGGAGGGCAACCTGGGTCCGGTGTACGGCAGCCAGTGGCGCTCGTGGCCCGACGGCCACGGCGGCACCATCGACCAGATTGCCAACGTGGAGCGCCAGATCAAAGAGAACCCCTACAGCCGCCGCCTGCTGGTGACGGCGTGGAACCCCGCCGAGATAGAGGAGATGGCGCTGCCGCCATGCCACTGCCTGTTCCAGTTCAACGTCGACGGTGGCCGCCTCAGTTGTCAGCTCTACCAGCGCAGTGCTGACATCTTCCTTGGCGTGCCCTTCAACATAGCCTCCTACGCCTTGCTGACGATGATGATGGCACAGGTGTGCGGCCTGCAGCCGGGCGACTTTGTCCATACCCTCGGCGACGCCCACATCTACAACAACCACCTGGAGCAGTGCCGTCTGCAACTGACCAGGGAGCCGCGCCCGCTGCCCCGCATGAACATCAACCCCGAGGTGAAGAGCATCTTCGGCTTCGACTATGAGGATTTCCAGCTGGAGGGCTACGACCCGCATCCGCACATCAAGGGAGAGGTGAGCGTCTGAGGGAGGTAAGAAGTAAGAACTAAGAAGTAAGCAGTTTTCATTCCTTTAATAAGAAAGTGATTTTGGATAAGAACACATATTGTATCATCATGGCGGGAGGCACGGGGAGCAGGTTCTGGCCGATGAGCCAGGACGACAACCCAAAGCAGTTCCTGGACCTGCTGGGCATGGGGCAGTCGATGCTGCAGACCACGTTCCGGAGGTTCGAGGAGATATGCCCGCGAGAGAATATCTTCATCGTCACGGGACGCGAGTATGTGAAGCGTGTGCACGAGCAGATTCCGGGCCTTGCCGAGCGTCAGGTGCTGGGAGAGCCGCTGCGCCGCAACACCGCGCCGTGCATCGCCTACGCCGCCAGAATCATCGGCACCGTCAACCCCGACGCCAACATCATCGTGACGCCCTCCGACCATGCCGTGTTTGGCGACAGGAGTTTCGCGTCGGACATCATGAAGGCCCTCGACATCGCCCGCAAGGGCGAGTGGATTGTCACCCTCGGCGTCTATCCCACGCATGCCGTCACCAGTTACGGATACATCCAGTTTGCGATGGACGACGACAAGGCCAAGGGGGTCTACAAGGTGCGCACCTTCGTGGAGAAACCCCCGGAGGAGATGGCCGAGACGTTCATCAAATCGGGTGAGTACTTCTGGAACACAGGTATCTACGTCTTGAGCCTGCGTACCCTGTGCGAGGCCTACCAGAGACACCTGCCGGCGATGGCGGAGAACTTTGCGGCGGTGACGCTGGAGACGCCGGCGGAGGAGCTGGACAGGATATACTCGCTCAGCGAGGCCGTCTCTATCGACATCGGCATCATGGAGAAGGCAGGCAACGTGCGGGGCTTCAAGGTATCCTTTGCCTGGTCCGACGTGGAGAGCTGGGGCACGCTCTATGCCACGGCACCCCACGACCTGCACGGCAACAGTCTGGTGAGCGGCAATGTGTTTGTCTACGACGTGCATGACACCATCGTGCATCTGCCTCACGACACGACCGTCGTCCTCCAGGGGCTGGACAACTATATCGTTGCCGGCGACAAGAACACCATCCTCATCTGCCAGCGCGAGGTGGAGAACCAGATAGTGAAGTTTGCCTCCGACGTGGACATCGACAGGCTGACCAAGGCCTCCAAAGTGAAAAAATGACATCAAACATGACAAGAAACAATAAAAAGATATGAAACGTACTGAAATCAAACAACTCTTCAGCGCCCAGGCCCAGGAACAGCTGGGAGGCACGGTGAACGTGAAAGGCTGGGTGCGCACCAAACGCGGCAACAAGAATGTGGCATTCATCGCCCTCAACGACGGCTCCACCATCAACAATATCCAGATTGTGGTCGACCTGGCCACGGCAGACCCTGAGCTGATGCGCCGCATCACCACGGGCGCCTGCATCGGCGTGGACGGCAAACTGGTGGCGTCGCAGGGCGCCGGCCAGGCGGTAGAGATACAGGCCCAGGACATCGTCCTCTACGGCGAGGCAGACCCCGAGACCTATCCGCTGCAGAAGAAAGGGCACTCGATGGAGTTCCTGCGCGAGATAGGGCATCTGCGCCCCCGCACCAACACCTTCGGCGCCATCCTGCGCCTGCGCCACAACATGGCCTACGCCATCCACACCTTCTTCCACGAGCGCGGATTCTACTATTTCCACACACCCCTCATCACCGCCTCGGACTGTGAAGGCGCCGGCGNNCTCGACCCCGAGAACCCGCCCCGCAAGGAGGACGGCACCATCGACTGGGAGCAGGACTTCTTTGGCAAGTTCACGGCCCTGACCGTCAGCGGTCAGCTGGAAGGCGAGCTGGGCGCCACGGCATTGGGCAAGATTTACACCTTCGGTCCCACCTTCCGCGCCGAGAACAGCAACACCCCGCGCCACTTGGCCGAGTTCTGGATGATTGAGCCCGAGATGGCATTCTACGACAAGGACGACCTCACCGCCCTCGAGGAAGAGTTTATCAAATACTGCGTAAAGTGGGCCCTCGACCATTGCATGGACGACCTGGAGTTCCTCAACAAGATGATAGACAACAGCCTGATAGAGCGTCTGCGCAGTGTGGTGGAGACCGAGTTTGTGCGCCTGCCCTATACCGAGGGTGTCAAGATTCTGGAAGAGGCCATGGCCAAGGGCCACAAGTTCGAGTTCCCCGTCTATTGGGGTGCAGACCTGGCCAGCGAGCATGAGCGTTACCTGGTGGAGAACCACTTCAAGAAGCCCGTCATCATGACCGACTATCCGAAGGAAATCAAGGCTTTCTACATGAAGCAGAACGACGACGGCAAGACGGTGCAGGGTACCGACGTGCTCTTCCCGCAGATAGGCGAGATCATCGGCGGCTCGGTGCGCGAGGAGAGCTTCGAGAAGCTCACCAACCGCATGAAAGAGCTCGACATGGACATCGCCAGCATGGACTGGTATCTCGACACGCGCCGTTTCGGCACCTGCCCGCATGCAGGCTTCGGCCTTGGCTTCGAGCGCCTGATGCTCTTCGTCACCGGCATGGCCAACATCCGCGACGTCATCCCCTT
>LXOW01104341.1_pt2 | contig 10698 bp, 8 predicted proteins | sample 1368591 | NCBI WGS metagenome assembly LXOW01 (sample SAMN04884650, study PRJNA319009) | bovine gut metagenome | isolation source: Cow rumen | host: Bos taurus | place: Italy: Legnaro (PD) | collected 2014-07-09
CGCCGACTAACGCTCTCGCCAAAGCCGCCGCGAACCCTACGGCGGCTTCCGTGCTCTGAAAGGAGGAGCCCATGAAAAAAGGCTTTGCTTTTCTCAAGTCCTTTCTCCCTGACAGGAATTCTCCCGTCGTCTACCATCTGGCCAGACTGACGCGCTTCCTCCTTCTGCCCCTGGCGAAACTGAAATTCAGGAACCGGGAGGTATGGCTCGTCTGTGAACGGGGTTCCGACGCGCGCGATAACGGCTATCACATATTCCGCTATCTGCGCAGGGAGCATCCCGAGATCGAAGCCTGGTATCTGATCACGCCGGATTCCCCCGATCTGCCAAAGATCGCGGAGCTCGGCAATATCGCCTTCCGCGGCACGCTGACGCACTGGCTGGTCTATATCAGCGCCTCCAGGATCCTGACCGCTTTCCAGCAATACTATGTGCCAAGCAGCAATAAGCGCTTTGCGCAGGAGGTCATTCGGAAGAACCGTCAAAAGGTCGTCTTTTTGCAGCACGGCGTCATATACAACGACTTTCCGGTCTATTATCAGGAACGGACGCATTTCGATCTCTTCATCTGCGGCGCGAAGCCGGAATACGAGTATGTCTCCCGGCACTTTCACTACACGAACGGCGAAGTCCGGTACACGGGTCTGGCCCGCTTCGACGCTTTGCATACGTTCAGCACAAAGCCGCAGATCCTCATCATGCCCACCTTCCGCAAATGGCTGGAGGAGGCCTCGGCGGAGGAGTTCGCGCAGAGCGAATACGCGCAGCGCTGGAACCGGCTGCTGCATGACCCGGCTCTCTCCGCGCTCGCGGAGCGGTATCATGTCACCGTGATCTTCTATCCGCATCAGCTCATGCAGAAGTATATCGGCCACTTCTCTTCCCCCAGCGACAGCATCATCATAGCAGACCGCGCCCACTATGACGTGCAGCCCCTGCTCATGGAATCCTCCCTGCTGGTCACGGACTATTCCAGCGTCCACACGGATTTCGCTTACATGAAAAAGCCGCTGCTGTACTATCAGTTCGACGAAGAGAGAGTTTTCAAAAACCACTACGGACGCGGTTATTACGATTATCGGACCATGGGCTTCGGCGCGGTCGTCGAACAGGAGGACGCGCTGCTGACTCTTTTGGAGGATTACCTGAAAAACGGCTGTCAGATGAAGCCCCTGCACCTGAAGCGGCTGGAGGGCTTTTTCGAGCTGTATGATACCCATAACTGCGAGCGAATTTACAAGGAGATCATGACTCTGTAAGAGCTGTTGGAGGATGGACGCATGAAACCGGTAAAAGTACATCTTTTCAGGCGGGCGCGCCTGATCGTGGCAAACCTTCTCTATCGCTTCAGTGACAGCGCTGTCAGAGAGATGATCGACTGCGATGTCCACCGCTATCTGAAATGGAACGACAGGATGAAGCATGAGTCCCCGATCCACTGCCTCGACTTTTGCCTGCTGTCCTACGAGGAGTTCCGCAATGTCTTCTACTATCGGCTTCCGTATAATACCCATCTGATCCATCTCTGCAAGCTGTTCCTGCCGCCCTCGGACGGCATTGAGATCGGCGGCGAGATCGCGGAAGGGCTGTTCATTTCTCACCATCAGGCGGTCGTCTATCCCGAAAGAGCCGGGAAAAACCTTCGCATCGGCCCCGGTGTCGTCATCGGGAAAAACAGGGGACAGCACCCCCATATCGGCGATAACGTGTACATCTGCGCCAATGCTTCCGTGATCGGCGGGGTCCATATCGGAGATAATGTGATCGTCGGGGTCGGAAGCGTCGTCACAAGGGATCTCCCCTCAGGCGGGATCTACGTCGGCAATCCGGCCAGACTTCTCCGAACGCTTCAGGATAGTCCCGAGCTGTACGATGAGATCCTGTGACCGGCGAAGCCGGAACGAAGCTGTGTGAAAGGAAGGCGCTTAACCAATGCTCTTTACTGTCATTGTTCCCGTTTACAAGGTGGAAGCCTATCTGGAGCGCTGTGTGGACAGCATTCTGGCTCAGACCTTCACGGATTTTGAAGTGATTCTGGTGGACGACGGCTCTCCGGATCGCTGTCCCGCGATCTGCGACGCTTACGCGGAAAGGGACGCGCGTGTGCGCGTGATCCACAAGCCCAACGGCGGTCTCGTCTCCGCGCGCAACGCCGGCATCATGGCGGCCCGCGGCGACTATATCTGCTATGCCGACAGCGACGACTGGGCCAGACCCACGATGCTCGAATTCGTGCATCAGAAGCTCGTCGAGTCCCCCGTACCGCTGGACATGGTGCTCTTTGCAGCGGAGATCGTTTACCCCGACCGTGTCGACGCCTTTGACAACCGCGTCCCGGAGGGGTATTATGACCGCGCCCGGCTGGAGAAGGAGATCTTCCCCCTTCTGCTCTCCGACCGCCGCGGCGGCTTTCGCATGGGCAAGGCCGTCCAGGCGCAGACCTGGAACAAGGTCTGTCGGCGGGAGCTCCAGGTCGCGCACTATATGCGCGACGAGCGCATCCGCGTCTTCACGGACGTACCGCTGACCTATGAGTGCCTGCTGAACTGCCGGAACGTCTATATCTGCAACGAGCATCTCTATTACTACAACAAGATGAACGAGCAGTCTATCCGCGCCAAAAGCGGGGACTATCTGCTCTCGCGCAGCTTCTTCTATCTTGTCACCTATCTGCAGGATCGCCTGCGCGGCTACGGCCCCGTGATCGACCGGCAGCTCAACGACTATCCCGTGACGCTGATCATCAACACCGCGCTCGGGAGCTTGAAAACGGGATCCGGGCTCCGTCAGGCCGCGCGCCGCGTTCGCGCGGGGCTGAAGGAGACCGGGATGCTGCGCTATATTCGGCTTCGCGGTCTGCCGCCGAAGCAGATGCTGGTGATCCTGCTGTTCAAGCTGCATCTGGACAGCGCGGCCGTGCTGCTGTGCTCTGTCAGGAAACCGGAACCCCGGCTCTGATCATTCTGTTATCTGGAAAGGATCGACACTCCCATGAAAATCCATCGCACAAAAAACGCCGCGCGCAATATCTTCTTTGACGGTCTCTCCAAGATCGTCAATATGCTCATGCCCTTCCTCATGCGCTCGGTCATGCTCCACTATCTGGGCGTGGAGTATCTGGGTCTCAACGGGCTCTTCCGCTCGATCCTCTCCTTTCTGAACCTGGCGGAGCTGGGCGTGGGCAGCGCGATGGTGTTCAGCATGTACAAGCCCATCGCCGAGGACGACACGGAGACGATCTGCGCGCTGACAAAGCTCTACCGTACCTTCTACCGCATCATCGGCGCTTTCATCGCCGTGGTCGGCCTCGCGCTGACCCCCTTCCTCGACGTGCTCATCAAGGGCGAGGTCACGGCCGACGTCAATCTCTACATCCTGTACTTTATGAACCTGGGCAGCACGGTTATGACCTACTGGCTCTTCGCCTACAAGAGCTCTCTGATCATCGCTCACCAGCGCAACGACATCGGCAGCAAGATCAGCCTGGTCGTTCACTTCACGGAGTACGTCATCAAGATCATCGTCCTGATCGTCCTGCGCAACTACTATGTCTATCTGATCGTTCAGCTTCTGTCGCAGGCGGCCTTCAACCTCACGATCGCCTGGCGCGTCACGAAGATCTTCCCGAACTACAAGCCGCGCGGGCAGCTTCCGAAGGAGAAGGTGCGGGATATCACGCACCGCGTGCGCGACCTGTTCACCGCGAAATTCTCCCACGTCATCTCAAACTCGGCCGACACGCTGGTCATCTCCTCCTTTCTGGGTCTGACCGCTCTCGCCGTCTATCAGAACTATTACTTTGTCATCTCCTCCCTGCGCACGCTGCTCGAGGTCATCATCAGCGCCTGTATCGCCGGCATCGGCAACAGCCTCGTCGTCGAGAGCATGGAGAAAAACTATCGCGACCTCAGGCGCTTCACCCTGCTCTTCGGCTGGGTGATGGGCGTGACCACGCCGATGCTGCTGTGCCTGTTCCAGCCCTTCATGGTTCTCTGGATGGGCGAGGAGAACACGCTTGGCTTCAGCTATGTGGTGTGCTTCGCGATCTATTATTATTCCGTCGGCATGAACATGGTGATGAACATGTTCAAGGACGCCGCCGGCATCTGGCACAAGGATCGCTTCCGCCCGCTGACCGCCGCGCTCGTGAACCTCGCGCTGAACCTCGCCACCGTGCAGAAGCTCGGTCTCTACGGCGTGCTACTGTCCACCGTGGTGTCTATCGTGCTCGTACAGGTGCCCTGGCTGCTGCACAATCTCTTCCATGAGGTCTTCCCGCGCGAGCATCTCTGGCAGTACGCGGGCGAATTCGGCCTGCTGGGTCTCGCCGCCCTCGCCGCCTGCGCCGCCTCCTGGTATCTCTGCGGGCTGCTCACGCTCAATCCCTGGCTCGCGCTCTTCTTTAACGGCGCGGTCAGCTTCCTGACGCCGAATCTCATATTCTTCCTGATCTACGGCCGCAATCCCCTTTTGCACAGCACCGTGAGGCATGTTTTCCAGATGCTCGGGAGAAAGAATAAAAAGGCCTGACTGTATACGAAAGGAACACATAGATGAAAAAAGCCTTGATTACCGGCGTGACCGGGCAGGACGGCTCCTATCTGTCCGAGCTTCTGATCGAAAAGGGCTACGATGTTCACGGCGTCATCCGCCGCAGCAGCGTGGACTTCCGCGAGCGCATCGTGCATCTCGAGGGGCACCCGCAGTTTCATCTGCACTACGGCGACCTCAGCGACACCACCTCGCTCGTGAAGGTGATCGGCTCCGTGCGGCCGGACGAGATCTACAACCTCGCGGCGCAGAGCCATGTGCAGGTCTCCTTCGACGTGCCCGAGTATACCGCCGAGGTGGACGCGACGGGCGTACTGCGCGTGCTCGAGGCCGTGCGCGTCTGCGGTCTGGGGCAGAGCTGCCGCATCTATCAGGCCTCGACCTCCGAGCTCTACGGCCGGGTCGAGGAGGTGCCGCAGAATGAGAACACCCCCTTCCACCCCTACTCCCCCTACGCCGTGGCCAAGCTCTACGGCTATTGGATCGTCAAGGAGTACCGGGAGGCATACAATATGTTCTGCTGCTCGGGCATCCTGTTCAACCACGAGTCCGAGCGGCGCGGCGAGACCTTCGTCACGCGCAAGATCACCCTCGCCGCCGCGCGCATCGCCCAGGGCAAGCAGGACAAGCTCTATCTCGGCAATCTCTCCTCCCTGCGCGACTGGGGCTACGCGAAGGACTACGTCGAGTGCATGTGGCTGATCCTGCAAAACGAGAAGCCCGAGGACTTCGTCATCGCGACCGGCGCGCAGCACTCCGTGCGGGAGTTTGCGACGCTCGCCTTCCACTACGCCGGCATCGAGCTCGACTGGCAGGGCGAGGGCGTCGAGGAGAAGGGCGTCGAGCGGGGGACGGGGCGCGTCCTCGTCGAGGTCAGCCCGGACTTCTACCGCCCGACCGACGTGGTCAATCTCTGGGGCGACCCGAGCAAGGCCAAGCGCGAGCTCGGCTGGAATCCGACCAGGACGAGCTTCGAGCAGCTTGTAAAGCGCATGGTCGAGCACGACATGGAGAAGGTCGCGATGGAGCGCGCCGAGGAGCGCATCAAGATGAATCTCGCCGAGTACCTGGAAAAGGGACTCGTGAAATAAAGGAAGAATCATGATGGACAAAAACGCGAAAATCTACGTCGCCGGGCACCGCGGCATGGTGGGCAGCGCCATCGTGCGCGAGCTGCGGCGGCAGGGCTATGACAAGCTCGTCACGCGCACACACCGCGAGCTCGACCTTATGCGGCAGGACGCGGTGGAGAGCTTCTTCGCCGAGGAGCGGCCGGACTACGTCTTCCTCGCCGCGGCGAAGGTCGGCGGCATCGCCGCGAATGAAGCCGCGCTCGCCGATTTTATGTACGACAACATGATGCTGGAGATGAACGTCATCCACAGCGCGTGGAAAAACGGCTGCAAAAAGCTCCTCTTTCTCGGTTCCTCCTGCATCTATCCGCGCCTCGCGCCGCAGCCGATGACCGAGAGCTGCCTGCTGACCGGCGCGCTCGAAAAGACCAACGAGGCTTACGCCCTCGCGAAGATCTCCGGTCTCAAGTACTGCGAGTTCCTGAACCGCCAGTACGGCACGGACTTCATCAGCGTCATGCCGACGAACCTCTACGGCCCGAACGACAACTATCACCCGACGCACAGCCACGTCCTGCCCGCGCTGCTGCGCCGCTTCCACGAGGCGAAGCTCGCGGGCGCCGACTCCGTCGTCTGCTGGGGCGACGGCAGCCCGCTGCGCGAATTCCTGTATGTTGACGATCTCGCGAACCTCTGCGTCTTTCTGATGAACCGCTACAGCGGCAATGAGACCGTGAACGCCGGCACCGGCAAGGAGCTCACGATCAAGGAGCTCACCGAGCTCGTCGCGAAGGTGGTGGGCTACGCCGGGCGCATCGAATGGGACACGACGAAGCCCAACGGCACGCCGCGCAAGCTCCTCGACGTGAGCAAGGCCGCAGCCCTCGGCTGGACCTATAAGACCGAGCTCGAGGACGGCATCCGCCTCGCCTACGAGGACTTCCTGCACAATCCCATGCGGGCCGAACGCTGAGGGGGGCGGCAGATGGAAGCCGTCCTTGCGCGTCTGCGCGGCTTACTGCGAAGGCCGGAGGACGCGCCGCCCGGACCGGAGCGGCGCTGGAGGCCGAAAGCCTTCCTTCGCGGATTCTTTTTTGACGATTACCGGGTCGTCGCGCTCTTTTTTGCGGTTTTTCTCGCCGTGCTGGCCGCCTTCAGCCTCTGCGTCTTTTACCACATGCGCAACAGCGACCAGGCGCTGCTCTACTACACGAGCAAAAAAGCCTCTATGCTGCGGGACATTTTCAGCACGCCGCAATATCTGCTCTATCTGCTCGCGATCCCGCCGCTCGGCGCTCTCATCTATTATGTGCTCACCAACAAGCTCGAGTTCAGCCTGGGCGAGCTGCTGTGCGCGGGCTTCTTTGCCTTCAACATGGTCGTCTCCCTCTCGATGGAGCACAGCGAGCTTAGCTGCATCGGCCTGCCGCTGATGCGCGGCAACGCTCAAATCGTGATGAACATTCTCGCCTGCGGCGGCTTCTTCGTCCTCACTTTTACGGGAGTGCATCTGCTGTATACGCTGCTGGATCGAAAATGCGAACGCCTCTCGCAAGACACAGCCGTCATGGGCCGGGAACGGCGGTACTTCCTGCTCGCGTTCTTCACCCTTGCCCTCTGCTGGGCGCCGGTGATCTATGCCTGTCTGCCGGGCGGCATCCACACCGACACCATCACGGCGCTGGCCGGCTATTTCGGCTATACCAAGATGGACGTCTCCTTCCCGATCCTGACGACGATCCTGTACGGCGAGGCGATGAAGCTCGGCAAGCTGCTGAGCGGGGACGCGCTCGGCGCTTTCTTCTGCGTGCTGGCGCAGGATCTCTTCAACGCGCTCGTGATGGCCAAGGTCGCCGTCGAGGTGCGGCGCTATACGAAGTCCTTCTGGTGGTATCTGGCTGTGCTGCTGTTCTATGCCCTCTGCCCGGTCTGGCAGAAGGCATCGGTCCTCATCCTCAAGGACGTGTTCCACACCGGCTGCTTCCTGCTCTTCTGTATGCAGTTTTTCGGCTGTCTGGTCGAAAAGCGCAGCGGCTGGAAGGACGTGATCTGGATGGGGATCTGCATGATCCTCGTCTCCTTCACCCGCCGGGCGACCTACTGGCTGTCGGTGATCTGCGTCGTGGTGCTGATCGTCTCCCGCTGGAAGGACTACCGCGTCAGGTACACGCTCTGTCTCGTGCTGGTAATGGCGCTGTTCAGCTTCTGCAACAAGGTGCTCTATCCCGCGCTCGATTTCAAGCCCGAGCGCGAGGTGGAGAACTACAGCCTCCCCTTTCAGCAGATGGCGATGTACGTCAAGACGCACGAGAAGGAGATCACCAAGGAGGAGAAGGCGATCATCAACGACACGCTGGACTTCGACCGTCTGCTGACTGACTATACGCCGATGATCTCCGACCCCGTCAAGCACACCTTCCACGCCAAGGGCGAGGATCACTCCGAATTCTTCAAGCTGTTCTTCTATTATATGCGCAAGCACCCCCTGACCTTTGTCAAGTCCTTCTTCATGGGCAGCTTCGAGCATTCCAACCCCTGGTACGACGGAGAAAAAAGCAACAATATCTATATCGCCACGAACGAAAAGTTTTTCAGCGCCGCCTTCCGGGATAAAAAGGCGAGCTGGAATATGAATCTGTGGCTCAAAAAGAGCATGGAGATCCCGGTCTTGCGCGTTATGAACGGCAACGGGCTCTATTCCTGGATCCTGCTCGCCATGGTCGGCTGCGCCTCGTACAAGCGCAGTCTCTGGGGCTTCCTGGGCGCCTTTCCCACGCTGGTGCTGTGGATCGGCCTGTTCATGTCCCATGTGAACGGCCTGATACGCTACGGCTATCCGCTGATCGCCTCAGCGCCGCTGGTCTGCGCCTTCGCGGTCTACGGCGTCGCGCAGACCGTCATGCGGCAGCGCGCCGCGCCCGCCCCCGCCGCGCCCGAGCCGCGGGAGGAGACGCATGAGCTGCGCTGGCTGTCCACCTTCCGCGATCCGGGCGGCGAGTCCGGCGAATCCGACGAGGACGAGCTGTGACCGCCCCCTATCCTATCTATCACAGGAGTTTGCCATGAAACCATACGATTATCTCATTGTCGGCGCGGGGCTCTTCGGCGCGGTCTTCGCGCGCGAGGCCGCGGACGCCGGGAAGCGCGTGCTTGTGCTCGACAAGCGCCCGCACGTCGGCGGCAACGTCTGGACCGAGTGCGTAGAGGGCGTCCAGGTACACCGCTACGGCGCGCACATCTTCCACACGAACGACAGGCGGGTCTGGGATTATGTAAACCGCTTTGCCGAGTTCAACCGCTATACCAACTCCCCCGTCGCGAACTATCACGGCGAGCTGTATTCCCTGCCCTTCAACATGTACACCTTCAACCGCATGTGGGGCGTCACGACCCCGCTGGAGGCCGCAGAGCGCATCGAGCGGCAGCGGCGCGAGGCCGGGATCACGGAGCCGCAGAACCTCGCCGAGCAGGCGATCAGCCTCGTCGGGCGGGATATCTATGAAAAGCTCGTGAGGGGCTACACCGAGAAGCAGTGGGGCCGCCCCTGCACGGAGCTGCCCGCCTTCATCATCCGCCGCCTGCCCGTGCGCTTCACCTTTGACAACAACTACTTCAACGCCCGCTACCAGGGCATCCCCATCGGCGGCTACACCCGGCTGGTCGAGCGGATGCTCGAGGGGATCGAGGTGCGGCTGGATACGGACTATCTCGCCGACCGCGCGGGCTTTGACGCGCTCGCGGAAAAGACCGTCTACACCGGGCCGATCGACGCCTTCTTCGGCCACCGTCTCGGCAATCTCGAGTACCGCTCCATCCGCTTTGAGACGGAGGTGCTCGACATGCCGAACTTCCAGGGCAACGCCGTGGTCAACTACACCGACCGCGAGACGCCCTACACCCGCGTGATCGAGCACAAGTGGTTCGAGTTCGGGAAGGATGCGGACGGAAACGACTTGCCCAAGACCGTCGTGAGCCGGGAGTATTCGAGCGAGTGGAAGAGCGGCGACGAGCCCTATTACCCGGTCAACGACGCGAAGAACGCCTCGCTCCTGCGGGAGTATCAGGCGCTCGCGGCGGAGGAGCCGCGCGTGCTCTTCGGCGGCCGTCTCGGGGAGTACAAATACTACGACATGGATCAGGTCATCGCCTCCGCGCTCGCGCGGGCGGAGGCGGAGCTCTAAGCCCATGTCCGCTATCCGTGATTTCCTCCGGCGGGAGCCGGTGCTCTGGATCGCCGCGCTTTTCGCGGCGATCAGCTCTGTTTTCGTTCCGCCGGACGCGCAGTATCTCGCGTACTTCGATCTGCGCACGCTCGCGCTGCTCTACTGCCTGATGGTGGTCGTCGCGGGGCTGCGTCAGGCCGGGCTCTTCACCGCGCTCGCGCACACGCTCTGCGAGAGAGCCGGGAGTCTGCGGCTCATGGGGCTGCTGCTCGTGCTGCTGTGCTTCTTCTCGGCCATGCTCATCACGAACGACGTGGCGCTGCTGACCTTCGTGCCCTTCGCGGTCGTCGTGCTCGGCATGGCGCAGCAGCGGCAGGCGCTGATCCACATCGTCGTGCTCCAGACCGTCGCCGCGAACCTCGGCAGCATGCTCACGCCCGTCGGGAACCCGCAGAACCTCTATCTCTACTCGCGCTACGGCCTGCGCTTCGGGGAGTTTCTGCGCGTGACGCTGCCCGTGTGGCTGTTTTCGCTGCTGCTCGTCTCTCTCGCCTGTCTGCTGCTGCCCGGCGGGAAGCTGACGCTCTTTCTCGGCGAGGCGCCGGAAGTTCACAAAAAGGAGCTCTGGCTGTATCTCGCGCTCTTCGCGCTCTGCCTGCTCGTCGTGCTGCGCCTGCTCTCCTGGCCGGTGATGCTGCTCGCCCTCCTCGCCGTGCTGCTCGTTCTCGACCGGCGGACGCTGCTGCGCGCGGACTTTCTGCTGCTGCTGACCTTCTGCGCCTTCTTCGTCTTCGCGGGCAATCTCGCGCGCGTGGAGGCGGTCGACCGGCTGCTGCGCTCGCTGCTCGCGGGGCGGGAATACCTCGTCTCGCTGCTGGCCAGTCAAATCATCTCGAACGTGCCCGCCGCGC
>LXOW01067291.1_pt1 | contig 10696 bp, 4 predicted proteins | sample 1368591 | NCBI WGS metagenome assembly LXOW01 (sample SAMN04884650, study PRJNA319009) | bovine gut metagenome | isolation source: Cow rumen | host: Bos taurus | place: Italy: Legnaro (PD) | collected 2014-07-09
GAATCAGTGCAAGAAGTGACGCTTGATGCACTGTATGAGTTTAGCTTTGGCCAGGGCGAACCGACCAGTGAACAGCTTGCGGATTACGGCGGCTGGCTCTGCGATTATGTTATTTCCTTCGATCATGCCGTTACTGAAAACACGATTGGGCTCTATGGACAGGGATTTTCAGTTGGTTCTGTTTCTTTTCCTAATGTGATGCTTGCTCCGGGCTTTGCGGCTAATACACCGGTATATTTGGTAAGCACACTGCTGAATCAGAACAGTTACACGAATAGCGGTGTGACGCTCAATGAGTTGTATGTAAACATCGGAATGTCCTACGTCTGCGGCGTGAAGGCACTTTCTGCAGTCAGCGAAGACACAAAGGTTACCGTCAGTATTGTCATGGTGAATCCCGCAAACCTGACCGAGATTCACACGCTGGCGACCCAGGAATATACGTTCCATGCTCCCGCCCCCACCCCTGTGCCGGTTATTCCCGAAGCTGGTCAGGAAGGTAATACGGAAACGGAACTGCAAGCCACCATTCCGGATGGAGTGTTTACTGCGGAGGCTACGGAGCCCGTGGTAGTCTCCGGCCAGGTCGGTACGGTTACATTCAACGCTGCGGCTGCGCAGGCACTTTCCGCCCAGAACGCAAACCTGACCCTGACGGTTCAGCGGACAGCTTCCACTTCAAAAAGCGCGACGTTTTCGATTGAACTCAGCAACGGTACGAGCAATATCTTTACGGCAGAGACCGCTGGCGCTACTGCTACCGTTTCTGTGCCAGTTGCAATTGCCAATGGAACCAGGGTTGATATCTTCAACGAAAATGTCAAGGTTGCGACTGCTGTCGTCACGAATGGTACAGTTACATTCACGGTTCCCCATTTTTCCGTGTATGTGATCGATACTTCCACGGATACTTGGAGCGGCTCCGGTACTCAGGCTGATCCATTCCAGATCGCCAGTGTGGCAGACCTTGCACTTCTGGCGTCTAATGTCAACAAAGGAAATACATATGCAGGTGCCTTCTTTAAGGTAATGAACGATATCACCTTGACTGGTGCCTGGACGCCAATCGGCTTGCGCGGCTACCGTGAGGTCAGTGCAGCAGGCAACCCCCAATCCTTTTTTGCAGGCACTTTTGATGGCAACCACAAGACCATCAGTGGACTGACGAACAGCGGATATGAACCTGCATACACAAACTCTGGCAAGTATTCCTACGGACTGTTTGGCAGCACGTCAGGCGCGACGATTACCGATTTGAACCTGACGAATGTGAACATCAGCGCTCCTAATGTTGGCGACTCTGTCGGCGCAATCGTGGGCTTCTCTGGCGGCGATTTGACGCTTACGGACTGCTCTGTATCCGGTACCATTTCCGGCTGTGACGCGGTAGGCGGATTGGTTGGCCGTGCATACAAGGACATCAAGGGCTCCCTGACCACTGTAAACATTTCCAACAACACCAACAATGCGGCGGTCAGCGTCACAACAGCGGATAAAGGCAAGGCAGCCGGTGTGGTAGGCTTTGTTACTTACTTTGATTCCTGCACCATCAGCGGAAATACCAACAACGGTAATGTGACAATGAATACCGATGGTTCCAAGGACTCCTACGAGTCGGGCATTGCGCTGTTCGGCGGTGACATCACCGGCAACAGCACTGGCGTGTACACAAGCGGCTACAATCTGACGATTACCAACAACACCAATAACGGTACGATTACCGGCCCAGTCAGCTTCGACGGCAACTCCGGCTCACCTCGTATGTGCGGCGCAGGCATTTCCCAGGTTGCGGGCTGTGCTGCAAGCACAGTATATGGAACTGTGACAGTATCCGGAAACTCCGCGGGAACCGGAACGATTGCTTCCTCCATTAACGGCGGATGGCTTTTCGCTGATATGCCAGTCGTAAACCTCAACCAGCCCTCCGGCCAGAAGCTTAATGGACTGTGGTATCTCTGGCTTGAAGCGAATGGAGCGTATAGCAATACGACAATTAACGGACGGCCGAGTGTATCCTTCCGGGCTCTCCCGTCTGATTACCAGGGCTCCAGCGCGGATTACAACTTCCGGTATCAATTGGCGATCGTAACCACAGGCACTGTGACATTGCAAGGCGATATCACGATTGCCAACAAGATTAACATCGACAATAACATTACGGTTGATTTGGGCGGCCATACGGTTACCGCGACCGGTTGGTATGCATTTGATTTGTTGCAGGGCGGTACGCTGAAAAACGGCACGGTCGATATGTCGAACCAGAGCTGGGGCATTCAGGTCCATGATACTGCTACAATTCAAGCAATTAACATTATCAATGTCCAAACAAATGAGAATGGCCAGATTGCGGTGTATGCGCATGCCCCGACTTCGGGCAGCTATAATGTGACAATTGACAACAGCAGCACAAACACGATTGAGGGCAGACTGTACCGCAGTGGCAGCGGTGTAAACTATGTTGTCAACGGCGGACTGTATAACACAGATGTGAGCGCGATTGCCGGCGTTAGCCTGGCAAGTGGCAGAAGCGTATTACCCAGCGGAAATGCAACGTATCCATACCTGGTTGGTACACCTGCGACTGCCGTTACTTCCGGCGGTACTACGACCAATTATCCCACGCTGGAAGCTGCGTTTACGGCGGCGATTAACGGGGACACCATCACGCTTCTGGAAGATGTGACGTTGACAAACCGTTTGTTCGTAAATGCAGGTGCGACTCCCGCATATGCTGGCAGCAACAACCGCTATGCGACGACCACGGATAACAGAAGTATCACGCTGGACCTGAATGGTCATAATATCACCAGTACCAGCAATATTGCGCTGGCAGGCGGCTCGCTGGACATCACTGGCAGCGGCAAGATCAGCACGTCGGCATCCGGCCTTGCCCCTGTGGAGATTCGCGGCACCGGTGATCTGACGTCCAAGCGTACACTGACGATTGGTGCAGGCGTCACCCTTGAAGGTTCCTGCTATGCTCTGAATGTCTTTGGCAGCAACGACTCGCAGTTGAATAAGATTGACGTGACTGTGAACGGTACCTTGAATGGTATGATGTTCGTCATGGGCAATCTGAAGAACACGGCAAATGATATCAACATTGTTGTCAACGGCACAGTTGATGCGTCCAAAGCCACCGGTGAGGAAGCTGTTCACGTAGGCATTGCGCTGAACGGCAACGCGAATGTGACGGTGAATAACGGCGCGGTAGTCACTGGCGAATCTGGTATCGAGGTTCGAGCTGGCAACCTGACTTTGAACGGCGGCACGATCACAGCTATGGCAGAGGAATACAGCTACGCAGCTAACGGCAGCGGCTGTACCACTAAGGGCGCGGCGATTGCGATAGCGCAGCACAATACCAAACTCGCAATCAGCACCTTGTTGAACGGCGGTACGCTCAGCGGCGTAAAGATGATCGGCATCACAGACGTGAACGGTGATATGTCCGATGTTTCCGTGACCGCTACCGAGTCCTTCACTGCAAGCTCTACAATTCCGGAAGGCTATCGGTGGGTCAGCGCTGGCGAAGGCAAATATACGCTTGAAGCGATTCCTTTTGTGGCTCAGATCGGCAATGTGAAGTATGAGACCTTGGAAGCTGCGGTTGCGGCGGCGGACGGCAAGACAATCGTTCTGCTGAGAGACGTCGATTTGACTTCCGACCCGGTCACCACCGGCGGTTACGCAACGGTTTCTCCCGCAGGAAAGACCATTACCCTGGACCTGAACGGCAAGGCAGTTACCGGCGGCGCATTGGACGTCTATGGCAACCTGACCATCACGGACAACTCCGAGGGCGCGACCGGTTCCGTTACCGGCATTAAGCACGGAGCCTGGGTGAATGAAGGCGGAAGCCTGACCCTGGCAGCCGGCACGATCAACGCCGGGTCAGGCAGCGGTGTTGTCGTTGATAACTCGACATTCACCATGACAGGCGGCACGATTAATGCGGCTGCGGGCAACGGTGTTGTTGCAAATAATGGGGCAACATTCTCTATGACAGGCGGCACAGTCAATGCCGATTCAAGCAGCAGCGTGGTTGTGATCGCGTCAACGTTCACCATGGGCGGCGGCGCCGTGAATGCAACGGCGGACAGCGTGAATGCCGTTTCCGTTCTGGCCGGAAGTGCGGTTACGATCAACAACGGCACAGTGAGCGCACCCAATGGTTACGGTGTTGTCATCACCGGCAACGGGACAGCAGACAGTGCCGCGCTGACTGTCAACGGCGGCGTTATTACCGCAAGAGATTTCGGTATTTCCGGCAACGGCAACGCAGAAAACGGCGGAACGAATATTACGATAACCGGCGGCACGATCACTTCTACCGGCGTTGACGGCGCGGGTATTTATCAGCCCCAGGACGGTACGCTGACCATCAGCGGCGGCACGATCAGCGGCGCGGCCGGTATCTACCAGAAGTGCGGCACGCTGACCATCAGCGGAAACCCGTCTATTACCGGCAACGGCGCGGCAGCGGCCTACGACTACAACGGCAACGGCTGCAACCCCACCGGCGACGCGATTGTGGTTGATAACTGCGGCTATCCCGGCGGCACACCTGCCGCGACGATTGGCGGAACTCCGACAATCATCAGCGACAACGGCGTAGCGATCGGTGCGTACTTTGGAGTAAATGAGACAGAGGTTGCAGCGGTTACCGCAACGAGCAACACGCTGACGCTTCCTTCCGGTGAGATGTGGGTTCCTGGCGAAACCCCCGGCACATACGTGATTGTCAAGGCTGCGGCAGAGGTCAACGGTACGCCGTATGAGACTCTGGCGGCAGCGGTTGCAGCGGCAGAAGCAGGAGATACTGTAAATCTGCTGGCAGATATCGCTCTGACGGCAACCGTGAACATTGAAAAGAACCTGACGATCAACCTGAACGGATATAACATTGCTTCGACCGACGCCCGCGCACTGTGGATCAAGAGCGGTGAAGTAGAGATTACGGGTACCGGAACGATCAGCACAAGCAAGACAGATGGCAGTAGCTTTAGCGAGGATTCCTCCGTGATCCGCGTTGGCAACAGTGGCGAAGCAAAGGCGGAGCTGACCATCGGCGCAAGCGTGACGGTATCCACGGACTATTGCTATGGTTTGACAGTGTTCGGCACAAACACCAATGGCGTGGAGCTGGTAGTGAACGGCACGGTTGCTGTTACAGGTCAGAATGGCGCTATTTCCGGCAATGGCAACACCGGCAACAAGGGCGCTGTGACTATCAATACGGGAGCGGTGGTATCCTCGACTGTTGATGCGGCGATTTACCATCCGCAGAACGACACGCTGACGATCAACGGCGGCACCATCACCGGCCCGACGGCAGTTTACGTCAAGAGCGGTACGGTGAACATCAACGGCGGTACGCTGAACGCGACTGGCGCGGCAGCGGCCTACAGCTACAACGGCAACGGCTGCAACGCTACCGGCGATGCCCTTGTGGTAGATAACTGCGGCTATCCCGGCGGAGCACCCACTGCGATGATTTCCGGCAGTCCGACCTTCAACAGCGAGGATGGTAAGGCGATCGGCTCCTACTACGATGGAACGAACCAAACCACGTTGGCGCCTGTGGTTGCGGCCAATGATGAGGAAACGATTATTGACGGCCTGATGTGGGTTGACAATGACGATCCCGAGACGAAGACTGCGTATCCGAAGAAGCTTGTGGAAGCGATTACAGTCACCTTTGTTAACGAAAACGTCACGCTTGGCAACACATTGTATCTTGCGCCTGGCGGAGTAGTGTGCTATAATGGCGATGAGCCGGCGAAGGATGCGGCCGAAGGTAACGTCTACGTGTTCGTCGGTTGGACTTCTTCCTTGAACGGTCAGGTTTATGCTTCCAACAGCCTGCCTAATGCTACGGCGAACGTGACCTACACGGCAACCTATATCACCGTGTCGGGCGTGGCCCTTGGCGAGAGCAGCAGTGTTGCGGCTACGTCGACCGAACAGTTGAAGGCGGACCGTCTGAAAGCAATGGCGAAAGACCTGGTTGCGGATGCGAAACTGAGCAATTATTCTGACGTTGTTGTTAAGTTCGTGGTCCTTCGTGATGATGGAACGGAAAAGGAATGGCTTAATAGTACCGGGGTTCTTAAGCTGGTCTACAATGTTACACCGAGTATGGTGCTGTACGTTGGTAATACTGAAACAAACAGTGCCGTCGATGTCGACAATGATGATCTTGCGGATTCTGCAAGCTTCCAGATCAAGCTCCCCGTTCCGAACGGCATGCAGAGTGTTGCGGTTGCAGATGGAAATGACAAGAAGTACGTAACGGTTACCCACATCAGCAGTAATGCCGAAATCTATGTCAACGAGGGCAGCCGCTGCGAGATTATGGGCGAGGCCAATGGATATTACGTCATGGTTACGGCAGGGCATTTCAGCGAGTTCGAGTTGCAGCCTGTGACTGAGGAAACACCGACCCTTGCGGTTCTGCAAAACATCTCGCTGGCAAACATGATCGGTATGAACCTCTATATTCCGCAGAAGGATTCCAATAACAACTCGACTGCAGAATATACCATCACCTATACTGTTGGTAGTACCGGTTACTGCAAGACGCTTTCAGAGCTGGATTCCAGGACCTTGAGCAACGGTGTTACCTACTACTATATCAAGTTGGCGGATTTCGCTGCAAAGGAAATGACGGAAGAGGTTCATGTTGAGATCACTACTGGAAAAACCAATACCTTGATTCATGAAGCGGATTATTCCATTAAAGCCTACTGCGAGAATGTGATCAGAAACAGTACCAACGCAAAGCTTGTCAACCTTTGCAAGGCTACGTTGAATTATGGTACAGAAGCACAGCAGTATTTCAAGTACAACATGAACAATCTTGCAAACGACATCGGCGTTGAAACTTTTCTTGATTACTATAATACTATTCCTGAATTTGGGTGCACCAACGGAGAACTGTTCAATGGGTCTCAGGTCATGAATTCTCTGTCCCTTACGTCGCAGGTTTCCCTAAACTACTACTTCCTTGGCGAATATGCAACCCTGGATGACAGTCAGTTCGTGATTGATGTGAAAGACACCGGTGCAACCTATAGTATTACGAAGGTAACTCTGTCCAATTCTGCAGAAGCGTGGAAGGTGCAGGTCAGTGGATTCGCAGCCAAGGACCTTGGAAAACAGATTTCCATTACCGTCAACGATGGATACGGCAATTCGGGTACTTGGTCTGCTTCGCCCATGACCTTCGTCTACAGGAATCAGAGTTCTGGGACGATGTATGGTATTCTGCATGGGCTGTATCAGTACTATTTGGCTTCAGTTGCCTACTTTAGTTGATTAATCGCAATTACTCACAGGCAGGGCATTGCCCTGCCTGTGAGAGACAATTAAAAGAAAAAAGGGGATATGCGTAAATGAAAGAACTCTATGAAACGCCGGAAGTATGCATCGTGCAGTTTGAGTCTTCGGATATCATTACAGCTTCAACCTGTACTGGAATATGGGACCCTTCTGAAGGAAACGGTACAGAAATGGGATCCTTCTGAAGGAAACGGTACAGAAATTGTTGGGTAAGCATATTTTTAAATCATTTTGGGTACGGCAGGCGGCTCATGTTGCCTGCCATGCCTTTATGTACGCTAATGAAAATGATTCTTTCTCCGGACAAGGCGACCTTGGCGCTTTGCGGCGTGCAAAAACGAAAGCAAGTACCGTATCGCTGGACCGGACACATGATTACCGTTCCCTGCGCGGACGGATTGCTGATTTATCAGACGCTGATGGGAGCATTGTGTCTTCTCTCTCAAGAGGAGCAGGATAGCCTCTGCTTTGACGAACAGGGGTTTCTTTTGTGCACTTTGGATACCCCGTTGGCAGAGCAGTTGATTTATTCCTGGTTCCTTGTTCCTGCAGAATTCGACGAATGCAAAATGGCGGACGATACTCGGCGGCTTGCGTCGTTGGTTCGCGGCACGCCAAAGAATAAAACGAGTTTTACTGTTCTTACCACCACAGACTGCAACGCTCGGTGCTATTACTGTTATGAAATGGGAATACGACGCTTTCCCATGACTGAGACGGTGGCCCGGGACGTTGGGAATTATATCGTCCGGGTCTCCGGCGGGGAGCGTGTGTCCCTTAGTTGGTTCGGTGGGGAACCGCTGCTCAACTCGTCCGCCATCGATACGATTTGCGGGATCCTGCGTGAAAACAATATCTCCTACAAGTCTATTCTTACCAGCAACGGCTATTATCTGAATCAGACTATCGCCGAGAAGGCAGCGAAGGAATGGCTTGTGACACAGGTTCAAATTACCCTGGATGGGACGGCAGAGAGATACAACCGCGTCAAGTCCTATCTCCATCCATGCGAAAACCCTTTTGCACGCGTGCTGGACAATATTGACTTCGCGCTGTGCGCGGGAATAGAGGTCGTCATTCGCCTGAATATGGATCGGTCCAACGCGAAGAATCTGTCTGATCTTGTGGACGTTCTGGCGGAGAGATTTGCCGGGCGGGAAAACCTTTACGCCCATGTGATTCTGCTGGTGGGTATTTCCGGTCCTGTTCACGCGTTCGCTTCCGAAGGCGAGGCAGATGCGTGCAGGAAACGCCTTGTGGAGAAGCTGGACCGCTTGGGATGGGTCAAAAAAGGAACGGTGTCCAGCGGCATTCGCGTCAATCAGTGTATCGCTGACAATGATGCTTGCGAAGTCATTCTGCCGGATGGCCACATTCAAATGTGTGAACATTACGACGAGTCGGAAATCGTCGGCAGCATCTACGATGCGCGCAGAGACCGGGCAATCATCCAAAAGTGGAAGGAAACTGTACGCTTTCCGAACTGTCGGAGCTGCCCGCTTTATCCGCAATGCGTCAGTCTGAGACACTGCGCGTGGTGGAAAAACGGTTGTTCAGATATCATGAGGAAAAACCAGTTGGAACGAATCAAGACACGTGTATTCACCGCCTATCAGAAGACAGGAGGGATTGAACTGTGAAGCTGAAAGGGACCTATATACTCTCGGAAGTCTGCGACGAAATTGTCGCGGTTCCTGTTGGTGACGCCGCCGCAGAGTTCTCGGGTGTGATTCGATTGAATAAGACAGGTGCGGAGATTTTCCGCTGTCTGCAAGCGAAAATGAAGGAGGCCCAGATCGTGGAGGCGCTCCTGGAGAAATTTGACGGAATCGACAGAAAACGCGCGTCGGAAGACGTTCAGAACGTGTTGAAGCAGCTTGAAGAAGCCGGAATCGTGGGGAATGACCAATGAAGCGAAGGAGCATTATCTCAGTTATTGCGGTCATGTCGGCGTTGCTCACGGTTCTGTTTGGATGCGGAAAAAAGCCAGAGGTCGCAGAAAGCTCTTTTGGCGGAAAAACGTCGTCTGTTGAGACCTCCGTCGAAACAAGGGGCACGTCTGGCACGGCCACGTTTTCGACTGAAGCTGGAATTCCAACCGACGCGACGGTGCCATCAACGGACCCGGAGTCAGAACTGTCTTTGGATAAGCCTGTTGTACGCGAAATTGATGTGGAGTTGACGCCTGTTGAGGTGGATGACTCCGGCTGTCAGCATTCCGCAGTTTCTCTTCGTGTGATTCGTGAGCCGAACTGTTCGGAAGCGGGGGAGTCGGGCTATTATTGCCAGGACTGTGGGAAGCTGATTGCCTCCATTGAGATTCCTGTTGCCGGACATACATATCTGCATAAGTATAATGATACCCTTCACTGGAAAACTTGCTCAAAGTGTGGAAACAGCAAAGATTTTGAGAGCCATAAGCTGGAGAATGGTTTATGTTCCGTTTGCGGCTATGGGTGCAGCCATCAATTTCAGGGCGAATTGACACCGCCCACATGTACGACGAATGGTTTCACCACATACACATGCATGAAATGCGGATGTTCGTATGTGAACGGTGTCGTTAGCGCGCTGGGACATGTTTATGCTTTCAAGTCCGACGAGGACGCCCATTGGCGGGAATGCGCGGACTGCGGTCAAATAACGGCCATTGAAAAACACGTTATGAAAGATGGCCTGTGTACAGTTTGCGGCCTTGGGTGCAGTCACACTTATATGGATTCCATTTCGCAGCCTACATGTTTGGAACGTGGTTTTATCACCCATACCTGCGAAAAATGCGGCAGTTCTTATGTGGATAGTATCGTTGATCCCACAGGACATAACTATACCTCAGAGACGATCAGGGCGGCCACCTGTGAGGAACAGGGCGAGATCCGATACTCCTGCTCAAAGTGTGGTGACAGTTATACTGTAGCGATTTCCGCGGAAGGACACCAAATTGTCATTGACCCGGCTGTACAGGCAACTTGTCAACACACAGGGCTGACCGATGGCGCACACTGTGCAGCATGCGGCGCAGTGTTGACCGCGCAAACGGTTCTTCCCGTTGTGGAACATAATTATGTGAACGGGGGCTGCATTTGGTGCGGCTCCATTGATCCGACCTTTGAATTGGAGCCGGGAGAATCCGGAGAATATGATCTTCCTCTAATTCCAGGGTAATAGGGATTGAGATTTCACGATTTGCGAGATCATGACGAGGCAACAACTTTTACAGGTTAGTAGTAAGGCAGCAGCCAGAAGAACTGGCGGCTGCCTTATCTGACCTAACCGGCCGGTGCTTTTTCATACTAAACTGCAATAAAATACTTTAAATTTCTGGCAAGCTGTGATATAATGATTTCGGGTG
>LXOW01032845.1_pt1 | contig 10692 bp, 7 predicted proteins | sample 1368591 | NCBI WGS metagenome assembly LXOW01 (sample SAMN04884650, study PRJNA319009) | bovine gut metagenome | isolation source: Cow rumen | host: Bos taurus | place: Italy: Legnaro (PD) | collected 2014-07-09
TAGGTGCCAAACCAAATCTCGTCGATATCGGTATAAAGATATTCAGGGGTGCCTTCGGTGAAGCTGAATATCACTGTGGGGTTGGAGCCGCTGCCGTTCCAGGTCTCCAAGTAATACTCCATTTCCAACAGGCCTTGCAGCAAGGAGGTATAGTCGGTCACGTCCACATCATCCTGGCATTCCACGCCGAAGGGGGTGATGTAGCGGAACAACTCAACCCACTCGCCGCGATAGTTGCGCACTTTGACGCCGCCCACACGGTCGTAGGTGTCGCAGTCGTTATCCACGCAGTTGTAGTCAAAATGCGCCATGATATTGTTGAACGTACCCACATGTGTTGGGAGTACATATTCGCCCTTGGCGCTGTGGTGGGTCGGGTCGCAGACGAGGTCGCCGTTTATGGTCACCACATCCAAATGGTTTTCAACCTGTTTGGTCACTTCAAAGCGGTTGCTGAAAGTCGTCGTCTTGTCGCCGCTCTGTGTCACGCTGACGGTCATATCGAAATCGCCGTACCCCGAGGGAGTCCAAAAACCGTAATAATAGCCGTTGTCGGGGTTGCTTGGATAGTCGGTATGCAACTCAATTTCTTCCCCATCGACTGTTGCCGTGATGTCGGTGAACTTAATCACTTCGGGATGCTCGATATAGGCCGAAACGACAATCATCACAGGGTGTATCTCATCCAAATAGACCTTGGTGCCTTCATAAGGGCGGCGAATCTTCACCTCAGGTTCGTAGGCATACGGGTCGACGACCTCGAAGCTCTTCACCACATCGGGGGCGGGCAGCCAGTTGGCGTTGCCCGCTTGGGTGGCCTTGAATTTCACGGTGCCGGTTTCACCTGTTAAGGTCAAAACGTTGCCATTAATCGTTGCGGGACCTTCTAATATTTCGAAGGAGACAGGCAGTCCTGACGAGGAGGTGGCCTCAAGGGTAATCGGGTCGTTGAAGGTCAGTTGGTTCGGGATGTCGTCCATTTCGATAAGCTGGGCGTTGCCGTCGGGCTGTTGGCGCACCAACAGGTTATCGAAGCCGCCCGTGCCGCCTTGCGAGTGGAAGAAGACACCGTCCCACACTTGATAGTCCAATTTGTCGCCGCTGCCAGGGGTGAGGTTCATGCAGACATTGGTGCAGCCTGCCATCTGAATCCATTCACCCTCGCAGCCGGGCTTCACGAATACCGTAACGGCACCAGCGCCGTCGTAGGCGGTGAAATCGAACGACATCTTGTAGCGCGTCCAGCCGCCTTGTTCATAATCAAAGGGGATGTTTGAGCCGTCGGGCAGGTGCACTCGGGCGTGACCGCTGTCGCCCTGACTCTTGATATAGAGGTAGACGCCCCCGTCGGGGTCAGTCATTCCAGGCAGGATGTGTCCGTCGCCGTCGGCATCGAGGCCCACGCCGAAGAAGGAGCCCCACCAAGTGCGGTTCATGTCGATTTCAAGGTCCATGATGCCGCCGTTCTGGAAGCTGAAGTTGAAGTTGCTGGAAGCCTTGCGGGTGGCCGTGCGGCCTACGCCTGAGCCACCATAGGGATACCAGATGGCCATTGTCTCATCAGGAGCCATATCGGAGCCGCAGACGTAGCTCACGTCGAAATCTTGTGATGAGGCGGCGGTCTGGTAGTGTGTCATCCAGCCGTCCTGTCCGTTGAGATTTTGCGAGCCTTCGGTGAGGCTGTTGAAGTCGTAGAGGTATTCTACCTGCGCGTTGAGCGTTAAAGTCAGGAGGAACAATGTGGCAAGTAAAGCTATTCTTTTCATGATATTGTAGGTGTATTTGCCGACAAAAATAAGAATTTCAATAATATCAAGGGCTGTTTTCTAAAAAAACGCTATTTTTGCAGTTTCTAATGAATAGCACTATTACGATGAAAAAGATTCATGTTATCCTCTCTTTAACCCTCTTGGCTGGCGTTTTGGCTTCGTGCAGCACTAAGGTTGATCTCTATGCCGACTATAAGGACATTCCTGTTGTGTACGGTCTGTTGGATGCTACCCAAGACACCAATTTTATCAAGATTGTCCGTGCTTTTTCGGGAAGCGACGATGCCTCGGTCGATGCCACACAAGTGGCTCTCATTGCCGACTCGTGCAACTATCCGGGCAAACTTGACGCCAAGATATATCGCTACAAACACNNCATCGTCCTCGACACGATGACCATTCACGACAAGGATTCGGGGGCTTTCTATTATCCCCATCAAAAAGTGTACTATGCCACCTCAGGCATTTTGGACAACACCGAAACCCAGCACTACATCTACCGTCTTGAAATTATCAAGGGCAACGACACCATTACTTCGGAAACGGGTGTCGTGGGCGGCGAATCCTTCAAAATCACCAACTCTCAGGTGAGTTTCGTCTCTGAAGAAACCGACAAGACCGGCAAGATTACCTTTTTCCCTGCCGAAAATGCCGCTGTATACAATTTGGAGTTCTGGTTCCGTTACAAGGAAACCCTGCAAGGGGTGAGTACCTATAAGACCGTGCACTATTCGTTTGGTATGAAGAATGTTGATAATCTTGGTGAGGAGAACGGCGTCTTTTCCGTCAGCTACAGCCAAAACCTGCTGTTCAACCTGCTGAGGTCGGCTATTGCCCACAACCCCTACCAGACAACATACACCTACGACAAAGATCATTCGTTCACCATTAGCTTGGCTGCTGGCGGCGATGAACTGTACAATTATATCCAGATAAACCAAGGCGCGGGCGGATTGTCGCAAAGCGTCCCCGATTATACCAACATCAATGGAGGTTATGGCGTGTTCTCGTCGAGAGTCAACATCAACAAGACTGTCAAGCTTTCGGCCCGCACCGTGACCGATTTGGTGTCCATTGGATTCAATGAAGTAGATCCTGAGGTATTTTAATCAACTGTCTTCTCTATGATTCGTTCCATGACCGGCTACGGGATAGCCGAACAAACCTTTCTTACCAAGAAAATCACGGTCGAAATCAAGACCTTGAACAGCAAGCAGCTCGACCTCGCAGTGAAGCTGCCTAACGAGTTGCGTGCCGCCGAACTCGACCTTCGCAACCGGATTGGCACCAAGCTGCAACGCGGCAAGGTGGACGTCGTGATTACCATCACCGACACCGACCTCACTCAGACCTACCATATCGACAAGGACATCGTCAGGGCCTACAAGGACCAGATGGTTGCCATCACCACCGAACAGGGCATCGCCCCCCCCGCCGACTTGGCTGCTGTTCTTTTCCGTATGCCCGGCATTCTCAGCACACCTGCCGAAAGCTATGACGAAGCCTTTATTGGCAAAGTGGGTGAAACCGTCGACCAAGCCTTGGAGATGGTGGATGGCTTCCGCATCCAAGAAGGCCAAACCCTGAAAAAAGACCTGCTGCATCGCGTGGAACTCATCTTGGGGCTGTTGGAGCAGGTGGAGCCTTACGAGAAGAGTCGTCACGAGGTCATCAAGCAACGCTTGACGAAGAATCTGGCCGAACTGACCACCGCCGGACAATATGACGAGAACCGCTTTGAGCAGGAGCTCATCTACTATCTTGAGAAACTCGACATCACAGAGGAGAAAGTACGCCTGCGCCAGCATTGCAACTACTTCAACGAGAGCTGCGACGAGGACCAGGCCGGCAAGAAGCTGGGCTTCATCGCCCAGGAGATGGGTCGCGAAATCAACACCCTTGGCTCAAAGGCCAACGAGGTGAACATACAAAAGCTGGTCGTCAAGATGAAGGACGAACTGGAAAAGATTAAGGAACAGGTGTGTAATATTCTATAAAATGAAAGGAAAACTTCTCATCTTCAGTGCCCCGTCGGGTTCGGGCAAGTCCACTTTGCTCAATTACGTGATGAGCCAAATCCCCGAGATGGCTTTCTCTGTTTCAGCTACCACCCGTCCGCCTCGCGGTGAGGAGGTGAACGGAAAGGAATACTACTTCCTGACGATGGAGGATTTCAAGCAAAGGGTCGACAACGGTGAGTTCCTCGAATGGGAAGAGGTGTATCCAGGCCGTTGCTACGGCACCTTGCTTTCTGTGGTCGCACAGATGCAGGAAGAGGGCAAGCATGTGGCCTTCGACGTGGACGTCTGCGGCGCTGTGAATATCAAGAAGCATTATGGCGACCAGGCCTTGTCCATCTTCATCCAGGCGCCATCGGTAGAGGTATTGCGTGAGCGACTCATCAAGCGGCAGACCGACTCGATGGAGGAGATTGAGAAGCGCATCGCCAAGGCTGCATGGGAGACGGAGTTCGCCCAAGGCAAGTTTGACCGCACCATCATTAATGACGACCTCGAAACCGCCAAACGCGATATTCTTGAAGTGGTTACCGACTTTATTAATAGGTAATGAAGAAAATCGGCATCTACTCCGGTTCGTTCAATCCCATCCATCACGGCCACGTGATGCTGGCCAACTATCTCGTCGAGTTCTCCGACTTGAATGAACTGTGGTTCGTGGTCTCTCCCCAAAACCCCTTGAAGAAAAAGGACGAGCTGCTGGATGACGATGAGCGACTGAAGCTGGTGCAACTGGCCGTGGGCGACGACCCGCGTTTCCGCGTCAACGACATCGAGATGCACCTCCCTACACCTTCTTATACTATTAATACGCTTTCCACACTGTCCGAGCAATATCCTGACGTCCAGTTTGTCTTCATCTGCGGAATGGACAGTCTGCAGAACCTGCACCACTGGCGCGAGTATCAGAAGATTCTCGACAATTACAGGTTATTGGTCTTTCCCCGCGAAGGCTACGATGGGGGAGAATTGGCGCATCATCCGTCCGTTACCGTTTTGAAAACCCCGATTTTGGAGATTTCGTCTACTTTCATCCGCCAGTGCGTCAAGGAAGGGCGCGACGTGCGGCATTTCATGCCGGAGAAGGCGTTTCGCTATATGGACGAGAACCATCTGTATGGATAGTTTAGACTTTTAGGACACTTTTTTCAGTGTAAGTCTTGTTTTTGTACTTTTGCAACTTCACAAAAAACAAAACCTTATAACAAGGATAGTTCACTATGACGGCACCCTCTTCACCGGCTCCATCACCAATGTCGTGGTAGGTCTGCCCCTGCAGTTCTACTTCCTCGGCAACGTGACCACCGCCGCCACCAACGTCCCCACCTGCCTCGTGGGCTTTAATAATAAGGTGACGGTGATCTTCGCTGAAAACACCTTCACCAGCAGCAAGGAAGCCATCAACCTGCCCGCCGGCAACGGCGAGAAGTGGGCCATCCTGATGCCGCAGGCCGTCCTGACCGGCGGCGAGACCTATTCTGCCAACGAAAGCCACATCGGCACCTTCGGCAGGCGGCACGGAGTACCCCGACGGCGTCAACGCCAACCAAGAAGATGGTGTGACCTTCATCTATCCTGTGCAGTAAACAAGCACGATAGCATTTATTTCATAAGAAAAAGGCGGCCCTCATTTTTTGAGGGGCGCCTTTTGTTGTTTTACCCATCAAAGGGGGCGGGGGGATGGGCGGGGCATTATCCCAAAAATCAATATACTTTTTAGGTTTGTAATCCCAAAAATCAATATGATTTTTAGGTTTTGTGGATGTTTTTTGTATCTTTGCCGCAAAATTCACAAACAGAAATTTCTATGACACTCATCAAACGGCAACTGCAAACAGTGATTCAAGACCGCATGTTTTGCGGCAAGGCAATTATCTTGGTTGGTGCGAGGCAAGTCGGCAAGTCCACGCTCTTTGAGCAAATACTTGGCGACCCGCAATTAGGCATCAGCAACGACCAGATTCTTACCATCTATTGCGACGATGCCGAAAGTCGCAGGCTGCTTGAGAACGTCAGCCTTACCGATTTGCGCCAACAACTTGCAGGCAAGCGTCTGGTGATGGTGGACGAAGCCCAACGCATTCAAGGTGTAGGCTTGACATTGAAATTGATCACCGACCATTTCAAGGATGTGCAACTGTTGGTTACGGGATCATCCTCGTTTATGTTACAAGGCAAACTGAACGAGCCTCTTACGGGGAGAAAATTCGAGTATCATCTTTATCCGCTTTCGACGAAAGAGCTATTTGACGATGGAGGTCTTTTACGCATTAGGCAAACCTTTGAATCGCGCCTGATTTACGGATCCTATCCCGATGTGGTCACAAGCGTGGGCAATCCGCGTGACCTGTTGATGAATCTTTCGGGCAGTTACATGTATCAAGATTTGCTGTCGTTGGAGGGCGTGCGCAAGCCCGTCTTGTTAGAGAAACTTTTGGTTGCCTTGGCATTGCAGGTAGGTAGCGAGGTGTCGTACAGCGAATTGGCGCAAACCATAGGCACGGATAATAAAACCGTTGAAAAATATGTCGATTTGCTTGAAAAATGCTACATCATCTTCCGCTTGAACGGCTTGAGTCGCAATCTGCGCAATGAGCTGAAAAAAGCCAAGAAGATTTATTTCTACGACAATGGCATACGCAATGCGGTTATTCAGCAGTTTGCTCCGTTGGATATGCGGAATGATGTTGGCGCTTTATGGGAAAACTTCTTTATCTCCGAGCGCATCAAACATAATCATTACACGGGTCATTATTGCAACACTTATTTCTGGCGCACCAAAACCCAACAGGAGGTGGACTACATTGAGGAATGTGACGGCATGATGACAGCTTTTGAAATGAAATGGAATCCCAAGAAAGGCAACGCCATTTTCCCCAAAGCTTTTCTTGAAGCCTATGATGTGAAGGAAACAGCCGTCGTCACGCCCGACAATTATCTGGATTGGCTGATATAGTTGCTGTGAAGGGGAGGCTTCAGCTCCGCGAAAACAATCGTCAGAAATCCAGATTAAACGAAAAATAGAACCTCGGCTTGTCGCTGATGTGTCCTTCTTCAATGCCCCAGGCCACATCGCCACGGATGAAATAGCCTAAGACGGTGGTGCGCAGTCCAAAACCCAAGCCACCCACCAAGGGCTCTTTCATCTCCGTTACGGTGATGTCCAAGTTGCCGTCGGTGATGTGCGTGTTGTAGAGCGAATTAGTGGGAGCGTAAGGATTCCAGCCCGTCCACGCGGTACCCAAGTCGCCGAAAGCGACTATCTGGAAGTCGCGGATGAAGCGGTAGTTGATGGGTCGGTCCATGAAATAGCTGAACACGGGGAAGCGCAGCTCGCTGTTCAGCACCACGAAGTTGTTGCCGTTGCGGATGTTCTGTCTAAAGCCGCGCATATTGGTGGCAAGGGTCTGATAAGCGTAGTTTTGCGTGTAGTCGATAGGCGCGCCTTGGTCGAAGGAAGCGAAGATCCAGTTGTCGACGCCGCCCATATAATAGATGAGTTTCTGTTGTCCAAAGGAACTACTGCCTGCAATGCGGTTGGCCCAGATGAAGTTGCGGCTGATGCGGGTGTAGTGACGGTAGTCGAAACCCACAACCACCATATTGGTCGTGTTGCGGGCGATGCGTTGGTAGTATTCGGCAAACACCTTTCCGCGGGCGCCCACCAATAGGTTGGTACCGATGCGCTTCGAGTTGTCGTACACCAGCTCGCCACGTAGCCCGCCCCAATGCTCAAAGACATCGCGGTCGGAGAGGCTGTAGTCGTCGATAGCCAAGTTGACTGTCTGGTCGTTGCGATAGATGGCTGTGCCTCGCAGACTCAGTATCTCGCTGAAGGGATAGCTCAGGGTGTAGAAGCCCTCGTTGGTGAAAGTGCGATAATAGTAGCCCACAGCCTGATCGGTGACAAAGCGGTGCAAGGTGATACTCTTGTCCAGACGTTTGCTGAGGTCGCTAAAGCGAAGCATATACTCGTTGTTGACGAGACTGGTGTTGAGTTTGACGCCAAATTCAAACTTGTAGTCTTCCATCAGGTCTTTCAACTTGGTCCCGAGGAAGACATTAAAGCCCGAGTAAAGATAGATGGGGGAGTAGCCGCCTGTGAAGGGCTGATAACTGTAGTTCATGCTGGAGAAGTCGATTTGGCTCATCAGTTGGTCGGCGTATAGCTCCACGTAATAGTTGTTGGGGCGTTCTATAGTGTCTCTATGTGGCGGTTGGGGAACTGGTGTGTTGTCGGCAAGAGGCGGAAGGGTGTCGCTCATAGGCCCTATGGTGGGTTTCTTTCTTCGCGCGTAGCGGTAGCTGGATTTGAAGCGTCGCGTCGTGGCGGGTTCCACAACGGTGTCTTTCTCTTTCGTGACGAGTTCGTCAAGGAGCCGTTTTTGTGCGTAAGGGTTTAGCTGGCTTAGGTTTGTCTCTTGTCCATGCAGGATGTTGGACTTATAAAACCGTTCTCCGTTTCGGTCGGCTATCAGCATGGCCGCCTTGTGGTCGCGTGGCTGGTAGCTGTAGTCAATGATGTTGGTGGAATAGTTGGTGAGTTGTTCGCGCTTGCCGAAGTAGCGGTAGTGTACAATAGTGTCGATGTGGCTGATGGCGCTGTCGAAGCGAATCTGGTAGAGGTTGTAGTAGCCGGTGGTGTCGTTTAGGTAGAGCAGGCTACCGTCCTTTAGCGGCTCGGGGTGTATGCTGTTGCTGACGCGCTGACGGGTGAGGTTTTGCAGGACGGGCTCTTTCTGGATATAGTTGTAGGCATAGAGATCGAACTGTTTGTTTTGGAATCCTATTTCCGAGTCGGTCTTCAGCGTGTCGTTGTCGCGGTTCGAGCTGAACACAATCTGGCGGTCGTCGTAGGTGAACACGGGGTCGAGGTCGGTGTGCCAGTCGTTGGTGATTTGCTCCAAGGTGTTCGAGAAGAGGTTGTAGACATAGATATCGGGCTTGCCCATGCGGGTAGCGGCCAAAACAATCTTACGGCTCTTGTGGGCGTAGGCAAACGAGCTGACCTTCTGGAAGTCGAAAAGGTAGAGGTTGGCTTTCTTGTCGCTGTTGATGTCGAGGTTGTAGAGCTGTATCTTGCCTTCTTCTTCGAGGATGAACGAGAGAATTTGTCCGTTAGGATGCCAGGCGAGTAGGGGGAACGAAGTGTCGATGTTCTCGTCGGAGTGGTAGCCTGCGCTGAACAGCTGTTTCCGTTTGCCCGTTTGCAGGTCTTCGAGCCACAGACGGATTTTCCCCTCGTCGTTGCTAACATAGGCGATGTGTTTTCCGTCGGGACTGATGCTGGGTTGGGTAAAGGTGCGGTATTTCTTGTATTTCAGCTTCATCAGGTCGGTGGGCTGCTGGGTCAACAGGGACTCGTAGCGGGCTTTGTAGAAAGCGTACCATTCGTCGACAAGGACTTTGTATTCCTTGCCCGTCACGTAGAGCAAGGCCTTGCGGACGTTCTTGGAGTTTTCGGCAAGGGTCAGGATATCGGTGAAAGATTTGCTACCGTAGCGTTCGTCGATGAAGTTCCAGAATGAGTAACCCGCTATCAAAGCATCATCGTCACGCAGGTGGTTGATTTTCTTGTAGCTGCCCGAAGTGATGCCTTGTTGCAGCCGGTTTTCCTTTTGGCTGTCCCAGTTGCCGGCGATGTAGGCCACTAGTCCGTCGCGAAACCATTGCGGAATGTCGTAGCGGAACGAACTGCGGATTTGTGAGCCTATCGAGACGCCATTCATGATTTGGCTGAACAGCAGTCTGACGATGCCCTCGCGTATCTGCGCCTCGAAGTGGGTATAATCGCCGTCGAAGTAGAGGATGACTTTCGAGCCGATGAGCTTAGTGATGCCACCTGTGTTGCCGTTCTCTTCCTCTTCCAGACCGATGTTGCTCTGCTTGAAGTCGCCCATGCTGTTGAAGACGATAAACTGTATCTTCTTGCTGAAGCGACTGTTGAGGCGGGTTTCGAGTCGCGGAATCTGGTCTTTGGCGTAGGCTTGTGTGTAGCGAGCCAGATCGTTGCCCCCTTGATAGAAATACACGTCGAACTTGTCGTTCATATAGTACGACCAATGGAAGTCGGTCCATTGCACGCGGTTCTTCCCGAAGGGCATGTTCATGCCGTTGTAGAACTGGGCCTGCGCCGCTGGCAGCAGGGCCAGCAGCAGGAGGAGTATCGCGTATTTTCTTTTCGACAGCATTATCTCTGAATTTCGGCCTACAAAAGTAGGAAAAATCCAGATAAGAGCCCTTATTCCACCCCAAAAACAGAGATGGAATGTCGAGAAGCGCAAGATTGGGACTATAGAGCTCCTTTATCGCAACAAGAAGACAACAAGAACATAACTCTGACAAAACTCTAACAAACTATCAATATAGCCTCGTTAACATACCGATTAAGTCTCGGTTAAGTTTCGGTAAAGTCTCGGTTGAGTTTCGATTAAGTTTCGGTTCAAAATGGATATTCTCTCTTTTATAAAGCCCCTTACCTCCTACTTCCTACCTCATACATCCTACCTCCTACCTCACGCCTCTTCCCTCTCGCCCCTCCCTTACCCCACCAAATTAATGACATCAGACGAATTTCAACGAAAAATGACTATCTTTGCGCCAAAATAACGGACTATGCTTAAACTTGAATCTTTCGTTTTCAACCCCTTTTCCGAAAACACCTACGTTGTCTATGACGATAACACCAAAGAATGCATCATCATCGATGCCGGTTGCTCTACGCCTGACGAAGCGGACCGCCTCTTCGGCTACATCGACAGCCACCGCCTCAAGCCGTTGATGATTGTCAACACGCATGGCCATATCGACCATGTTGTGGGCAATGATGTGGTAAAGAGCCGTTATGGTATCAAAGTGGCCGCACATCCCGATGTGGAAGACGACTATATCCAAGCCAAACGTCA
>LXOW01363148.1_pt2 | contig 10688 bp, 7 predicted proteins | sample 1368591 | NCBI WGS metagenome assembly LXOW01 (sample SAMN04884650, study PRJNA319009) | bovine gut metagenome | isolation source: Cow rumen | host: Bos taurus | place: Italy: Legnaro (PD) | collected 2014-07-09
GCTGTAGGGGCGGCCACCGAGCCATCATAGCGGGCGAAGACCGTCTGGTAGCGGTCTCTGTCGTCAGGCTCGGCATCGCGATGCAGGTAGGGTGGGAGGGGAATCTCTCCTGCAGCTTCCAGCACATCGGCAAAAGGAAGTTCGGAAGGTGCCCATGAGAACTCAATCTCCGAATGTTGGTCGTTGTGTGCGAGTCGTTCCGCAAAGAGGGTGGTTTCCTGCCCTTTCACGTTCAGTGTCATCGCCAGTTTCCCTTCTTTCCAGCGTTTGGCGTTGCCCACGAGGCATTTCCACCTGACGGGGGAGGGGGAGGAGAATGCCACTTGATAGTCCTGTTCAGGCTCAAGGCAAAACACCTCGATGCGTGAGCCGGTGGCCTTGTGGAACTGCAATCGAGCCCGGATGACCTTGGTCTCGTTGAAGACCAGCAGCGTCTCTTCAGGCAAGAAGTCCCCGATATGCTTGAACTGCGATTTCTGTATCACATTGTCCTTCAGTACTAACAGGCTTGAAGCGTCGCGTTCGGCCAAAGGGTATTTCGCGATGCGTTCCTCTGGCAGGGGATAGTCGTATTCGTCAATTTGGATGTCTTTAACGTTGGTCATCGTGTTCTCGGATATATTCTAATTGGGCTGGCAAAAGTAGGGAAAAAGATCATGCGGCAAGGTTAAAACCTCACAGTCAAATTACCCATCACCGTGAATCCGGCCATCGGGATGAAGCCGATTTGGTAGTAACGGTTGTCGTTGGGGTGACCGTAGCTGTCGCAGATGGCGGAATAGACCCAGCCGCTGGCGGCGTAACGCTTGTTGAAGATGTTGTTGAAATTCACCTTGAAAACGGCCTCTTTGACGACACTCTTAGGCTTTAGGGTATAGCCAAGACTCACATTAGAGGTGCTGTAGGCTGGCAGCGAACGGTCAAGGTTCTCAGTGTTGTCAAGGTACATACGCGAGACGTAGTTGCTATGCCAGGTGGCTTCAAAGCCCTTGTGATGGAAGGTGACGAAGCCGTTCAAGATGGTGGAAGGCGAGAAAGCCAAAGTCGAGTTGTCGTAATGGATGGTAGTCGTGCCGTTGTCCCAATCCTCTACCACCTCGTCGAAGTCCAGAATCTTGTTGCGGCTCAAGGCGGCATTGGCTTCGAGGGTTAACCATTTGGTGGCATTCACACCAGCCTGCAATTCCACTCCCATACGGTACGAATCCTTGATGTTGGTGGTGAGGGCCTCACCAATATCGCTGACCTCGCCAGTCTGCACAAACTGGTCGGTGTAGTCCATATAATAGAAGTTGGCACTCGCTTGCCAGATGCTACCGTTGTAGTTGTACCCCAACTCATAGTCGAGCAACTGCTCTGGTCTTGGGAAGGGGTAGGAACCGTTGTCGGTAAAATTGTTGCGTTCCGGCTCGCGGTGACTCATCGCTACGGAGGCATATACATGATGGTTGTTCAGATTCCACGAGATACCTCCTTTGGGGTTGAAGAAGGGGTAGGTCTCATAGATATTGAGCGATTGGTTGTAGTATTGGCTGTTTTCCTCATAAAACTTATCATTGATACCCGTGGTTTTGTAGGCCACATAACGGAACTGCAGGTCGCCAAACACGCTCCATTGCTCTGTAATGTTGAAGGCCGCTTTGACAAAAGCACTCCCATCCAGCTTGTTGGCATCGGAGTCGTAGTATTTATAATCGCCGTTATATAAATACTTTGCGGCAACGTCTTCGTTGGCGATATAACTGACGTATCCGAAATGGTTCCCTATGAAATCCTGTAACGAGACACCGCCAATGACATCCCATCTCTCGTTTTTGTAATTGGCATTCCAAACCAAACCGAAGGTGTGCTGTGTGAGGCCTTTCTTGCGGACGAAATCGGTTCTTTTCACTATGCTTCCATCGGGATAGGTATAGGTCATTCCAAATTTCGAGAGCTTGTTGTTGGGGCGGAACTCCTCATAGTAGCCATAACCATAGGTATAGTGCAAGGTTGCTGTCGTAGTCCAATGCTCGTTGATTTCCCAGACGGCAGAGAGAAGGTTGTGGTTTTGCCAGAAGTTGTCTGTGGTACGATCCCAATAGCTTCCGTCGTTCAGTTGGTAGCGTTGGGTAATATAGTTGCCGTTCTCGTCTTTCATGAAGTTGCCGTCTTCGTCGTAAACGAGATGCTCGTAGAGCGAGTTGTAGCGTCCGAGGCCGACGTTGTACATATCCTCGTAGGTTTTGATGCCGGTATGTATGCCATAGGTGCCGTCCATGAGACTCATGTCGTTGTCGCCTGCCGTCACGCCGTTCCAGGCTTGCCCCGTGTTCTCAAAGTTGCCAATATTTTTATAGCGCAGCTGGAAGTTCTTGTTGATATAGGTGATGCCTCCGTAATAGCTTCCGCTGCGGCCTTGGGTGCCGTGAATGAAGCCATTGGTGTTGGTCTGATGGTAGGCACCATCGAATACGATATGGTTCCACAATAGACCGGTAGAACCTTTCGCACCGAAGTTAAGGGTGTTGAATGAGCCGTAGGATCCTGTGATTTCGGCACCTGATACCAAAGAGGGTGCTGCCGTGGTGAGAGCTACAGTACCACCAAAAGCGCCATCGCCGTTAGTGGAGGTACCCACGCCACGTTGTATCTGCACGGAGCTCAGCAGCGAGCCGTAGCTGTTCATATTGGCCCAGAACACGCATTGGTCTTCAGGCGAGTTAAGCGACACACCATCCAAGGTGACGTTGATACGAGAGTCGCCTGCGCCTCGAATACGCATATAGCTTGTGCCTGTTCCCACACCGTTTTCGCTCCAAGCAATGATGCCGGGCGATTTGGCAAACAGGAAGGGGAGCTCCTGACCCGTTTTGGCAAAGTCATTCAGTTCCACTTTCTTGATATTGGTGACGGCAAAAGGAGCGTTCTTCTGCACGCGCACACCGCTGACTATCACTTCGTTTAATTGGTGTATTTTAAGGGAATCATGAGGGGTGCGAATCACTGGAATTCCAACTTCAGTAGGAAGACCGCTATTCGGATTAATCTCCATTGTGAAATTTACTGTCGTATTGTCTTTTATCACAATGGTTTTGGTTTGTGTTATGCATGTGGCACCACACGATGCTGTAATGGTGTAACGTCCTGGTTTCACATCCTTTATGGAATATAATCCGTCAAAATCGGCTCTGGTAGTTGTCCCGGAAGGCTCGAGCTTGATGTCCACAAAGGGAAACGGAACGCCGTCGGTGTCGAATACCGTACCAGAAATGGTAAACTGGGCATTAAGGTTTGTCGCCATTAGTGTGGCGAGCATAAGGATTAAGGTTTGTTTTTTGAGCATAACTCGTTGATTTAATGATTAATAATTCAATAAATCAATAGAGGAATGATGAGGAACTCGATTCCCTGTATCGGCATTATCCGTATCAGGTGCAAAGGGTTTGATCTCAGCCTGTCTTTCATCCTGCTTACGCAGGAAAGGCACCCCTATTGGTATCGGCGGCAAAAATACAGCTTTTTTTGATACTTGAATCAAAATCCTACAAAATAGCACAGATAGCCCACAAAGGCTGCCACTAAGATGTTGACCATCTTGGCTTTGACGAAACTCCTTTTGCTTTCGGCAAAGAGGGGCAGCGAGGCGTGTCCGTCCTGAGAGATGCTGCTGGCTAACAGTACCGAGAAAGGCACGGTGCCTGTGGCAAATAGGGTGACAAACAAAAGGTGTGGCCCCGACTCGGGGATGATGCCGACAAGAACGGCCAACAGAATCATCCACAAAGTGTTGTCGGTAATCCACGACTCAATGTTGAAATAGTGAAGCCCGACTTGGATAACGAGCAAAGCGCCAAAAGTCCAGAGGAAAATGCTCATGAAGTGCTTGCGGATGATGTGTTCCCACAGGTGCTCCTTGATGATATGCTCTGGGGCCGAGGCGATGAACCACACGACGAAAAGGCTGACGATGGCGAAAATGAGGTTCATCCAGTACTCGTCAAAAATATTGAGTTGGGTGTGTACGGCTTCAGCAGCTTCATGTTCATGCTCGTGTTCCAACATGCCGAAGGCCAAAGCGACGATAAATAATATCACTCCTAATAACAGGGCGATACGCTCGGCACTGGCCTGCTTCAGGTTGTGTAAAGAAGCCTTCTCGGGCTGATGATGCCCGCTGTGGTGGTCTTCTTCGTGGATTTGGTAACCTTCCTCGCAGCCTTCGTGGTGATGGTGGGCATGGGGCTTGGAAAACTTGTCCATTAACAAACCGGCGAGGATGGCGACGACAAACAACACCCCAGTCAGTATCAGGGCCTGCTTGGGAATCATGGCCAGCATGACAAAGGCCTCGTCTCCTGAAGAGGCTATCATCATGGCGACTAAGGCACCAAAACTCAGCAGTTTGTGGGAATACATCGACACAGCGGCAAAGCCCCCCATGCAGCCAGGTATGATGCCCAGACCTGCACCTAACACCACCTGTCCGAAGCGGTTGTTGTGCAACTTCGTGAACCATCTACCCTGTGAATGAATGTTGACATACTCAATCATCAGCATCATGATAATCACCAGTCCCGTGATTAAGACGCTGTTTCTCAGCACATCTAAAAATAAATCCAAAAAGTCGTGCATATTTCTTAAATTGGGCAGCAAAAGTAGAAAATTATTATCTTTGCCGCAAATTACTCTAGGATGAAAAAAGAAGACTGTTTTTACTTAGGCAAAGTTGTCAAGACGCATGGCCTGAAAGGGGAGGTGACCATGAAAATCGATGCCGACGACCCATCGGCATACGTGGATATGAAGCATTTCTTCCTTGAAATAAACAAAGTGCTGACACCTTTCTTCGTGGAGCGGATTACCCCGAATGGCGACAAGTTCTATGTGGCCATACAGGACATCAAGACGATTGAAATGGCGCAGAATCTGGTGGGGAAGACAGTCTACCTGCCTATGGAGATGCTACCCAAGCTGAGCGGCAAGCAGTTCTACTTCCATGAGATTGTAGGCTTTACGGTGGTCGACACCGAGAAGGGCGAGTTGGGTCCCGTCAGCGAGGTACTGGAGTATCCAACCCAAGCCATCCTGCAGGTAATGAAGGACAAGAAGGAAATCCTCATCCCCATACTCGACCAAGTGATTCAGAAGGTGGACCGCAAAAGCAAGACGCTCACGATAACAGCCCCTGAAGGTTTGATAGACATGTACCTGCAATGACCGATGCCCGTCCTTTCCATTTCAAGCACTTCAGCCTCTACCATCATCGCTCGACGATGAAGGTGGGTACGGATGCCATACTGTTGGGGCGTTGGGTGGAAGTGAAGCCAGAGGATGTGGTTCTCGACATTGGCACAGGCTGTGGTTTGCTGCCTTTGATGCTCTCGCAAAAAGGGGTAAGTCATGTGGATGCCGTTGATATTGACCAAGCATCAGTTGAAGAGGCTTCCATCAACTTTAAGGCATCGCAATGGCGCGAACAGCTGAAGGTTTATTGCATGGACATTAATATGTATAAGCCAGAACGCCGTTATGATTTGATTGTCTCCAATCCGCCTTATTTCAACCGTTTCTCGAAATGCGATTCGGAGCGGAAAAGTAGGGCGCGGCACAACGACATGACGTTGTCCTACAAATCGCTGTGCGCTTCCGCCGGTCGTCTGCTAAAGCCTTTTGGCAGGTTTGCTTTAGTATTGCCGGTCAGCGCTTCGGCAGAATTCTTGATAGTGGCAGAGCATAGCGGACTGTTCTTGCGGAAGCGGATGACCATCATCCCGATTGAAGGACGGGAGCCAAACCGTCTCAATTTGGAATTTGGTCTCTCAGGATGCGAAAAGATTCAGGAAGAAAAATTTGTGATTCGTAACGCCGACAAGCAATTTACCCAGCAGTACCGCGAGTTTCTGAAGGAATTCTATTTGGGTCTGTAAGATTATCGTTAAATTTCTGCTGCCCATTTCAAAATAAGTTGTACTTTTACCCGTTATTTGGAAAAGAGAAACCGATGAACAAAGAACAAGAAGTTGTCGACGTATTGGAAGAGGAACTCATAGAGAATGAGAAGAGTCTTTTGCTAATCAATGATGATGTGAATACTTTCGAATACGTCATACGGACTTTGATGGAGGTGTGTGAACACAGCCGCGAGCAGGCTGAGACATGCGCTTGGATCACGCACTACAAAGGTAAGTGTGCAGTCAAGCATGGCAGCTTCGAGGAACTGAAACCTTACTACGACGCTCTGTTGGAACGTCACCTTACCGCAAAGATAGAATGAGCTACACCTCACAGGAAATATCGACCATCCAGAAGGCTTACGAAACGATGTTGGCCGACATAGGACCCTTTGTCAATGCTCCGGAACACCTGGCATTGATTGATAAGGCCTATCGTTTCTGCTTGGAGCATTATGACGGACGATACCTCATCTCAGGAAAGGCCTATATGCTTCACCTTATTGAGATGGGCCGCATCGCTGTGCTTGAGGTGGGCTTGGGCTATATCTCGGTAGTGGCCGCATTCCTGCACGGAATGGATTATAAGAAGGGCATCAGCATCAAGGAATTGGAAGATATCTTCGGCAAGACGGTGGCTATCGTGCTGGGAGGCTTCAGCGCAATATCTCATCTCGACACCGAGAAAGTAGCCTACAACTCCGACAACTTTCAGGTAATGTTCCTCTCGCTTATCGACGACATGCGATCGGTGCTGCTGAAGGTGGTCCACCGTGTGTACGACATCAGAAACCAGAACGATGTCGATGCTGAGCGTTTGGCGCAGTATTTCCACGAAATCAAATACATCTATATTCCCATCCTTCATCGCCTCGGTCTCTACAAGCTGAAGTCGGAGATGGAAGAGAAGCTGATGCTGTTTGAGAATCCAGAGGTTTTCCATGAGATAGCTGCTAAGATTGAGTCGACGCAAGAGGCCCGAAGACAGACGGCTGAAAAGTTTATCGCCCGCATTTCTGAAAGTATCAATACAGAGCTGGAACGCACAAAAAAAGGTAACAAATACAAATTTTCCTATACCATCAAGTGGCGCCTTAAGTCCATTCCGTCCATATACGCCAAGATGAAGGCGCAGAATGTGCCTTTTGAGGAGGTGTATGATCTGATGGCGGCTCGTGTCATTATTCGTTGTGCCGAGAAAGATGAGCAGGAATGCTGCTGGGTGGTGTATTCGGCCATCACCAACCTATACGAACCTATGCCTGAGCGTCTGCGTGACTGGATTACCCACCCCAAAGCTTCAGGTTATGAGTCATTGCATACTACGGTGAAATATGACGACAAGTTGTGGTTTGAGGTACAGATACGCACCACCCGTATGGACGACATCGCTGAGACGGGACAGGCGGCCCACTATTTATACAAAGGTGAGAAGGCCAACGCAGAAGACTGGCTGCTCAATGTGCGTGAGGTATTGGAGAACCCTGAACAGGTGTCGTTTGAGACTTCATATAGGAAACTGCAGAAGTCGGATAAGATATTCATCTTCACCCCCGAAGGCGACTTGAAACAGTTGCCTATGGGCTCTACGGTACTCGATTTTGCCTACGAGGTGCATACCCGTGTAGGTGAAACCTGCAACGGCGCCCGTGTGAACGGGCGTATGGTGCCTATCCGCCACGTGTTGACCAACGGTGACAAGGTGGAAATCATCACCAGCAAGAAACAGTCGCCCCGTGCCGATTGGCTCAATGTGGTGGTGACTGAGAAAGCCAAGAATAAAATTCGCCGTTTTCTGAAGGAGGAAGAGCTGAAGGAGTCGGAAATAGGCAAAGGCATGCTTCAACGTCGTTTGAAGAACTGGAAATTGCCCTTCTCGGAGACTATCGTCGATATGCTTATCAAAGAGTTTAAGGTGGAGAATTCGCTGCAGCTTTACCATCAAATCTCGACAGAGAAAATCGACATTGCTGCGGTGAAACACTTCTTGACGACTCGACTTGGTGAAAGTAGTGAGAAAGAGAAGCCTACTCCAGAGCCTGCCGAAGCCTTAAAGAAAGAACAAAGCGTGGAAGGGGAGGAGTCGCTAACCATTGGCGAGGACATCGGCAACGTGACCTACAAGCTGGCACGTTGTTGCAACCCTATCCCTGGCGACCGCGTGTTTGGCTTCGTCACCAACGAGGGCACCCTCAGTATCCATCGCATCAACTGCCCCAATGCCAAGAGTATGCAGCAGCGCTATGGCTACCGTATCATTAGGGTGAAATGGAACGGTGTGGGTGGTGAGGGCTCACAGGCCACCATCCGCATCTATGGTCGCGATGTGATGGGACTGTTGGGCAAGATTACCAAGGTGATTTCGGAAGACCTGCAGGTGAACATGAAAAACATCAACTTCAACGGCGACGAGGATGGCTTCTTCGAGGGCAGAATTGTGCTGCAAATTGCCGATGTAGTTGCATTGGAGCAACTGATGGACAAAATCAGGTCTGTTGATGGAGTCATAGAAGTGGTTAGGATTGACTAAGAAAATAAACAAGAAAGCAACAATATGAAAAGACTGTTTTACCTCATCGTTTTGATACTGGCTTCAGGCTTGCTGAAGGCTCAAGAAATTACTATTGCTGAAGGCAGGGTTGGCATTGACCACAACAAGAAGATTATTGTGGCCACAGGAACAATGCCTGAAGGCCTGAAACCATTCAAGAAGACGCTTGAACTACGTGGAGAGACCTATACCTATTATAGAAGTGAAATGCCCCTAATCACCATAGCTACTGATGGTCCCATTGTTAATTCACCTGCCGTTCACGGCACCATTACGGTGGCTGATGCCAACGGCACTTCCATCACAATGCATGCGGGTTTCAAGATTCGCGGTACTTCATCGCAACAGTACGACAAGAAATCCTACCGCGTCGAACTCTGGGCTGATGCCACAGGACAGGAGATGGCCGACACCACTTTCCTTGGGATGCGAAGCGACGATGACTGGAACCTGGAGGCTATGACAGCGCAGCCACTCCGCCTGCGCGACAAGATTGCCAACGAGTTGTGGATGGAGATGTACACCCTGCCTTATCAAGAGAGTGAGCCGGAAGCCTTGCCCGGCATACGTATGGAATATGCCGATGTCTTTATCAACAACGAGTACATGGGCATTTATGCCCTCACCGAGCGAATGGACAGAAAACAATTAGGCTTGCGTAAGTATAACGGCGAGATTCGAGGGGTGCTCTACAAAGGTAATGGCTCGGGAGCTCCAACCTTTGAAAACCTTCCCGCTTACGACAATACTTCAAGCATTTGGGACAACTACGAATGGGTCTATCCCAATGAAGAGGAAGCCGCCATCGATTGGAACCACCTCTATAGCTTCACCAACTTCGTGATGAACGCCTCCGACAATGTATTCAACGCGCAGTATGCCTCCCAAATCGATAAGGACAACCTCATCGACTACTATCTGTTCATCAATGCCTTGAAAGGTATGGATAACATGGGACGTAACATCTTCCTCGCCCGCTACAAGAAGTCGAGTACCTATCTTTATATGCCTTGGGACATGGATGCCATCTTGGGTCTTGATACTGATGGAAATCAAACCAACTGGGCTGGCGGCTTGATGAGCAACGGCCTCTTTGACCGTTTGGCACAGGATTGTACTACCAATGGCTTTGTGGCTTCGGCAAAAACTCGTTACAACGCTTTACGTAACACCTGTCTCAATACGGACCATATCATGCAGCTGGTTCAAAACCAGTATGATGAACTGCTTGAAAACGGAGCCTACGAGCGCGAGCATGAGGCTTGGCCGGATTATAGCGTTGACCCGAGTCAACTTACCTATATGAATGATTGGCTCAAAGACCGTTTCCATTATCTTGACATGGAGATCTTGGCCGATTGTGGTACTTGGGAGGTTGAAGAAGACATAGATTCTCGTGACGCTCAGGTGTTCCCCAATCCAGCTAAGGATCGTATCAATATCCGTTTTGCTGAACCTTGTGAGGCTTCAATCAAGCTGTACGATATGACGGGTCGTTTGGTGTTTGTCCATACTGCAAACACACAAGCTATAGTTATCCCGACGCAAAGCTTATGCCAAGGTGTATACACTTTGGTGATTCAGGCCACAGGAAAACAGCAGGTGGACAGGGTGGTGGTGGAGTAATCCTACATTTTGATCAACTTGCGGCTCCAGCATTGTCCGTTTTGTTTCACTACGATGTTGTAGAGTCCTGCAGGACGGTTCTTGAATGACACCTTTGTGACATTTTGCTCCGATAGGATGAGTTTGCCATTGGCGTCGTATACGTTGACGAAGAAGTCTCCTTCCAACTCCAATCCTATGATGACTTGGTCGGTAGTCGGGTTGGGGTGCAAAGTCAGAGGTAAAGCGTTGGTGGCTTCCTCTACGTCGTCCAAGTGTGGCGGCAAGGTGATGTAGTCAATCCGGGCTGCATCGTTTCCTCCATGAACAGAATGGTCTTTAACATAAACCCAACTATAGTTGTGTTGGCCAGGGGTGGTAGCATAAGTGCGTGCGCTCCAGCTAAGATCGCCCGACCAGCGCTCCTGCTCCTCGTCGTCAATATAGAATACTAGGAAGTCGTAGTTGCTCTCGCTTGAAACCCAACGGAAGAAGCTGATTTCGCCTTCATCGGTGGAAGTGAATGTAAGTGTCAGTTGTGAGCTCTCGTTATGGTCGATGGGACATGATTTGGCACAATAATCTCCCTCGTAAGGATT
>LXOW01059056.1_pt1 | contig 10687 bp, 9 predicted proteins | sample 1368591 | NCBI WGS metagenome assembly LXOW01 (sample SAMN04884650, study PRJNA319009) | bovine gut metagenome | isolation source: Cow rumen | host: Bos taurus | place: Italy: Legnaro (PD) | collected 2014-07-09
TACGAGATTCCCGCCGACATCACCCCGGGTCTCTACATCATGCAGGGCGTGAACGGCAAGGAGACGTCGAGCGTGAAGATCATCATCAAATAGACAGACTGTCGAGCAGGATTTCAATCAGCCGGGGCACGGCATACTGGCTGATGTCCTGCTCGGCAATCCAGATATAGTCCCCCGGCAATGGGGGCTTTTCTGCTGGTTCCCAAAGCCAGAAGTCGGCATAGAGAATGCGGTGTGTGAGCACATGCTTGACATGCTGGCGCAGCATGACGGCACCCAACGGGACGCTCTCTGCAAGCCACGGCTCATAAAGACCCTGCCAAATGTCGCCGGCAGGACGGCGGCGAATGGCCGTCATGCCCTTATACCTTATATATATATACAGGAGCCGACGCTCAGTGACCTTCAGCGTCTTGAGCTTCACGGGCAGCTCGCCGATGCGGCCCTCACGGAAGGCCGAACAGGTCTCTTGGAGGGGACAGCACGCACACCGGGGACTGGCGGGGGTGCATTGTATGGCCCCGAAGTCCATCATGGCCTGGTTGAACAGCGATGCCTGGTCGGCAGGCAGCAGCGACTGGGCCAAAGCCGTGAACTCCTTCTTCCCCTCGGTGGTGTTGATGGGGGTGAAGATGCCAAAGTGGCGGGCGAGCACTCGGAATACATTGCCGTCGACCACGGCGGCGGGCAGGTCGAAGGCGATGCTCCCGATGGCAGCGGCGGTATAGTCGCCGACTCCCTTCAGGCTTTTCAGCCCGTCGAGTGTCGTGGGAAAGCCTCCCATCGACGTAATCTGCCGCGCAGCATAGTGCAGGTTACGCGCCCGGCTGTAGTAGCCCAGCCCCTGCCACTCCAACAGCACTTCATCCTCAGTGGCCGATGCCAGCAGTTGCACCGTAGGCCAACGTCGCATGAAGCGCTCCCAGTAAGGAAGACCCTGCTCTATGCGCGTCTGCTGCAAGATAATCTCCGACAGCCAGATGGCGTATGGGTCGCGTGTCTGCCGCCAAGGCAGGGGGCGCCCGTTCTCATGGAACCACCGTAAGAGGATGCTGACAAAACTGTTCATACCGTTCTTGCACTTGCCTGCCGTTCCAGCAGACATATTCCCTGCAAAGGTAATCAAAACTTGGCATAAAACGTAAAAAAGCAGGGGAAAAATTGGTGATTCCGAATAAATGTGCTATCTTTGCCTGCCGATAACAAAAAACACCTGTAAGAATTATGGACATCAAGGAACTCTATAAGCTGTACCAGCAGCACCCATGTATCACCACCGACAGCCGAGACTGTCCAGAAGGCAGCATCTTCCTGGCACTGAAAGGCGAGAAGTTCGACGGAAACAAATATGCAACACAGGCTCTGGAGAAGGGCTGTGCCTATGCTATCGTCGACGACCCCACGGTAATCCCCGCCCAACCCTCCGCTCGGCCGAAGGGCGCTTGCAAAGCAAGATCTCTTAACTCTCACCCCTTCATCCTAGTTGACGACTGCCTTAAGACCTTCAAACTGCTGGCCCGCGAGCATCGCCGCCAGTTCAACATTCCTGTCATTGCCATCACAGGCACCAATGGAAAGACCACTACGAAAGAGCTGGTAAAGGCCGTCCTCTCCGAGAAGTTCAACGTGCTGGCCACGGAGGGCAACTTCAACAACGACGTGGGCGTTCCCAAGACCCTGCTGCGCTTGCGCCCCGAACACGAGATAGCCGTCATCGAGATGGGAGCCAGCCATCCCGGCGACATCAAGACGCTGGCAGAGACCGCCGAGCCAACCTGCGGCATCATCACCAATGTGGGGCGTGCTCACTTGCAAGGCTTCGGCTCATTTGAAGGGGTTGTCAAGACTAAGGGCGAGCTATACGACTACCTGCGTAGCCGCGAGGATGGACTGGTGTTCCTCGATGCCGACAACGACTTCCTAGTAGACATGATTACCGACGAGATGTGGGTCACCCCCTACAGCACCGACCCTGAGAAACAGTATTCCTGCATCTCGGGAGAAGTCATCGCCAATGCCAGTCTCTCCCTGAAATTCCGCTGGCGCAAGCCCCTGATGGAACTGGAGGAGACGGGCGAGAGCCAGAAGTGGCACAAGGTGCAGACACATCTGGTGGGCGACTACAACATTAAGAATCTGCTGGCCGCCGTGGCCGTGGGCATCAACTTCGGCGTAGAGCGCAAGGCCATCTGTCATGCCCTGGAGAACTACGTCCCCACCAATAACCGTTCTCAATTCGTGGAGACGCAGCACAACCGGCTCATCGTCGATGCCTATAATGCCAACCCCACCTCGATGATGGCTGCCCTGGAGAACTTCTGCGCCATCAGCGAGGAGCCGACTGCCGCTGAGCCTGCTCCGTCTGCTACCCACCCCACCCCCGTAACCTCCAGAAAAATGCTTATCCTGGGCGACATGCGGGAGCTGGGGACTGACAGCGAGAAAGAACATCAGCAACTGGCCGACGTCATCATGCAGACAGGCATCAGCGACGTATGGCTTGTCGGATCCGAATTCAGCAAGACTGACTGTCCTTTCCGAAAGTTCGGCGACGTAGATGCCGTGAAAGCAGCACTTCAGAAAGAACGGCCCGAAGGACGGCTCATCCTCGTCAAAGGCTCCAACGGCACACGTCTCTACGAGCTACCGCCGCTGCTGTAGCCCTTCCCCATTTAGGTCAGACTGCCATCTCGCGGCACATCTTCTCGTGGCGGTACTTCATGTAGTAATAAAGGGAAGCGAGCACCGTAATCTCGAAAAGGGGATAAATCCAGGGCTCGTTGATGAGGCAACTGATGAACATGACAATAGCACGGGTATTGTGCGTCAACGTGTTGGTCATCCACATCAGAGGCAGGCTCTTGGCACGGAAGGCCTGGCGAAAGTCTTCGGGCATGTCGGCAGCACTGGGATACTTGGTCTTCACCTGCTTGAAGAATTTCTGGAACTCCGGGGTGTTTTTCTCCTGTTTCTTGCACCATCCCATGTAGAAATAGTGGAACAAATGCTCCCAGAAATATTCTTTCTCGGCAATGTACAACGGTCCTAGCTTGCGCTTGGGAATGCTATCCAAAAGCTGTTTCTCCTGCTCGGTGCTATTCAGCTCGCTGCCTTCTTCGCCCTTGATGAAATAAAGATGAATCTGCCGGTAGTAGTCGGCCAGCTGGCACTGGCGGGCATGCCAGTAGAATCCGGCGAATCCGCAGAGGATGAAGCCCCAGAATGTCCAGTTGATCGTTGTAAAAGGGATGGGTTGGTTCCACAGGCGCAGGGCAATGCCTAGATAGCAGAAGAAGAACCACACGTCGCTGGCCAGTCCGTCAAGCATGCGGCCAATCATCGTCTTGTGGTTGGTGAGGCGGGCCATCTGCCCGTCGGTAGAGTCACAGAAATTGGCGAGCATCAACAGGATGACGCCACAGACGTTCCACCACAGCTCGGTATGGTAGAAGCAGTATCCGGCACCGGCGCCGAGGAACATTGACAAGATAGTGACGAAGTTGGGCGTAACTCCGATTTTAATCCACATCAGCGCAAAAGCCAGACCGATGGGACGGGTGAAATAGACGTCGAGCGTCTCCTCCGTGTCGTTCGACTTGAACGATTCTTGTAGCAGCTGTTTGAAACTTTTATCCATCATTGCAAACTTCTTTTCGTCATGTAGTTTCCTGACTGGTGTGCAAAGGTAGTTATTTTATATGAGATAACTACCTTTTTTTATGTGTTTTTTTGTGTACAACGAAAAAATGTCGTATCTTTGTCCTCTCGATTGATTCATATTAACAATGAAACAGACTGACAAGAACATTATCATGATTACTGCAGGGGGCGTCGGCGAGCGGTTCGGCAGCAACGTCCCTAAGCAATATGTGGAAATCGACGGACGCCAGGTCATCTCATACGTCATTGATGCCTGCAAACAGAGCAAACAGGCCGACGCCATTCTCGTGGTTGCTCATCCGAACTATCACCAGGAGTTGATGATGGCATACGGGGTGGACGTGGCAGCGAGCGGCCCTGAACTGAACGTCACCAAGCGCAACGGCCTTGACTACATACGCCAGCACAGTGCCTGCCAGAAGTTGGTCGTAGTTGACGCAGTCAGACCGGCCGTCGAAAGCCGTGTGATAGACAGGTTCTTCACCGTTCTCGACGAGTACGATGCTATTGCATGTGCACGAAAAATCACCGACAGCCTTGGACGCTATGGGGAATGGATTGTCAACCGGGATGAATACTACACCTTGTCTACACCTGAGGGATTCAATTTTAACCTGATAGACAGGCATTTCAAAGCCGACTCGCCCCTGACGGAATCCATCCAGCAACTACCCAACACGTCGAGGGTCTATCTGGATTTCGATGCCCCCTACTACGACAAGCTTACCTATCCTGAGGACTTGGCTAAAATCCGAGCTATACTTAGAAGGAGTTAAAGGAGTTATTGTATAGGAATCTCGAGCACGAATGTTGAGCCTTTGCCCAGCTCTGAATCGACCGTGACGGAACCGCCCAGACTGTAGGCCATCGTGCGGCAGATGCTCAGTCCCAGTCCAGCACCGGGAACGAACTCGTCAACCTTGAAGAACCGCTCGAACACTCGCTCCAGGTTTTCCTCTGCGATGCCTTTACCCGTGTCGCATACCCAGACACGGATGCGCCCATCGGAAGGATTATCGTAGCCTACCACAATACGCCCTTGCGACGTGAACTTCGTAGCATTCGACAGCAGGTGCTTGATGATTTCGCCAAAGCGATTGTAGTCGGTGGTAATCATCAGCGAGTCCTTGGCAAAAATGGTGTTCATCTCAACGCCAGGCTTCAGGTCGCGGCGGAATCGGTCAATATGCTCCGTCAGTGACAGGTTGATGTCGAAGGTGGTGAGCACCGTCTGCTCCTGCCCCGACTCAATCTTCGAGATGTTCACAATGTCATCAATGATACGGAGCAGCTTCTGCGTGTTCTCATGGACGAGGTCGAGCAGTGCCTGACGCTCCTCGGGAGAATTGATGTCGGGCAACACGCTGGTGAAGCCGACGATGGCGTTCAGGGGTGTGCGTATCTCATGACTCATATTGGCTATGAAGGCCGACTTCATGCGGTCACTTTCCTCAGCGCGGTTACGGGCTTCAATCAAAGCCTCTTCCATCTGCTTACGGTCGTCAATGCGCATGGTCGTCCCCACGATACTGGTAGGCTTGCCCTCAACATCGCGCTCCACGATGGTGGCATAACTCTCTTCCCAATAGAATTTCTTGGAGTGGGGAATCATCACGCGATATTCCACATTGTAGTTCTCAGTACGGCCTTCGCAAATGTCATCCAATGCATTCGCCACACGTTCTGCATCCCTAGGATCCAGGTCATGCTCCAACTCATTGTTTCTGACCCCCCCCTCAAGCGGTGAGTTCCATAAGCTTTTGTCACGGAAATCACAATCAAAAGTCAGTGACCTTGTCTTGGGATCCAGATGCCAGGTAGCCAGATGCATGGCTTTCAGCACAAACTCCGATTCAATGTTGTTTTCAGTCAGCTTGTCCAGCTGTTCCAACTCAAATGACAGCCGTTTACTCGTTTTGCGCTGGCGGAAGATTGCCCAGACAAAAAGAACAAACAGCATCGTCATCAGAATCCAGATAAGGGCATCTGTATAATATGACTTGTCGACAGCTATGGAAAGAAGCCGAATCATTTCTGTGCAAAATTACAAATTATTTTTTAATCATGAAATAAAAACTCCAAATTTATTTTGCTTTTTGCCTGTTTTGTCGTAACTTTGCACCTTGTTAACAGCTATTTCATTCAATGGAGCAAAATTTTGAGCTCATCGCCAAAACTTTTATGGGACTGGAGCCTGTCCTGGCGAAGGAGCTGACTCAACTGGGGGCCAATGATGTTCAGATAGGTAGACGCATGGTTTCGTTTACAGGTAACAAAGAACTGATGTATCGCGCGAACTTCCAGTTGCATACGGCCATAAAAATCCTGAAGCCCATAAGTCATTTCAAAGCCAGCAGTGCCGACGATGTCTATGAAGAGATAAAGAAGTTGGACTGGAGTGAGTACTTGGGTGATGACCGCACGTTCGCCGTCGACTCTGTCGTGTTCTCCGAGGAGTTCCGTCACTCCAAGTTCGTCAGCTACAAGGTGAAGGATGCCATTGTTGACCAACTGCGCGAGCGTACCGGCAAGCGTCCGAATATTTCCATCAGCAACCCCGACTTGCGCCTACACATTCATATTGCCGAAGACAACTGCACGCTATGCCTGGACAGCAGCGGCGAGAGCCTGCACCGGCGCGGCTACCGTCAGGAGAGTGTGGAAGCTCCGTTGAACGAGGTACTGGCAGCAGGCATCATCATGATGACTGGCTGGCAGGGCGATACCGACTTCATTGATCCCATGTGCGGCTCAGGCACGTTCCTCATTGAGGCGGCCCTTATTGCCCGCAACATGGCTCCCGGACTCTTCCGAAAGGAATATGCTTTTGAGAAGTGGCCCGATTTTGATGCCGACCTCTTCGACGAGATCTATAATGACGACTCGCAGGAGCGTGAATTCAAGCACCGTATCTACGGCTACGATGTCGATATGAAAGCGGTCAATACAGCCCGCATGAACGTGAAGGCAGCCGGACTGACCGACTGCATCACCATTGCGCAGCAAGACTTCAAGGATTTCACGCAGCCTAAGGACAAAGCCATTTTGATTACCAACCCGCCTTACGGTGAGCGTATCTCCACGCCCGACCTGCTGGGCACCTACCGCATGATAGGCGAGCGTCTGAAACACCAATTCATGGGCAATGATGCCTGGGTGCTCAGCTATCGTGAGGAGTGCTTCGAACAGATAGGCTTGAAGCCCAGCATCAAGATTCCCCTCTACAACGGCTCGCTGGAGTGCGAACTGCGCAAGTACCAGATGTTCGACGGGAAGATGAAGATGTTCCGCAGCGAGGGTGGCACAGTGAAGACCGACGAAGAAAAACGTCAGATGGCTGAAAGCCACCGATTCAAGAAAGAACGCGAGTTCAAGCAGCGAATCACAGAACAGGAAGAGAACGAAGATGGCGACATTCGCTCCTTCACTTTCCACCGCCATGACATAAAGGAATCAAGAAGAACCAGGGACTTCAAGGATTCCAGAGAAGACAGGGATGCTAGAGGAGCCAGTCGTTCTTGGGATGCCAGAGATACTAGAAATTCTAGAGATGCTAGAAATGCCAGAGATTCCAGAAATACTAGAGATACTAGAGATGCTAGAAACACCAGAGAGACCAGGAATTCCAAATATTCCAGAGACAGCCAGAATCGTGGCGGCCATGAGCGTTTCGACCGCAGTGGGGGCAAACATAACAACAAAAAATTCAACCGCAATGACAACTAGACTCATCCACTTTACATTATTCTTATTATTTGCCTTGCCCATGTCAGCCCAGCAGAAGCTCTTCACCTTGGAAGACCTGAACTTTGGCGGGCGCAACTATCACAACCTGCGCCCGCAGAATATGTTCCTCACCTGGTGGGGTGACCAGCTGATGTATCAGGATGTGGAGGAGGGCGGCACTATCAACGCCAAGGGCAAGAAGACCGCCGTTTTCCAGCTTAGCGACGTGGGCGACGACTTCCACTCGGCCCTGAATGCCCAGTATCCCTACCCCAATAAGCCGCTAGTGCTGCTGAAAAACGATAAGAAGCAGGTGCTCTACGACTTTATGAGCAAGAAGGTGGTGTGGAGCCAGGCTATAGCCTCACAGGAAACCGAGCTGCACTGGAACAAGCATACCCGTGCCTTGGCTTTCAAGCGTGACAGTCAACTTTTTCTGCGAACCGCCGAGGGTGCTGAGCATCAGCTGACCACCGATGGCTCCCGCGATATTGTCTATGGCGAGGCCGTGCACCGCAATGAGTTTGGCATCGGAGAGGGGCTTTTCTGGAGTCCTGACGGCCAACGGCTCGCTTTCTACCGCATGGATCAGAGCATGGTCACCGACTACCCACAGGTAGACATCACTCCTGCTGCTGAACCTACCATCGCCCAGTTGCAGCCAGATAAGTACCCCATGGCTGGCACCAACACCCACATGGTCACCGTAGGAGTCTATGACCTGACGACACAGAAGACCATCTATCTGAAAACCACCCAAGCCCCTCCCTCACCCACTGGGACTGACGAAAGGGCAACCTATTTCACCAACATTGCTTTCTCGCCCGACTCGAAGCTTATTTTCATTCAGGAACTGAACCGCGACCAGAACGACTGCCGCCTCGTCTGCTATGATGCTTCGACGGGTGAACGCCTTTATCAGCTTTGTCGGGAGACCAGTCCCAAGTATGTGGAACCGATGCATCCCATCCAGTTCCTGCCTTGGGACAGCAATTGCTTTATTCTCCAGAGCCAGAAAGACGGCTACAACCACCTCTACCTCTACAACATCAAGGGCGAGTGCATCAGGCAGCTCACCAGTGGACAGTGGGTGGTGCTCAACGTGCTGGGCTTCAACGAGAAGACAAAGAGCATTATCATCGCCTCGAATGAGAAGAACCCCTTGCAGCGTAACCTTTATGCCGTCGACGTGAAGACAGGGCTACGCACTCCGCTCGACAATGGAAAGGGCGTACACAGGGGTACGCTGTCGGCAACAGGCATTCAACTTTATGACAAGTTCTCGACTCCTGACGAGCCGAACAACGTCGATCTCACAAGCACCAAGGACGGCAAGGCTGTGCGACTGCTCACTGCCGAAGACCCCTGGAAAGACTATCAGCAGCCCGGCTACCTGTGCGGAACCATCAAAGCTGCCGACGGCGTGACCGATCTCTACTACCGTATGGTCGTGCCAAGGGGGCTTTACGAGAAAATGATGGAAGCTGGGGTTAATGGGGCCGATGAGGCAAATAGGGTCAATGGGACTCATTGGGGCTCTTACCCCACAATAGTCTATGTCTATGGCGGGCCTCACGCCCACAATGTTGATGCCTCCTGGCACTGGGCCAGTCGCCCATGGGAGACCTATATGGCGCAGAAAGGATATGTTCTCTTCATCCTCGACAACCGGGGCAGCGAGAACCGTGGCCGGGACTTCGAGCAGGCCACCTTCCGCAAGCTGGGGCAGGTGGAAATGCAAGACCAGATGAAGGGTGTGGAGTTCCTGAAGACACTGCCCTACGTCGATGCCAACCGCCTCGGCGTTCATGGCTGGAGCTTCGGCGGCTACATGACCATCTCGCTAATGACCAACTATCCTGATGTGTTCAAGGTGGGTGTGGCCGGCGGTCCCGTCATCGACTGGCACTGGTATGAGGTGATGTACGGCGAGCGTTATATGGACACACCCCAGGCCAACCCCGAAGGCTATGCCAAGACGTCTCTGATTGCAAAAGCCAAGAACTTGAAAGGTAAACTTCAGATTATCATTGGCTACAACGACCCCATTGTAGTGCCTCAACAAGCGCTCTCCTTCCTAAAAGCCTGCGTGGAGGCTGGCACCCAGCCCGACTTCTTTGTCTACCCGGGCGAGGGGCATAACATGATGGGCCATGCCAGCGTTCATCTGCATGAGCGTATCACCCAGTATTTTGAAGACTATCTGTCCCCATCAGGGGCAGTGCCCAGTCAAAGATCGCTTGAAACCAACGGGACACAAGAAGGGGAGGCTTTATGACCTTGAAGGAATTTTTCAAGAGCGACCGTTTTGCTGCGCTGGCAGGTTGTGAGCTGCTGGAAATCAAGGAGGGCTATTCCCGCGCCCGGATGACCGTCACTGAAGCACATTTGAACGGCGGAAATTTCTGTCAGGGCGGTGCGCTTTTCACACTGGCCGACCTGGCTTTTGCCGCAGCCGTGAACAGTCATCTGGTGCTTACGGTCAGCACCAGTTCAAACATCACCTATTTCCATTCCGTACCCCTAGGCACTACTGTCTATGCCGAGGCACGGGAACTGGTGGACCACCATCGTATGCCCTACGCTGAAGTGCGCCTTACAGATGAGCAAGACCGTCTCATAGCTATCTTTACCTCCGGCGGCTATCGCAAAGAGGAGCACCGACTGGAGGGAGTATCACTTTAGCAATAGGAAAGTGGGAGAGTGGGAGTGTGAGTTGCACTCCTACTCTCCCACTCTCCTAAACTGTAGATTATATCCACTTGCTGAGATCCTGCTCAGCAATGAACTTCAGGTTGTTCAGGATAATGGTCTCGCGGGCTTTCTCGCGATTGTCGGTGCGGAACACAAGGATGCCTTTGCCTTTGAGGAGGAAGGTGTACATATAGGCAATGCTGATGCCTGCATCGCTGAACAGCTTCACGGCATCGGCGGCACGGCCCGGCTCGTCGTCAAGCTCCAGGGCGAGCACGTCGCTCAGGGCGACGGCCACACCGGCTTTCTTCAGCTCCTCGTAGGCACGCAGCGGCTCGCTGCAAATGAGGCGGTAGATGCCATACTCGGCCGTATCGGCTATAGTGGAGGCGATAATCTGGATTTTCTGCTCCTTCAACACTTCTAGCACCTTGATCAGCGTGCCAGAGCGGTTCTCAATAAAAATAGATAACTGGTGAATGGTCATAGCTGTATTGTTTTAGAATAGTTTTCTAAGGTCTTTTACGCGCACGGCCTTCTTCTCGTCGCTCACGGTCAGCGTGCCCTTCGGCACAAGGCGCACCTTCGGCGTAATCAGGATTTCATC
>LXOW01203716.1_pt1 | contig 10686 bp, 5 predicted proteins | sample 1368591 | NCBI WGS metagenome assembly LXOW01 (sample SAMN04884650, study PRJNA319009) | bovine gut metagenome | isolation source: Cow rumen | host: Bos taurus | place: Italy: Legnaro (PD) | collected 2014-07-09
CAGAAAATTATTCTACAAAACCGCTTGTTTCGGCTTTTCGTATTTTTTTTCGCACAAAAAATCTTAAAATGTTCGGCGTTTCGAACTTTTTTATTAACTTTGCTTCTCCAACTGAAAATTCAAGATAAGAATATGAACGATTTCAGAAAATATGCTACGCAGCACTTGGGCTTGAACGGCCTGGTGCTGGATGATGTGATGAAGGCGCAGGCCCAGTATCTTAACCCTTATATACTGGAGGAACGCCAGTTGAACGTGACGCAGATGGATGTTTTCAGCCGATTGATGATGGACCGCATCATCTTCCTTGGTACGCAGATTGACGACTACACGGCCAACACTCTGCAGGCTCAGCTGCTCTATCTTGACTCTGCCGATCCAGGTAAGGACATCAGTATCTATATCAACTCGCCAGGCGGAAGTGTTCATGCCGGCCTGGGCATCTACGACACGATGCAGTTCATCAGCAGCGACGTGGCCACTATCTGCACCGGCATGGCCGCGTCGATGGCTGCCGTGCTGCTGGTTGCCGGACAGGAAGGCAAGCGCTCGGCATTGACTCACAGCCGTGTGATGATTCATCAGCCGTTGGGCGGCGTACAGGGACAGGCCAGCGATATCGAGATTGAGGCCCGTGAGATTCAGAAGCTGAAGAAAGAGCTGTATACCATTATTGCCGAGCACTCGCACACGGACTACGACAAGGTGTGGGCTGACAGCGACCGCAACTATTGGATGACTGCAGAGGAGGCCCGTGAGTACGGAATGATAGACCAGGTGCTGAAGAAGAAATGAAGAAACAATGTAACTTCTGCGGGCGCAGCGATCGCGAAGTGAAGTTGCTCATTACGGGCATCAATGGCTTCATCTGTGAGGATTGTGCCAAGCAGGCATACCAGATAGTGAAGGAATCGGGCTACGATGGTACTCCCAAGGCCGACGATTCTGTGTTCAGCATGAAACGTGTGCCGAAACCGAAGGAGATCAAGGATTATCTGGATCAGTATATCATCGGTCAAGATGAGGCCAAACGCTATATGTCGGTGGCAGTCTACAATCATTACAAGCGTCTGCAACAGCCCAAGGATGACAAGGATGGCGTGGAGATCGAGAAGTCTAATATTATCATGGTAGGCCCAACGGGTACGGGAAAGACCCTGATGGCCCGGACTATTGCCAAACTATTGGACGTGCCCTTTACCATTGTCGATGCCACCGTTTTCACCGAGGCCGGTTATGTTGGTGAGGACGTGGAGAGCATCCTAACCCGTCTGTTGCAGGTGGCAGACTATAATGTGGACGCGACGCAGAAAGGTATAGTCTTCATCGACGAGATAGACAAAATAGCCCGCAAGGCCGACAATCCCTCGATAACCCGCGATGTCAGCGGCGAGGGCGTGCAGCAGGGACTGCTGAAACTGCTGGAGGGAACGACGGTGAACGTGCCGCCGCAGGGAGGGCGCAAGCATCCCGACCAGGAGTATATCCACGTGGACACGCGCAACATTCTTTTCATCTGCGGCGGGGCTTTCGACGGTATAGAGCGGAAAATTGCCCAGCGCCTGAATACCCATACCGTGGGCTACAATTCGGTGCAAAACGTGAGGAAGATTGACAAGGACGACCTGATGAAATACGTGCAACCTCAGGATTTGAAGTCTTTCGGACTGATACCTGAGATTATCGGACGCCTGCCCATCCTCACTTACCTGAACCCGCTGGACCGGCCGGCGCTGCGCCGAATCCTCATCGAGCCGAAGAACTCTATCATCAAGCAGTATATGAAACTGTTCAAGATGGATGGCATTGACCTGACCTTCACCGACGAGGCACTGGAGGCAATCGTCAACAAGGCGGTGGAGTTCAAGCTGGGTGCACGCGGGCTGCGTTCCATCGTTGAGAGCGTGATGATGGATGCCATGTTTGAGATACCATCGCAAAAAGTGAAGAAATTTGAGGTGACAGCCGAATACGTCAATGACCAGCTTGACAAGTCGCTGAGTTCTCTCAGTTAGTAGCCGTATCAGAACAAGCCTATAGGAACAAATATGAAAGAAGGAAACAAATCAAAAACAGCGGGTCGCTCAGCCCCAGCCTCAACGGACGCAGATGCTGTCAAGAATCTGACTAAAGAGTTGAAGCGCTACTTCGGCTTCGATACCTTTAAGGGTGACCAAGAGGCAATTATTCGGAATGTGCTGTCGGGGAACGACACCTTTGTGCTTATGCCGACAGGTGGAGGCAAGTCGCTCTGCTACCAACTGCCTTCGCTGCTCATGGAAGGCGTAGCCATTGTCATCTCACCGCTGATAGCACTGATGAAGAATCAGGTGGACTTCATTACCCACCTGAGTGAGCATGAGGGTACGGCTCATTTCCTGAACTCTTCGCTGACCAAGACGGCCATCGACCAGGTGAAAGATGACATCAGGAAGGGATACACAAAATTGTTGTATGTGGCACCCGAGTCGCTCACCAAAGAGGAGAACGTGGAGTTTCTCCGCAGTGTGAAAGTGTCGTTCTATGCCATTGACGAGGCACATTGCATCTCTGAGTGGGGACATGACTTCAGACCGGAGTACCGGCGCATCAGGCCTATCATTAATGAGATAGGCAAGGCTCCTGTCATCGCGCTTACGGCTACGGCCACCGACAAGGTGCGTACCGACATCAAGAAGAATCTGGGCATTACTGACGCGCAGGAGTTCAAGAGTTCGTTCAACCGCCCCAATCTTTACTATGAGGTAAGGCAGAAGACCAAGGACATTGACAAGGACATCGTGCGCTTCATCAAACAACATCAGGGCAAGAGCGGCATTATCTACTGTCTTTCCAGAAAAAAGGTGGAAGACTTGGCCGAGGTGCTCCGTGCCAATGACATCAAGGCCCAGTGCTATCATGCCGGACTGGACACTGCTACCCGTACACAGGCACAGGATGACTTCCTGATGGAGAAAATCGACGTCATCGTGGCCACCATCGCCTTCGGCATGGGTATCGACAAGCCCGACGTGCGCTTTGTCATCCATTATGACATCCCCAAGTCGCTGGAAGGATACTATCAGGAGACAGGACGGGCCGGACGTGATGGAGGCGAAGGGCTGTGCATCGCTTTCTATAGCTATAAGGACCTGCAGAAACTGGATAAGTTCATGGAGGGGAAACCCGTAGCAGAGCAGGATATCGGGCGACAGTTGCTACAGGAGACGGCTGCATACGCTGAGACTAGCGTGTGTCGCCGGAAGATGCTGCTACATTACTTCGGTGAGCAGTATGAGGAGGACAACTGCCACAACTGTGATAACTGCCTGCATCCGGGAACGAAGATTGAGGCACGCGACCAGCTCATCATCGTGCTGGAGTCCATACTGGCCATCAAGGAGAACTTCCGTAGCGATTATGTCATAGACTTCATCACCGGGCGCGACACCGATGAGATACAGGCCCATAAGCATGACGAGCTGGAGGAATTCGGCATGGGCGAGGACGAGAGTCCGAAGATATGGAATCCTGTTATCCGCCAGGCTCTTATTGTAGGCTATCTGAAGAAGGAAGTGGAGAACTACGGTCTGCTGAAAGTGACAGCCGCAGGTAAGCGGTTTATCAAGAACCCGAAATCGTTCATGGTGATGGAGGATCACGAATTCAATGAGGAAGATGAATCTGCGAGCGGTGAAGGCTCGACAAGCGCGCTTGATCTGACGCTCTCGTCCATGCTTCATGACCTGCGCAAGAAATGGTCACGTAAGCTGGAGCGTCCGCCATACGTCATTTTCCAAGACGTGTCGCTGGAGCAGATGGCTACCTACTATCCGGTAACGCTGGAAGAGCTGAAGAACATTCAGGGCGTGGGCGACGGAAAGACACGACAGCCATATGCAAAGGAATTTGTGACGCTGATAAAGAACTATTGCGAGGAGAACGACATTGAGCGACAGACCGACCTGCGTATCCGCACCAAGGCCAAGGACTCCATGCGTAAGCTGAAGATTCTGCAGAATATTGACCGGCGCATCGCCTTGGACGACATTGCCAATGCACTGGGTATCGACTTCGAGGAAATGCTTGACGAGCTGGAGGGCATCGTGCTCTACAGCGGTAATAAAATCAACATCGACTATTTCCTCAATGAGATTATGGATCCTGAAGATGTGGCAGACATTTGCGACTTCTTTGCAGACCAGGAAAAAGATGACCTGGAGGCAGCCTACCGCGAGTTCGGGGCTGACTTCTCAGAAGATGAGATTCGTCTGGTGCGCATCAAGTTCATCAGCGACATGGCGAACTGAGGTGAGCTAGGAGTTAAGAGTTAGGAGTTAGGAGTGTGTGGCATGATGCGTGTTAAAAACTCCTAACTCCTAACTTCTAACTCCTAACTTTAACAAAAAAAGCCTTGTCATGCAAAAAAAACTCCTGTCTACTAACTCCTAACTCCTAACTTTTTTGTACCTTTGCACGCAATATAAAAAAAGGTACTTATTATGGCTTCATTTATTGCAGACAAAATCGTGATGGACGGCCTGACCTTTGATGACGTCCTGTTAATCCCCGCTTATTCTGAAGTACTGCCTAAGACGGTAGAACTGAAGACCCACTTCTCGCGTCACATCGAGCTTAATGTTCCGTTCGTGACTGCTGCTATGGATACCGTCACTGAGAGTCAGATGGCTATTGCCATTGCCCGTGAGGGAGGCATCGGTGTCATTCACAAGAATATGTCTATCGAGGAGCAGGCCCGCCAGGTAGCTATCGTCAAACGCGCCGAGAACGGCATGATCTATGACCCGGTTACTATTCCCCGGGGGTCTACCGTGGCACAGGCGCTAGATATTATGGCGGAGTATCATATCGGCGGCATTCCCGTGGTTGATGAGCAGAAATGCCTGGTAGGTATTGTCACTAACCGTGACCTGCGCTTCGAGCGTAGGCTGGACCGTCCTGTCGAAGAAATCATGACCAAGGAGAACCTGGTGACCACTCATCAGCAAACCAATCTGGCAGATGCCGCTCAGATTCTGCAGGAAAACAAGATTGAGAAACTGCCTGTGGTGGACAAGGATAACCGTCTTGTGGGTCTTATCACTTACAAGGATATAACGAAGGCAAAGGACAAACCCATGGCCTGCAAGGATGAGAAAGGCCGTCTGCGCGTGGCCGCCGGTGTGGGTGTCACCACCGACACGCTCGACCGCATGCAGGCATTGGTCAATGCAGGTGCCGATGCCATCGTCATCGACACAGCCCATGGCCATTCGAAGGGAGTCGTCGAGAAGTTGCGCGAGGCAAAGGCATCGTTCAAGGATATTGACATCGTGGTGGGAAATATCGCCACGGGAGCAGCCGCCCGCCTGTTGGTGGAGAATGGCGCCGATTCCGTGAAGGTGGGCATAGGTCCCGGCAGCATTTGCACCACCCGTGTGGTGGCTGGTGTGGGAGTGCCGCAGCTGAGCGCCGTTTACGATGTGTATGATGCGCTGCGTGATACCGACGTACCTATCATTGCCGACGGCGGACTGCGCTATTCGGGTGACATCGTCAAGGCTCTGGCTGCTGGAGGCTCCTGCGTGATGATTGGTTCACTGGTGGCAGGCACGGAGGAGAGTCCGGGCGATACAATTATATATAATGGCAGGAAGTTCAAGAGCTATCGTGGCATGGGCTCGCTGGAGGCTATGGAACACGGCTCCAAGGACCGTTACTTCCAGGCAGACACGAAGGAAGTGAAGAAACTCGTGCCCGAAGGCATTGCCGGCCGCGTGCCTTTTAAGGGAACGGTGCAGGAGGTGATCTATCAGCTCACCGGCGGTCTGCGCTCGGGCATGGGCTATTGCGGCGCATCCGATATTGCCCACCTGCATGAAGCCAAGTTCACCCGCATCACGAATGCCGGCGTGCAGGAAAGCCATCCGCACGACATTACCATCACCAGTGAGGCTCCTAACTATAGTCGTCCAAACGATTAATCCATAGAAATGAAGAAACATCTGATAGTGGCAGCTTTTCTTGCTGCCGTTCCCTATGCTGCGACAATGTCGCAGACCGCAGCCGATGACCCTGTGATTATGACCGTCAACGGCCAGCCCGTGCTGCGCTCGGAGTTCGAGTATTCCTACAACAAGAACAACTCTGAGGGAGTCATCGACAAAAAAAACGTGGAGGAGTATGTTGACCTGTTCATCAACTACAAGCTGAAGGTGGCCGCTGCCATCGATGCACGCTATGATACGCTGACCTCTTTCCAGAAGGAGTTTGCCCAGTACCGCGACCAGCAGGTGCTGCCCATGCTGGTGGCCGACAGCGACATGGAGGCTGAGGCACACAAGATTTATGATGAGACGGTAGAACGCATAGGTCCCGACGGACTGATTAAAACGGCTCACATCCTGCTGCGTGCCGACCAGCAGGCCCCGCAAGCCGAATGGGATGCCGCCAAAGTGCGCATCGACTCCATCTACAAGGCTCTTCAAGAGGGTGCAGACTTTGCTGAGTTGGCCACGCGCCTCTCTCAAGACCCCGGCTCTGCCCGGCAGGGTGGAGAGCTGCCCTTCGTGCAGCACGGACAGTTTGTAAAGGAGTTTGAGGATGCTGCCTTCGCCCTGCAGCCCGGTGAAATGTCGCAGGTGGTGAAGTCGCCTTTCGGCTATCATATCATCCTCATGAAGGAACGCAAACAGCTGGAACCCTTTGAGTTTCATCATGATGCCATCATCCGCTTCATGGAACAGCGTAACATGCGCGAACAGATTGCCAAGCAGAAGGTAGATAAGATTGTGGCGGATAGCAAGGGCCAGACCACCACTGAAAAGGTGATGGAGCAGAAAGCTGACGAGCTGTCGAAGAACGACATGGACTTGCGCTATCTCATACAGGAATATCATGACGGTCTGCTGCTCTACGAAATCAGCAACAACCTGGTTTGGGACAAGGCAGCGAAAGACGAGGCAGGACTGGCCATCTATTTCAAGAAGCACAAGAAGAACTATGCCTGGGATGCCCCGCGCTTCAAGGGTATTGCCTACCACGTGAAAGAACAGTCGGATGTGAAGGCCGTGCGCGACTGTGTGAAGAAATTGCACTTCGACCAGTGGGCAGAGGCACTGCGCACCACCTTCAATGCCGACAGCGTGATTCGCATCCGTGTGGAAAAAGGCATTTTCAAGGAGGGTGACAACAGTTATATTGACAGCATCGTTTTCAAGAAAGACACGACGGTAACCCATCTGAAAGACTATCCCATTGATGCCCACTTCGGGAAGATACTGAAGAAAGGCCCCGAGGACTACACCGACGTGCGCGGGTTGGTGGTGGCTGACTATCAGGAGATGTTAGAGAAGGAGTGGGTGGCTCAACTGCGTCGTAAATATTCCTTCGAAGTCGATAAAGAAGTTCTCAAAACGGTTAATACTCACGAATGAAAAAGTTCCTGCTATCCCTGCTCCCCCTGTTCAGCCTGCCATTCCTGTCCCCTTTGTATGCAGACGAGCGTGACTCTCTGGCCAACATTGTGGACGAGGTGGTCTGGGTAGTGGGTGACGAGGCTATCCTGAAGAGCGACATTGAAGTGACCCGCATACAGGCTTCGATGGAGGGTATGCGCTGGAGCGGTGACCCTGACTGTGCCGTGCCGGAGCAGATTGCCGTGCAGAAGTTGTTCCTTCATCAGGCAGTCATCGATAGTGTGGATAAAGATGTCACTGAGAACGACATTGCCGCCAGGATAGAAGATAATATCGAGTATATGGTGGAGCAGATAGGCTCGCGCGAGAAGCTGGAGGAATATCGCAAGAAAAGTCTCAGCGAGATTCGCCAGTCGATGCACGACGAGCTGCGCAACCAGCTCCTCATTCAGCGTATGAAGCAGAAGCTGGTGGAGGACATCAGCGTGACCCCAGCAGAAGTGCGCCGCTACTTCAGGGACCTTCCTGAAGATAGCATTCCTTTTGTGCCTACTGCCGTGGAAGTGCAGATAATCACGCAGACTCCGCGTATCTCTCCAGAGGAAATCAACCGAGTGAAAGACGAGCTGCGTGAATATACCGAGCGCATCAACAAGGGCGAGACTTCGTTCTCCACACTGGCACGCCTGTACTCTGAAGACCCGGGATCGCGACGCAGCGGTGGCGAGATGGACTATGTGGGCAGGGGAGTCCTTGATCCGGCATTTGCCGCTGTGGCCTTCAATCTCACTGATCCTACAAAGGTATCGAAGATTGTGGAATCGGAGTTCGGATTCCATATCATCCAGCTCATTGACAAGCGTGGTGACAAGGTGAAGGTGCGCCATATCTTGCGCAAGCCTGTTGTGGGCGACTCTGCCATCAATGTCGCGTTGACCCGTCTCGACTCCATTGCTGCCGACATCCGTGCCGGCGTGGCACCCAAGCCTTTCCAGGAGATTTTTCCGGAGAAGTACACTTTCGAAGATGCCGTGTCCATCTTCTCCGATGACAAAGACACCCGTAACAACCGTGGACTGATGGCCAACAAGGATGAGCGCGGACAACTGAAGTCCTCGCGCTTTGAGATGAAAGACCTTCCCGCAGAGGTGGCTCGTGCCGTCGACACGCTGCAGGTTGGGCAGATTTCCGCACCATTCACGATGATAAATGAACGGGGAAAGACGGTATGCGCCATTGCCAAGCTCAAGAACAGGATTCCCGGCCACAAGGCAGACGTCACCGAGGACTTCCAGGTCATGAAGGAGTTGGTGCTGGAAAAACGACAATCCGAATTCCTGCACAACTGGGTGGTGAATAAAATCAAGAGTACATACGTCAGACTGAATGACCAGTACCGCAGCTGTCAGTTTGAATACGAGGGATGGGTAAGATGAACCGCTCTAACATAGTCGGCAGATACCACAGAAGCATCGTCATGGTGCTTCTGTGTGTGCTTTGTCTGCTGGTGGTCCGATACGCTGTGGCCATACCGCATATTCAGTCTCAGCGATCCGCTCCCCCCTCGAAAGGTGACCCTAAGCGCGTTTATTTGATACATGCCGACGAACTGCGCTACGACCGTTGGCAGAATAACGATGCCCAGGTACTCGTCGGATCTGTGCAGTTTGAGCACGACGGAGCGAAACTCTTTTGCGACAGCGCGAACTTCTTTGAGTCCAGTAATTCCTTTGAGGCATGGGGACATGTGCGTATGGTGCAGGGCGACACACTCTCGCTCACCAGCAAGCAGGGGTATTACGATGGTAATCAGCAGTTGATGGAGGCTAAGGACAGCGTCGTACTGAGGCATCGGAAGACAGTTCTCTACACCGACGAGCTCTATTATGACCGTATCTGGAACCAGGGCTATTTCCAGAACGGAGGCCGGCTGGTGGACGAGGGAACGACGCTCACCAGCGACTGGGGCGAATATCACACCGACTCGAAGATGGCAATCTTTTACTATGACGTGAGGATGGTGGACAAGCAGTTCTTGCTGACGACGGATTCACTGTACTACGACACCCAAGTGAAGAGGGCACACATCGTGGGACCTTCGGACATCACCTCGGGCAAAAGTCATATCTATTCAGAGCTGGGCTATTACAACACCGTGACGGAAGAGGCAGAGCTGCTGAACCGTTCACGTCTGGACAACGAGGGACGTGTGTTGGTGGGCGACAGCCTGTGGCACGACGGCAAAACAGGTATCAGTGAGGCTTTTGTCAATGTCATCTTCACGGATACAGTGAACAAAAGCATCCTTCAGTGCGACTACGGCCACTATGAGGACAGCATCGGTTATGCTGTTTGTACCGACAAAGCCTTGGCCATTGACTATTCGCAGCGCGACTCGCTCTTTGTGCATGGCGACACCATCAAGGTGTTTACGTATAACATTAATACCGATTCTGTCTACCGCGTGATGCACGCTTATAATAAGGTTCGCGCGTACCGTATAGATATACAGGCAGTGTGCGATTCGCTGGTTTACTCTTCGCTCGATTCCTGCATGACGCTTTATCACGACCCTATCACATGGAATATGAACCAACAGCTGGTGGGCGACAAGATAGAGGTGTTCATGAAAGATTCAGTCATCGACCATGCCCATGTCATTGACAATGCTTTCTCCATTGAGCAGCTACCGAAGGATAAATGCTACAATCAGGTCTCGTCTAAGGAGATGTTCGCCTTCTTCACTGAGGGGCACATCCATGAGGCCCAGGCTAAGGATAATGTGCTGACCATTTACTATCCGGAGGACAAGGCCGACAGCAGTTATGTCGGACTGGTTTATATGGAGACCAGCGAACTGCGTATCATGATGGACGAGCAGGGCAAGATGAGCAGGATCTGGGCACCAAAGTCAGACGGCATCATGTACCCCATGTCGCAGATTCCACCAGACAAGCGCTATCTGAATGGCTTTGCCTGGTACGACTATGTACGTCCTATTTCCAAGGAAGATGTGTTTGTCTGGCGTGGAAAGAAATCTTCCGGGTCTGACCAGAATGCTGATGAAGCAAATAATAAAGGTAGGCAGAAGGATACTGTAAAGCAGTCGGTTGAGCCTGTCGCGGAATCGGAACCTGTGGAGGAAGTGAAATCCATCGATGAATCGGAACCTGTGGAGGAAGTGGAATCCCTCGATGAATCGGAACCTGTGGAAGAGCTGCAACCCGTCGATGAAACGAAACCTGTGGAGGAGGTGAAAACTGCCGATGAAACGGGACCAGAAGATGCC
>LXOW01223724.1_pt1 | contig 10686 bp, 12 predicted proteins | sample 1368591 | NCBI WGS metagenome assembly LXOW01 (sample SAMN04884650, study PRJNA319009) | bovine gut metagenome | isolation source: Cow rumen | host: Bos taurus | place: Italy: Legnaro (PD) | collected 2014-07-09
AGATGTGTATAAGAGACAGTTAAACGAGAGAGATTTATGAAAGAAAGATTAACTATGCTTCTGGCATGTCTTTTCCTGATGGTAGGAGGAGTCATTGCACAGACAAAAGTTAACGGTACCGTGGTTTCTCAGGAGGACAATCAGCCCGTTGTTGGTGTTTCCATCCTCGTTGTAGGAACTAACGTCGGTACAGTGACAGATGCAAGTGGTCGCTTCTCGCTGACCGTTCCTGAAGGCAAGTCTCAGCTCCGCTTTACTTATGTCGGTATGGAGACGCTGGAAGTGAGTGCACGTCCTAACATGCGTATCGTACTCCGCAATGGTGATACCAACCTCGACGAGATCGTGGTCACCGCTATGGGTATCAAGCGCTCGGCCAAGGCTCTGGGGTACTCGGCAACTGCAGTTAGTGGCGAAGAAATTGCTGCTGCCCGCACAGCTGACATCATGTCGAGTCTTCAGGGTAAGGTAGCTGGTGTGCAGATTAGTTCTGCAACTGGTGACCCAGGTTCATCGAATTCAGTTATCATTCGTGGTATCAGTTCACTGGGCGGTACTAACCAGCCTTTGTATGTTATTGATGGTGTGCCCATGAATAACTCGGCAGTGTATAGCAGTGATGGTCTGAACAGTGGTTATGACTTTGGTAACGGTGCAAATGCTGTCAACCCCGATGACGTGGAAAACATGACTATTTTGAAGGGTGCTGCTGCTACGGCCCTGTACGGTTCACGTGCAGCTAACGGTGTCATCCTGATTACAACCAAGAGTGGTAAGCAGCAGAGCAAGGGCCTCGGTATTGAATATAATGGTGGCCTGCAGTGGGAAGGCGTGATGCGCTTGCCTCAGATGCAGAACGACTTCGGTATGGGTTGGAATGGTGACAAGACTGATGACGAGAATGGTTCTTGGGGTCCAAAGTTCGACAACTCTACATTGAAGTATGGTACTGTGTACAACAACTCTCAGCAGATTAAAACCTACAAGGCTATTCCTGACAACATGAAGGATTTCTTCGATACAGGTTTTCGCTATTCTAACAGCTTATCGTTTAACGGTGCTACAGACAAGAGCGATTATTTCGTGTCGTTCTCACAGATTACCGATGACGGTATCATTCCTACTAATGCTGATAAATATAAGAAGTACACTTTCTCAGCACGTGGCTCACATAAGGTTAAGGACCTGACGTTTAGTTCTTCACTGAACTATGCTTATCAGAAGAATAATTTCGTGCAGACAGGTCAGGGCTTTGAGAACATGTATAACTCTATCATGCAAACGCCTCGTGATATTGCAATCTCTGAACTTGAGGATTTGAACAATCCGTTCAACACGCCAGGTTATTACTATACACCTTATAGCGTGATGAACCCTTATTATATTTTGAATAATCACTTGAATGAGAACGAAAGTGAGCGTTTCTATGGTAAGTTCCAGGTTGACTATGACTTCCTGAAATGGTTCAAATTGACTTATCATATCGGTCTTGACACATCTACGGCTCACCACCATACTGGTATGCCTAACTATGCCGCACTGTTCCCCGATACACCAAACTATGAGTCGGAGCTGAGTTCTCAAACAGGTTATACCTCTCGTCGTACCACACGTCGTCGTGAGATTGACCAGGACATCATGTTGACTTTCAATATGCCTGTCAACGACTTTAACATCAATGCTGTAGCCGGTTTCAATGGTAACGAGCGTCAGTTGTCATATCTGAATTCTAAGGTAACTAACCTGACAATTCCTACCTATTATAATATTACAAACTCGGCTGAGATTCCAACAACGACGGAGTATCAGTGGAAGCGCCGTTACTATGGTATCTATGGTCAGGCTGAAATTGCTTGGAAGAACATGCTCTATCTGACCTTGACGGCTCGTAACGACTGGTCTTCAACGCTGCCTAAGGACAACCGCTCGTTCTTCTATCCTGGTATTACTGCCAGCTGGATTTTCTCTGAACTGTTGAAGGAGAAGACCCCTTGGCTGTCGTTCGGTAAGGTGCGAGTTGCTTGGGGTAAGACCGGTAACGATGCTGATGTCTATATGACTGATCCCTACTATACGCAGGGTAGCTTCAACTCTTCTGGTTGGGCTGACAGTAAGTTCCCATTCTCAAAGACTGGAACCAATGCCTATACTGTAGGTAATGTGCTTGGTAGTTCTACACTGAGTCCTGAGATGACCACTGAGACTGAGTTTGGTATCCAGTTGGCATTCTTCAAGAATCGTATTTCTTTGGATGCTACTTACTACAACCGTAACTCTGACAAGCAGATTACGCAGCTGAGTGTTGATCCTGCTTCTGGTTATACTGCACAGAACGTTAACCTCGGTAAAATTCGCAACCGTGGTGTTGAGTTGTTGGTAACTGTTGTTCCTGTTCGTACAAAGGACTTCGAGTGGAGCTTGACATGGAACTATACCAAGAACAACAACAAGGTGATGAAGTTGCCTGAGGAAATGAACGGTCGCGCTTCAATTTATGGATTCAGCGGTGGAACTGGTCTCTACGCTATTGAAGGCGAAGAGATGGGTGTGTTCGAGGCATATGTTGCCAAGACTGATGATCAGGGACGTATTATTGTTGACAAGAATGGTCTGCCCCAGAACACTGACGAGATGGTCAAGATTGGTTCTATCAACTACGACTATATGATGGGTGTTGGTAGCTCGCTGCGCTATAAGGACTTCACACTGTCATTCGACTTTGATATCCGTCAGGGTGGTCTGATGTTCTCGCGTACTCATGACATCACCTACTTTACAGGTAATGCTATGCAGACAGCCTATAATGATCGTAATCCGTTCATAGTGCCCAATTCTGTTAAACAGGCAGGTACTGACAACGATGGCAATCCTATCTATGTAGAGAATGATATTCCTCTTTATGGTACAACACTCTACAACTACTGGGACAATGGTGCTACGGCTATGGGTTCAGGCTCACTTATTAGCAAGTCTTATGTGAAGCTTCGTCAGGTGGTATTGGGATGGGATGTGCCTAAGAAGTGGCTCGCTAAGACCTTCCTCAATGGTGTACATTTCTCTGTATTCGGTAACAACCTCCTGATGTGGACTCCTTCAAGTAATACTTTTGTTGATCCTGAGGCTTCTTCGTTCGGTAACGACCTGACAGGTAGCTTCGGTGAGTACAGTTCGAACCCCAGCTCACGTAAGTATGGTTTCAACGTGAAAGTTAAATTCTAATAGGAAAGGAAATAACAGTTATGAAAAAGATATATTTATTAGCTGCTGCGGGTATGATGATGGTTTCCAGCTGTGAATTGGACATCAATCAGGACCCGAACTATCCCACCAAGTCAGATATTAGCCCTGAGCTGCAGTTCCCCTCTGTAATCAGTGCTATTGCTGATGCTTCTGGTGACCAGATGTTCAACTATGGTGGCTTCTTTGCCCAGTATTTCGATCAGATGCCTGAGGCAAACCAGTATAATGACATTGCAGAGTTGAATATTGACGAGTCAAAGGACATCTTCAATCGCTGTTACAGAAACTTGTATGCTGGTGCATTGATGGACATTGAGGATATCAAGACCAAGACTACTAATACCGCCAACATCTTTGCTTGTCAGGTCATGCGTGCGCAGGCTTTCCAGTTGCTGGTTGACAATACGAGCGAAACTCCTTATAGCGAAGCTCTGCAGGGAGGTAGTAATTCTTCACCTAAGTATGAAGACGGTAAAACTGTGTATGAGGGTGTGCTGAAGGAACTTGATGAGGCTGAAGCTGCTCTGAACAGTTCAGACATTATTACGATGACGGATCCTTTGTTGAAGAAAGACCTTGCTCAGTGGAAGGGCTATGCCAATGCTCTGCGCCTGCGTATGTATCTGCGTCTGTTTGATGGTGGACAGAGTGAGTATCAGGCAAAAGCTACCGCTTTGGTTGCTGCTAACAACTTCTTCACTGGTGATGTGGCATGGGACGTGTTCTCTGATCAGGAAGGCCAGTACAACCCCTGGTATCAGTCGGTGTTCCGCCTGACCAACAATCATTGTGCCGCTTATCCTATTGNNCCCGTCTGGGTTATGCAATCAAGCCCCGTTCCAGTGATAATGCCTATGTGGGTCAGTTCCCTGGTTCGAAGCAGGAGCCTAAGATTGTAGGTACTTCTTATAAGAATTCAGACGTGAGTACTATCAACTATGATGTGGCACACAATATGCCTATCTACCTTTTCACCCAGAGTGAATTACAGTTCCTGATTGCTGAGGTTAATTTGCGCTTTAGCAATAACGTTGGTGCTGCACAGACTGCTTATGAGGCAGGTGTTGCTGCTGACTTCTCACTGCGTGGTATTGCTGGGGCTGATGCTTTCTTAGGTGCTGCTGGTAGTTGGGCTAATGCAGCTAACAAGCTGAACCTGATTTATATGCAGAAGTGGGTAGCTCTCTTCATGCATGACCACATGGAGGCTTGGTCTGAGATTCGTCGTACAGATGTTCCAACTCTGTCAAGTCATAGCGCTTTCGAGATTTTGGCCGATGGTACGCTTTATACTCCTGGTGACCTGATTGCTCCTGCAGTAAATAAGAAGGGTAACAACAACATCGCTATGAGTATTCCTTACTCTAGTGACTCTCGTAAATACAATGTTAATACGCCTTCGAAGGCTCGTCAGATTACTGACAAGGTGTTCTGGGATGTGAAATAAAAACGTATAATTGAGATTAGGATATGAAAAAAATATATTTATTTGGACTGATGCTATGCGCTGTAGTCTTTGGACTTACATCGTGTAGCAAGGATGAGCAGCACACAGACACTCGCATTACCTATTATGTAAACATGTATTTGCAGGGTGACGAGATGACTTTGGTTCCCTTAGGAACGGCTTATACTGATGCTGGTTGTAAGGCCGATCTGAATGGTGAGGACTATACCTCTAAGATTGTCACTGAGGGTGTTGAGGATGTGGATGTCAACACAGTTGGTTTCTACGACATCACTTATTCTGCTGTCAATCCTGATGGCTATGCTGCTTCTGTAAGCCGTACGGTAGTTGTATATGATCCCACTGTGACTGCTTCTATCGAAGGCACGTATTCTACAGATATGGCTGAAAGTAAGTATGGTACTGCTAAGTCTTCCTTCGCTGACCGTGCTGCTGGCTACGGCAACACAACCCAGTGCGTAGGCATCACCTTCACTGAGGTGGCTCCTGGTATCTATTATGTCAACGACTTATTGGGCGGTTGGTATAACCAGATTCGTGCTTATGGTACGAAGTATTGTATGACAGGTTATGTATCTCTCAATCCTGACAACACGCTGACACTTCAGTCGAGCTACATTCCTGGTTGGCAGGATGGTCTTGACTACATTAAGGATACTGCTTGTGATCCTGCTGCAGGTACGATTAAGTACAGCCTGTCGTATGCTGGACAGATTTTCATGGACATTGTATTGAATAAGGACTAAAAGATAGTAACAATTATGAAAAAGTATATTTCTTTTGCATTGATGACCATTGCCCTCTCGTTTGGCTTTGCCAGTTGCGATGTGGAGACCAATGAGGAGCCTGGTGGAACAAATGTGCAGAATATGGCTGGCCGTTGGGTTGTCAGCGTTAGTCAGGTTGACGAGAAAGGCGAGGTGGTTTTTCAGCCAGAGGACCTGTTTGGAATTATAGACGCAGACCTCTTTACTTTCAATACTGCTGACAACTCTTCTTCTGAGATGTGGATTGACGACCGTGGTAATTTCTGGGACTTTAAGTTCAAGATGCCTATTAACTATGGTGCTGCTACTTTCTCGGCTACTGACGTTCTCTATAACGATGATATGCGCGAGATTGCTGAACTGATTGCTGCTGGTCAAACACCTACAGATAAGAATGGTGATCCTCTTACTGCTGAGAAAGCAACTATCACCGATGGTAAGATTATGTATGGTGCAGGTCATAACATTCATGGTATGCCAACTGATAGTATTGCATTCTATATCACGTTTACTGACGACTCTAATGGTGCTAAATATGGTTATGCTAAGCACCTCGTGTCAGGAACACGCTACTCTGGATTCTATGAGTAAATAGATTAAGAATGTCATAACAATTCGGGAGGCGCACCATACGGGTGTCGCCTCCCGATTTTTTCCCTATGATAGGGAAGGGAAATGTCAACCTATAGTTCCCCTGTTGTCCCAGGGGATGGGACACTCAGTTTTCTTCAAGAAAACCTCAACTTTTCCTTAGGATAACTTCAACTTTTCCTTAGGAAAACTGAAGGGAAAGTGCTAGAAAATTGAATTGTCTCTTATCTTTTGTTTCGGAAGAAGTCCTGCATGAGTTGGCGGCAGTTGGTTTCCAGGACGCCGGCGGTGACTGAACACTTGGGGTGCAGGGCGTGGGGGGCGTAGTCGGAGTAGCCTCGCTTCTCGTCGCGACAGCCGTAGACCACACGCGTCACCTGTGCCCAACCCAAGGCTCCGGCGCACATGGTACAGGGCTCGACGGTGACATAGAGGGTGCAGTCGGTGAGGTACTTGCCGCCCAGTTCGTTGGCGGCGGCGGTGATGGCCTGCATCTCGGCATGGGCTGTCACGTCGTGCAGCGTCTCCGTCAGGTTATGGGCACGGGCAATGACACGGTCCTGGCAAACGATGACGGCACCGATGGGTATCTCGCCCTCGTCGAAGGCCTGCTGCGCCTCGGCTAAAGCCTTGCGCATAAACTGTTCGTCCTTTTTGCGTTGTTCGTCAGTTGTCATGTTGCAAAGGTAACAAATTTTTTTGTTTATTGCAAAAATATTCGTACTTTTGCACATCATAAGGCAGATAAGAGTTAACAACAGAGATGAAAAGTGTAGCATTCTATTTTTTCCTGCTCGGCTCCCTCATTGCGGTAGGTTGTTCTGAGAAGGAGGACGACGAGCAATCACAGCCTGTATTGGAGATTGCTCTGAATCCAGGATTCATCTCTAACGACTATCAAGGTGGAAAGCGGGTCATGTCGCCCCGTGAAGAGAAATACTTTGTCTGCACCGCCCTTGGCAGCCAGTGTGTGGTAAGCCTCGCCCCGATAGGCTACTCAGAGGTGTGCGCGGATGAGGCACGTGGCGTAAAAGTTAAAGAAAAAAGGAAATGACAAAGGAGCAAGCAATTAAGCTATTTGAAGAGAAGAAAGTCCGTACAGTGTGGGACGATGAACGGGAACAATGGTATTTCTGCGTGGTTGATGTCGTTGAAGTCCTGACGGAAAGTAAGGACCCTTCTGGCTATATCAAGACCATGAAAAGGCGCGATCCGATACTTGCCAAAGGGTGGGTACAAATTGTCACCCCCCTTTTCGTCCAGACCTCAGGTGGACGGCAAAAAATGAACTGCGCGACAATTAAAGGAATCTTCCGCATCATACAGGCAATACCATCTCCCAAGGCAGAGCCTTTTAAACAATGGATAGCGCAGGTGGCCAGTCAGCGACTTGACCAGATGCAAGACCCTGAGAAGAGTATTGACCAAGCCATTGTTGACTATAAGCGTTTGGGCTATAGCGACGCTTGGATTAATCAGCGTATCAAAAGCATAGAGGTACGCAAGGAACTGACGGACGAGTGGCAACGGACTGGTGTGCATGAAGGGTTGGAATATGCATCCTTGACGGACATCATTACTCGCGAGTGGAGCGGATTCACTACCAAGCAATATAAGCATTACAAGGGATTGAAGAAGGAGAACCTGCGAGATAATATGACCAATCTGGAAATAGCCCTTAATATACTGGCAGAAGCTTCGACTACAGAACTTTCAAAACAGCGTAATCCAAAGGGCTACAGGCAGCAGACTAAGATTGCCAAGGAAGGTGGCAGCGTAGCAAAAGTAGCTCGCAATCAACTGGAAAGTAAGCTTGGGCGTTCGGTCATATCCAAAGCCAAGGCTAGTGACTACTTGCTGTCAGACAATAAGGAAGTGGAGGAATAAACAAAGAAAAAGTATGATGGAATGGAAAATCATTCATATTGACGAGACGGACTCCACGAACGAGTGGATAAAAGTACACAAAGGGGACGGTTCTCTCTGCGAGAGTGTGGCGTCGCAATCTCTTTGTGTACTTGCTGAGTATCAGACGGCGGGGCGGGGTTGCGGCACGAATAAGTGNNCCTCAGCATCAAGTGGCCCAACGATATCTATTGGCGCAATGGTAAACTGGCGGGTATCCTGATAGAGAATACCCTGAAGGGCAACCTAGTCAAGGACAGCATCATTGGTGTAGGGCTGAACGTCAACCAGCGCGAGTTCAAGAGTGACGCGCCCAATCCTGTATCGCTATGGCAAATAACAGGACAGGAGACAGACTGTGAGCAGTTGCTAAAAGACATCCTTAGTCGAATAGATTTAAGGGATGGTTTGAAGGAACGCTACATGAAATTGCTATATCGTCGCAAAGGTTTTCATCCATATACTGATAAGGATGGTGTGTTTATGGCTGAAATAACAGGTGTGGAGGACGATGGACACTTGGTGTTATGCGATGATAACGGTCGCGAGCGCCGCTATGCCTTTAAGGAGGTCGTGTTTATTTGACCATTGGACCATTGGACTGTTGCTGCCGCCAGACATTTAAATCGAAAATCGAAAATCAGTAAATCGAAAATAAATTGTAAATCGTAAATTGTGAAATCGTAAAATAGTAAAAGGTATGAGATTTAAAAGAATTCTATTGAAGCTGTCGGGCGAGAGCCTGATGGGTAAGCAGGGCTATGGTATCGACCCTGAGCGTTTGAGCGACTATGCCAAGCAGATTAAGGAAGTGAGTGAGATGGGCGTGCAGATTGGTATTGTCATCGGCGGTGGAAACATTTTCCGCGGACTGTCGGGTTCGCAGAAAGGCTTCGACCGCGTGAAGGGCGACCAGATGGGCATGTGTGCTACGGTGATTAACTCGTTGGCACTGAGCTCGGCATTAGGTGCCATCGGTGTGAAGAACAAGGTGCTGACGGCTATCCGCATGGAGCCTATCGGTGAGTTCTACACCAAGTGGAAGGCCATCGAGGCGATGGAGGCCGGCTACGTCTGCATCTTCTCGGCCGGCACGGGCAGCCCGTACTTTACCACTGACACGGGTTCAAGTCTGCGCGGCATTGAAATTGAGGCCGACGTGATGCTGAAGGGAACCCGCGTGGATGGTGTCTATACCGCCGACCCCGAGAAGGACCCCACGGCAACGAAGTTTGATGCCATTACCTATAAGGAGGTACTTGCACGCGGACTGAAAGTGATGGACCTCACGGCTATCTGCATGTGTCAGGACAACAACCTGCCCATCTATGTGTTTAACATGGACGTTGTGGGTAACCTGAAGAAGGTGATGGACGGCGAAGAGATAGGCACGTTAGTGCATAACTAATTGACAATGGATAATTAGGCCTCCTCTACGAAGTCAACGTACTCGCCTTCGGAGTCGTCGAAGATCTTCCGCGTTGTGCGCGACTCTTGAGGTTGCTCAAATATGGACTCGTCCGTTGCAGCATGGCTGTGACGGACGAAGTCGTCTTGGTCTTGTCCTGCGTTGTCAAAAGACTCCTTAGGCGACTGGGCACGATGAGAATATTGCTGGCGTTGGCGACCCGTCTCGTAACGCTGGCGCTGGGCTGCTTGGTCGGCAGCCCTTTGGGCAGCCTTGCGGAAATCTCTGATGCTCTTGACAATCCATCCTCCTATCAGCATGAGAATGAATACCAGAACGAAGAAAGCAAAGAGCATTATACCTAAGAAACCTTTTAACATAGACTCTTTTTTGGGGTTAGAAGTTAGATATGAGGGCTACAATGGCTGATAGTATGACGTACCAAGCAATGGCAGCCGCTAAACCGCTTACTCCAAGTAAGATGAGCAGGGGGATGCAGGTGATGAGGAAAATGTATTTGACTCCGTTGCCCTTCCAGCCCCACGTCTTGAACTTCAGGGCGAACATGGGAATCTCGCTGACCAGCAAGTAGCAGCTGACGAACATGCCAGCGATGATGAGCCAAGGTGCGTAGGACAACTCGTCAATGTAGTTGTGGCTGCCTACGATGAGTGATCCCCAAAAGAGGGCATTGGCAGGCGTGGGCAGTCCGATGAACCCCATAGCCTGACGCTCGTCCAGATTGAACTTTGCCAGGCGCAAGGCTGAGAACGCCGCCATGATAAAGGCCAGATAGGGTAGGGGTGAGTGCTCGCTCATCCAAGGAGCATCAAGTACTGTCGGGCACAATAGCTCGTTCAAGTATTGAAACACGATGGCCGATGGCGCAAAGCCAAAGGTGATGTCGTCGGCCAGCGAGTCCAGTTCCTTGCCAATTGGCGACGAGACATGTAGCAGACGTGCCGTCATGCCGTCGAAGAAATCGAACACGGCACCGATGACAATGAACAGCAGCGCCATCGAGAAGTCACTTTGGAATGCCCAGTAGGTGGCTATGCAGCCCGAAACGAGGTTGCAGCAAGTGATGGTATTAGGAATGTGCTTCTTAATCATAGTGCGGTAGCAAATTTATTCACTATTCACTTTTACCTTACGCTAACTTGGCGATGACTGTTTGGTCGCCGGTAGTGGGCTGGTTCAGGGTGACGCAGGCCTTGGCGGTCAGAGGCAGGTAGACGTCGACACGCGAGCCGAGCTTGATGAAGCCGAGGTGCTCGTCGATGTAGCATTCCTCGCCCTCCTTGGCG
>LXOW01138151.1_pt1 | contig 10685 bp, 12 predicted proteins | sample 1368591 | NCBI WGS metagenome assembly LXOW01 (sample SAMN04884650, study PRJNA319009) | bovine gut metagenome | isolation source: Cow rumen | host: Bos taurus | place: Italy: Legnaro (PD) | collected 2014-07-09
CCGCGTTCGAAACGATGGTCGAAACGGGCAATCTCATACCAGTCGCCCAGATATTGCTCCAACTGAAGGTCGCCGGCAACGGAATTATCTACTTCGGGCTGCGCCGTACAGCCGATACAAAGAAAAAGGCCCGCGGCCAGAATCGAAATCAATGCTTTCATAAGTGCAACTTTTTAATTTTTCTCTGTCAATACTTTATATCTCCTCTGGAGGGCCACCAGAACACTGCGTTCGGCCAGCGGGTTCAGCCCACGGAAAGTGGTGCGACGCTTTAGTTCTGCCAGGGGCATCTCCAAAAGCAGTTTGGCTATGCATTCGTCGGCAAAGGAATTGGACACCACATTGACTCCCGTAAAATCAAGCACCACCTTTTCATCGCCCATAATCATCGGCAACAGCTTCTCGCGAAGCTTCTGTCCCATATCGCGGGTACCAAAATCGGTACCGTACGTAATAAACTTGAATTCTACCATAGCGATTCCAATTCTCCTGTTTCTACAAATAACTCGTTAAATTCCCCGGCAGCATCAGTTCTGTAATCCACGATCTGGTTGGGGTCTATCTCTTCGCCCGTACCTATCTCCATGTAGATGAGCGTACCTTGCCAAAAACCATTTTCGATGACCGACGTCTTGCCATCTTTTATGATTAGCTTATGACTGCCGGAATGCAAGATAAACTCCTGGCCGATGCTGTCCACCAGCCTTGATGTAGTGTACAGTCCGAAGCCCATTCCCTTGCCATCGGCAATCAATATGCGCAAAACTTTTTGCGGCTCGTCGTAATGTGTCATGGCGGTTCCCAAAGGCTTGCCGGAATGAATATGGACGTTGTCCATCATCTCGTACAGGCAGTAACTTAACGCCTGAAGCACACTGACCTCGATATCGAAGTGCGAGGTCATTGCCTTCAGGACATCCCTATACACAGCATCCAGGGTCTGCGCATCAAACACGTCTATCGATACGTTTTCCTTGCCCTTGAAATACCTGTCTAAGATGAATGCCACATCCATATGCGTTATTCTTTATTAGTAATTCTCCGCCTTGAGGGCGAAGTAGGCCTGGGGATGGTCGCCGCAAACATACTGACCGGACGGAACGTCACGCTTTCTGAAATAAATTTGTCTAAGTTGAACATTGATTTTTCGCTACCTTTTCTCAGCCAGTTCAAGCATCAACTCATCGGCCAGGTACTCGTCACTGCGGCAGTGCATATCGGCCACTCCCTCGTTCATGAGGGCATAGGTATCGGAATCGTAGAAGAATGCCAAGGCATCTTCCAGTTCCATGCCGCTCAGGCGGGCAAAAAGCTCCACTACGCGGGCGTATTTCATCTGCAGTATAGTCTTGTTGGCTTCCATCGTTAAATCTCCTCGGCAGTTACAAAGTGCAGGCGGTTCTCTATCAGTGCATCGCTCAACAGGCACATCTGGTGATTGGGGCGCGAGTGCTGCGTGTCAGGATTTTCTACCCGCACGGTGGATGCGTGATACAGTCTCATGTCAATGCTCCTTTTTCACGGAGAGCCTCTGCGAGATCCTCCACCAAATAATCCTTGCTAAAGGTATGAAGCACGTCGTAACACGGGATAATGTAACTCATCAGCAGCCCGGTGGACCGCAACGTCCCGTACACACGTGAGGCGCTCCAATGCAATGCATCGGCTAAACTCCCCACGCAGAATGTGATAAAATCCAAATGCTCCAGTCTCATAATATACCTATCAAATATTGAACGATGCAGACATGACGTTCCCAAGTCCACGGGTAAATAATAAAGGGATTTCTGAAACAAGCCGTTTCAGTTTTTCCATATTGGCAATGTTGAGTAAGTCCCTAATAATTCTCCGCCTTGAGGGCGAAGTAGGCCTGCGGATGGTCGCAGACGGGGCAGATGTCCGGGGCCTTGGGGCCGATGACGATGTGGCCGCAGTTGGCGCACTGCCAGATGGCATCGCCCTCGCGGGAGAAGACCAGGCCGCCTTCGATATTGGCCAGCAGTTTGCGGTAGCGCGCTTCGTGTTCGCGCTCGATGGCGCCCACCTGACGGAATTTCTCGGCAATTTCGCTGAATCCTTCGGCATCGGCTTCCGCCGCCATCCGGTCGTACATATCGGTCCATTCGTAGTTTTCACCGTCGGCGGCATCCGCAAGATTGGCTACCGTATCGGCGACGGACCCACCGTGCAGGTACTTGTACCACATTTTTGCGTGCTCTTTCTCATTGTCGGCGGTCTCCTCGAAAATCTTCGAGATCTGCACATAGCCGTCCTTCTTGGCGCGGGAGGCGAAGTAGGTGTACTTGTTGCGGGCCATTGACTCCCCGGCAAACGCCTCGAGGAGGTTCTTTTCAGTCTTTGTTCCTTTGAGTTCCATATGCTTGAATGTTAAAATGATTTCGAAAATCTCTCCTCAATCACCTTCCAGTCCACAATCTGCCACAAGGCCGCCAGATGCGCGGCGCGCCGGTTCTGCCAGTCCAGGTAGTAGGCGTGCTCCCATACGTCGAAGGTCAGCAGCGGGTGCAGTCCGCGGACCACCGGGTTCGATGCCGCCGCCTCCTGCGTAATGACCAACTGCCCCTTCTCATCCACCGAAAGCCATACCCAGCCGCTGCCGAACAGCGAAATGCCGGCCGCTTCGAATGCCGCCTTGAACGCATCGAACGAACCCCACTGCTTCCCGATTTGCGCGGCGAGCGCTCCTGCGGGCTCATTCGCCGAAGCGGGAGCCAGTGCCTTGAACTGCGTAAAGTACAGGTTATGGTTGAGCACCTGTCCGGCATTGTTGAACAGCGCACCGGCAGGGGCCTTGCGCACGATTTCTTCCAGCGGCAGGGCCTCGAACGGCGTTCCCGGCAGCAGTTTGTTCAGGTTGTCCACATAGGCCTGCAGATGCTTGCCGTGGTGGAAAGACAGCGTCTGTGCGCTGATGACGCCTTCCAGCGCGTCCGGCGCATAAGGCAGTTCGATAAGGCTAAACATAATAATCTACCGAATAATCAAACAGTTCCGGCGCATCACAGAGCAGCGGATGCCGGCGGTCCTTGTCCGAGAGCAGGATGTCCTTCTCCGGAATCTGCCAGTCGATGCCCAGGGCCGGGTCGTTCCAGCGGATGGCCCCCTCGGCCTCCGGTGCATAGAAGTTATCGCACTTGTACTGGAAAACGGCGAACTCGCTCAGGACGGAAAAGCCGTGGGCAAACCCGCGGGGAATAAAGAGCTGCCGGTGGTCCTCGGCATTCAGCTCAACCGCCACGTGCTTGCCAAATGTGGGCGAGCCCCTGCGGATATCGACGGCCACATCCAGCACGCGTCCCTTGTTCACCCGCACGAGCTTACTTTGCGCATGTTCTCCCTTCTGGAAATGCAGGCCACGCAGGACACCATAACTACTCATACTCTCATTGTCTTGTACGAAGTGTACGGGGCGTACAGCGGCGTCGAATGCCCGCTGCGACCACGATTCAAAGAAGTAGCCCCGCGCGTCGCCGAAAACCTTAGGTTCGATGATGACGACCTCCGGGATTGAGGTAGGAATGACTTTCATCACAATCTTCCGTCGACGATTTCACGGGGCAGCGTGCCCTTTACATCATAAATAACATGCTCCGGAGCCATCAGGGACACAAGGTCCAGCGCCTGGAACTCCTTATGCGCCACAGCGGCGATGCAGGCATCAAACGCGCAACCCTGCGGAAGGCTGTTCACCACCTCGATGCCGTATTCGCGACGCACGGAAGCCGCATCGGCCCAGGGATCGTACACCGTAATGTTTCCGCTGTATTCCTCCAGCGTATGGTAGATGTCCACCACCTTGGTATTGCGGATGTCCGGACAGTTCTCCTTGAAGGTGATACCCAGGATCAGAATCTTCGCATCCTTGACCCGCACGCCCTTCTTGTTCATACATTTGACGGTCTGCGAAGCCACGTACGCCCCCATTCCGTCATTGAGCCGGCGGGCGTTGCTCATCACCCTCGGGAGTACACCGTACACCTGCGCCTTCTGAATCAGGTAATACGGATCCACGCTGATGCAGTGGCCGCCTACGAGACCGGGGCTGAGTTTGATAAAATTCCATTTCGTCGCCGCCGCTTCGATTACGTCGTGCGTATCGATGCCCATCGCGTTAAAAATCTTCGCCAGCTCGTTCATAAAGGCGATGTTCACGTCCCGCTGAGAGTTTTCGATGATTTTCGACGCCTCCGCCACCTTGATGGACGGGGCCTTGTGCGTACCGTTCACCAGCACGGAATTGTACACCGCATCCACGATGTCGGCAATCTCCGGCGTAGAACCGCTCGTAACCTTCTTGATTTTCTCCACCGTATGCAGTTTATCGCCGGGGTTGATGCGCTCCGGCGAATAGCCCGCAAAGAAATCCACATTGAATTTCAGTCCGGAGACCTGCTCTACCACCGGCAGACACTCTTCTTCCGTCACGCCGGGATAAACCGTCGATTCGTACACGACGATATCCCCGCGCGAAATCACCTTTCCTACCGTGGTCGAAGCGCCAATCAGCGGAGTAAGGTCCGGACGGTTGTTTTCATCGACGGGAGTAGGAACCGCTACTACGTAGAAATTGCAGCCGCGGATTGCATCGAGATCTGTCGTGCAGACGAATCCGTGCTTTGCTATCGCTTCCTGCAGCAGATCGTCGCTCACCTCGAGCGTAGCGTCGTGCCCCGCCATCAGCGCATCGACGCGCTTCTGGTTCATATCGAAGCCCACCGTCGGATACTTCGTGGAAAACAGCCGGGCCAGCGGAAGGCCTACATACCCGAGGCCAATCACGCAAATTTTAATGTCTTTCATTTTGCGAGTTCTTCTTGGATGTATTCGAGTGCCGCGATTTTCGCCTTCGTTTCTTCGAGGTTCAGGCGGCGGGTGTTATTGGAATTGAATTCGTCGATAGTGACCGCCTTGCGGTTGCCTTCGGTAAAGTATTTGTCGTAGTTGAGGCTGCGGTTGTCCGCCGGCACGCGGTAGAAGTTGCCCATATCCTCCGCCTTCGCGCATTCCTCCTTGGTCAGCAGCGTCTCGTACATTTTTTCGCCGTGACGGATGCCGATGACCTTGATGTCCTCTTTCCGGCCGCCGAAGAGTTCGCAGACCGCTTCCGCCTGCGTCTGGATGGTGCAGGCCGGCGCCTTCTGCACGAGGATATCGCCGTTCTGTCCGTGTTCGAAGGCGAAGAGCACGAGGTCCACCGCCTCGTCCAGCGACATGATGAAGCGGGTCATCGACGGTTCGGTGAGGGTGATGGGCTGGCCCGCGCGGATCTGGTCGATCCACAGCGGAATCACGCTGCCGCGGCTGCACATCACGTTTCCGTAGCGCGTGCAGCAGATCTTGGTCGTGCTCGTCTGGCGCGATTTCGCCACCGCCACTTTCTCCTCGATCGCCTTGGTGATGCCCATCGCATTGATGGGGTAAGCCGCCTTGTCGGTGCTCAGGCAGATGACGCTCTTCACGCCCGCTTCAATCGCCGCGGTCAGCACGTTGTCCGTGCCGATGACGTTGGTCCGGACGGCCTCCATCGGGAAGAACTCGCACGAGGGCACCTGCTTGAGCGCCGCCGCGTGGAAAATGTAATCCACGCCCGGCATCGCGCTGCGGCAACTTTCCAACGAGCGCACGTCGCCGATGTAGAACTTGATTTTCTGCGCCGATGCAGGATACTTCGCCTGATACTCGTGGCGCATATCGTCCTGCTTCTTCTCGTCGCGGGAGAAGATGCGGATCTCTGCGATGTCCGTTTCCAGGAAACGTTTGAGGACGGCGTTGCCGAACGAACCGGTGCCGCCCGTGATCATCAGTGTTTTGTCTTTGAAGATTGACATATCGTTGATTGTTTTGAATTTCAAGCCTTCGCGTGTACTCGTACAGGCGCTACGCGTGCGCGCACGAAAAGCCCTTTCCGGCGTCAAGGTCGTTTTTGCCTTCCGGAAAGGGAGACGGACGGGAAGACGATAACTCCCCTCGCGCTCCTTTTCCTGTCCAGGAAGGTGTGCGCCCGCCCCGCGGTCTTTATCTTACAAAGATAAGATAAAAACCGCTGACTTCAAAAAATAAGAAGCTGTTTACAACAAATGGAAAGAGGCTGTGAGGCCGGCCATCACGATACTGACCATGCTCATCAGCTTGATGAGAATGTTCAGCGACGGTCCGGAAGTGTCCTTGAAGGGGTCGCCCACCGTGTCACCGACCACCGTAGCGTGGTGACAGTCAGAGTTCTTCCCTCCGAAATTCCCTTCCTCCACGAATTTCTTGGCATTGTCCCACGCTCCGCCGGAGTTGGACATGAACACCGCCAGCACGAAGCCGGCGCCCAGTCCGCCGATCAGCAGGCCCAGCACACCGGCCACGCCCAGTACGACACCCACGATCACGGGAACGGCGATGGCAAGCAGGGACGGACCCAGCATCTCGTGCTGCGCCGCACGGGTAGAAATCTCCACGCAGCGGCGGTAATCCGGGGTTCCCTCCCCCGTCAGGATGCCCTTGATTTCGCGGAACTGACGGCGCACCTCCACCACCATCTTCGAGGCGGCGCGTCCCACGGCGTTCATCGTCAGGCCGCAGAAGAGGAAGGCCATCATCGCACCGATGAACACGCCCGCCAGCACCGTAGGATTCATCAGCGAAACGTTGAAATGATGCAGCACATCCAGGATGGACGCACCGGTCGCATCCACCTTACCGAAAACACCGTTCATCACGTTGCCGGTACGCGCCAGCGCAATCTTGATTTCCTCGATATAGGAAGCCAGCAGCGCGAGGGCCGTCAGCGCGGCGGAACCGATGGCGAAGCCCTTGCCGGTCGCGGCGGTGGTATTGCCCAGCGCATCCAGCACATCGGTGCGCTGCCGTACCTCCGGCTCCAGTTCGGACATCTGCGCGTTGCCGCCGGCATTATCGGCGATAGGACCGTAAGCATCTGTCGCCAAGGTAATTCCGAGCGTCGAAAGCATACCCACTGCGGCGATGGCAACGCCGTACAGTCCCTTCGAGAGGCTGGCGGCGCTCATCATATTCTGCACGTCGAAGCCGATGGCGAAAAGGTACGCGAGCACGATCGCGCAGACAATCGAAACGACAGGCACTGCCGTGGACACCATTCCCAGGCCGACACCGTTGATGATGACGGTCGCAGGGCCGGTCTGCGAGGCCTCCGCCAGTTTCTGCGTAGGTTTATAGGAGTGCGAAGTGTAGTATTCGGTCGCCTTGCCGATGATGACGCCGGCGAGCAGCCCCGCCACCACAGAGCAACTGAAATGCCACCAGTCGTTCGACTCGGTGCCGAACACGAGCGCCAGGATGCCGAAGGTCGCGACGCCGCTCAAAATGGCGGCGAGGTTGGTGCCGAAACTCATGCTCTTGAGCAACTGCGCCATACCGGCACCCTCCTTCGTACGCACGGTGAAAATGCTCAATACGGAAAGCACTACGCCTACCGCGGCGATGAGCATCGGCGCAAGGATGGCCTTCGTCTGCATCGCGGGACCGGCAGCGTAGAATGCGGAGGCGCCGAGCGCCATCGTCGAAAGGATCGAGCCGCAATAACTTTCATAAAGGTCGGCGCCCATTCCGGCCACGTCACCCACGTTGTCGCCTACGTTGTCGGCGATGGTCGCGGGATTGCGCGGATCGTCCTCCGGCAGGTCGGATTCCACCTTGCCGACGATATCGGCGCCCACGTCAGCCGCCTTGGTGTAGATACCGCCGCCCACGCGGGCGAAGAGCGCCTGCGTCGAAGCGCCCATCCCGAAGGTCAGCATCGTCGTGGTGATGACCACGAGTTTCTGCGCATCCGTCGTTTCCACGACGAAGGCGTTCAGGATGAGGTACCAGAGGGCAATGTCCAGCAGGCCCAGGCCCACGACGGTCAGGCCCATCACGGCGCCGCTGCGGAAGGCCACTTTAAGGCCGGCGTTCAGGCTGCGGCGCGCGGCGTTGGCCGTACGTCCGGAGGCGTAGGTGGCGGTTTTCATCCCCACGAAGCCCGCGAGGCCGCTGAAGAAGCCGCCGGTCAGGAAGGCGAAAGGAACCCAGGGATTCTGGACGCCGAACCCGTAGGCCAGGATGGCGAAAAATACGGCAAGTATGGCAAAAACGACCACCACGACCTTGTATTGCTGTTTCAGGTAGGCCATGGCGCCCTCGCGGACGTACTGTGCAATCTGTTTCATGGTAGGGGTCCCTTCGTCCTCTTTCATCATCTGACGGAAGAATATGTATGCGAAAGCCAGGGCGATCACGGATGCGGCAGGGACCGCGTAAAATAAAGTAGTCATCGTTTCAGTTTTAATATGGATTGCAAAAATACAAAAAAAATTTTGCTATTCGCGAAAAAGGTTATATCTTTGCAGTCCCAACAAGCGGAAATAGCTCAGTTGGTAGAGCACGACCTTGCCAAGGTCGGGGTCGCGAGTTCGAGTCTCGTTTTCCGCTCCACATCAAAACGCAGTCCTATCAGGCTGCGTTTTTTTCGTTTCGCGGAAACCTATATCCACGGGGGCGCTTCGCTCCCCCGAACCCCCTGGCCTCCAATGCAGCAGCCCAGCACGCGGGAACCCCGAAAATGGTTCAAAATCGCAAGTCCGGAGTGCTGAGCGCAGGATACTACATACTCAGATCCACCACCTCGGCGATGTCCCGCACGGGGATGGAGGAGTAACGGGAGAAGGTGGCCAGACAGAGCGGACAGGCGGTGGCGATGGCGTCCGGACCGGCCACGGTAAGGTTTTCCAGGGCCTTGCGGGTCATCGCCTCGCGTTGCTGGAAACTCAGGGAAAGACTGCCCAGCGACCCGCCGCAGCAGATGCTCTCTCCCCTGTTCTTCTCCGCCTCCACGATATAGGCCGCCGCACCGACAAGCCCACGCGGCGCTTCATATTCGCCGCAGCCGCGCCCCAGTTCGCAAGGGTCGTGATAAGCGTAACAGAGGTCGCTCTTATTGAGTTTCAGGACGCCGGAGCGCCGCAATTCCTCGAAATACTGCGTATGATGCACCACCCGGATGCCGGAAAGTTTGTAATGGTCCCGGAACATCTTGTAGCAGATCGGGCAGGAAAGCAGCAGCGTGTCGGCACCGGAATTTTTGATGATTTCCGTATTCCTGTGCACCATCTCCGCCGCCTGCTGGAAACGCCCGGCCTGCAACATCGGCCGTCCGCAGCAAATGCCGCCGTCGCGGTCCATCCAGGTATAATCGATGCCCAGTCTGCCCATCACCCTTTCCATGCTCTTGCCGATCGAAGGGGTCAGCGCGGTCATACAGCCGCCGAAATACAGCACTTTCGCGCCGGCAGCCGCAGCGGCGAGCGGCTCCACCTTCACCCCGGCATAATCCGGGTTCAGGGCATACTGCCGGCGCGCCCGCTGGAAAATCCGCAATGCAGGGCCTTCCACGCCCACCTGGCAGACCTCGGTACACTTGCCGCAGAGCAGGCACTTGTCGCTGATTTCTTCGATGCGTTTCTCGTTCCCGCGCCGGATCTGGCGGTTCAGGTATACGGTGCAGTCCTTGATGTTCGCCTTCTTCACGCTCATCGGACAAGCGTCGATGCAGACGCCGCAGCCCGGGCAGGAATACACTTCGAGCAGGGCATAGCCGCGCCGCGCGTGCCGGATCCGCAAGCCCGCATTGCGCATCGGAATGAGCATCATCTCCGTCGGAATGTGCATATAGCGGGTGAACGGCAACACCACCATAAAGATGCCCAGGACGATGGAATAGGCCCACCAGGTAGGCAGGTTGTTCGCGGGATTCAGCAGGAACTGCGTGCCCAGCACCGCCTCCAGCAGCCAGTTGACGGGCTTGACGAGGAAGGAGCCGCCGCTGATGCTGGCCGTAAAACTTTCGGCGAGCAGACGCAGCGGAAAAATCAGCCACAGCGAATAGAGCCCGATCGTATCCAGAAAACTCAGGCGGGTGGTGCGCCGCATCCCGAAGAAACGGGAGCGCACACGTTTGACGATGGCCAGCGCGATGCCGATCAGGATCACCAGCAGGAAAAAGTCCATCAGGAAGAAGAAGAACGCCCCCCGCAGGGAAGTATCCGTCTCCGCCACGAAGTAATTGAAGAAAATCGGGTAATAGAGCAGGTTCAGCCGGTGCGGCACGAAAAGGAAGACCTCCAGGTGCCCCAGCAGAATGATCATAAACCAGCCGAAAGCGATGCTGGAATGCATAAAGCCCAGCATCTTGTTGCGTTTCCACAACTTGACGTGCAGCAGACAGTTGGCAAAGATGTCCCAGAGGTTCTTGAGCGCCGTGGACGGGGTGACGAGCGAGAGCAGGAATCGCCTCCGGTCCTCGCGCGGGCATTGCCACAAAACGCGCACCGCTGCCAAAATACAGTATAGCAGCACGAAGCCCACACCGATGAGGAAGGGCAGCACAAAGGGATCATAGCCCGATGGAATCCTTTCTCTCATAACTTGTTATCGGCATAATAGCGACATACGTCCAGAATCAGTTTCCGGGTGTTGATGCCGCGGGGACAAACCATCGTACACTTGCCGCAGAGCATGCAGCAGGAGAGCATCGCCTTGACATCGGCGCCGCGTTGCAGGTTCAGGATAAGTTTGCGCACGCTCATCCCGGAATAGTCCGCCGCCATACAGGTAGCGCTGCAACTGCCGCAGGCGATGCACTGGCGGATATCGGGCGC
>LXOW01268832.1_pt1 | contig 10685 bp, 8 predicted proteins | sample 1368591 | NCBI WGS metagenome assembly LXOW01 (sample SAMN04884650, study PRJNA319009) | bovine gut metagenome | isolation source: Cow rumen | host: Bos taurus | place: Italy: Legnaro (PD) | collected 2014-07-09
GGGTGATATAGGCCACCAGCTCGTCCTTCTTCTCGAAGGCCGTGCCGTAGATGCGCTGGAGCATCTTGTTCTTTTCACTGCCCCGCCAGTAGGCCCCGGCCACGCTGAGGAGCTTGATGTTCTTCACCCGGCTGGTGCTTACCACGTGGCTGCCGGCGCACAGGTCCACGAACTCGCCCTGCTTATAGAAGCTGATGATCGCGTCTTCGGGCAGGTCGTTGATAAGCTCCACCTTGTAGGGCTCGCCCTTCTCCTCCATGAAAGCGATGGCTTCCTTACGGGGCAGTTCGAACCGCTCCAGCTTCAGATTCTCCCGCTGGATCTGCTCCATGGTCTTCTCGATCTTCTTGAAGTCGTCCGGGGAGAAGTTGAAGGGGGCGTCGAAGTCGTAGTAGAACCCCTCCTTGGTGGCGGGGCCGATGGCCAGCTTCACCTCGGGCCACAGGCGCTTCACGGCCTGGGCCAGGATGTGGGAGGCGGTATGCCGATAGGTCCAGCGGCCGTCGGCGTCCTCGAAGGTGAGGAGCTTCACCGCGCAGTCCTTTTCGATGGGCAAAAAGGCGTCGGACCGGACGCCGTCGATCTCGCAGCAGATGACGGACTTCTTCAGCTCCTGGGACAGGGACGCGGCGATGTCCAGGGCCGTACTGCCGTTCTGGTACTCCCGCTGGGAGCCGTCGGGGAAGGTGATGATCATAGTATTATCCTCTCTTTCTAATAGTAGTATCGTGTCTCAACGGATAGCCTCCCCTGTCCCGCAAGGGATGGGGGAGGTGCCCGAAGGGCGAAAGGGGTAAACTAAAAGCCCCAATGTCCGAAAGGACACTGGGGCGCATTTTGCGCGGTTCCACCCAAGTTTATCACTCGCATCCGGCGATACGGGGCCGGTCCCCCTTCGAGTCGCCGGGCGGTCTTCCCCTCCCGCTCCCTGCGCGCCTTGCAGCCGGTGAACGCGCTCTCTGAAAAGTCACGGTCCTGTGAGGGTACTGCTTCCCGGGTCCTCCCCGAAATTGGATTCATTATACCATGGAGTTTTTTTGTGTCAAGAGGCCTGCGCTCTTTTGTTGACACTTGCCGCCATTATATGTAAAATGGGAGCATGGATAATAGCAGGGGAAAATCGAATGGATTGCTGTGGGGCCTGTGGATGGGCCTTGCCGTCATGGGCGGGGTCAGCGTGTACTACTACCCGCTGTTCGTACTGACCATGCTGATCGTGCCGGCGGTGTGGGCCACCCTGGCCTTTCGGACCCATCCGGCCATGCTGGCGGTGGCCGGGGCCCTGGTGTTCCTCTACGGGTACATGATGGGCTACGGGGTGCTGAGCTGCGTGTGCATATTGGGCATGACGCTGCCCGCCGGATACTTCCTGTGGTACAGCCAGAAGGAGGGCCTGGGGAACTTCCAGAGCGTTATGTACGTGTCGATCCTGCTTACCTTCGGCCTGTTCCTCATCTTCTGCGTGCCGGACCTGCTGGCCACCGGGGACCCCTACGCCTCCATCCACAGCTACTTCGCCGACGTGCCGGAGATGTTCGAGGGGACGGCCCTGGCTGAGACGGCCCAGACGCTGGTGAGCCGCATCGACGAGCTCATGATCGCCTGCTTCTTCGCCTTCGCGGGGGGCTACGCCCTGGTGAACGTGCTGCTGCTGCACGCCTTCGACCGGACGAAGAAGGACATGCCCCTCTGTCCTCTGGGGCCCTTCGGCACCTGGTCCGCCGCCTATGGGTACGTGATGGTCACGGGAGCTCTGGGCCTGGGGGCGACGCTGCTCTCTACCTTCGTCGACACGCCCCTCTTCTCCACCCTGAGCCTGTTCCTCTATGAGATGTGGGCTTTGCCCCTGCTGATGACGGGGGCCAATTATCTCTTCACGCTCCTGGGCCGCCGGCTCTCCCGGGGTGGGCGGACGCTGGTATTCTGTATGGTGATGGGGGCCGGCCTGCTGTTCAGCCCGCAGTTCGCCCAAATGGCGCTGATGCTGCTGGGCCTGGTGGGCGTCATTCGCAGGCGGCGGGCCGGAAAGGAACGGCGATGAAACGATATCGTGGGATCCTGATCTTTATGGCGCTGACCTTTCTCGCGCTGGCGGGCGGGGTCTGGTACTATAACAACCAGCTGGGCTATCTGTGCCTGGGCGCGGGGGCCTTCGTGACGCTGGCGGTGCTGCTGATGCTCATTCGGGTGGCCCGGCGCCAGCAGCAGCTCATGGACACGGTCTTCGCGGACAACGACAGCGCCGCCTCCGAGCTCATCCGCCGGGTGGACATCCCGGTGCTGCTCCTGGACCTCAACGGAAAGATCGTCTGGCGCAACGACGCCCTCTCTGCCGTGTTCGACGGGAAGAACGTGCTGGACGTGCTGCCCGACTTCAAACCCACCCGGCCCACGGTCCAGCAGATCCTGCTGGCGGGCACCAACTATCAGGTCATGACCATGCCGGTCCGCCGGCCCAACACCAAGAAAAAGCTGCTGTTCCAGTACTGGCTGGACAGGACCGAGGCCGCCCACTACCAGCGGCTCTACACCGAGCAGATGCCCTACGTGATGCTGGTGTACATGGACAACTACGAGGAGCTGGCGGGAGATCGGCAGTTCCACGGCACGGCAGTTTTGGCCGAAGTGGAGCGGCTGGTGTCCGAGCTCTGCCGCCAGACCGGGGGCGTCTATCGCCGGTATGAGAACGGCCGCTTCCTCTGCGTTCTGGAGGCCGCGGAGGTCACCAAGATCGAGAAGGAGAAGTTCAAACTCCTGGAGCAGGCCAGGCATCTCGAGACCGGGACGGGCGCCACGGTGTCCCTGTCCGTGGCCGTGGGCATGGCCCCCCGGATCGCCCAGTCCGAGGAGGGGGCCCGCACCGCCATGGAGCTGGCTCTCGGCCGCGGCGGCGACCAGGCCGTGGTCCGTGACGGGGCCGACTACCGATTCTACGGCGGCAAGAAGCAGCAGGACGCGCGGCAGAGCCGCGTAAAGATGCGCCTGTTCGCCAAGGCTCTGCGACAGCTCATCGAGGGCGGCGGGGACGTGTTCATCATGGGCCACAAGAACCCGGATATGGACTGCCTGGGCGCGGCCCTGGGCATCGCCACCTGCGTGCAGCACACCCGTATGCGGCCCTTCATCGTCCTCAGCGAGCGGAACGACGCCACGGCGGACGCCCTGAAGGAGATGGATCGGCTGGGCCTCAGCGACAGCCTGTTGATCACCGGCCCCCAGGCGTTGGAGATGCTGAAGCCCAACTCCGTGGTGGTGGTGGTGGACACCCAGCGCCCCATGATCACCGACTGCCCGGCCCTCCTCGATCGGGTGGAGAAGCTGGTCCTCATCGACCACCATCGCCGCAGCGCGGACTACATCGAGAACCCCACCCTCCACTACCTGGAGTCCCGGGCCTCCTCCGCCTCAGAGATGGTCACGGAGGTCATCCAGTACTACGACGAGTCCGTGCGGCCCGAAAGCTTCGTGTGCAGCGCCCTTTTGGCCGGGATCGAGCTCGACACCAAGCAGTTCATCTTCAACGTGGGCAGCCGCACCTTCGAGGCGGCGGGGTACCTTCGGCGGAACGGAGCGGACCTGGCGTTGGTCAAGACCCTGTTCCAGAACGATTTCGAAAGCTTCGTCCAGGTGGCCCGGACGGTGGAGAACGCCGAGATCAACGGCGACGGCGTGGCCATCGCGGCCTGCGAGCCGGGCATCGAGGACCCGATGCTCATCGCGGCCCGGGCAGCGGACGAGCTCCTGAAGGTGAAGGGCGTGAAGGCCGCCTTCACCCTGGCGGATATGGGGGACTATATCAACATCTCCGGCCGTAGCTACGGCCTCGTCAACGTACAGATGATCCTGGAGCAGCTGGGCGGCGGCGGCCATCTCACCATGGCCGGGGCCCAGGTCCGGGGCAAGTCCCTGGAGGAGGCCGCGGAGATGTTGGTGGACTGCCTCCGACCGGAGGAACAGCGTGATATGGTAGAAAGCGAATCCCAAGGAGGGTAAAAGAGTATGAAAGTGGTATTGGAACAGGACGTGAAGGGCACCGGTAAAAAAGGCGAAGTGGTGAACGTATCCGACGGATACGCCCGCAACTTCCTGCTGCCCCGGAAGATGGCCTCCCCGGCGGATTCCTCCGCGGTGAACGCCATGAACATCCAGAAGAGCGCCGCCCAGCATCGGAAGTTCGAGGCGGGCGTCAAGGCCCGGGAGCTGGCGAAGAAGCTGGACAACGCCCTGGTGCGGGTCCCCGTCCGGGTGGGCGAGAACGGCAAGATGTTCGGCACCGTCTCCGGCAAGGAGGTGGCCGCCGCCATCGAGGAGCAGCTGGGCCTCACGGTGGACAAGAAGAAGATCAGCCTGGACACCGTCCGGTCCACCGGCGAATACGTGGCCAGGCTCTCCCTCTTCGAGGAGGTCAAGGCCAATCTGAAGGTCATCGTCGAGGAAGCGAAGTAACGTGGAAGAGCGACTGGAACGGGTCCTGCCCAACAATCTGGACGCTGAGAAGTCCGTGCTGGGGAGCATGCTCCTGGAGAAAGAAGCCCTGGAACTGGTGCTGGAACAGCTCCGGATCGAGGACTTCTACAGCAGCGCCCATCAGCGCATCTTCGAGGCCATGGCCAACATCCGCTCCGCCGGTCACGCGGTGGACCTGGTGACCCTCAGCGAGGAGCTGGAGCGCCGGGGCTTTTTGGACATGGTCGGGGGCGCCGTGTATCTCACGGAGCTCATGACCTTCGTGCCCACGGCGGCCAACGTGAGCCATTACGCCCGCATCGTGGAGGAGCGCAGCGTCCAGCGGAGCCTGGTCCACGCCGGCAACGAAATGATCCGGGACGGCATGAACGACGACAAGGACGTGGACGAGAGTTTGAACCTGGCGGAGAAGCGGATCTACGACATCTCCATGCGCAAGACCGAGGACTCCCTGGCCTCCATCCGGGAGATCGTGCCCGACGCCCTCAACGAGATCGGGGAGCTCATGGCCCGGCAGGGGAAGCTGACGGGGGTGGCCACCGGCTTTGTGGAGCTGGACCGCATGACCAACGGCCTGCAGAAATCGGACCTCATCATCGTGGCCGCCCGACCCGCCATGGGCAAGTCCGCCTTCGCGCTGAACATCGCCCAGTTCGCCGCCCTGCACGACGGCCGCTCCGTGGTCTACTTCTCCCTGGAGATGGGCAAGGAGCAGCTGGTCATGCGCATGCTCTGCACGGAGGGGTCCGTGGACTCCCAGCGGATCAAGGAGGGCTTGCTGACCGACGACGAGATGAGCCGCATCATGGACGCCGCCGAGCCCATGCAGAAGAGCAAGATCCACATCGACGACAGCGGCAACGCCACCGTGGCCAGCATCCGCTCTAAGTGCCGCCGGCTGAAGGCGAAGCAGGGATTGGACCTGGTCATCGTGGACTATATGCAGCTCATGGGCGGCACCGGCATGGGGACGCGAAAGAGCGATTCCAGGCAGCAGGAGGTGTCCGACATGACCCGGGCCATGAAGCTCCTGGCCCGGGAGCTGGACGTGCCCATCATCCTCCTTGCCCAGCTGAACCGGGGCCCCGAGACCCGGACCGACCACACGCCCATGATCGCGGACCTTCGCGAGAGCGGCTCCATCGAGCAGGACGCCGATATGGTCATCCTCCTCTACCGGCCCCAGGTCTACGACCAGACCGCGGACAACACCTCCGACGTCATCATCGCCAAGCACCGCCACGGCCCCACGGGCGTAGTGCACCTCGCATGGCAGGGCGAATACACCCGGTTCATGAATTTAGCGAAAGAGTGATACAGCAAAGCAAACGCGCCGTCCCCCCGGGGCGGCGTCAGCTTGTCAAAAAACCTTTTGACAAGCTGAGCAGACTGGCAAGAAAGTGTGGCAGAAGCCGCGTTCTTCGCCCCGAAGCTGTACAAAGGTACCGCGAGAGGGCGAGAACGCGGCTAATTTGCGGCGACGAATTCAAAGAAAGGGCGGTTGGCGCCCTTTCTTCCTACAAGTTTACTATCAAGTATAAATCCGCCGCAAATGGTCTGCCGCCTTTTTCGACAGCCTGGCGCCGTCCCCCCGGGGCGGCGTTATTGTATGCCTGACAAATAGTTAGCCAGGCAAAAATTTATTCAAAAAAGTGAAGGAAATTGTGAAAAAGTTGTGGAAATCTGAAAATTGATGTGATATAGTGAATGTGCGGGAAACCGAAAAATACTATTTTAGGAGGAAAGTATGGAAATCCAAGTCCTGCCGCTCATTATCGTGGTGGCATACCTCGTGGGCATGCTGGTCGTCGGCTTCATCGTCGGTAAGCTGAAGATCAAGAACTCCAAGGACTACATGGTCGCCGGCCGTCGGATGGGTCTGTTCATGGTGGCCTTCTCCCTGTCGGCCAACAACATCGGCGGCGGCTGCACCACCGGTGTGGCCCAGAAAGCCTTCGGTGACTGGGGCCTTTCCGCCAGCTGGTACGTGCTGGCCTGCTCCATCGCCATGATCCCCCTCGCCTACTTCGCGCCCAAGATCCGCAAGACTCTGGCCATCACCATCCCTGAGGTCGTGGGTCGTCGGTTCGGCAAGCTCAGCAGCAACTTCACGGCCATCCTGTCCGTGTTCTCCCTGTTCTGCCTGACTTCCTCTCAGATCGCCGCGTCCGGCTCCGTCATCAACGCGCTGATCCCCTCCATCCCCCTGAACGTGTGCCTGGTCTTCGCCGGCATCGTCATCATCCTCTACACCACCTTCGGCGGCATGATCGCTGACCAGATCTCCGACTTGGTCCAGTTCATCATCATCCTGGTGGGCCTCGCCATCGCCACCCCCATCGTCCTCAAGAGCGCCGGCGGCTGGGCGGCCATCTCCGCCAAGCTCCCCGGTGAGAAGCTGAACTTCACCCAGNNAGTACATCTGCACCTTCCTGGCCGGCCCCGAGATGGTCACCCGGTTCGAGACCGCCAAGGACGAGAAGACCGCCCGCAACGCCTCCTTCCTGTCCGCCATCCTCATGGCCGCCATGTCCATCTTCCCCACCCTGCTGGGCCTCGCTGCCTTTGCTCTGCAGGATCAGCTGCCCGGCGTCACCGCGGCTAACTCCATGATGAAGGTCACCGGCGCCTACGCCCCCGGCTTCATCACCGGTCTCGTGTCCGCCGCCATCATCTGCGCCACCATGTCCTCCGCAGACTCCAACCTGCTGTGCATGTCCACCATGATCATGAACGACCTCTACAAGGGCTTCGGCGGCAAGAAGGAGCTCTCTGAGAAGCAGATCATCTTCTGGACCCGGTTCTGCAACGTCATCGGCGCTGTGATCGCCATCATCATCCAGCTCCTGGGCATCGCCGGCAGCATCATCGCCCTGAACACCTTCGCCTTCGGTATCCGCTGCGCAGGTCCCTTCTCCGCGTACGCTCTCGGTCTCGTGGTGCCCAAGGCCACCAAGAACTCGGGTCTATTCTCCATCATCACCGGCACCGTGGGCTTCCTGCTCTGGAACGCCTTCGGCAGCAGCGTCATCCTGATGCCCGTGGTGTTCGGCTGCTTGATCTCCGTGATCACCTTCTTCGTGGTCAACTGGATCGAGTGGGCCCGCGGCGTCGAGCCCGCCCCCTCCGCCTACCTGACCGCCGAGGAGGAGGCCGCCGTCCTCGCCAAGGAAGCCCAGGAGATGTAATCCTGAGAACCCATCCGAAAGGAGAGCTTCGGCTCTCCTTTTTTGATTGAAAATTCGCTCCGGGAGGAGTATACTGCCAGTAGCAACGAAAAAAGAGGCGGATATGTTCGATATAGTGATTCGCAACGGCTCTGTGCTGGACGGCAGCGGGGCGGAAGCTCAGCTGCTGGATGTGGGCGTGAAGGACGGGAAGATCGCCGCCCTGGGGGATCTGGACGAGGCCGAGGCCCGGGAGGTCGTCGACGCTTCCGGCAAGACCGTCTGTCCCGGGTTTTTGGACCTCCATCGCCACGCCGACGCAGCCCTGTTCCGGGAAGGCTACGGGGACTCAGATCTATTCCAGGGCATCACCACCATCGGCAACGGCAACTGCGGTCTGTCCCTCTGCCCCCAGGCGGGGCCCTATACGGAGGCCATCGCGGCCTTTCTGCATCCGGTGACCGGCGACTTTGCGGGCATCCCCGTGGACAGCTTCGCCGAGTATATGGCCGCCCTGAAGGCCCGGCCCCTGCCCGTGAACGCCCTCATGCTGGCGGGCAGCGGCACCATCCGGGCCAGCGTCGCCGGGTTCCAAAAGCTCCGGCTGGAGGATGAGGACTTCACCGCCATCCACCGGCGGCTGGAACAGGCCCTCTCTGACGGCGCGGCGGGGGTATCCCTGGGCCTCGGCTACGCGCCGGAGTGCTACTACACCACGGAGGAACTGATCCGGGCCCTCTCCCCCATCCGGAACACCGACACGGTCCTGTCCGTCCACATGCGGGAGGAAGCCATGAAGCTGCTCCCGTCCATCGACGAGATGATCCATGTGGCAAAGGAACTGCATGTACCTTTGCAGATCAGCCATCTGAAGGCCAGCGGCCGGGAAAACTGGGGGAAGCTGGCCCCTCAGGCCTTGGACAGGATCGCCAAAGCCCGAGCGGACGGCATGGACGTGTGCTGCGACGTGTACGCCTATACCGCCGGCAGCACCCAGCTCATCCACATCCTGCCGCCGGAGTTTTTGCAGGGGGGCCCCGCCGCCATCACGGAGCGGCTTAGGGACCGGGACGCCCGCAGGCAGCTCCTCGATCGCCTGGAGAACGGCCGGGACTTCGACAACTACGTGTATCTGGTGGGTTGGGAGAACATCTTCGTCTCCGCCCTGAAGCGGCCCGAGGACGCAAAGTATGTGGGCAAGTCCATCGCCCAGGCCGCGGGGGACCGGGACCCGGCCGACTTCGCCCTGGACCTCCTCATGGAGAACGACTGCGAGGTGACCATGATCGACTTCATCACCTCGGAGGAGGACATCGGCCTCATTTTGCAGAGCCCCTTCGCCTACTCCATCTCCGACGCCACCTTCCCCACCGGCGGGAAGCTCCACCCCCGGGTCTACGGGGCCTTCAGCCAGGTCATCGAGACCTACGTGAATAAAAGGCACGTGCTGACCCTGGCGGAGGCCGTGAACCGGATGACCCTGCGCCCGGCGGAGCGGTATCGGCTGAAGAGCAAGGGGCGCATCGCGGTGGGGGCGGACGCGGACGTGCTGGTGTTCGACCCGGCGCGGGTACACGTCAAAGCCACCTACGATCGGCCGGATCAGCGGGCCGAGGGCATGGACCATGTGATCGTCAACGGCCGTGCGGCTCTCCGGGAGGGGCGGCTCACGGGCGTAAACGCAGGATATGTATTGGAGGGAAAGAAATGATCAGCGAAGCGTTGCAGCAGGAAGTTTTGGACCTGTTGAAGAAGCTCATCGCCTGTCCCAGCCTGTCCGGCCAGGAGCAGGGGGTGGCGGACATCCTGAAGGGGTATCTCACCGAGAACGGGTTCTCCACGGCGGATATCGACCGGTACGGGGACCTGGTGGCCGGCGCCAGGGGCGCCCGGCCCGGTGTGCGGCTGCTGTTCGACGGGCACATCGACACCGTCCCCGCCGACAACGCCCAGGACTGGACCGCGCCGCCCTTCGAGCCCGTGATCCGGGACGGGAAGCTCTACGGCCGGGGCACCAGCGACATGAAGGGGGCCGACGCCGCCTTCGCCGTGGCCGCCGCCCAGTACCTTCGGGAGAAGGGCGCGGACTTCGCCGGGGAGCTGTGGTTCGCCGGGGTGGTCCAGGAGGAGTGCTTCGAGGGCGTCTGCGCCCGGGAGGTGGACCGGCTGGTGCATCCGGACCTGGTGATCATCGGCGAAGCCTCCGAGGGGAATTTGAAGCTCTCTCAGCGGGGCCGGGCGGAGATCACGCTGGAGACCTTCGGCGTGCCCTGCCACAGCGCCAACCCCCAGAAGGGCGTCAACGCCGCCGCGGCCATGTGCTCGCTGATCGACGACATCTTGAAGCTCCCGCCCACCAAGGACGAGCGGATGGTGGGGGACGGCATCCTGGTGCTCACGGACATCAAGTCGGAGCCCTACCCCGGGGCCTCCGTGGTGCCCCACTACTGCCGGGCCACCTTCGATCGGCGGCTGCTGGTGGGCGAGACCAGGGAGAGCGTTCTTGCACCTATCGAGGCCATTATCGAGGAACACGAGCGCCGGGACCCCACCCTGAAAGCCCGAGTGGGCTATCCCATGGGCAGCGCCACCTGCGCCACCGGCGAGACCGTGGAGGCGGAGCGGTTCTTCGCGCCCTGGTGGTTCCCCGCCGACGAGCGGGTGCTGCGGGTGAAGTCGGAGATGGAGGCTCGGGGGCTGACGCCCAGGATCACCGGCTACAGCTTCTGCACCAATGGCAGCTGGTACGCCGGGGAGGCGGGCATCCCCACCTTCGGCTACGGGCCGTCGAGAGAGGACCTGGCCCACACGGTGGACGAGCACATCGCCCTTGACGACCTCTACGCCGCCGTGGACGGGTATCTGGCTATCCTGCACGCCATTTTGGATTAAGAGAAACGGATCATAGGATCTGCGCCTTTTCTTCGAAAAGAAAAGGTGCCCCAAAAGAACTTATATGGGGCCGTTAAGAAACTCATGAGAGTTTCTTAGCGGCCCCTCTCGATATAAAGCCCTGCGGGCTTTTCGATATACCTTCTTCGAAGGTTCGAT
>LXOW01209520.1_pt1 | contig 10683 bp, 4 predicted proteins | sample 1368591 | NCBI WGS metagenome assembly LXOW01 (sample SAMN04884650, study PRJNA319009) | bovine gut metagenome | isolation source: Cow rumen | host: Bos taurus | place: Italy: Legnaro (PD) | collected 2014-07-09
CTTCAGCTACGACTGGCGCACCTATGGTGAGAACAACTACGACTACATGCGCGTCTACCTGACGCCTGCCACCGCCACCGTCACCGCCGGTACCCTTCCCAACGGTGTCTCCACCACAGGCACCCCCAACGGCTGGGTGACATTGGACCGTGGCAGACAGATGAACATGTCGACCGACTGGAGCAACTACACCGCCGAGGTCAACATCACCGACTCCGCCATCTACCAGGTGGTATTTCTCTGGTACAACGATAGCTATGTGGGAGAGAATCCTCCCGCCTGCATCGACGAGGTCACCTTCATCAAGAGTGACTGCCAGCGTCCCACGGGCATCGCCGCCAGCAATATCACCGATGCCACTGCCACCCTCAGTTGGACCGGCAACGCCACCAGCTACATGGTGGTCTATGGCACCTCGACTGCCATCGGCGACATGGACACCGTGGTGGTCGCTGGCAACACGACCACCCTCACAGGCCTGGCCCACACCACAACGCACTATGTCTATGTGAAGTCCATCTGCAGTGCTACCGACTTCAGCCCATGGAGCGCGGTCTACTCCTTCCGCACCGCCTGTGGCGCTATCGCCCTGCCCTACAGCTACGGCATCGACGATCCGTCGACGGCTTATTACAACACCACGCTCGCCGAGTGCTGGACTGCCGGCAACAGTGGCGACAATGCCAACAACGACCCCTCCGTCAGCACCTACTACGCCCACAACGGCGCACTGAGCCTCTACATGACCTCCAGCAATGCCTACTATAGCTACGTGGTGCTGCCCAGGTTCGACAACCCCGTCAACCGCACACAGATGACCTTCTGGGGCCGTGCAGCCAACAACAGCAATCTGAGCACCGTCGAGATAGGCGTTGTCAACAGTCCTTCCGACATGAGCAGCTTCGTGCTGGTCGACACCGCCTACTTCCTGAACAGCGGCGTCCTGAACTGGCATGAGAAAGAGGTGGTCTTCGACACCTACACAGGCAACGGCCAGTACATCGCCATCCGTCTGCCCAACACGGGCAACGGCCGTGTCTACCTCGACGATTTCACCGTCGAGGCGATGCCCGAATGCTCGGGTGTGCGCGACATCGCCGTGACGGCCACCACCGAGAACTCGGTGACCCTCACCTGGCGCGAGACTGGCGCAGGCTCTGCCTGGAGCGTGGAGTATGGCCCGCAGGGCTTTGCCCAGGGTTCCGGCACGTTGACTACCGTCAGCACCACCACTGCCACCATCACCGGCCTGACCAACAACACCTGGTACGACTTCTACGTCCACTCCGACTGTGCCCATTCCACCAGTGTGGCACGCATGATCTCCGCCCAGACCGACTGCGGCCGCATGGCCATCCCGTTCCTCGAGGACTTCAACCGCTATGCGGGTGCTTACAGCGACGACCCCATCGACCGCTGCTGGTACAAGTGCTACAGCCAAGGCAACAGCCAGACCTCCTACCCCATGTACACCTTCAACAACATCGACAACAGCAACATCTTCCTCAATTTCACGGGCAACCGCAACTACTACTCCTACTTAGTGCTGCCCTTCATGCAGGGCAACATCCACGACCAGATGCTGCGCTTCAAGGTGATGAACAATGGCGGCAACTCTGCCAACGTCCAGGTGGGTGTCATGACCGATGCCTCCAACTTCAACACCTTCCAGCAGGTGCAGCAGCTCTCCGTCTCCTCCAATGGTGAATGGAACACAGTCAATGTGCCCTTCAACAGTCTCAACGGCACCAACTACCGCATTGCCATCGTCTCGCCGAGAACGAACTATGGCGGGAACCAGTCGCAGTCCTTCTATGTGGACGATGTCGAAGTCGTCCCCATCCCCGACTGCAACGCTCCCACCAACCTGGCTGTCGGTAGCATCACCAACACGAGCGCCACCCTCAGTTGGAATGCCGCTTCGGGCATCACCCACTACCGCGTGGTCTACACGCCCTACGGCGACTACGACAGCACCTACAGCGTGACTGTCGACAGTGTGACAGGCACCTCGCTGACCCTCACAGGCCTGCAGATGGGCACCACCTACGACGTGGAGGTCTACAGCCTCTGCGTCACCGGCAGCCTCAGCACAGCAGCCACCACCACCTTCTCCACCTCGTGTGCCGCCCACAGCGTGCCCTTCACCGAGAACTTCGACCACGGCAACGGCACCTACGTTAGCCCCTGCTGGAACAACGGATTCTACGGCTCCAGCAGCAGCACCTACCCGATGGTCAGCACCGCCATTCCCCAGTACGACGGCGACAAGGTTCTGCTTTTTTGGAGCAGCAGCCAGAATATGTACAGCTATGCCGTCCTGCCCACAATGGACGACACACTGTCGCTCCTGCAGATGTCCATCTTTGCGGTTGTCGGCACCACCCAGGCGCGCCAGTTGCAGATAGGCACCGTGGCTGCGTCGGGCGACATCACCACCTTCCAGACGGTTCAGAACCTCTCTGTGACCAACACCTGGACGGCCTTCACTGTCGCCTTCACCAGCGTCACCGACAACAGCCGTCGCATCGCAATACGCTATCAGCCCACTGGTGGCGGACAGATACCCAATCTTCTTGTCGACGATATCCTCGTGGAACGCATTCCTGCCTGCGACGGTCCCGCCCGCGTAACAGTTGACCACATTCTCTACAACGGCGCGCAGGTACATTGGCCTGCCGTGGCTGGGGTGGTCTCCTACAACTTGGAATACGGTCCTACTGGCTTCACCATCGGACAGGGCACGCAGGTCACCGGCCTTACCGATACCTCCTACACCCTTACGGACCTCACCGCTGGTACGGCCTATAGCGTCTACCTCACCGCCGCATGTAGCAGCACCAGTCAGAGTTCGATGGTCAACTGGTCGTTCTCGACAGCGTGCCTTGAGGAACTGCCATACACCTACGGTTTCGAAGGCCTTACCACGAGTCCCAACACCACCGTCTCGACGGTGCCCTGCTGGTCCTTGAACGAACAGTCTCAAGTGCAGGTTAACCGCTACACGACTAACTTCGCCGCCGAGGGTTATGCCCGTATGCGTTTCAACATCAACCAAGCCACGGCCTACGCCGTCATGCCCAAGATGAACGACACCATCAGCAACCTCTATATGACCCTCCAGGTCAATTTTCCCTCCTCTAGCTACTCTGATCTCATTGTAGGTGTGGTCAGCGATCCCTATGACTTTACCACCTTCATCCCTGTCGACACGCTGCTGCCCACCGCCACAGATACCTGGGAGAACCACATCGTGAACTTCAGCCATGTGGTCGACAACAGCAACAGTTACTATATTGCTTTCCGCAGCAGAAGCAATTCGTGGTACAACTACTACGTCTACTTCGATGACATCCGCGTGATGCGCATTGAGCCCTTCAACATCGACCTGACAGTGGCTGAGCCCGCGCGTGGCACCGTCAACATCAATGGCGTCACCGCCACCCACGGCCAGGCCCTGGCGGGCAGCAATGTAACCCTCTCTGCCACCGCCAACCACGGCTACACCTTCAGCCACTGGGCCGCGGGCGTCACCGCCAACCCCTACACCTTCACCATGCCCGACCACGACGTGACCTACAACCATATCGTCTTCTCGCTGAACACCTACAATGTCACCGTCCTCTCCAACGACTCCACCCTGGGCAGCGTCACCGGCACAGGCCGTTACGACTACCTCGACACCGCCATCCTCACCGCCACACCTGCCAGCATCCACACCTTCCTCCGTTGGAGTGACGGCGTCACCGTCAACCCGCGCAGCCTCGTAGTCACGGACGATACCACCATCACCGCCATCTTCCAGAACAACTGTCCTGCCGGCGCCGACACCACCGTCATCGCCTGCGACAGCTACCTCTGGCACGGCACCGCCTATACCGCCTCGGGCCTCTACACCTACCAGCCCTACCCGGGCATCTGCCCCGCCGCCGACACCCTACGGCTGACCGTCAACAATAGTGTCTCCGTCATCGACACCCAGACCGCCTGTGATAACTACCGATGGATCAACGGCATCACCTACACCGCCTCGACCAACACGCCGACCGTCACCCTCACCAACACGGCAGGGTGCGACAGCACGGTAACACTCAACCTCACAATCAACTACCACTCGACCGAGAACATCAACCGCACCACCTGCGACAGCACCACGTTCCACGGCAACACCTACTACTACGGCGGCACCTACTACTTCGACACCGTCAATGAAGAGGGCTGCGACCACCTCATCGCGCTGAATCTGACGTTGCATTACGGCACCCACGACAACTACTACCAGAACTCGTGCGGCAACTACAGCTGGAACGGCACCACCTACACCGCCACAGGCACCTATACCTATAATTATACCAACACCGACGGCTGCGCCAGCACCGACACGCTGCACCTCGTCATCGACCAACACAATGACACGGCCTACCATGTCACGGCATGTGACAGCTACCGTTGGAACGACAGCCTCTACACCCAGACGGGTGTTTACACCTACAACTACAGCCTCGCGGGCTCGACCTGCACCAATGTCGACACCCTCTACCTGACCGTCAACCACAGTGCCGCCGTGACCCTCGTCGACACCGCGTGCGACAGCTACACCTGGCACGACAGCACCTACGTATATCCCTACCCCAGCGGCTACACCTACCCCTACACAAGTGTCTACACCTACGCCACCACCACGGCGGCGGGCTGCGACAGCGTGGAGACCCTCCACCTCACCCTCAAGCGCAGCACCACGGGGGCTGACATCGTGACGTCATGCGACAGCTACACTTGGATTGACGGCAACAGCTACACCGCCTCGACCAACACGGCGACCCATACCCTCACCGCCGCCAACGGGTGCGATAGCGTGGTCACCCTCTTCCTGACGGTGAACCACAGTACGTCGGGTAGCGAGACCGTCACAGCATGCGACAACTACACGTGGCACAACACCACCTATACCGCCAACGGCACCTACACCTACAACTATACCAGCAACGAAGGCTGCCCCAGCACCGACACATTGTACTTGACTGTCAACCACAGCACTTCGGGCAGCGAAACCGTCACAGCCTGCGACAGCTACACTTGGCATGGCATACAATACACGTCTACAAACGTCTATACCTATGACTATACCAATGCCGAGGGTTGCGCCAGCACAGACACCCTGCACCTCACCATCAACTACAACACTACGGGGACGGATGTCGTAACTGCCTGCAACCGTTACACGTGGATCAACGGCATCACCTACACCGCCAGCAACTACGGATCCACCTACACCCTCACCAACGCCAGCGGCTGCGACAGCATCCTGACGCTCAACCTCACCATCAACCACAGCACCACCGGCACCGAGACCGTAACCGCCTGTGACCAATACACCTGGTTAGGCACCACCTACTACCGCGATACCACTCTCAACTCTCAACTCTCCATTCTCAACTCCCAGGGCTGCGACTCCACCGTCACCCTCAACCTCACCATCCACCACAGCACCACCGGCACCGAAACCGTCACAGCCTGTGACCAATACACCTGGTTAGGCACCACCTACTACCGCGACACCACTCTCAACTCTCAACTCTCCATTCTCAACTCCCAGGGCTGCGACACCACCGTCATCCTCACCCTCACCATCCACCACAGCACCACCGGCTCCGAGACCGTAACCGCCTGTGACCAATACACCTGGCAAGGTACCACCTACTACCACGATACCACTCTCAACGCTCAACTCCCAACTCTCAACTCCCAGGGCTGCGACAGCACCGTCACCCTCTACCTCACCATCCACTACAGCACCACCGGCTCCGAGACCGTAACCGCCTGTGACCAATACACCTGGCTAGGCACCACCTACTACCAAGACACAACTCTCAACTCTCAACTCTCCATTCTCAACTCCCAAGGCTGTGACAGCACCGTGACCCTCCACCTCACCATCCACCACGGCACCCACGACATCTACCACCAGCACGCCTGCGACAGCTACACCTGGCACGGCACAGCCTACACCGTCACAGGCACCTACCTCTACGAATACACCAACGGCCACGGCTGTGCCAGCGTCGACACACTCTTCCTCACCGTCGACCAGCACAGCGACACCGCCTACCACGTCGACCTCTGCGACACCGTATATCGTTGGAACGATAGCGTTTACACCTCCTCCGGCATCTACATCTACGACTACCGTCTTGCCGGCTCCTCCTGCACCAATGTCGACACCCTCTACCTGACACTCAACCGTCCCGCCTACACCGACATCTGGGATACCGCCTGCGACCAATATTTCTGGCCTGGCACCGTCATTCCCGAAGGCGACTGGTACCGTGAGAGTGGCACCTACACGCGCAACCTCCATACCGTCCACGGCTGCGACAGCGTCTCCACCCTCCACCTCACCATCCACCACAGCAGCACCCTCGACACCACCATCCTAGCCTGCGACACCCTCCTGTGGTTTGCCGGCGCCGACACCATCGTCATCACCGAGAGTGGCGACTATACCGTCCTCAACGTCTACACCTGGACCGACATCAACCCCAGCATCTTCGTCCTCGACCACCCGCTCTACAACGCCCAGGGCTGCGACAGCACACAGCTCCTCCACGTCACCATCAACCACTCCACCACAGCCATCGAAAACGTCACTGCCTGTGACTCTTACACCTGGTTAGGCACCACCTACTACTCCGATACAACTCTCCACTCTCCACTCTCCACTCTCAACTCCCAAGGCTGCGACTCCCTCGTCAACCTCACCCTCACCCTCCACCACAGCACCACCGACACCCACACCGTCGTCACCTGCGACAGCTACACCTGGCTCGACGGCGTGACCTACTACCGCGACACCACTCTCAACTCTCAACTCTCAACTCTCAACTCCGTCGGCTGCGACTCCATCGCACTCCTCCAGCTCACGCTGCATTACGGCCTCTACACCAGCACCTACCAGGCGGCGTGCGACGACTACCTCTGGCACGACAGCCTCTACACCCTCAGCGGCACCTACCTCTGGCGTGACAGCACTGCCGACGGCTGCCCCGTGGTCGACACGCTCATCCTCACCGTCAGCAACGGCACCAGCGCCGGCTACCATGTCGAGACCTGCGACCGCTACGTCTGGAATGGCACCGAGTACACCCTCTCGGGCAACTACATCTACGACTACAGCACCCTCGGCGGCGACTGCGAGAACGTCGACACCCTCTACCTCACCCTCCACTACTCCTCCTACGACGAACTCTTCGACACCGTCTGCGACAGCTATCTCTTTGGCGGTGAACTCATCACCGTCGGCGGCGACTACCGCGAGCAGCTCACCTCCATCCATGGCTGCGACAGCGTCACCCTCCTCCACCTCACGCTCCACTACAACACCTCCACGGCCTTCACCGACAGCCTGCCCGACGGCGGCAGCTACACCTGGCACGGCCAGACCTACACCTCGGCAGGCACCTACTACTACGACTACCTCTCACCCGACGGCTGTCCCAGCACCGACACCCTCTACCTCCTCGCGCCGCAGGTACCCGTCTACTACACCATCCACGCCCGTAGCGCCGACAACACGCTGGGCTACACCGTCGTATACCCCGACAGCGTACTCCTCAGCGGCTCCCTGGCCTTCGTCGTGGCCGTGCCGCACGAGGGCTACAGGTTCTCGCACTGGGACGACGGCGACACCTCCGTCTCGCGCATCTTCCACATCACGTCCGACACCGCCTTCACCGCCTACTTCGAGGAATATGTAGGCATCGACCAGGTCGACGCTCCCGCCTTCCGCCTCTGGAGCGAGGGCAAGGAGATATACATCGAGGGCAACGCCATTGCCGGCATGCCCGTCGTGGCCTACGACCTCCAGGGACGTGTGCTCTACAACCTCAAGGCCGACGCCGACCGGCTGACCATCGACGCCGCGCGCTGGGCCACAGGCGTCTACCTCGTCCGCATCGGACTCATGCCCGCTCAGCGTGTCATCCTGCGATGAAGGTACTCCTCCTCGGCGCCTCGGGGCTCCTGGGGCACAACGTGTTGCAACACCTCCTGCAAGCAGGGCATGACGTCCATGCCCTGCTGCGGGACGCTTCCTCCCTCCACCTCCCCGATCAATACCTCCACCACCCCCGCCTCACCACCGCCAACTTTCAACTCTCAACTCTCAACTCTCAACTCCGCGTTGACGCCATCGTCAACTGCATCGGCTGCACCGACATGTCGCTGCGGCACTACGACGACTACCTCCCCGCCAACCGCGATATCTGCGCGCGTCTCGTCGCCCTCATGGAGGCGCAGGGCATACCGTGCCTCGTCCATGTCAGCACCGCCAACACCGTCGGCTACCGTGGCGCCACGCCCGACGAGCCGCTGCCGCCCATGCAGGAGCCTTTCGCCTCGTCGTGGTACGCCCGCAGCAAACGCGAGGGCGAGCGGCTCCTCGACGACGCCGCCCGGCGCCACCCCGACTGGCACATCGTCACCGTCCACCCGGGCTTCATGATAGGCCCCTACGACGTCAAACCCTCCTCCGGCGCCCTCCTCCTCGCCGCCTACCGCCGTCCACTGATGGCCGCGCCCTGCGGCGGCAAGAGCTTCCTGCATGTCGGCGACGCCGCCACGGCCATCGTCAACGCCCTCACCCGCGGCACCCACGGTGGTCACTACCTGCTGACCGGCGAGAACCTGACGCTCAAACAGTTCTACGCCCTCCAGGCCACCGTCTGCGGCTACCGCCAGCGCTGCCTCACGCTGCCCTCGACACTCGTGCGCCTCGCCGGCCTTGCCGGCGACCTGCTGCGACGCCTCGGCATACGCACACAGCTCTCCTCGCGCAACGTGCGCCAGCTCCTCGTCCGCGAGCACTACGACAACAGCCGCGCCCGCCGCGACCTCCTCATGCCCGCCACCCCCGTGGCCCAAGCCATCGCCGACTTCTTCCGTTGGCATTCCGCATAAGTCCCGCCGACTCCCAAAAAACGGGGAATTATATGGCAATTCATGTTTTAAAAAAAAAAGATGTTGGAATACATATTCCAACAACAAAAAGACATAATATCATGGCGACAAACTTAACAGCAACCAGAAGTCCCTGACCATTGGAGAGAGTATAGAGACCATAGAGTCAACAGAATTCTTTGACATACTGAGACAAAACGGATAATTCCGGGGGAGAAATAACTACCCCGACACAATAAAGTTGCATGTCCTGCGTTATGAAAGAAAAATCAGACGCAATATGGCAACAGTAATCCTACAGGTACCCGATGAGAGCCTCGTTTCCAAAGTGAAACAGGCCTGCAAGATGCTCATGGGCGTCACCTCGGTGACGGTGAAGAAAGAGCCCAAAGAGTTCGACATCACCAAGACAAAGGACTTCCAGGAAGCCCTGGACGATGTGGCGCACGGCCGCGTGGAAAAGGCCGACAGCGTGGATGACATGTTCATGAAAATCCTAGGCTATGTACCAAGTTCAGTACTCTAAGCGGTTCGCGAAGAACCTCAAGCTGTGCCAGAAGCGCGGCCTGGACATGGAGGCCATCTACAAAGCCATCGGCATCCTCGCCTCGCAGGGCAGCCTCCCCATGAAGTACCGCCCGCACAAGTTGGTGAACCAGAAGGTGGAGACGTGGGAATGCCACATCGAGCCCGACTGGCTGATGACCTGGCAGCAGAATGACACCGAGCTGACGCTGCTCTTCCTACAGACCGGCACACACTCCGACCTCTTCTGACGACAACAATACGACAAAAAGATATGAGAACAGCCGTACACAACGCAGACCCGCTGCCCGTCAGCCAGGCCATCGCCGACTTCCACCGCTGGCGCGACAACCACCGCCGCCCTCCCAGCGGGGTTTAGATATATGCGTCAGCTCTCGCTTGCCTCCACCTCACTTTTCCGCTCCAGATAGCGGAAAACGAGCGGAAAGCGAGCGGAAAAGAATCGGATAAATGAAAAACGCACAGGAACACTGGTATGCCCCCGGAAGCCCCGCGAAAAACCAGCTGGCACCAGGCCGCAGCACCTCTGGGAACCCCTTGCCCTCCTAGTGCCTCCTGCAAAGTCCCAAGGCCGCCCGCTGCGTCACGGCCCACCCTCCGGAATGCACCCGCCACCACGCTCTCCACCCCAGTAAAACCTGGCGCTTTCAGCCCTCGACAGAAAATAAAAATTGAAAAAAAATTCTAAATATAAGAAAAAAGCCTTATATTTGCAGTCTGTCCGTATTGTGCGCAGAGAATAGTAGAATACGTTTAAAAGAAACAAAAATAAGACATTATGGAATTATTGAGGCCAATGTCGTTTGTTGCTGTAAAGGCAATAAATGTGATTTCCCCTTCCCAAAAAAGGGAAAAGTAAAAACTAAAAAGTAAAAACTAAAAACTAAAAAGTAAAAACTAAAAACTAAAAAGTAAAAAGTAAAAACCAAAACAACCAACACACCAACTAACAAATATAACACCAACTAACAACTAAAACACCAACTAACAACTAAAACACCAACTAACAACCAACACACCAACTAACAACCAACACACCAACTAACAACTAAAACACCTGACAAAAACATACGCCGTAGGCGTTACAGTTTAATAGAAAACAACAGACCCCCCCCTCCTCCTTTCCCCGTAGGGGATACAGAAAAAGTAAAAAGTAAAAACTAAAAAGTAAAACACCTAACT
>LXOW01008822.1_pt2 | contig 10680 bp, 9 predicted proteins | sample 1368591 | NCBI WGS metagenome assembly LXOW01 (sample SAMN04884650, study PRJNA319009) | bovine gut metagenome | isolation source: Cow rumen | host: Bos taurus | place: Italy: Legnaro (PD) | collected 2014-07-09
GCCCCAGCGTGCGGGAGTAGACGTACAGGCTGCCGGAGAGCGGCGCGTGGTCGCAGTAGTCGCCGTCGCGCACGACCCGCAGCTCCTTTCGCAGCGCGATGGCGCGGCGGTAGAAGTTCAGCAGCGAATCGGGGTCGTCCTCCTGCGCGGCGACGTTCACCGCTCGGTAGTTGTCGTTGACGGCGAACCACGGCGTGCCGGAGGTGAAGCCGGCGTTCTTCTCCGCGCTCCACTGCATCGGCGTGCGCGCGCTGTCGCGCGATGCGCGGTGGCACCACCTGAGGCGGATGCCGTCCGGCAGGATGCCGGCGAGCATATGCTCGTAGTGCCAGCGGGTCTGCACGTCCTCGTACTCGTCCGCGGACGCGGGGCGCCAGTTCGTCATGCCGATCTCCTGCCCCTGATAGACGAAGGGCGTGCCCTTCTGGAACAGGTACGAGCAGGCGAGCATCTTGCCGCTCTCCGCGCGGTATTTCTCGCTGCCGTAGCGGGAGATGACGCGCGGATGGTCGTGGTTTTCGAGGTAGAGCATGTTCCACGCCTTGCCGTCGAGCTGCGTCTGCCACTGGCCGAAGGCGCGCTTGAGCCGCCGCGCCGAGAAGGGGAGCGGAATGTAGTCGGTCATCAGGCAGTCCGCGCCCATGCACTGGAACTGGATCATCGTGTTCAGCTGACCGCGCCGCTCGTCGATGTAGTCCAGCGCCTTCTTCGGCGCGACGAGCGGCGCCTCGCCGATGGTGAAGGCGTCGTACTCGTCGAGCACGGTGCGGAACTCGCGCAGATACTCGTGCACGCGCGGGCCGTGGTTGTAGTGCCGGATGCCGCGGGAGGCGGGCATGAAGTAGTCGTTGGGCAGGCCGTCCTTCTTGGAGATGAAGGTGATGACGTCCTCGCGGAAGCCGTCCACCCCCAGCTCCAGCCAGAAGCGCAGGATGCGCTTGACCTCCTCGCGCACGAGGGGGTTGTCCATGTTGAGATCGGGCTGCTTGACGGCGAAGAGGTGCAGGTAGTACTCCCCGCGCAGCTCGTCCCACTGCCACGCCTTGCCCTCGAACATGCTGTCCCAGTTGTTCGGCAGGCCGCCGTCCGGCTTTGCGGGACGCCAGATGTAATAATCGGTGTACGGCGCGATGCGGCGGCGGGACTTCTGGAACCACTCGTGCTCGTCGCTCGTGTGGTTGACCACGAGGTCCATGATGACCTTCATGCCGCGCGCGTGCGCGCCGTCGAGCACCTTGCGGAACGTCTCCATGCCGCCGTAGAGCGGGTCGATGTCCGTGTAGTCCGCCACGTCGTAGCCGCAGTCCGCGCCGGGGGAGGGGTAGAGCGGCGAGAACCAGATCCCGCCGCAGCCGAGGGACTTGATGTAGTCCAGCTTCTCCAGCACGCCGTAGAGATCGCCCACGCCGTCTCCGTCTCCGTCGCGGAAGCTGCGCGGCCAGATCTGATAGAAGACACAATCCTTGTACCAACGCGTCTGTTCCATAGTCCACACCCCTGAAAACAATTTCTCTATGTTTTTATATTAGGCAGTTGCCAGCCTGTTTGCAATATGCTAAAATAGCAAAGTTAAACAGTAATTCTTGGTAAAAAGAGCAGAGGACACTACGATGAACATGATCCAGAGCGCAAAAGACCAGATCGCTGCCCTGACGAGGGAGGCCTATCTCGCCGCGGCCGCGGAGGGGCTGCTGCCGGAGGGCGTGGAGACGCCCGTGCCGGTGGAGATCCCCAAGGATACCGCCAACGGCGACTATACCACGACGTTCTGCCTCGCCGCGGCGAAGGCGATGCGCCGCAGCCCGCGCGACGTGGCGCAGCAGCTCGTCGCGCACATGAAGCTGGACGGCACGTATTTCACAAGCGTCGAGATCGCGGGCCCCGGCTTCCTCAACTTCCGCCTCGGCGACAGATGGTACGGCGACGTGCTCGCCGCCGTGGACGGCGAGAAGGAGCGCTACGGCAGGGGCGACGAGCTGCACGGCAAAAAGTACATGGTGGAGTTTGTATCCGCCAACCCCACCGGGCCGATGCACATGGGCAACGCGCGCGGCGGCGTCCTCGGCGACACGCTGGCGAGCGTGCTCGACTGGAGCGGCGCGGACGTGCGGCGCGAGTTCTACGTCAACGACGCCGGCAACCAGATCGACAAGTTCGCCCGCAGCATCGAGGCGCGCTATCTCCAGCTCATCCGCGGCGAGGACGCGGTGGCGTTCCCGGAGGACGGCTACCACGGCGACGATATCCGCGAGCTGGCGAGCCTGTTCCGCGCCGAGTACGGCGACGGCTATGCCGACCGCGACGGGGAGGAGCGCCGCGCGGACATGGCGCGCTTCGGCCTGAAGCACAACCTGCCGAAGATGAAGAGCGACCTCGAACGTTACGGCATCCGCTTCGACGAGTGGTTCTACGAGTCCGCGCTGCACGAGAGCGGCTACGTCGCCGAGAGTGTGCAGGCGCTGACCGACGCCGGCCGGACGTACGAGCAGGACGGCGCGCTGTGGCTGAAGACTGCCGACATCATCCGGGACAATCTGGTGAAGGCGGGAAAGAAGCGCGAGGACGTGGACAAGCTCGACCTCAAGGACGACGTGCTGCGCCGCGCCAACGGCTTCTACACCTACTTCGCCGCCGACATCGCCTACCACCGCAACAAGTTCGCGGTGCGCGGCTTCGACAAGGTCATCAACATCTGGGGCGCCGACCACCACGGCCACGTCGCGCGGCTCAAGGGCGCGATGGACGCGCTGGGGCTGGACGGCACGGAGCGGCTGGACGTCGTGCTGATGCAGCTCGTCAAGCTCGTGCGCGACGGGGAGATCGTCCGCATGTCCAAGCGCACGGGCAAGACGATCTCGCTCAGCGACCTGCTCGACGAGATCCCTGTGGACGCCTGCCGCTGGTTCTTCAACACTAAGCCCGACACGCAGATGGAGTTCGACCTCGGCCTCGCCGTGCGCGAGGACAGCGAGAATCCCGTCTACTACGTTCAGTACGCGCACGCGCGCATCTGCAGCCTGCTGAAAGCGCTGGCGGAGGAGGGCGTTTCCGCTCCGGCGATGGATCGTGTGGACGTGTCGCTTGCGAACACGGAGCAGGAGCGCGAGCTCGTCAAGGCGCTTGCCCGCTTCCCGGAGGAGATCCGGGCGGCGGCGCGGGATTACGACCCGAGCTATATCAACCGCTATCTGGTCTCGCTGGCCGCCACGTTCCACCGCTTCTACAACGCCTGCCGCATCAAGGGCGAGGCGGCGGAGCTCGTCGCCGTCCGGCTCAAGCTGGCGGAGGCGACGCAGCAGGTGCTGCGCAACGGTCTCGGCATCCTCGGCGTCACCGCCCCGGAGAAGATGTGAGTCAATCAAAAAGCGTCCGCTTCGCACGAAGCGGACGCTTTTTTTCTGTTCTGTGCGGCGCTACAGGACGATGACGCGCTCGCGCTCCCCGGGATCGTGCGTCGCCAGCACGCCGAGACAGCCCTCTTCAGCCGCAGCGGAGCGCAGCCAGCGGACGGAGTTGTCCTGCCGCCAGCGGTGATAGACGCGATCATCCTCCAGCGTGCGGCCGCAGCGCACGGTGCTGCCTGCGAGCAGCAGCGACTTGCCGTTCCACCGGAGCAGCAGCGTGCAGTTGCCGAAGGTGTGTCCGTGCGTCAGCACGGAGATCACGCTCCCGTCGCCAAAGAGATCCAGCGCATGCTGCGCGGGCGCCCACGACGCCGCGCGGAGATAGTACGCCTCGAAGCGCACGTCGTTTTCCCACAGTGAGCGCGGCTGATAGCGGGAGAAGGTGCTGCGCGCCGTCCAGTAGTACTCCTCCTCGGAGACGAGAAAGCGCTTTGCCTCGCGCAGCGCGCGGACGCCGCCTGCGTGGTCGGCGTCGAAATCGCTGAGGATCACGGCGTCCAGCTCGCGCGGCCGGAGGCCGAGCCGCTCCAGCTGGTCTCCGATCAGCGGACCGGGCTCCGGGCGGAAATGCCGCTCCGTCTGCGGCGGCAGGGGCAGCGTGCCGACGCCGGTGTCCGCCAGCAGCAGGCCCTGTGTCGGGTGATCGATCAGATAACACCAGACCGGGAGCGTGACGCGCCTGACGAGCAGGCCGCCGCCCTGCGGGAGGCGTACCGTGCCGCAGCGCAGGATGTGGATATTCATCGGCGTCATTGAGAAATCCCCCCAACGTCGTCAAAACGCGCCCGGCAATTGCCGGACGCGTTTGTTCTTACAGACCGAAGCCGCCGAGACCGCCGAGGCCGAGGCTGCTTGTGAGCGCGCTCATGCCGGCGCTCATCGCCTCTTCCGCCTGACGCAGCGCCTCGTTGACCGCGGAGACGATCATGTCCTGCAGCATCTCCACGTCCTCGGGATCGACCGCCTCCGGCTTGATGACCAGCGCGGTGACCTCCTTCTTGCCGCTGACCGTCGCGGTGACGGCGCCGCCGCCGACGCTGGCGGTGAAGGTCTTCTCCTCGACCTCCTGCTGCTTTTTGGCCATGTCCTCCTGCATCTTCGCGATTTGCTGCTGCATCGCCATCTGCTTCATCGCCGCGCCGTTCCCGTTGGAAAAGCCGCGCCGCGCGCTGTAACCCTTTGCCATGGTATCGTCCTCCTTATTTAATCGTAAATCCGTCAAACTTGCTGCCGAGCTGGAGCAGATCGCGCATCCGGTCGTGCTGCTCGCCCTCCGGCTCGCCCACCGTGAGGCGCACCGACACCGGCTGACCGACCGCTTCCGCCGTCACGTCCGCGATCGTCTGCACGGCCGCCGCGCTCTCCAGCATGTTCTTCTGCACTTCGGTGGCGCAGTAGACCGTCAGAACGCCGTCGGCAAGCCGGCCCTTCGCCATGCCGATGAAGGCGCGCAGATGGACGGGCAGGCGGTTTTTGTAGTTCTCCAGCAGCCGCGCGAACACGTCGCCGTCCCCCGCAGCCGCGGGCGCGGCGGGCACAGGTGGCGCAATGGGCGCAGGCTCGGGCTTTGCTTCCTGTGTGGGAGCCGGTTCCGGGATCGGCTCGCCGCGAGGCGGAGGAGCCTCTTCGGGCTCCTCCCACGGCGGCGCGTCGGATGCGCCGGGGACGGGGGAGGGCTCCGGTACGGGAGCGGGTTCCGGCATCGTCCGCGCCGCGGGAGAGGCGGCGAACGCCGCGCCCGCGGCGAGCCGCTCTTCCAGCCGCGTCATGCGCGCGTTGAGCGCCGTCAGGTCGCCGGAGAGACTCTCGTCGCACAGGCGCAGGACGCAGAGCTCCGCGTCCGTGCGGCGGTTGACGCTGAACTGCAGCGCAGCCGCGGTATCCTGCAGAACGGTGCAGATGCGGATGAGCTGCGCGCCGGAGGCGAGCGAGAGCAGCGAGCGGAGCGTTTTTGCGTCGTACCCGCCGCTGAGCAGCGCCGCGCCGCCCTCCGGCGCGGTGGCGGAGATCAGCAGGTCGCGCGCGAGCGTCGACAGCTCGCCGAGCACGGCGCCGACGTCCTTGCCGCCGGAATAGAGCCGGTTGAGCAGCAGCAGCGCCGACCTGGCGTCACGCCGCAGGATGAAGTCGAGCAGCTGCGCGGTCTGCACGTTGCCGGCAAGGCCGAGCACGTCCAGCACCGCCTGCGCGTCGATGCTGCCGCCGACGGCGGCGCACTGATCCAGCAGGCTGAGCGCGTCGCGCAGCGCGCCGTCCGACAGCCGGGCGAGCAGCTCCGCGCCGTCGGGCTTGAGGTCGATGCCCTCCGCCTTCGCCACGTAGTCGAGGCGTGCCTCGATGTCGCGCGGCAGGATGCGGCGGAACGCGAAGCGCTGGCAGCGGGAGAGGATGGTGGGCAGCACCTTGTGCAGCTCGGTCGTCGCCAGAATGAACATCAGGTGCTCCGGCGGCTCCTCCAGGATCTTCAGCAGCGCGTTGAACGCCTGCGTGGAGAGCATGTGCACCTCGTCGATGATATAGACGCGCTTTTTGACCTGCGCCGGGGAGTAGATCGCCTCGTCGCGCAGCGCGCGCACGCTGTCCACGCCGTTGTTGGACGCGGCGTCCAGCTCCGTCACGTCGAGGAACGCGCCCGAGTCGATGCCGAGGCAGGACGGGCAGCGGTTGCAGGGGTCGCCGTCCTGCGGGTTTTCGCAGTTGACCGCCTTGGCGAGGATCTTGGCGCAGGTGGTCTTGCCGGTGCCGCGCGTGCCGGTGAAGAGGTAGGCGTGGCTCAGCCGTCCCTCGGCGACCTGCCGCCGGAGCGTCGCGGTGATATGCTCCTGCCCGACGACGTCGGAAAAGGTTTTGGGCCGCCACTTGCGGTAAAGCGCCTGATACACGACGGCACCTCCCGAATACAAAGTGTTCCTCCGCAGACTGCCACGGGACCGGCGCCCTTGCGGCGCATGAATGGTCCCGCTTAATGCTGCTCGGTTCCCCGCCTGACATGGTTCGCGGGTATCCATCGCGCAAGACCGGTCCCGCAGCAGTCTGCGGAGGACATCGGCAATTATTTTACTATAAGCGCGGCAAATGTGCAACAGAAAAATTTTTGTTTTTTGAAAATCGGGGCTTTACAAACCGGAAAAACTGTGGTATTGTACTTGGGCTGACAAGGTCGGCGAATTGAATATGGGCCTGTAGCTCAGTTGGGAGAGCGTACGGTTCGCATCCGTAAGGTCGTGGGTTCGAATCCCTTCAGGTCCACCATTGGAATCACTCGAAATTGTTATGATTTCGAGTGATTCTTTTGCAATATCAGCGGATAACACTCGAAAAAGTTGCAACCGCGGAGTGTCCCAAAAATGTTTTCCCTTATGGTTTCCCTTACTGGCTGTATCAGCTCGAAACGGACTGGATAAACGCCTCCATGCGCGCCGCGCTTGCCTGCTGCATCTGCGGCGTCACATGACCGTAAACGTCAAGCGTAAATGCAGCCGTGGCGTGACCGAGATTTCCCTGCACAGTCTTGATGTCGTCGCCGGACTGAAGCGCGGCAACGGCATAGCTGTGACGCAAATCGTGCAGTCTGGCTTGGGGGAGTCCAATCGCCCTTACAACCTTTTTATAGTTGTCATAGACAGTATGCGGCGAAATCCGATCTCCAACCTCATCGCAGAAGACAAAACCGTTGTCATGCCACAGAGAACCTGCCTTTAACCGGGCTTCGTTCTGCTGTGAACGATGCTTGCGAAGAAGATTGACAATGGTGGGCGCTGCCAGAATAGTACGGCCCTTACCGTTCTTTGTGGACACCAGTTTCCATTCGCCGGGGTGTCCCGGAACATTTTGCAGTTGCTTATTGATCCGGATCGTGCCTTTATCAAGGTTGATACAATCCCACGTTAATCCGCAGGCTTCGCCTCGACGCATCCCCGTAAAGAGCATCACAAGAAAGATCGTTTCGTACTTGTTACCCCTGATGGCGTTTGTAAACTCGGCGATGTCATTGGCGTCCAACGGCACAATTTCCTTGCGCTCAACGCGAGGCAGCTCACAGGCATCAGTGGGGTTGAAGCGGATATATCCGACTTTGACAGCCTGCTGCAGAGCTCGATGGAGAACACCGTGGATGTTTTTGATCGTCTTTGCGGACAGGGGAGCGGCGTTCTCGTAGACGATTTTGCCATCCTTGCGGATCGCCTTGCCGTCTTTGTCGTGCTTGGGGACCATCATGCCCTCTCTTGCGAGACTGTTATAGAAACCTTGAATGATATGAGGATGCAGCGCATCCAGCCGCATTGCGCCGAGCGCGGGATTGATGTGGTTTTTGATTTGTAGGGAATAGCTGAGAACAGTATGCGGCTTGACGGATACAAGATAATCCCGCACCCAGACTTCCAGCCACTCGCGCAGGGTCATCTTACAGGGCTCGATATACTGGTCCGTATCAATTTCGCTTGTGGCCTGACGCAGTTTCTCCGCCACGTCCTTCTGCGTCTTGCCTGTGACGGACTTCTGGATCTGCTTTCCCGTACCGGGATCGAAGCCGGTCGTATACCGAGCTTCCCAATAGGTGTAAGTCTTTCCGTTGCGCTTCACGGTTTTCTTCCGGATCGTGCCGGCACCGGAAGCGCCTTTTGTATTTTTCGCGTTGCTTTTGCCGCGCGGCATAGTCAAAACCTCCTTTCGCGCCGCACGGCAGGAATCATGTTTCCATGATACCCGCCGTGCGACACATTTGCAAATGTGGAATCTTTTATTTTACCTTGAAAGGTATTCCGCGACGGCCTCCTTGGGCACGCGGATGTTTCTCCCGACGCGGATGCTGCGGATCTGACCGCTTCGCACCAGCTCATACGCCGTGTTGCGTCCGATGCAGAGCACGGGCATCAGGTCCTCGACCTTCATCACGAGCGGAAGGTCGTTGATCGAACAATACTTCTTATCATCCATCGCGGCCCTCCTTATCTCGCGTCGCCACGGTCATGGGGCTTCTTCTGAGGACGGAAGTTCTCCTGCACCATGCCCATGATCTCGGATTGCATCTTCTTCGGCGTGTAATCGTCCGGGAAATACGGACGCAGCCGATCCATCGGCAGCGAGAGCCGCTCGCGCTGGTTCGGCTTTTCCTCCGCCATGATCGCTTCAATGCCGCTCTCGGTGAGGGCAAAGAGCCGCTCGTCGCACATCCTGTGCATCCGCACCGCCTGAGAATAGGACGGCGTGGCGTCGTACAGTTCAATCGTGTCAACGAGGTGCTTCTGCAAACGCTCCGGCAGGAACGAAAGCTCAACGCCGACCGAGAACGCAATGCGTTTCGTGTCCACCATGTCCAGCAGCGCGGGGATCAGGCAGGTCAGACGGATATAACGCTTGACCTGGGTGGCGCTCTCGCCGTCGGCAATGGCTTCGGCGGTCAACTTCGGACCGAGTTGGTCCGAAGCTCTGCCCTGATGCTTCATGGCCTCCATCTTCAGCTTGTAGGCAAAAGCCTTTTCGCTCGGCAGGATGTGCTCGCGGTGGAGGTTGCTGTCCACTAGCTCGATGGCCGCTGCGTCGCGGTCCACGGCATGAACAAAGGCGGGGACGGTAACCATCCCTGCCTTCTGCGCGGCGTGGAGCCTCCGGTGACCGGAGATCACCTCATATTCATCGGTTGTGCCCTCCAGCGGGCGAACGATCAGCGGCGACATGACGCCATGTTCCCGGATGCTCTCGGTAAGAGCGTCCATTTCCTCGTTGTCCAGCACCTTGTAGGGATGCCCCTCAAAGGCGTGGAGTCTGGAAATCTCAATATTGATATAGTCTTTCATCTTGAACGATTCCTTTCTTTCTGGAGCGCGTGTTTTTCCATTTCGCGCTCGGATTTCAGCATTTCATAATAGCGCCGCCATCTTTCTTCGATCCATCTGGCGGACTTGAGGTTGCCCCGCAGGGGCGTGATCTGGTCGGTGGCCTCGGCGATTTTTCGCTTGGTCTCATCCTCGACCTCCTTGGGCTTGGGACGGCGAAGCGCGTTGCGGTAAAGCTGCCTTTCGCGCTCCAAGTCCTTGATTCTTGCCTCGGTTTTTGTGATATACTGGGACAGGTCTTCCGGCGTGTGGATGTCGTTTTCGGACATGAGCATATACGCCGCGTGGAGCCGGTCGAAGCGTTCCAGCTCAGCACGGACAGACGGCGAGAGCGGGTGGAAGGAGACCTCGCCCTCCTGTTCCGCGCGTGTCAGCTTCACCATCTGCAAAATGATGAAGAACACCACATCGACGAGAACGGTCACAGTGTCGTGGGAGTGGTCGATCTCATAGCTCAACCGCTGCTCCATCTCCAACAGCGGGAAACGCTTCGGGCGATACGGCAGGTTGCTGTTCCAGCCGTGCAGCGCAGCGGGATCGTACAGGTTTATCCTGATTTTCTCCTGAATGACCTCGTAGGTGAAGCCGAGCCGGTCAAGGCGGATGCCGCGCTCCCAGTCCGGCGCTTTCACCGTGCCGCGCTGCCAGTCGTACTCATAACCCTTGGCCCGGAGCTGCGCGATCACATCATCGAAACGCATGGCATAACGCATACTGTCCTCGATGTCGCGCTTCAGCATGGCGCGGTGCGTCAGCTTGCCGCTGCGCTCCGCCCAATACGCGCCGCGACTCTTCCCGCCATAGAACGTCGCTCCCTCCAGAACGGAGAGCTGGCGCTCGCGGCATATCTCGTCGGAGATCTCACGCAGGCGGATGTGGTCGCGGATGTGGTTCTGGAACTTCTTGCCGTCCTTNNATGCGGTGCGCTTCCTCCGGCGTGACCTCTCCGGGCTTGAAGCTCTGATACCCGTGGTAGGCGACGATCTTGCCTTTCAGCCCGAACCGCTTCCGCACCGCAGCCATATCTTCATAAGCGTGCTCCGCCGTGCAGTGGACGCCGGTGACGAAAAGGCGTTGGTCGGTCTTGTCGTCGTTCTCCGCGTAGCGAAGCACCTGGGCGAGATCGTCGTCCAGGTACTTCGGGTTCGTGGTCTTATCGGGATTGTCGGCGTAGGCAATGACCGCGCCGAGCGAGCTGCGCACGGGCCAGAAGCCGGTGGTCGCCATTACCCGTCCCTCCCCGGCGAGATCACCGTCTCGCGCAGGGCGTCGAGCACTTCGAGCACGGCGACGCTGTTGTCAGCGTTCCGCGCGGCGTCGAGCTTGTCGCAAAGCTCATAGAAGGCATCGGGCGGGATCGCGCGGGGTTCGTAGCCGAGGCACCGCTGGCGGGCGTATTCGGAGAGTTCCAGACCGCATCTCTTGGCAAAGCGGAGGAT
>LXOW01024760.1_pt1 | contig 10680 bp, 10 predicted proteins | sample 1368591 | NCBI WGS metagenome assembly LXOW01 (sample SAMN04884650, study PRJNA319009) | bovine gut metagenome | isolation source: Cow rumen | host: Bos taurus | place: Italy: Legnaro (PD) | collected 2014-07-09
TGCCGAGACGCTGCAATACCTCGACATGCGTAGCATCCGCCTCACGGAGGAACAGCAGAAAGCCATCCGTGCCCTCTTTCCCAATGCCGTCATCAAATGGGACTTCCCCTGCGACTGCGGCGCCGACTAACCCGTTGTCCTTGCTGACATTAAATCTACACCAACAGGTACACAGGCATCCCGCCTACAATATTAAAACACGCTCACATTCACATGACCCTCGCCTGCCTGCAACAGAACATCCTCTGGGAGCAACCCAAAGCCAACCGCCAACATGTGGAGGAGGTCTTTGCCCCCGTGGGGAAGGATGCCGACATTCTCATCGTCCCCGAGACTTTCACCACGGGCTTCTCGGACAATATGGCAGCCCTTGCCGAGTCCCCCGAGGGACCTACCCTCGACTGGGCCAGAGGCTTGGCTGCCAAGCACAACGCCCTCTTTGTCGGCACCTGGACTGTACGCCAGGACATGCCGGGAACACTAACATCCACCTCTCCAATCGTTTACAACCGTCTCCACTACGTCTTCCCCGACGGCACCTATGGCTATTACGACAAGGCCCACACTTTCCGCATGAGCAGCGAGGCCTCCCAACTGGCGCGCGGCACGCGTCGTGTCACCTTCTCCTGGCGCGGCTGGCGCATCCGTCCCGCCGTGTGCTACGACCTCCGTTTCCCCATCTGGCTCCGCCAGACCCTCTCGGGAGACCCTGCCAATGCCCCCGTCCTCGACTACGACCTGCTGCTTTTCTGCGCCAACTGGCCTGCCTCGCGCCATGAGGCTTGGAATACCCTCCTGCGCGCACGTGCCATTGAAAATATATGCTATTCCGTGGGCTGCAACCGCGTGGGCACCGACGGCGTAGGCATCCCCTACAGCGGCAACAGCGCCATCGTCGACTTCCGTGGCATGGACATTGCCGCCGCCACGCCCAATGAGGAAAACCTTGTCGTCGCCACCCTCGACCGCCAGGCCCTCGACACCTTCCGCAGCCATTGGCCTTTCTACCTCGACGCCGACCTGCCCCTGTCTGGAGACAATTAATACTTTCCACCCATGCTTGAAGATAAATTAGGATTCACCAAGATACGCTCCTTTGTTGTTGAGGAATGCACCAACGCCCTCGCCCGCCGCATGGCGGAAGAGATGACTTTCCTGACCCAATACGACAAGGTCATCCGCGAACTGCAGCAAACCGAGGAGTTCCGCCAGATACTGCTCATGGAGAACAGTTTCCCTGCGGGAGACTTTACCGACCTCACCGAGGAACTCACCCGCCTGCGCATCGAGGGTTCCGTCATCGAGTTGGAAGCCCTCCCCGACCTCCGCAACTCGCTGCAGACGCTCACCGCCTGCCTCAAGTTCCTCACCCCCGTCCTTCCCCATACGGCAGCATCCCAAGCCGTCCCCGTCGTTTCCAACCCTCAACCATATAAATACCCTCGCCTGCAGGAACTGGCCTCACGCGCCGACCTCGACCCTGCCATCCTCAAGGCTGTCAACAAGATAATCGATGAGAAGGGCGACATCTACGACAATGCCTCTGACACCCTCATGGACATCCGCCGGCAAATGCTCCGCAAGCGTGGCGAGATTGACACCCAGATAGGACGCCAGCTCTCGCGTGCCAAAGCCGAAGGGTGGGCTCCCGAGGGTGCGGAAGTCACCATCCGCAACGGGCGCATGGTCATCCCCATGCTCGACACCCATCGCCGCAAGATCAAGGGCCTTATCCACGACGAGTCCGCCACCCGCCAGACGGCCTTCCTCGAGCCTTCCGAGGTTGTTGAACTCAACAACGACCTCCGTGAGCTGGAGTTTGCCGAGAGGCACGAAATCATTCGTATCCTGGCGCGTTTCACCGACCTGCTGCGTCCCAACCTCGACGCCCTGATCCAGGCCTACTGGGTCTTTGCCCGTCTCGACTTCATCCGTGCCAAGGCGCGCTTTGCCATCACCCTCCACGCCGTGCGCCCCATTGTCGACCCCGTCACCAAAATCAACTGGCTCGACGCCCGCCACCCGCTGCTCCTCCTTGCCCGCCAAGCCGACGGCAGCAACGCCCATAAGGCTGTCGTGCCCTTCGACATGCAACTCGACGACGACCACCATATCCTCATCATCTCGGGTCCCAATGCCGGTGGCAAATCGGTCTGCCTCAAGGCCGTAGGACTGCTACAATACATGTTGCAGTGCGGCCTCCTCGTCCCCTGCCGCGAGACCTCCGAATTCGGCATCTTCGACAGCATTTTCATCGACATCGGAGACCAGCAATCCATTGATAACGACCTCAGCACCTACACCTCGCACCTGCAGAACATGAAGATGCTCATCGAGTCTGCCGACGGCGGCACCCTCTTCCTGCTTGACGAGCTGGGCGGAGGCACGGAGCCCCGTTCCGGCTGTGCCATCGCCGAGGCTGTTTTGGAGGAACTCTACAACCGCCATGCCTTTGGGGTCGTCACCACCCATTTCGCCGACCTCAAGCTGTTGGCCGACAAGCATCCGGGCATCATCAACGGTGCCATGCTCTTCGATACCAACGAGATGCGTCCACTCTACCGTCTCGCCGTCGGGCATCCGGGCAGTTCCTTTGCCTTCGAGATAGCCCAAAACATCGGTTTCCCCGCCCATGTGCTGAAAGCCGCCAGCGAGAAGGTGGGAGGCGAGATGCTCAATTTCGAGCATCAGTTGCAGCAGATAGAACTCGACAAGCAAGAGATTGCCCGCCAACGTACTGAGTTGCAGATGGCCGACGAATTCCTGGCGGAGGTCACCACCAAATACCAGCGCCTCACCACCCAGCTCGAAAGCAAACGCCACGACATCCTCACGGCAGCCCGCAAGGAGGCGCAGCAGATACTCGCCGACGCCAACCGCACCGTGGAGCAGACCATCAGCGACATCCGTACCGCCCAGGCAGAACGCGAAGCCACGAAGAAAGCCCGCCAGCACCTCAAGGAAGAAGCAGAGCGCGTCATCACCGCCCAAGAGAAACACGACGCCGAAATCAAGAAACCCAAGGCACTGTCTGAAGCGGCTGAGGCACCAGTTGACATACAAGATATCCCAACAGAGATAAAAATCGGCACCATCGTCCGCATCGACGGGCAGGAAACCTATGGGCAGGTGGTGGAGATGAAGGGCAAGAAAGCCGTCGTCGAGAGCAACAGCATCCGCATGACCATCGCCCTCAACCGTCTGACACCCACCAACAAGAAGAGCCTCCCCGCCGACAAACAGAGCCAGCGCAACAACCGTTTCCAGAGCATCTACGACGACATCAACGAGAAACGCAAGCACTTCTCCCCCACCCTCGACCTCCGCGGACAGCGCGCCGACGAGGCGTTGCAGAACCTGCAACACTTCCTCGACGAGGCCATGCTCCTCAGCGAGAAGGAACTACGCATCCTCCACGGCAAAGGCTACGGCATCCTGAAGCAGATCATCCGCGAGCACCTGCAGGCCAACCGCGACGTGCGCTCGTTCCATTCCGAGTCCATCGAACTCGGCGGCGACGGCGTTACAATCGTGTTGCTGAAGTAATAATAAATAAGAATTATACGGTGAAGAGGGAAAATATGTGTTTTTTCCGGTAAAACCCCAAATATTATTCGTATCTTTGCATTTGAAAACAAGTCGAATTAATAACCCATAAAAATAGTGTAACATGAAGTTATTCAAATTGTTTCTTCCGATTTTAGCCGTCACTGCACTGGCTTCGGGATGCACCAAGGAGTATCTCACCGTGGTCAATGGTGTCGATGTCTACACCCACGAGTACACGATTACCCCCTCACAGTGGACGCGCAACGAGGGCAACAACCTGCCGGGTGCCTACAACTACCTGTACGCCTCGTTTGAGAATGCCGACATCACCCCCGCCGTGATGTCCAACGGCACAGTGCAGGCCTACGTCTACAACGTCTATGACAGCCAGAACAATCTGGGTGCCTGGAACACCCTGCCCTTCGTCTACCCCCTCGAAGTCTACGTTCCCCTAGAGGAAGGTGGCACGGAACTCATCATCGTCCCCGAGAACCTCCGCTTCGAATGGGAAGAAGGCAAGGTGACCTTCATCATCCATGACCTCGACGGCTATGACCCCGAGGACATGATTTCCACCATCCACATCAAAGTCTGCGTCACCAAATAATTGACACAGACACATTTCCTTACGTAGCGGCGCCGCGAATGCGGCGCCGCTACTTTTTTTTATACCGTCCCACGCCTCGAAACCCCGCTGTCCAACATCGCCATATTCTATGCTAACTATATGGTTTTCAGGCTTAATGACCCAATACTCCCATACCTCTCCCATACCTCAGAAACACCTAAGTTCCTGCATCAATGTTACTTAAACGTTATATAATCGTTCCTTCAATGTTAGTTTAACGTTATAAAAACGTTGAAGGAACGTTGAACTAACGTTGATATAACGTTGAAATAACGTCGAAGTGAAAAAGGCACAAAAAGACCATTGGTAGGGCTCACAAACCACACGACGGCGGAAGGCATCGCCGGAAAAGGGAAACAAAAAGCAGGCCGACAACGGACAATGCCAACGTGCAAAAAGAGGAAAGAACTGAAAACCATGATTTTTTTTGACGAAATAGTTGATTATTGGAAAAAAGTTCGTATCTTTGCAAATCGAATTAGAACAAACAGTATTTATTAATCAACTAAAAAACAAACAATTATGCCTGCAAGAATTAGATTACAGCGTCATGGTAAGAAGAATCAGCCCTTCTATCATATCGTTGTTGCGGATGGTCGTGCACCTCGGGACGGAAGATTTATCGAGAAATTAGGCACGTACAATCCCCTCACCAACCCCGCCTCCATCGTCCTCGACGTGGAGAAAGCCTGCCAGTGGCTCAAGAACGGTGCCCAGCCCAGCGACACCTGCCGCCGCATCCTCAGCTACAAGGGTGTCCTGCTGAAACGCCACCTCCAGATTGGCGTCGAGAAAGGTGCCATCAGCCAGGAACAGGCCGATGTGAAGTTCAACGAGTGGCTCCAGGCCAAAGAGGCCAAGATTGCCAACGTCAGAAGCGAAGAGGAGAACAAGAAGCGCAACGTGAAGAAAGAGCGCATGGACGCCGAGAAGAAGGCCAACGAGGCCAAGGCCGAGGCCGTCGCCGCCAAGCGTCGCGCCGCCGCCGAGGCTGAGGCTGCCGCCAAGGCTGAAGCCGCTGCTGCCGAAGCCTGTGCCGAAGAGGCTCCCGCCGCTGAAGAGGCTCCTGCCGAGAACTAATCTCCGGTTGCTAACAACAAAAGGCGCGCCACAACAATGACGCGCCTTTTTAATACCATCATCTCATGACCAAAGAAGAATGCTACCAACTGGGCAAAATCACCAAGCCCTTCGGCTACAAGGGGCAGCTGGTGCTGTTCCTCGACGTTGACACGCCCGAGGACTACGCCACGCTCGACTCGGCCTTTGTCGAGGTCAAGGGCAACCTGATACCCTATTTCTTCCGGCTCGACAGCCTCAACGGCAACAAGGCCGTTGCCACCTTCGAGGACCTCACCCCCGCCGAGGCTCAAGCCCTTGTGGGCTGCGACCTTTTCCTGCCGCTCAGCCTCCTCCCCAAACTGACGGGCAACAAGTTTTACTTCCACGAAGTCACCGGCTTCCATGTGGTCGACGACGAGAAAGGCGACATCGGAACCATCAAGAGCATCATCGACTATCCCGCCCAGCCCCTGTTCCAGATAATGAAAGATGAGACAGAAATCCTGATACCCGTCATCGACCCTGTGATAAAAAAAGTGGACCGCGACAGCAAGACCATCTTCATCACCGCTCCTACTGGCCTGATTGACTTATACATGGGAGATTAGTAACAACCTGTTGACATCTTTTTAAGGCATATATCGGAAAGTATTTGTACTTTTGCAACTTGTAACAACACAACACCTTCCCCTAAAGGTGTATAACAATTAAATAATAAGAGTATGGAAACGACCCAACCCACCCCAGAGAAGAATTGCTACTCTGCCGAAGAGTTGCAGATGTTCAAGGAGCTCATATTGAAGAAACGCGAGGAAGCCGTAAAGAACCTTGAGTTGCTCAACGAAGCCGTGGCAGGCAGCGAGAACGACGTGAACGACACCGCCCCCACCTTCAAGACCCTTGAAGAGGGCAGCAATGTACTGTCGAAAGAGGAGAACTCACGCCTTGCTGCACGACAGATGAAGTTCATCAAAGACCTTGACGCGGCCCTTATCCGCATAGAGAACAAGACCTACGGCGTCTGCCGCATCACCGGAAAACTCATCCCCAAGGAGCGCCTGATGATTGTGCCGCACGCCACCACTACCGTCGAGGGCAAAGAACTCGAGAAGAAAATCCGTCGATAACGGACAGTCACTTCCCCAGACCATACTCACTTCATCTTCCTATCAATACAAGCAATCCTGACCCAGGCCCCGAAGCAAAGCTTCGGGGCCTGGGTTGTATTATAATTTGGGCAACGCCTCAATCAGATGGCGCGTGTATTCATCTTGAGGATGGGCATATAGCTCATCTGACGGCCCCGTCTCGACCAACCGGCCCTGGCGCATGACCATGATACGGTCTGAGAGGAACTTGACCACCGAAAGGTCATGGGTGATAAAGAGATAGGTATAGCCGTACTGCCGTTTCAAGTCGTTCAGCAGGTTCAGCACCTGGGCCTGCACCGAGACGTCCAGGGCCGCCACACTCTCGTCGCAGACAACCAGTTCGGGCTCCACAGCCAAGGCGCGGGCGATGCACACCCTTTGCCGCTGTCCGCCAGAGAGTTCATGAGGATAGCGCCCGTACCAGCCGGCCTCGAGACCCACCTGCTGCATCAGTTCCAGCACCCTGCTGTTTCTCTCTTCCTTGGAAATATTCTTTTTGTGTACCTTTATCGGCTCCGCTATCGCGTCGCCGATGGTGATGCGCGGATTTAGAGAGGCATAGGGATCTTGGAATACGATCTGCATCTTGGTGCGCAAGTCGCGCAGCTCTTGCCGCGAGAGGGTGTCGAGGCTGCGCCCGTGGTATTCTATCGTGCCGCCATGGTGGGCGATGAGGCGCAGCAACGCCTGTCCGAGGGTGCTCTTGCCGCAGCCAGACTCACCTACCAGGCCGAGGGTCTCGCCTTTGTAAAGGTCAAAAGAGTAGTCGTCGACCGCTTTCAGGGTCTGGACGGGCTTGCCGAAGAGGTTCTTCTTCAGGGCATAATCCACCTCCAGGTGCCGCACCCGCAGCAAGGGTGTTTCATCAGGGTCCCGTTCTGCCGCAGGCTGCGGGGCCTCTACAGACTCCTCTGTCACAAGGCCGTTGCCCTCCATGAAATCCTTCACCGTGGGCAGACGCAACGGCCTGTGGTCCAACGGTGGCCTGCAAGCCAAGAGGCCTTGGGTGTAGGGATGTTGGGGATGGTACAGCACCTGCCGGGCAGGTCCATTCTCCACGATGTCGCCGTGGTACATCACCGCCACGTCGTCAGCCACTTGGGCTATCACACCCAGGTCGTGGGTGATGAAGATGATGCCGATATGGTGCCTCTCCTGCAACTGTCGAAGCAGCCGCAGGATAGCCGCCTGCACGGTGACGTCCAGCGCCGTCGTGGGCTCGTCGGCAATCAGCACGTCGGGGTGGCAGATGAGCGCCATGGCAATCATCACGCGCTGCTTCTGCCCGCCGCTGATCTCGTGGGGATAGCTGTCAAAAATCTTCTCCGGTCGCGGGAGCATCACCTCCTCAAAGAGTTCCAAAGCACGCTGGCGGGCTTCCTTGCGACTCACCTGTTCGTGCATCAGCAGCATCTCGACTACCTGCCGGCCACACTTCTGCACCGGGTTGAGGCTCGTCATAGGCTCCTGGAAAATCATGGCAATACGGTTGCCGCGCACCTCACGGAAGCCTTTCTCGTCGAGGGTCAGGAGGTCCGTCGTGCCTTGCCCGTCCGACAGCCAGGCATGACCCGTCACCGTGGCGCTCTTCTTTGGCAGGAGGCCCATCAAGGCCAACGAGCTGACGCTCTTGCCACTGCCACTTTCGCCCACGATGCCCAACGTGCGTCCGCGCTGCAAGGTGTAGTTCACGCCCCGCACCACCGTACGCCCGTCGAAAGCCACCGACAGGTCCTTGACCTCGAGTATGGGATTGCCGTTGTCCACGCCCTAATAACGCCGAAAGCGCCGGCGTAGTATGCCTGACGGGCAATTATTCCGCACTTGGGGACTCCCAAAGTCTGCGCACCGAAAAAAAAGTTCGCCATGTAAAAAATAGTTTGTAACTTTGCAGCGCAAAATAACATGGACGTGAGCATCAGTTATCCACATAACACACTGATTATCACCCCCCCCCAACCAAAGTAACAAAAAGGGAGGGGTGTCCATTCCCTTTCCGTTGCACCCTTTCCGCTGCCTTCGGGGCAGGGGAAGGATTCCCTTTGCAATTTTTTAATGCACAATAAACCATCTTTACCAATGAAAAGGCAATACAAGGATTACGCACCCCCACGGCTGACCATAGTGGACTTCGCCATCGAGCGGGGCTTTGAGGGCAGCAACAATAATGGGATGCTGGGGTCATGGACCGTCTCCGGCAACGTCGACCCCTGGGGCGACACCCCGCAACCCAACAGCGGCAACCACTTCGGCGGCGGCTGGACCGACGCTGGCGGCGACGCTTGGCAATAATTGGAAAATGCAAGTTGAAAAATGAAAAACACGAATACCATGAAGAACAGAATCTTTTGGGCCTTGGCAGCGACATGTCTGCTGACTGTCTCCTGCACCAAGGAAATCTTCGAACCGCAACAGGGAGAGGTGGTCAAGACTCCCATCACCATCAGCGCCCGCTACGAGGGCACCAAGGTCAACTACTCCGAGAGCAACGGCAGCATCTCCGCCACCTGGGAAGAGGACGACAGTCTCCTTGTCGTTTGTGGAGGCTACGTGGATACGCTTCACCTCGTGGATGGTGCCGGCAGCACCAACGCCACCTTCGCTGGTGAACTCACCGGCACTCCTGCCGAGGGTGCCATGCTCGTCTGCTATGTCAAGGACTGCCACACCCCCAACGCCACAATAACCATCGGCACCGACGGCAGTTATGTCTATTCCAACGGAGCATTCCTTGCCCAGGACGGCACTATGGCATACGCCGCCCACCTCAACCTCTACTGCGGATGGACGCGCTATGCCTCTGGCACTGCCATCCCCTGCGCCTTCGTCGTCAACACCTCCATGCTCAAGTTCACCGTCACCACCCCTTATTGGGCAACTGCCGGACAGACGGCCACGCTGACCTACAAGACCGATGGCACCGAACTGGCCAAGGCCTCTTTCACGTCCCTTGCAGCAGGTAGCGAGCATACCTATTACCTTGCCGTCCCCTCTGGCAGATACACCGGGCCACAGACCATTGTCTACAAGATAGGCGACAATGAAGAGACCTACGAACTCTCTGCCACACAAGCCAACTTCGTGGCCGGCAACACCTACAGCAAGGAGATACAATACCCATCGGCAGTATTCGAGGTCACCCAAGCCAATTTCACAACCCAGGTTGCAGCGTTCAATAGTTCCGAAGAGGCCAATCCGGTGCTCAGATTCACTCAAGATATTATTGGAGACTTAAGTATCACAAGAAACAACGGCGTGGTGGACTTCAACACGCACACATTATACAATTACTCTGATCCAGAGAATCCTGAAGGCGATGGAAATCGGTGGGATGCCCATGTGTTCCTTAGAAACACCAGCGAGTCTGGAAAATCTATCACCCTCCGCAACGGTAGAGTTTGGGGCTTTCTTATGGGCGATGACCCGAATGGGGACGAGCACCTTTATAATGGGACTGTCATTCTTGAAAACCTAACAGTCAACCGAAGCATATACACAGATGGACATTATTACATTATCCGTAGTGGGAACTACTTTGTTAATGACTGGTGGTGGGAGGGCTCTATCCACAATACACATGGCACCGTAACCATCTACGGCGGGACTTTCTATGATAATCTGAACACAACAGAATCAACAGGTGCCTCCTATATCATCAACGGCGGAGCTTTTATTAATAACTGCTACTGCCAAATAAATAGTGGTTGCTCCGGCATCATCAATGGTGGAACATTTAGTACCGCCCTTGAATGCTCTGGAAGTACCTGTACAATTAATGGAGGATCATTTGGGTGGATACTTGCCTCCAATGGTAGTACCGTCACCATTAACACAGCATCCGGCACTGCCGTGCAAGCCTCATTCAACAGTGCTGTTACCATCAACAATGGAGAAAACTTCAGCAATATCGGTTGTTATTATGGATCCAGCATCACCATCCATGGCGGAACATTTAGTGAACCGATTAGTGTATCAGAAACCTATAATGATGTTGCCTCCACAATTACCATTGATGGCGGGAAATTCAGAAGTTCATTAAATGCCTCAGAGGGTTGTAGTTTCAGCCTCTCCGGCGGCAAGTATGCCATCCCCACCATCGACTTTGATGAAGAATCTCACCCTATACTTAGTACAACGTATATTGCAAGCCTTAACAGCTGGTGTGTCTCGGGCTACTCTTTACAGGATAACACCGACCCCGACAGCGAGACCTACCAGAAAAAGGTGGCCCCAGCAGCCAAATAGGCTGTTGGGCGATACTGCAACAGATATAGGGGCGGCGGGGGAAAT